>Ga0209232_1000297_pt1 | contig 31781 bp, 43 predicted proteins | sample ETNvirenome_2_60_FD_184066 | JGI IMG/M metagenome (GOLD analysis project Ga0209232, IMG submission 184066) | Marine viral communities from the Pacific Ocean - ETNP_2_60 (SPAdes) (version 2) | ecosystem: Environmental > Aquatic > Marine > Oceanic | place: Pacific Ocean | collected 2013-06-22
ATTATTTGGAAAGACTTGATTGTTAAAATCAATTTCATTTGACGTCATAATATCAACACAATAATTTTCATCAAGTGTCGTTTCGTCTAAATAAGTTTTTCCAATATAAACGATCGAATGAATTGTCGATCCTAAAATAAGATTATTTTCTTCCAGGATTAAAACACCTTTTTTCAAAAGATCTTCAATCGCCGATTCTTTGTTTGTATATATTAATTTATATGTGATCACGTTCTTTCAACTTTTTTGATTCGTCCGTTGCTCATTGTGTACGTTGACGGATTTGAAATGACGTTTGTTGTGTCGTCTTCAAATGTTTCCGTCAATGTTGATGTTCCCGTCAATCCCGAAACTTCAATCACGTCCGCATTTCTTGTCACGGATGTCGCTTCGGTTTTTATATATGATGATCTTGTTGAACCTTCTTCAAGTTGCGCACCCCAAACATAAATGTCGGTTGCATTGTCACCGTCCGTCCCACGATTAATAATTCGAATTGTTGTTTGTGTTTCACCATTTGTGTTTGTAACTTCGTGACGTGTCCACGTTGAAGTCAAAGCAATTTGATTTTTTGTTGAATCCGCTTCAATCGTTACGGATTCGCCCGGCGTTCCCTTAATCCAAATTGAAAAGGTGTGATTATTTGTTGATGTTGCTATATTATTTTTGAACACCCTTGCAAGATCAGTTCCGCCAAGTGCGATTTTGTCCGCGTTTGTTGTTCCGTCCGGTGATGTTGTATTGTCCGCCGTCACCGTTGCGTTATTTTTTGACCAATAGGCATTGTCAAATTGTTCCGAATAATTTGTCAAGTTTGTCGATTGCGCTTCAACTAATATCGCCGGACAAGACACGTTTGTGTAATCTAATCGCGGAACATTTGCGGAAACCGTTTCAATCAATCCACTTGAATTTGTTCTTGTTGCCGTTGTTGATCTTGTCACCGACGCGTCACCCGTTCCATCATATGGTTTTAATGAATAAAGCGTTCCCGCTTTGTAACCGTTCGCCGTGATTACAAGTGTTAAGTCATCCAAATCAATCGCCATAATATTATAATAAAGAAGTTAAACAAGATTTACTTTCAAAAGTTCCACTATCGGAAACAACACGACCTTCAAACATATCCGACGCAAGTCCATTATAAGAAACAAGTTGAATATCCGCCAAATAATCCATCACTTCATTCAATGTTGAACCCGCACTTGATCCGTCTTCTTTTTGAATGTTTGAAAATAGATCATTCCACGCATACGCTTGTTTTGAATTGTTTACAATTGTGATCGTATTATTGTCACTTTCATAATATGAAAATGTTGAAATTTGTGTTTCTTCACCATCGTCAACCGTGACAAGACCGCCGTCACCATATATTTTTATAGCCATAATTATTGTGTGTTAATGTTTATCAATTTCCGAAATCATATTCGTTGTATGGAATCGCGCACCAATTTTCATCATCAAAGACTTCAAGCGATAAATTCATTGACCATCCCGCCGACATATCTTGTCCACGATTAATAAATGGATCGGTTGAAATATTCCCTTCAATTGAAAGATAATCTTCGAATCTTAATTGTTTTAATGTGATTCTAATATCATTTAAAACTTGTAAACAATCGGAATGAATTTCATCAATTTGTTCATAATCCGATTCGTTGTATTTATCACAAACAACGACTTGAAGATTCACAAATATAGACTTATCCGTCATTGTTCCAGGTTGAATTGTCACACACATTAAAGGATAATCAATTTGATCTTGATTTATTGCGTCAATGAAATCGCCAAAAAAGAAACTATTTATTTGACGATGTTGTGTTCCGATCTCTTTGAATTCTTTTTTTATTTGATTTATTGTCTTGTCCATTTAAATATGTTTCAAGTTTTTTGATTTGTTTCTTTGTTATTTTAAAACTCATTTTGTCCAATTGATACGATAACCCGTTTTAATTTTTTTAAGATCGTGATTTGTTCTTGTGATTGCTTCCGTATATTCCGGAAATTTTGTCCCGCAATCATCTTCCAAAAATCCGATCAATCTTTCAAGATAAAAATCCGCATCCTTGTGAAGTTCGTCACGAAATGAAACCGTTTCCGACACCGTGTTTGCGGTAATGTTTTCGTCCGATATTCTTCCAACGCTTTTATTTGTGATTTTTACGTTGTTTAATAGTGCGACCTTGTAATCAACCAAAGAAACCAACGCCGGAACAACATAATCATCCATCAATTCACGATAATCACTTGACCAAGTGTCCGTTGAAACCCTTGTCAACAAGGCACGAAACAAAGGCGATCCAAGTGCCGGTTGAATGTTCATTGATTGAACGCGATTAATTGCAACCGCAAGAATTTTTGTGTCCGAATTTTGGTGAATCAATCCTTTCTTTTTTAGCGATTCAACCGATATCAAATAATTTGTAGCCATTTTTTAAATATTATTTTTTTAATACAAGATGTTGACGCCATTCGTGACGACACCACGCCGTCGTTCTATTTGTTTTTGGATTATGGTAAAAACCACCACGATACCTCCAAACGTCACGACCGATCGCGTTTGATATTGTGTCGATATCCGTTTTCAAATACATTTTATTCATATTGATCAGTTCAACACAAAAGTCCCTTGACGTTGGAATAATTTCCGCACCTAATCCCGGTTTGACTTCGTATGAATATCGAATTTCAAATTGATCAATTTGCACGTCAAGACCTTTCAAAAGTTCTTCGCCAAGATCCGACGTTTCACCATTAACGATCAAATTCAATGTTCCAAGTTTTTCAATTGATTTCGCAATATCAACAATCGATTGTTCGGTTGCCTTTGCAATTGACGTTCCGTCTTCGCCTTTTTTAAGCATTGACAAAACATTCTTGTCAAGATCGGTCAATTCATTTTTTATGTCGTCAACTTTGTCAAAGAATAATTTAAAATTATCCGCTTCAAATTGTTGAACTTCTTTTGATCCAAAATCATTCGACACGGAAAAAGATTTGACAAACTTAAAATCGTCTTTTGACTTTCCATATTTTGAAAAGACTTTTAAATCTTGTTTAACTGATCTAAATTGATTTGGTGTTTCCTTGATTCCAACAATTTCACGCGCTTGTTGTGTGGTGATCGTTGGGAATGATGCAAGGATAACTTGAACACCGGATTCCGGCGTCAATGTTCCAAGTCCAACCGCTTCAACAATTCCAACAAGTGACGAAATTTGTGCGCCATTCATCGCAGTTCCCGAAACATTTTCGGTTTCTTCTTCAACATTTCCTTCTTCACCTGGAATTGAATCAATTGAAACTTCTTCGATTGCTTCGGCAACAACCCCCATCGGCGTCGCTTCAATAAATCCAACTTGACCAACATCACCGGACAATTCAATCATTTTATCCAATAACCACAACAATGTGTCTTGACGTTGTTTGACATATATTGATTTGAATATTTCAAACGATTCAAGAAGTTCCGTCGCACCTCCGAGTTGACCTTCGGTTTTAATTCCAAACAACATCGGATTCGTTGCCGAATGTGAAACAAGTATATTTTGTTGAATAGATTTTTCGGTTAAGTTGTATCGATCCGCAAGATCATTCCCATTCAAAGACAAAACCGACGGCGCGTTTTCTTGACCATCTGAAAAAGTGATGATCACTTCGTTCACGTCTTCAATTGCCGTTGATGATCCTTTGACTTGATCACGAATCGCGCGTTCTTCTTCTTTTGATTGCGGTGATCCTGATGCGAAATTTATTATGGAACCGACTTTGAATCCATTTGATATTTCATAATAATGATATTTTGAAATCAAAAGATCGGCGTTGATGTCAGTTATTCCACCAATATATGATGGTTTCGGATAAGTTCCTTTGTCGCCTTTTGTTTGTTTTGTTGGTGATTTATAATAAATGACAAATTTACCATTTCGATTTTCCATATCTAATGGAAGTAATTGACGATAATTTGTGTCTTCGTATGTTTGTTTTCTTGCGTTCCAATCATCCGAAAAATAATAGATTGATTGATCTATATTTGTTCGAACACGATCAACGTCAAAATGTTCCCATCTGACAACCTTTGTTCCTTCACGATTCCACGTTCCAATCACACAAAATCCGTCGAACAATTCGAAATCAAATGCAACTTTTTTGATCATTTCATCAATTGTGAAATCTGAAAATTTATTTTCAATAAAATCATTTAATTCACCATTGATAATTTCAAGACCACCACCGGCAACATAATATGTTTTTGTTTTGATAATCCCTTGATTCCAGGCACTTCCATTATATAGATCGATCAAAAAATATGGATATTGATTGTCCGTTCCCCATTTTTGGAAACCGTGTTTTTTGTCAAGAACTTCTTTTCCTTCCGGAATTTTTTTCGTTTGTGAAAATCCCGACGCCAAAATTTTATTCTTCTTCGTCATTATAAACTTTGTTTGTTTCGGTTGTTGTATATTCTGATCTTGATGCGTCATCAATATAAATATGTGCGCGTCCCGTTTCAACTTTATTCAATCCGGTTGGATCCAAATTGCTTGAACCACTTGATTGTTCATAAATGTTGTATGTGTAAAACCCATCAATCGGAAAAGGAAACGCGGAACTTGTGACCGTGAATTGATTATATCTTGATTTATTTGAAGATACGTCCGTCAATACACGATAAAATTTTTGATCCGTTTGTTCTTCAATAAATTCAAATAAATATGCCGGATCACTTATTGTCGTCAATTCCGTTACCGTCACTATTATTGTTGAAGTTGCGCCCTTTTTTATTTTGATCATCTTTCTTTTTTTCAAGTTTTGGTTTTTGTCTTTTTTGAAAAATATCAAGTCCAAGACTAAAATATTTTTTTTCGTTGCCTTCTTCAATGATAAACCATTGACGCAATAAAGAACAATGAACTTTTTTTCCGATGTACTCTTTTTTTATTTTTAGCATAATATAAATTTAATCAAAAAAAAAGGCGGTGAAATAAACACCACCTTTTTAAAAAAATTTAGTTATCAACTATTATTATGATGCGTAAGAACTTTGAGCAATTAAAGTTCCGGCAAGTGTCGAATCAACATCCGGCACTTCGTCATTTTCCATTCCCGAAAGAACAAGAACGTGACCGTTTCGATCCGCTTTGTTTACTCCGGAAGTATATTCGTTTCCGTCTGAAACTTTTAATCCTTCGTTGAATCCTAGCATCACGAAAGTCCCGTCCGCTTTTTCAACCATACACGCAAGTTCGTTTTGTGCAAGTGCGTGAATTGTAGATCTTAAAGTTTTTGTGTCGGCGTTCAATACTATCGATAAACTATGTTCATAATATAATGTCCCGTTTTCTTCGTTTCGAACACACGGTGCTGTATATGAACTTAAATTTGATTTTAATTTGAAATGAAATGTTTCTCCACTTACAGTCAACGCCGTTATTTCGTTTGCAGTAATTGTTGAAGAACTCCAATTCGCAACCGGGAACATTAAAACCGATTTGATACCCCCCTTACCATTGGTACACGTACGATCATTAAAGCCCGATGTCATCTCGCAATTAGCCATTTTTTTTTATTTAAAAATTTAAAAAAAAGCGGATCGCATATTTCAACGATCCACTATATTATTTATTCTATGTTGGTGACGATGTTCCGTTCCAAACCCCAATTTGATCAAGGAAAGGCACTTGAACACCCGCACGAAACTTCGAACGCATATAAATCACGTCGTCGTCAAGTGAATACCACATTTTGAAATCATCAAGATCACCCGTCAAGTCAGTTCCGAAAACGAAATGTGACGCGCGTCCCGTATAAATGTTGTCCATTGTGTTTAATCCAACACATTTAGTCACAACCATATCAGTTCCAGGAACTGTCACTTCGTTTAATTCCGCGATGTCTTGTGGTGAATAATGGAAGAAATTTAAATCAACTAAATTCTTCACTAACTTGTTGAAGTTCTCACGTCCCGTGAAACATACGAAATCCGTCGCTTCTGCAACCGCTTCCGGCGTGTTTGTGAAACACTCATAAAAAACATCGTAAGCGTTTGAATTTGAAATTGACGCTGTTGAAGAACTGTTCAAGTTTACACATCCCGCGCCCGTTGTTAATATAGAAACGAACCCGTTCATAAATGCAAGATTCCCCGAACCCGTTGATTTGTTTCCCCTCCAAATTAATTTGTCAAGTTCATTTGATTGAAGTGATTGCATATAGTTAACGATTTGCGCTTCAAATGGAAGTTCTTCGTCTTCCGCCATTGCACCCGCACGAAGATTAAGTTGTGTCCAAAATCCCGCAAGATCTTTTTGACAAAACTTTTTCATATATCCAATTGTTTCAACTGAAATCGCACGATCCGTGAAAACTGTGTTTCCACTTGCAGTCATAGTGCAATCACCCGCTTGATAAGTCAATGTATCATCCATCAACTTCAATTCTTCAGATCCTTTGATCCCTTCTTGAATTGTTATTTTTTCTAATGTTTTACCCGCCGTTACTTGTTTTACAAGTATTTCATCACGTTGTTCGTCAACGTATGCACTTAAACCGGAAACATCGAAATCGAAATTTGATTTAATGTAATTTTTTAAAGACATTTTATTTTCTTTTTAATTTATTTTTAAAGTATTCGGTGCGTTTATCTCTATTGTCGCACGTCGAAAATTTTGATTCTTCTTTTTTGTCCGTTGGTTCATTCTTGAAAGAATTGAATTGATTTTTTAATTCAGTCAATTCACATTCAAGTGATGCGTTTCGTTCAAGAATCGATTTGATTCCCGTGACAATTGCGTTCAATGGTTCTTCAATTTTTGACAATTTGCCGTCAACAATTGTTTCAACATCTTCGCTTGACATCGATTGTTCAACTTCTTCACTTTCTTCGGATGGAACTTCTTCACCTTCCGATCTTTCATCGATTACTTCTAAAACTATTCCTTCGGCATCAAGAACGATTGAAACACCTTCGAATAAACCGCCCAATTCGTGTGTTCCTTCGGGTGCGGGAATTTCTTCGCCATCTTCCGTTTTTACGAAAATAGCAGTTCCCGGAACAAGTTCGCCTTCATAAGTCAAAACCGTACCATCCAAAAGTGAAACATCTGCGAATTTTTTTTCGGTTAATTCTTCCGTGTTGTTTTCTTCGTTTTTTGCTTCAACAACATTTTCAGTTTCATCGGCAAACATTGACTTTAATGTGTCAAGTTTTTCAATAACTGTTTTGAATTTACTCATTAGAAAAAAAAATTATTATTATTTAAATTATTGTGGTTTAATGTTTATTTTTTGCGATATTAATTAATTCATCAAGGATTGATTCAATTTTTGAAAACGCTTTGAATTCTTGATCTTCCATCACAAAAGTCCCTTCAACACTAAATCCGGAAAACTCACCGTCTTTCAATCTTTGATATAATTCTTCATTTTCAAATTTGTATGTTGTGATCCAAGATCCATCCGTCACTTCTTTGAATCTTTCCGGTTGTGTGAAACCTTTGTCAACATCAACTTGATATGATCCGATCATATAAACACCATCCGCAACATCTTTTGAATTGTGTTCAATGTTTACATTATTGAATCGATTGTTTCTTGCATAATCGTGAATTATGTCTTTGATTGCTTTCTTTGTGAAAACAACATAGTATTCACCCGACGCGTCATTTCTATAAATTGGCGTATCGGCACTAATCGAAACACCCGTGACCGTTTTTTCGTCGTCGTTGAATTCATATCTTTGAACTTTTTTTGAAAATGTTTCAAATGAAATCATATGCGCGGGATCGTGAACCAACGCATTAAATTCAACCGCCGTGTTTGGATCTTCCAAATCAATTTGGATTTCGTATATAGGTAAATTTTTATAAGTCATAATTATTGTGTAAAATTGTTTAAAAAAATAAAAGATGAAATTTGTATATCCGTATAAAAGAAAGACAAGTGATTTTTGTATAAATCAATCAATTCGATGTGTTCATAAATATTTTCCAGGAAGTGAAGTTTTTGTTCTAGGTGATGAACCCAAAATCGATTATAAGTTTTATCATATGCGATGGTTAAAACATCACACGATTCGCGGATCAAATGTCACTTCAAAAATGTTGCATTTTGCAAGATCACAACCCGGTGAATTTATTTATATGAATGACGACTTTTATATCAATGATAAATTTGATTTCAATATGGTTAACGCTTCAATTGAAATGTTGGAACGAAAAGAAGGAAAGGCATCAATCGGATGGAATCAAGCGGTTGATAATACTGTTCATTATTTGGAACATAATAAAAAACCAATACGATCATATGAATGTCATCAACCGGTGATATTTAATTCTAAACTTTTAATTCATACAATGAACCAAATCAATTGGATTGAAAATGATCATTTTATCAAATCATTATATTTCAATCTTAATGTTCCAATAAGATTCAACCCAATTGAAAACGTCAAATTGATTGAACCAAATTTGACAAAGGCGAAACGATATCTTGATCAATTCGGATGTCTTTCAACCGGTCAAGGATTTATGACAAAAGACGGCGCGGAATTTATAAAACAAATTTAGAATTTAGAAACTTCATTTATTTGCGCAACATTGTTGACCGCGTCCGTGATATCCGTTTCAACAACAACGACTTGTTGTGTCGTGTTTGCAATTGTTCCATCATCATTTAATTCGGTGATATCTTGAACCGCGTCACTTATTGAAAAGGATGACGCACCCGCACCCGCACCCATTGAACCACCACCGGCGGATGTTGTGTTCGGTGTGTCCGGTGTTGGTGTTGATGTACTTTTGTATTGTGAAGACATAATCTTCGCAACATTTGACGCGCCCGAAATTCCAACCATAACCGCGTTAATTACTTTCAATGCGTGTCCCATCGGTTCGGGAATTGTTGTTGTTTGCGCCATAGCCGATTGAACACCTTGAATCGTTGACATTGTCGCCATCGCTACATTCACCGCCTTTGCACGATTGAAATTTTGTCTTTGAATTTTATCTTGTTGTTTTGAATTTCCTTCGGCTTCCTTCATTTGTAATGTTGTGACCAAATTACTTAAATCCGAAATCGCGTTCAATCCGTTGTCAATGCTTTCAAAATATGCTTGTTGAATATCTTTCTTTTTGTCGGTTGTTTTCTTTTCCGCTTCAAGACCTTTTTGACGCCATTTTTCCTCGATTTCAAAAAGTGCTAATCGTTCACGTTCTAGGATTTCCGTTTCAAGAATAAGTTTTTCTTCGGCGGTTAAGACCATATTTTCTTCAAGTGTTTCACGTTCAAGTTCAAATTTTTCATTCATAATGTCAATGTCTTTTTGCATTGAATCACGTTGAAGTGAATGTTTCAAATCGTTCGCTTCTTGTCGGTCAATTGCTTCTTGATCTAAAAACTTTTTTCGAATCGCATTGATTTCGGTTTCTTGTTGTTCAATGATTTGTGTTTCAAGTTCTTTATTATTGTTTGCCTTTAAAAATAATTCGTCATATTTTTCATTGATCGCTTGTTCTTCTTGTTGTTGTTGTGACATTCTAACTTTGAAAAGATGATCTTCAACTTCGGCGATTTCATTTGCGATTCTTGTTGCTTCGGCGACCGGATCATCTTTTTTGCTTGTGTCTTTTTCCGGTTTTGGCGCACCCGCACCCGTCAATTTTGTTGTTTCAAAATCACCAACATCAAGATCACCACTTTCAATTTTTTTTGTGATCAATCCATCGAGTGCGTCGATTTGTGATTGAATGACATCGTTTTCTTCTTTTTTTAATTTGGTTGCGCGTTTTATCGCTTCGCCTTGAACATCTTTTCCGGTTAAAAAATCCATTCCCGCTTGTCCAAACAATGCGTCCGAGAACGCGTTTTCTTTAACAAATTCACCGATTGATTTTGTAGCGTTTTTAATTTTTTGTTCATATAGTTCCGTCTTTTGATTTGCGACCGCTTGTGCAAATGCTTTTTTATTTAACGCTTTAACATAGTTTGAAATGGCGTCGATTGATTCATTTGTGTTTATATTTTCAAGCGTGATATTCCCCAAATATTCCGGTGACAATTCGTTTAATTTTTTGATCGCTTTGATTCTTTCTTCTTTTGAAAGATTTTCATTTCTTGCAGTTTGCAACAATGTGTCTAGTGACGCTTTTTCTTTTGCGGTGTTTGACATCGCTTCTTGCATCACACCGTTTAACATTTTTTGATTTCTTGACGCTTCCGAAACTGAATCGCGCCAACTATTATACAAACCGATCAATGCGGTGATACCAACAATCAACGCACCGATTCCCGTTCCGATCAAAGCTAGTCTAAATAATTTCATTCCCTTTGTCCCGTTACCGACGGCGACATTATAGATATTTTGCGCGACCGTTTGCGCCCTTGTCAATCCGATTGAATTGTTTTGGATTTGTTGTTTAATAACTTCAATTGAATTTAAGACACCTTGTGCGCCTTGTAACTTTGTGATCGTTTGAAGAAGTTCTTCATTTTCAGATCCCAACAATGCAGTCACACCCGTGTATGCCTGGAAACCCGAAACCGTTGCCGTCGATATTGACAACGCCGTGTTCAATCCACGACCACGTTCGGCAAGTGAATCAATTGATCGATCCGTTTCAATTATAACCTTTTTATAGTTTGCCGTTTTTTGTTGAAGATCTCGAAATTCTTTTGTGTTTTGTTTTCCGGCAAGTGCAAGTTCATAAAGTTTGTCTTCCATTTTTGAAATCGATCCGGTCACTTCAACCATAATATCATCGGCAAGATGTTCCATATCACCGGAAAATTTCTTTACTTCAATTCGTGTTGTTTCATACGCTTTTTGTAAATCCTTAAATTCTTGCGTGTTCGTTTGACCATTAACCGTCAAGTCTTTCATCGCTTGATTTAATTGATCAAGTTCTTTGTCTAACTTTTTAACGTCATTAACTGATGAACCCGTGTCAACAATTGCTTTGAATATTGCTTCCTTTCTAGCCATAATTTATAAAAATGTTGTTCCAAATAATGTCATTTTCAATCCGGACGCGGTGTTGTCCGTGTCCAATTGTGTGACTTGAATTTGTATTGTTTGATCATTTAACACCGATGATCTTCCAAGAACATTCGGTGTCGTTGCGGTTGTGGATGTTGTTTGTCCGGCGTCGATTGTCATCAATGTTCCACCGGCAAATATTGAAACACCATTCACCAAAATATCAATAGTTAACAAGTCCGCACCCGTTCCCGCGTTCACCAAAGACGCGCGAACATCGGTCAACGTCATTGTGTCCGGTGCGCGGAAAGTGTATAAAACACCCGAAGTCAAAACCGTTGTTTCGTCACCGATTGGAAATTGCATCATCCTTTGAACTTGTGGTGAACCGGATTTTTCGTAAACATTGAAATCTATTTGTGTTGTATATGTTTGAATTCCTTCACCTTCAATCAATCGAATCAATTCCGCCTTTGTCGATTTGTCGTCACTTGAATTGTAATTTTGTATTTTTTGAAGTCTATAAACAACGCCGTCAATATTTACAAGATCACCGAAGTCAAGTTGATTGATATCCGTCGCGTTTAATTTTAACGAACACGTCAACATCTTTCCGTTTCGATCTAATAATTCACGAATGAATCTTTCGTGGAAAATGTAAAGATTGTTTGTTGTATAATTATTTCCGGCGGTTATATTATAATAAACGAAATCGGGAATTTCAAATTGCAAATCAAATGTCGGTGAATCAAGATCGTCCAAATGTCCAACATATGGATAAGTTGTCCGCGCCGTTGTCGATGAACTATATTGATGATTCCATTCACCGGTTTCCATTGTTCCGACATTTCCTTTTTTAACTTGAACGACAAACGCTTTTCCACGTTTCGCAACAACTTCGGAAATCCCATCGTCGTCCGTCTTTACCTGGAAGTTTCGCGGAACGATCAAGTCCGTCGTTGGAATCTTTGCAAGTAACTTGTTTGAAAATGGAAGTTTTATTTCCGTTTTTCCTTTTGCAAATTGTGATCCGGACAAAACAGTTTTCGAACCATATTGACGTGTGACATCTTCTTCATATTGTGTGTTGAAGAAATCTTTGTCATTTTTAAAATGAAATGAATATTCTTTTGATGCGAAATTTATTGTCGGCGTGACTTTTATATCTTTTGAATGATCAAGTTTTTGTGACCAATTTATCGCATTATTAGATCCATTATAAAAATCATTCAATGGTTCAATCAACAATTTTCGTGGTTCGCCCGTCACACGTTTAACATAAAGATTGAACATATTGATCAAACCTTTGAAGAATGTAAGACAATCCATATCCGGAAGATATGTTTTAATATTTACAATTGAATCCGGTTGTGTTTCTTGAACCGAATAAGATAAATCAAGACTTGTTGAACTATCAACCGAAACTTTGAATTCCATCGTTGTCCCGGATGCGGTTATATTATAAACTTTACAATTTGTTAAAATGAATTGAACTTCAAATGTGACAACGTCTGACACGGTCAAAAAGACATCCATTTGATTCATATTAAATGTTACGGAATATGAATTTGTCAATGATGTTGTTTGGATTGTGTTTGTCCATAAACTTTCCGTTTGAACATTCACACCATTCACAAACAAAAGTCCACGCGCTTCAACCGTTGAAAATATATTTGTGATTCCAACACCCGAACCAATGTCAAAGTTGACTTCAACCGGCATTGTCCCGGAATACGTCACTTCAAAATTTCCGGTAAATTCAGAAACAAACATCAATGGTTCACTTGATTGAATTTGTGACGCCGGATCAACATTTTGCGCAACGATTGACGAATATTGTGTCGATAATGTTGTTGTGTTTACGGCGAAGACTTCCGTTGAAATTTGCGTCGTTGGTAACACCGAAGAAATCAATAGTGATCCAATAGTGTTCAACTGATCCGTTTCGATCGATTGTGCGTCCGCGACCGCTTGTGTTATGTCCGGAAGAATACCACCTTCGAACGCTAATAATAAACGCTTGAATTGTTGTGTTTCAAAAAAATCGGATTCGTATGTCACACCAATTTTTTCAAACATCTTGTCAACGATATTCTTGATGAATACTTGCAAAGGAATTTGTTCGACCTTAAATGTGTCCGGTGTTGTTCTTACATAACCATAATCGATCAATCCATAATAATATCCTTCACCGTTCCAATCGTTTCCCGTAAAAGCATTATAATTCGAACCATTCTTTTGAATAACACCCGACCACGAATTTTCTTGATTTGTTAAATCTAAGGTGTGATTATATTCCGACCATTCAAGTTCACGAAGTTTGATTTTAGATAATAATGTTGTGATGTCAATCGTGTCCGAAAACAAAACGATTTTGAATGTCCACGAACCATTTCTTTTGACACATTCCATCAATTTGCAAATACCTTCAAATTGTAGAACACCGCGTTCATAATATCGCGCCGTCGCTTTGACTGATGTGTCAAATGACGCAACAACCGGAACGCCAACCGAATCCGTCGTTGTTAATGAAAACACCGTTGACATCAATTCGTGATTTGCTCTAGTTCCTGGAAGTGTTATTGTTTTCGAACTTGAACCACTTCTTGACGAAAAATCTTTGATGTCTGAAATTTGGAATGTCAAAGGAAATGGAATTGACTTTGATAAATCAACGCTAATGTTGTTCAAATATAATTCCATTTTTTAATTTAATTGACTTGTATAATTGTATGTTCTTTTTATTCGAATTTCTTGTTGAATCAATCCTTCTTTTATTTTTTGCTTTTTGACCAATGCTTTATTTGAAACAATGACCGGTTCAAAAACGCCTTCCGTTATTTCAAGATAAACGGATGGTGATTCCAAAAGTGAAGGCATCAACCAATTTTGAACTTCTTCTTTTATCCAATTGGAATTTAATTTCATTGTGTCTTTTGATGTCTTTGTTCCGGACATAACCGAACCGTTCACACGATCATAATCAAATGTGTTTGAACTTGACCATTGTCCCGGATCACGTTCATATTCAAAGAATCTTGTTTTTGTTGATTCTTCCGAATACTTTGTAAATGAAAAAGAATCCCAAACGCCAAATTTATTCAACCAATGCAAACGTCTTGATGTGTATTGATTACATTCGTTATCAATATATATTTTGAATTCTTCCGTGTTCGCGGTGATATGAGATAATTGAATTGTGTAATATGAACACGTTGTGAAGTTTCCATCAGTCACCGAAGTATTCGCAACAACCGAAGACGGCGAAACATTAACAAGCAAAAGATTCGCCGAACTTAAAGCCGACGCCGTTCCCGTTGCAATTAATGTGTCGGTGATTGTGTATAATTTCGCAGTAAGATCAACCGCGACCGCCGACGAATTAACCATCGCCAAAAACATTGATTCATTCAGTCCGCAAAAATATTGTTGTGTTCGTGGAAAATTTGTCAAATATAAACACGGCACGGACACCGAAAAATCATAATCACCGAAGACATATGATATCCAATCGATATGACGCAAAGAACCATTGATCACGTTCAATGTATTTGAAGAAACATAAACGCCTTGTTCCGTTGGCGGTGTTCCATATTTTGGACGAACACGGATTGAATATGATGCAATCGCGTTTGTGTATGGCGTCGCAAATGATCCATCTGAAATCAATTCACTTTTAACAATTGAACGCAATATTTCAGAACAATCAAATTTTCCATAGTTAGATTGTTCGGGAAATACTTGATGATAAGAATGAACCGAACCATTAACCGTCAATTCAATTAAAAATGAAAATCCAGGTTGTCCCGTAAATATTGAACTAAATTCAAATACAACGGGATTTGATGCGGTTGTGTAATTTTGTGGTTCAACTGTAATTGTCATAATTATTGTGTTGTTAAGTTTACCTTATATCGAACGCTTTGTCAAATGAAACTTCGATCATCAATCCGGTCACCGTCGATAAATCTTCGGACATTCTTTCAAGAACTTGATCGGTGATTACTTTGTCCGTTATGTTCTTTGGTTTGATTCCATATCGTTTTATATTGACGCCGATCGCATACGCTTGTTGAATTGAAGATCCCGACCATTCGCGAAGTGATTGCGCCATCTTTTGTGGAACGCCTAAATTTTTGAATTTATATAATCCACTTGTCACAACCGGACGAATCGATTTAAATGAACCACCGGATGAACCAACACCCGAAACACCGTCGTCAATAAATTTATAATAAAAATCCGCTTCAATTTCAAAACCGTTTCTTGATGGTATCACAACAACGCTTGATTTCAACGCGCCATTGTTTGACTTTGTGTCGCTTTCAATTTGCTTCCGAAAGTTCTTGATCAATTCATTTCCAAAGTCCGTTATTATATTCGAATAAAATTTGGACGGATCTTGTCCGATTCCTTCTTGATTTAATTGTCTTAATATTTCCGCTTCATTTATCGCCATACATTATCGTGTTCGGTTGTTTCTGAATTCTTCTTCTTGTCTTAATTTAAAGTAATTGTTCCAAAATAAAAAAGTGACATAAGGCATCTTTGTGATCTGATCAACGTCACGATTTAATTTTTCGGCAAGGAAGACGATGTTTGACGTCCAATCATACCATTCGGAATTTCCTTCAAGTCCTTCATCAAGTCCTTCTTCATCTTCGTCAATTGAAGATCCGTCATCGCCATATTCAGTCCCCAAATAGCGTCCTTCAATTTCTCCCATCTGTCCAAAAAAAAAGCGAACACGTTCAAGAATTCGTCGCCTGGAAAATGTTCTTTGAATAGTTTTATTCGTTTATCTTTTGGATTTATTATATAATCATTTTCATCAACTTGATTATAAATCAAACCTTCTTCAATATATAGCATTGATAAAATCTTATAAGGTTCATCATATATCGATTCGATTAATTTTAGATCTATGATCAAACCGGTTGATTTGTGTTCGAACTTTTTATCAAACACATATCGTTGACCATCGATTGTGATTTCACCTTTCAATGTAGATTTTTCTGATAACACCTTTATCATATGATCATATACATTTCGAATCGGTTGAACTTCGAGATTATACAATTTTGATTTTGATATTCCGGAAAATATCGAAACGACTTGAACTTGAAAATCTAATGACTTTGATATTGAATTTATGTCCAACCCATCACCGGTCAGATAAACCCATTTTGACAATTGCGCCGGTGTGCAATCTTTTAATTTTTGCGGTACTTTAATTTCCATTCCTACGTTTTATAATTATAAATATCGTCGCTATCAAACCTAATAACCACGAAGTGATTAATATTTCCATCATCTTAAAATTGTGTATTTACCTTTTTGTTTTAAATGTTTAATTGCTTGAACACACAACGCCAATGATATGACACCATCGTCGTGGATTCCATTTGGTGCGCTATATTTCACACGTCTTGTTTTTGAATCATAAATATATGTGAACGATTCTAGTTCGTCGATCAACCAATTGTGATCTAATAGTTTGATTTTGCTTTGTTCGAATTGAACCGCAAGATCTTCAATCATTATCGGTTTCGTTTTGGTTGTTGTCACAAATGGTTCAATTAAGTTCTTGCATTTGTTTCGCAACATTTCAAAGAAGACATCACCTTGATTGTTTACTTCGACATATGTCAACGCTTTGTGTTTGATTATTTGTTCTGAAACCTTGTCGATAATGTTTGACCATTCATCGTGACGCCATCGTTCCAAATAGATCATATTTTGATTTTGATCTAATATTGTTAAAACCGTGTAATCGTCCGCGCGTCCAATATCAAGACCGCCAAATAAACGACCGGATGAATTTGATGTTCCTTGATATATATTCTTTCTAATGTCTTTAAACAACCCGGATGAATTATCCAAGAATTCCGCGAGATATTCTTGACGAAAGACGTGATCCGGAAGTGATCTTCTTATTGCATCGATTTCATTCGGATCGATCATCGGATTGTCATATGATCCAAAATGAAAATATTTATATCGATCATCATAATTGTGTTGAAGTGATAAATTATAAAAATGATTCTTTCCTTTTGGTGTTGATATAAAGATCACCTTCTTTCCTTTGACAAGGATTGTCGCTTGAAGAACTTCCGTCCATAGTTCGGGACGTGTGAACGCCATTTCGTCAATGACCAAGAAATCAAATGTGTTTCCACGAATATTGTCCGGACGTTCACCGGAAAAGAACCGGATCGTTGATTTCGATCCCTTGATCGATAATTCGGATCGATTGAATTCGAACATTCTTGATCTTGCCGTTGCGCGTTCTAGTTCGTCGAATACTTTCTTCGATTGTGAATATACCGGTGAAACCCATCCGATTTGTGTTCCAGGATAATTGATCGCCCAAAATAAAAGTTGATTTGTTGCGAATAATGTTTTTCCCCATTGTCGACCAATGTTACAAACGTAATATTTCGCGCTATCTTTTTGAATCGAATCGTGAATCAATCTTTGATTTCGATGTGGTTTATATCCTTTTATGGTTGTCATTCATTATGAATCAAAATCAAATTTATCGACTTGTTTATTTTCGATGTGTTGTTTATCGTGCATCCCTAAACAGTTTTTAGCATAGAATATTCCCTTGCCTTCATTCGCCACAATATCACGCGCAAGTGAATGGAATTTTTCTTCGATCTTTTTTATAGTGTTGGATTTAAGAATTTTTTCTTCGTCTTCACTTTCTGACTTTAACCATTCATACCAAGTTGAACGATTGATTGTTTCACCTTGAACAATAGGCAACCAAATATTTAAAAAATATTCAACGGTTGGAATGTGTCGATCCATAACGTCGACCACTTTTCCCGAACCCGTTGCGTGTTGTTTTGTGTGTGATAAACAGTCCCGAAGATATTCATCCGCTTTTTGTTCCAATGTTTGGACAAATTCATTTGACTTTTTATTCATAACTAGATATAATTATATAATAAAGTGTAATATTGTTTATCTTACTTTATATAATATTTAACTTTAAAAATAACAAAGTCAGTAACCGTCAAATCTTCTTTCATTTCTTGCATCCTTTTTTCGGCGTCTTTTAAATTCATCACCGGCGTTTGTGCGTACTTCAATTGTTCTTCACTTAGGAATTTATATTCGATCCGATATCCTTCTTTTAAATCATCAAATTTCATTATCTATTATTTTAATTAATTGTTCTTTTGTTGGATTCTTTAAACGGTGTCCTTTGTCTTTTGCAAATCTTCGCATTTCTTGATATGTCATTTCGGTTGATTTTTTTTCAAAAGACATTTCAAGAACCGGTTTTGTTTCTAATCTTTTAAAATAAGAATTGACATCGTGCATCGCTTTTCGAATACACATTCCACAATCCAAATTCATCAAGACCGTGCAACCGATTTTTTTTGTTAGATCTTGAAGTTCTTTTTTTAATGTCATCGAAACGGAAAATGAACCGGTGTTCGATAATCGGTCAAGTTGACTTTGTAGTTCTTTAGTTGGTTTCATAAATAAATATTAGATAGGTTATTAAATAAGACGATGGAAAACACCACCAATTTTGTGGATCTAAACACAAGAATAATCCAAGTGCGATCCAAGAAGACAAACACATCGGACAATTGAACGGTTTGAAATTTAATAGATTCCTGGAACTATTAATTGAATCAAATATCATCGTCATCGCCGATGCCGTAAAAAGAATTGTAAATATCATTTTTTAATTGTTTTATTGTTTCTGTTATATATCGTTTATTAAGTTTTGTTTTTTGTTCAATATCTCTATATGTGTTTCCTTCAAGAATCATTTGACCGATCTTGATCTTGAACCATTCTTCCGTCGAATCCGGTTTCTTATTCATATAATAATTTAAATAGTCAAGATATTTTTTCCCGTTGTCAATTACAATGTCATCGATCGGATCTTTGATTTGTGTCGATTCTTCAAATTTAATTTGTTTGACATTATATAATCGGTTGAATTCTGAATTTGACCACGTCCATTGTTGATAAGAGGTTCTCGAAAAAAATGCCGGTTCGTCTTTGATGTTTTTCTTTTTTCGCATAATTAAAAAAACGTGAACAACAAGATCCGGCGCAAGAACTGAATCATTCGTTATTTTGTCCGCAATACGATAAGGTTCATCCGATTCAAAAAACTTCATTTCGGTTTTACGTTTACAATGCCCTTTTTTAAATTATCGTAGTTTTTTAATAAATGTAATAAATAAGACTTGATCATTTGACATCTTGTTGACATCTTTGGATTGTTGATCGTTTTGATAATAGATATATCTATATAAACAAATTCGTGAAGATCCGATATATAATTCGAACCATCACGAATTGAACTATTTTTTTTCGACAATAGTTTGTCGGTTATTTGTTTGAATGTTAAAACGTCGCGGTGATCTTCCATCCTACAATTGAAGAATACCATTTTCCATTGTATTCAGAACCACGAAGATTGATATCAATTTCACAATCTTGACCTTCTTCGAAGTCTTTTAAAAGATTGACGGATTTTTCACCATTGAATTCAATTGGAACGTCGTTGTCATAATTTCCGGATTTGATTGTCAAGACGATCACTTGTTTCATAAATCCGGAATCGAATGTTTGAATGTCTTGTTTGATTTTAATTTTACCGTTTACCTTCATTTTATTTGTTTTTTATTTCATTGATTACTTGCTTCATAAATTCAATTGCTTTTTCGCACTTCATTAAGATATGATATTCGATATCAATATCACGTTCATATCTTAAAACGGTCAAACGATGTTCGGGTGCGATATGATCAACAAGATGAATTTGATGGTTGTCCCAATCTTTCAATATTTCATTCGGTGTTGTCACCATTGAATAAACCAAATCAAAAGATTCTTTTTGATATAGCATCATATATCCACGACCTTGATATTCATATAAAGACGCGTTTGATTTTGATAACGCTTCATTCTTTGTCGCGGGGAATGTTTCAAGTGACCACGATGTTTTAATATCAATGATTGAATCTTCGGTTATAATATCACATTCACCGGTCAAAAAATCGTTTTCTTTGCGTTCTTCATTCTTTTTATGTGAAGTGAAGTTGACATCATTATATAATTTAATCGCGTTTGATTCACAATTAATCCCTTTGTCAATATATTTTGAATCGATTTCGGATCTATATCCGAAAAAATATTCCTTTGCAAGTTGCGTCAAATATGTTTTCGCACCTTTTGAAAGAACTTCGCCATTGTCCATTTCACGTTTTGTCGGGTTGGACATTATCCGACCTAATTGTGAGCATCTAATTTTCATAATTCGGATAATATTTGGATTTGTTTATCGGTTAAAGTGTAAGAATTCATAATTGATTGAATCGTTGTTTTTCCATCGACGATCGCTTGTCGTCCTTGTTCGAATCTTTTATCGGATATTTTCGCTTTTTCTTTTGGTTCTATTTGCTCAATCCTTAACGCTTCAACCACTTGTCCAAATGCGGACACCGTTGTCACAAATAATGTGACTTTTTTGTTTGACCATTCTTCAATAAAATTTGTTCCGTGTGCTTTTGCAATTGCTTTGCAATTAGTCACGTTTAAAATCATAGGTTTCGAACCTACAAAATGACATATCGTGCAAAGTTCTTCTTTACCGTCATTTCCTTTGACCTTATCTTGAACCACTTTTTCAATCGTCAAGATTCTTTTTTCGCCAGGCGTGAAATCATACGCGCCCAAATACGTTGGATTTGTCAGTTTTTTCCAATGTGTTTTGTTTTTCATAGCTTATTTTTTATTGATTAATAATGTTAAAGATAAATATTTTATTTGATTATTTCAAGGTTTTGGATGTGTGATATCTTTGTCATTCCGTTTCCATCTTTGACGTCACATAAATAAAGATTATTTTGTTTTAATGTTGTCAAATGGATCTTCGCGTTTATCTCTTTACAACGACGCCAAGAAACGCCATCAAGTCCACGATCACGCGCTTCGTGAAATAAATTATAATTCAATCTTTCTAAAAACTTTTTTGTATAAACTTTTCCCGCACCAACCGGTTCACCTTTTCGATTGCCTTGATATCCTTTCCAATAATATAAACGATCATTATCTTCAAAATAAATATCTTTGAAAGCGATCATATCATATCTTTTTATGTGTTTTAAGACATAGTCAAGAAAGTTTTGATCAATATAATCATCCGAACCCAAAAGAATCACCGCATCAAAATCAACTTCTTTCAATGACATTATTCCGGCGTTCCATTTGAACGACAATGGATTGTTTTTAAACTTTCCTTTTGCGATAATGTCTTGATCTTTTAAAAATTCACCATCTTGATCATCTGAATAGATCATTATTTTATCAATAAACGGCATTTTATTCAAACAATATTTGACCGTTTTGTGTCTTCCGTGCATACACGACAAGACAATCACATTAATTTTTCGTTCCATTTTAAAAATTTAGCCGGTGAACCTACATAGACACCAAGTTTTTCCATCTTTGTTTTCTTTGTTATTGTTGTATTCATTCCGATCATACATTTTGGCGGAACATTTACACGTTGATGAACGATTGAACCCATTCCGAGATTTGTATAATAATTTATTATACAATTTCCGCCGATCAAAACGTGCGGTGACATAGTCACACCGATTGCAATATGTGAATCGTGACCGATGTAACATCCCTTCATAATAAAACAATCATCCGAAACAACGGTTGTTCTTTTTGTTCCGGCATCAATTGTGACGTGTCCGTGTATTATTGTATTGTCGCCAATGAAAACCGAATGTTTTTGTTTTTGATTCCAATACTTTTTGTCTTCGGCGGGTGCGCCGATTATACAATACGCACCAATATAAATGTTTTTTCCTAGTGTCACGCCAGGATAAATAATGGCGGTTTCGTGAATGTTATTCATAATCTTTTATTATTTTTTTTATTTTATCGTTTAACTTTTTACAATTGTGTGCAAGTTCATAAAATTCAATCACGACGGAACTTAATTCGATAGTTTCTATATATTCGGAAATCATCACCATAAATCCGTGATTAAATTCATCAACACAAATTGAACTTTCTAATCTTTCATAAAATGAAAATTCCATTTCTCCACCGATCAAGACATTAAATATTTCATCAATTTCGACGTGTTCAAGGTATATTTCATTTTCGTCGAATTGTTCTTCAAAAATTATTCTTAATGTGTGCGCTTGAACTTTTGGAAGTTGAATCATTTTTCACATCTTTTAACAAACGCTTGAAAACCGTTTTTTATTAATTCTTTAATTCTATATTCTTGAAGTTTTGAAACAATTCCCTTTTTTGCTTTGACTTCAATAAACAATGGATCTTTATTTTTTTTCAAACATAATAAATCCGGTATTCCATTTTTATTTGTTTTGATCAATTTTAAAACAAACCAACCTTCGGATTCATATTCTTTTATGATTTTACTTTGAAATTGTGATTCGGTCATATCTAAAATTTATCATATGAATAAATTGGTGTGTGTTCGCCAATATATGAATTGTAAATATTGAATTCAAAATATTCAATCGCGTCAAGTTCGTCCATATCTTTTTTTAAAATTTCAATAATCTTTTTAATTGAATAAATTAATCGATATGATTTTTCTTCAAAACCAATAATTGCGGAATCAAAACCGTCTATTTTTAAAACTTCATAATCATTAAAAACTTCAATAATATTGTCAATCATATTTCTTTTTTAAAAACTGATAATGTAAAATCTTTTTTATTGTGTACGCTTTTATAAATTTTTGATTCAATTCCACGATTTGCAAAAATCCAAAAGACTTGATTTGTTTTTCGTTTCATTGTTGTCAAACGATCACGACTTTGAAAATATGACACCGCCGAAAAATCAATATTTAAATAAACAATATATTTCGCACTTGAAAGATTCACGCCTTCACGTCCGGACACGATTTGAAGTGCAATATTCTTATTACTTTGATTAAATTCTTCTATGTCTTGACAAACATTGTCACCGAAACATTCTTTTATCATATCAAATTCCGCTTTGAATTTGTAAAATATCGCAATTTTTTCACCTTTAAAATGTTTTTTTATAAATAATACTTTTGAATTATCAAGAATCATTCGATTTCCGGATTCAAATTTGACAGTTCCGGAAAACATTTGGTGAAGTTTTTGCATCAATTTGACGCCCGTGTCCGCAAGAATCACTTCTTCTTTTCCTTCGATCACTAGATCTTTTTTTAATTGATTACAAAGTTTATATGTTGACGGTTTCATTTCAACATTCAATATTTTTTCATTCACTTGCGTTTTAAATCCGGCGTCTTTTTGTGTAAACTTCACAAAATATTTATTAATTATTGGATCAATAAGTTCTTTCCTGGAATTTGAATAATCATTGACATCGCCGTGACTTAATTTTCTCTTTTTAATATCAACAAATGTATGTGACCATTTATAAAAATTAATATATTCTTTGAAAGGCGAATATCTTGAAACCCAAAATTGATGATAAATTTGTGAATACGATTCCGGATGTGGTGTTCCGGATAAAAATATCATCGGTAAACTTGAATATAAAAATTTAAATTGTTTCGTTGCTTTTCCCGGTTTTGGAAATGAACCGAAACGATGATGTTCATCGTGTATAATTAAATCAAAGTCATCTTTTATTTTGTGCATTGATTCATCATTTATAATTGTTAGATCAAAAGAAAAAATAAAATTGTCATAATCTTTTTGAATTGATGAAATTGCTTTCTTCTTTGTCAGAAATAAAACATTTTTCGCGCCGAATAATTGCGCCGTGTTTAATGCGGTCAAAGTTTTTCCCGTTCTAACTTCCATCGCAAAATAAACAATCCCGTGTTCACTTAAAATGTCACAACCTTTTTCGGATAATTCGATTTGATATTCCCTTAATTCCATTAAAACATTTTTAATTGATTTGTTTTGTTTTCATTTATACCTTTTGCAATATTAAAAATGTGATTTCCGATTTCATAGTCAACCATATTTCGAAGAACTTTGTCGCGTCTTTGTGTCCCTTTATAATTTTGAATACTTACTTTGTGAAAATCTTCTAGTCTTTTTATTTCGTCTTTACCTTGACAAACACCAACACGTCGAACATTTTGCGGTTTATTTATTTTAAAGTTTGTCCAATATAAATGACGGTCAATTTTCAATGTTGGATTTATTAATGGATCATAATATGGTTTGACGTTTTCAACAACAAATTTTCCTTTAAAATGTGTGTTTAAAAAAATTATTTCTTGATACAATTTTAAATCCGGATAAATTGGATTGTCTTTTGAATGTCGCCAAAATCGTGCGCGTGAATGTGTTTGACAAGGCGGTGACGACCATATGAAATCAAAATCACCATAGTTATTTAATAAAAATTTATGCGCATCTTCAACGATTATTTCATCCCCTGGAAATCTATTAGAATAAATTTCACAAAGTGATGGATCAATTTCAACGGAAGTGACTTGACAATCTTTCCACAAATAACGATTCCCACCTAAACAAGAATATAAATTTAATACTTTCATAGTTGTATTTTTAAAATGGACAATCGTCCGTTTGTTTTTCTTGTGTTATTATTTCAAAATATCTTCCAATGTTGTCCCGTGATTTATTTAATTCATACCCATTCAATTCACAATATTTGTTGATCCAAGATAAAAAAGTTCTGTTTTTTAGATCTTTTGTCTTTGTGTCTGAAATATAACTTTGAACTGTTTCGGTTGTATATACACGGACATTTTTTTTAATGTTGCCTTCTTCGATCCAATCGTAAAAATCCTTTGATGTTTGTTGAATGAATCTTTTTATATTGGCGTTTATTGAAATCGTTTGTGTCAAACCTTCATTTAAAAATGTTTGTGTGATTTTTATCATATAATTATCGAATGAAATCCAATCTTGTTCATTCCAAGAATCAAACAAAAGTCTTCCATATTCTTCAATCGGTGATCTTTTGGATGAAAAATATTGATAAAATTCAACTTCGTGACGACGACGATCGTGTGAACCACCCGAACCATTGATCACATAATTTGTCGTGATGATTATTTTTGGTGATCGATCAAAGGGAATAAATATTTCATCCTTGTTTTTTTTGTTCACAGTAATACCACCGGAAACAAGCGAAAACAATTGTTCAAAATTGAAGTTCTTTTTAACATCGTCGAACGCAAGAATTTGCGTATCAACATCGACACGTTGATAAACGAATTGTGATTGATTTGGATCAAAAGTTTTACCATCTATTTGAACCAACTTTTTAAAATATGTCAACGCGGTCAACATCAAAGATTTTCCCGAACCACCATTCGGATCATCGTTAATTTCTTGATCATTTAAAATGATAGCTTTTTGATCGGTTTTATCTTTGAATGAGTGCATCAAATATCCGATTGTGTTTTCCAAAGACTTCAATCTTTTTTCATCATTGTTTGAAACCTTTGCGACAAGATCTTGAAAGTCATTTTTTAATTTATTAGATTTTTTATAATCTCTTTGAATGATGTGTTTTTCCCAAACGAATCCATCGACTTCGATATATGATAAAAAATCAATTGTTTTTTTGCCTATTTTGACAACACCGTTTTGATAATAAAGGAAACAATCTTCTTTTGTATCTTGCAACATTTTCAAAGCTATTGAATCCAACATATTTAAATATTTTTCAGAAAATAAAATTGAAGATTTTGCAACATAATTCCACACCGACCATTCATTTTTACTTTCTAAATGTTCAAGAACAAAGTCTTTTATTTTTTCAATTGATGTTGTGTTCACAATGTTTTGTTCGTGTTTAACAAACAAAGGCGTGTCCCCACCTTCCGGATAATATTTATTGAATCCATTTTCTTCAAGAAATGTTTTGAATTTAAATGGATTTATTGTGATTATGTCTTCACCTTTTTTGTTTATTGTTGCCGTCCAAAAAATAGAATTGTTTTTTTTGACTTCTTCGTTGACTTCTTCGATTGTTGTTTTATCAATACTAGGAAACGCTTTCACGATTTGATCAACCGTGTTTCCTTTTTGAACTTTTTGTTTTATTCTTTTGACTGTTGTTGTGTCTTCAAAATATTTTGTTCCAAAAGGTATTCTTTTATATGCGGAACGCGTCAAAGATTGAACGTCGTTTTCCGGCATATTTGAACCGGTTATGTTTTGGACAATATATGTCAACGCAAAATCTTCGTCGATACCATATGAACAAAACGCACCCGCAAGAATATAAAGATTATTATTCCAATTGTTTTCGACAAGTCCAAATTTTTCCGACCACCATTTCATTAAACGATTTATGATTTCATTTTCACTTTTCAATGGAAGAACCGGAACTTTTTCGGTCACGGAATAACCTTGTTCGACCGCTTTGTTTGTAAATTGAATTGAATCTTTATTCAAATATAAATTTGGATCATATGATTCAAAACAAACGCGTGAAACATTCGAACATTTTTCGTCAAAGTATTCCGAATTAAAATGTTTTTCGATTCCTTTAAAATAAAGTTTGTGTTCATCCTTGTCACATTTTGGAATCTTGACAAGAACCTTCAATCCATTTCCGGACGGTGAAGTAAAAACCGCAAAAGTAAAAATATCTTCTTCGATTTTTTTTCTTTCCTGGAGGAACAACTCTTTGTTTGGATATTTGTCAAAGTCTAAAACACAAAGTCCCGAATGTTCAATCAAGGAATTATCATTTCGACTTGTAAATGTTCCATTAAAACAAACAGCCGGAAGTTGTTTTTTTAAATCTAAATTTCCGTTTCTAATTTTATTTATTAATTCTTTACTAGTTCCGTTTTTAATGCGTTCTAGTTCTTCAAAAACTTGTATTCGATATGAAACATCTTTTGTCGAATAAAGTGATTTAAAAAGACTTATTTTCATTGTATTTTAATTTTTTATATAAATAATTCCATTAAGATTCCGCAATATTCCACATTTTTTTTCTTTATGTGGAATGATATTCGCCAATAATATCAACGAATTCAAAAAAATATTCCACAATTCCACATATTTTTGTCAAAATTTTTGTTCCATTATTACCAACTAAAAAAAAAGATCACAAAAGTTATCACAAATTATATGGAAATGCGGAACATTTAAACAAGTTTATCTTGTTTTGATAATATTTGAAACATCAAAGTCAATAAATTGTTTTGTGTGATCACACCCATCGGAAAATAAGATCTAGTTTCTTTTGTTAGATCTAAAAACATTTTATCTTTTTTAAAATATTCATATTCATTTATTCCGTGAATTATTGTGGCGTGATTTCTATTAAATAAACAACCGATTTTTTGATAAGAATATCCATATGTTTTCCGTAAATATGCAAACATATAAAATCGTTTATAAACATTTTGACGTTCACGACTATTCGTGTTTAATTTATTCAATTTAATATATTCTTTAATATTCATTTTCAATTTCGTTTTCTTTTTGATCTAAATAATTTTTTATTCTTTCTATGTTTTTAAAATATAAATGATCATTTATTTCTTCCGACAATTTGTGATATCTTATTCCGTGAAGAACGGACGCGTGATCGCGTTTAAAAAGTTGACCAATTTCCGACAATGTCATTGATGTGTTTTGTCTTAAATAATACATTAAATAAAAACGTCGATGTGTGATATATCTTTTTCGACTGTAATTATCAAGATTTTCTTCTTCAACAATTTCCTTGACATAATCCAAATAATGTTTGACGTTTAATCTTTTAAATTCTTTCCAATTCATTTCCTTATTTTTTTTAATTGTTCATTAATATGTTCCGATATTTCGTTGAAAGAATGTTTCTTGTTTGGTTTGATTGTGCTTTGAACTTTGATGTTTGGTTTATAGACATTATCATCCCACGAAGATTCATTCTTGTTTTTATTAAATGCTTTGAATATTAATTCATTTGTGTTCATAATATATTTTTTTATTTTGTTTAACATTTTATTGATTGTGAAGTCTTTGATCAAGATAATTTTCAAGATCTTCAATGCTTGATTTTATTTTTGTGATAAGATCTTCGTCAAATCCGATTGTGAAAATATCTTTTCCGTTTATAGTCACATTATAAACCGAACAAAAAACTTGTTCAATATCGTCACCATAATCCGAATGATCAATTTTGTCAACCTTATAATCAAAATAAAATCGATTGTCATAAATATCCGCAAGATAAATTTCATCGCCTTCGACATAACATTCAAGATCAAATGTTTCGTTGAATTTATATCCGATCAATGCGTGATCTTTGTTTTTTAAATTGTTTAATAATGCTAAATTTTTACTATCATAAAATATATTGTCAACCCGATAAACTGTTTCCATTTCCATTTGTATTTTTTTAGATAAAAAAAAGACTATTAAAATTAATAGTCCTTTTATAGTTGTTATTATTTTATATTATACCAAACATTGAAGTTAAATCCTAAGGATAAAAGATAATCTTTATTTAAAATATTTTCACCTTTTTTAATTTGTTCGTCAATTATATCTTGATACAACCTTTTCCCGATTTCATATTTTTTTATAAAGTTTTCAATCGTTCCTTTATATGCTATAATGCTATAATTATGATATGAATCACCAATCAAAACACCTTTTTTATCTTCTTTTTGAAATATATGTTGTTCTCTAACTTGATGCAATAATAAGTCTAAACAAGTTGTCCATTGATGTTTTTCATCCCACAAAGATTTTTCATCTATACTTTTGTAGATATCTTCTATTGATTGACCTTTATAATTATGAATTCTTAATTCACCACCATAAGAATCATCGAAGACGTTGCATATTTTAACACCGTCAAATTTTAAATCAAAATTAAATGATGGACATCCGTCGTGACCTTTCATTTCCTTGTAATTAGTCACTTTTGCTTTTTGTAAAAATGTTTGCTTTTTCATATTTGTATTTTTTAATTGATTAATATATACGAATATAATCAAAAAAAGTTATCAACAAATAGAAAACAAATTTTTTTTTAAAATAGATGTGTTAATCTTGCAATTTGTCCGAAAATTTTATGATGGACAAACCCTTCAATCGCCTTCGGTGAATGTTGAAATCCGTTGCGATGGTGCCAGGAATCCGCCGATGATGGCGATCTTAATGATTCAACACAAACACCCATTAAATCTTTTGAATGTTTGTGATGAATGTGATGAATAAAAATATATTTATGTTTTTTTGATGACCATTCGATTGATTCGTGCGCCATTAACAATGGAAGATCTTGAAACTTTGCGCCGTCACCGTGTGTTGTTCCGATCAAATTATTGTCGCCATAAGAAAAATATTTTCGATGCGCCATTGAACAATCAAATGAAATGTTTTTTGAATTTCTGAAATGTGTTTCGATAACATTTGATAAAAAGAATCCGGACATATAATCGTGATTCGATGGATTAAAAACGAAGTGAACATCCGCCACCGAAATCAATGTTTCAAGAATGTCAACATATAATCTTTTTGCGGTCAAAAAATTATCATACCACATTCCGTCCGTGTCTTGTGGTGTTCCGCTTGTCGTCATTCTTTTTGGTGTGTCGGTGTGAAGAATATCATTCCCGCCAACAAATAAAATTTTATCAATGTTCCAACCTTGTGATTTGTTAAGTATTCCTTGAACACCTTCTTTGACACGTTGAACCGCAATTTGTTCGTTGTATTCTTCACCGGTTTCAAATGCTTTACAAAGTTTTCCAATATGAATGTCCGCCGGATCAACAACAAGAAGATGACCATCTTTTGATTTTGTTCTTTTTATTTTAGGATATACCGGCGAATGTTCTTGAAGATCCTTAATAATTTGATTTTTTAAATCTTCGGATTTTTGAACTTGATCACTTTTAAAATTTGGATTCTTAACGAATAGACTTGTTTCTTTTGATTTGAACCATCCGTGTTTGACTTGATCCGGATTCAATCCTTGTTCTTTGCAAGTTTTTTCGAACATCCTTAATTCTTCCAGGATTTCGACTTCTTCTTTGTTTAACCATTTCCGGATGTTTCTTTTTCTAGCCATTTAGCGTCGATCGTTTCTTATCATATATAATGATATTAATAAAATAATAAAACAAACAATCCAAATTCCCCAAGACGATCCGAATGATCTAATTTCTTTTTTTACATTTTGACGAACTTCGTTTCGTTCACTTTTGGAATCTTGTCGAATTTTTGTTCGTTCGGTTTTTGCGTCTTGTCGAACTTCTTGTCGTGTCTTTATATCTTCACCATCAATGAATTTATATTTTGTTAAAAACATTGTGTCAATTTTTCGAACAATTATTTCTTTGATTATTGTGTCATTTGATATTCTTTCAATCGTGTCAACTTTATTAAATGTGAATTTAATTGTGTCAACTTTTTCGGTGATTATATTTGGATCTTTTTTGATTGCGCGTTTAATATGATACGGCGCGGAACAAGAAAAAATTAATAATATTAAAAAAAGATATTTCATTTATATTTTTTTTTCGTTGTTGGTTTTTTCTTTTTTTTTGGTTTTGACTTTTTCTTTTTGTCTTTTTCTTTTTTGTCTTTATACATTTTATTCAATTATTAGACACGAATCGACAATTGATTTCGCAACAAGATCGATCCATTTGTTTGACATTATTTTTTTCGCTTCTTCTTTATTAGAATGAAAACCAATTTCAAAAAGAATTGACGGCATCTTTGTTTTTCTTAAAACATAAAAATTTGAATGTTTTAATCTTCGATTTTTTGTTTCGTTTTCAAAATTGCAAATCAATTCATCGTGAAAAATCTTTCCATATTTATTGGATAATTTTGAAGATCCGAAAACGTGTGTTGAAATTCCTTTCGGCGATGTCCATCCGCGACCATATGCGTTTGAATGAATTGATAAATAAATACATTTATTTTTTTTATGCAGTTCGTTTGCCCTTGAAACACGTTCTTTCAATGAAACATCTTTCCAACTATCAACAATATCAACACAACGAAGTTCATATTCCTTCATTAATGAAATTATCTTTTTGACTTTGATTCTATTTTGAACGCCTTCGTATAGAATTGAACCATCTTCAAAATATGGTGATCGTTTTCCAGGCGTCACATATTGACCGGTTGACGGATTAATTCCGCCGTGTCCCGCGTCCAATATGTAAAGAAATTTATCCATTCATACAAATAAAAAAATCCGGCGCAATCCTCCAAACAACATCACACCGGATTTAAAAATACTACTATGAAAAATAAGCGTTTTAAAAATACTTACTTTTTATATTTATTCTTTTTATTTTCTGTTTAATTTCTTGAAACTTGTCAACAATGTATCAATAAAACTAAATTTAAAAGTTGATCGAAAGTTTTCATCGATTGATTTTATTTCAATTATCATAACGGAAACCAACGCCATTTTGACAAATGGAATTGAATCATCGATAAATAATTCCGCTATTCGACAAAGAATAATCGCCGATATATAATAAATAATTTTTGAAATTACGTTTCCAAGTTTACGCGATTTGATTTCTTTTATTCCTTTTTTACCGGCGGATATTATTCCGGTTAATGTATCTATAAAGACAACACATAAAACCGAAGTAATCGCCCACGATATAGGCATAAAAAACGCGGTTAATGTTGTTGTGAAATATGTTGCAAAATTTCCAAGTAATGTTTTCATTTTATTGTCCGTTAAATTTATGAATCGAATTATTTGGAAAGACTTGATTGTTAAAATCAATTTCATTTGACGTCATAATATCAACACAATAATTTTCATCAAGTGTCGTTTCGTCTAAATAAGTTTT
>Ga0209232_1000299_pt1 | contig 31743 bp, 47 predicted proteins | sample ETNvirenome_2_60_FD_184066 | JGI IMG/M metagenome (GOLD analysis project Ga0209232, IMG submission 184066) | Marine viral communities from the Pacific Ocean - ETNP_2_60 (SPAdes) (version 2) | ecosystem: Environmental > Aquatic > Marine > Oceanic | place: Pacific Ocean | collected 2013-06-22
AACTGAAATGCGTTCTACTGATACAACTGGACATATTGGAACAACGACAGACCACCAAATGAGTATTTTAAGAAATGGTGTAGGACATATTACTCTTTTTGGTGCATATACAATGCACAACAACGGAAATCAAGATATTGATTTTAGAGCAAAAGATAGTAGTGGTAATGTAGTATTTAAAGTAGATGCAGGAACATCTAAAACAGAAATATCAACTTTATTATTAGATAGTGTAAGTATTAGTGCAATCCAAACAGGAAGTGAATCTTTTGCAGACAATGATACTTCTTTAATGACTTCTGCAGCTATACAAGATAAGATTCAAAGTTTTGGATATATAACAAGTGTAGGTATAGATGAAATATTAGCAGCTGATATAATAGATAGTACAGAAGCATTTAGTGATAGCGATGACTTATTAATGACAGCAAAAGCTATTAATGACAGAATTGAATCATTTGGTTATGGTACAGGTACTATGAGTAGTTGGACTTTAACTGGAGATAGTGGAACTCAAACTATAACTAACGGTAATACCGTAGATATTGCAGGTGGTACAGGTATAACTACTGCAGCAAGTGCTACAGATACAGTAACTGTAAATTTGAATGCAGCTATTAACGACTTATCAGATGTTCAAATAAACAGCGTTTCTGGTGACCAAATATTAAAATACAGTTCTGCAGAATCTAAATGGGTAAATGCAACAAACACAGCTATCACAATGTCAGGTAGTACTGCAAATGGTGTACTAACAAGAAACACAAGCACACAAGCAACAGTAGAATCTAATCTTACTTTTGATGGAACAGATTTAAAACTGCTTGGTGATGATTTGGAAATGAGATGGGGTGCAGGACAAGATTTTAAAATTTATGTAAGTAGCGATGATGCTTATCTTGTTAATGTTAGAGAAGATAAAGATATACGATTTATGGTTAATGATGGTAATGGTACAAGTGGTGCTAATATTACTGCATTAAAAATAGATGCAAGTGATGCTGGAACTGCAATCTTTAATCACGATATTCTCCTAAATAAAGAATTAAGTGCAATTAGATTTGGTGCAAGTCAGCAAGGAAGCATATATGAACACCAAAGCGATATAATTGTTTCAAATAGTGCAGCAGGTAATGATACTATATTTGAGAATTTAAATAGTGCTGGTACTGAATATGTTAAGAATTTATTTATAGATGGTAGCACTTCAAGAGTCGGTATAGGAACTACATCACCTGAAACACCTTTACATGTAAATCAAGATAGTAATGACCATGCTTTTAAAGTTACTGGTGGTGGTGGTGGAGCAAGTTTAGCAAGATTTGTAAGAGATATTGGATTATCATCACCTTATGCTGAAGTTAATATTCATGCAGGAAGTGGCGACCCACAAATAACATTTAGAGATGTTGGTAATACATATTTTTCAATAGGTTTAGATGATAGTGCTAATTCTTTTAAAATTTCAGAACATAGTGCAGTTGGAACTAATGATAGATTTAGAATTAAGGATAATGGTAATATATTTATAAACAATTCAGTAGGTATTGGAGTTGAGTCACCTGCAGCACCATTAAATGTAAAATCTAATAGCACAAGTTCTTCTGATAGTGGTATTACTATAACTCAAAATGGTGGTAGTAATGCTATATTCAAGATGGGAGAAAAATCTACTGATGGTGGTAGATTCCATATGTACGATGGTGGAACAGAAAAGATTGCTTTTTATACTGATGGAACTGCTAATCATATATCTGCTGGGAATGTCGGCATAGGCACAGCATCACCTTCAGAAAAGTTAGAAGTTAGTGGTGGTGGTGCAGATACTTATATAGAAATCCATAATAGTGGTGGCTATGATTCAGGTATTAAAATGCTTGGTGGTAGTTTAGATGTGTGGAAAATATATTTAGATGATGCAGATAATAAACTAAGAATTGATGAAGATGGAACTGCTTATATGACAATATCTGCAGGCAATGTTGGGATTGGCACTTCATCACCAAGTCATAAAGTTCACATTGATAGTAATGGTAGCACCAATTCAGTTCTAAGAATTGATGCCGATGATGCAAGAGGTGCAAATAGATATGCATTAGATATACAAGATGACGATAGCAACAATAGAGGTACTGCAAGATTTAGACATACTGGTGGAAGTGGTAATCCTGCTTTAATTATAGCTGAAGGATATGACCACTCTTATATATTCCAAAGTAAAAATACTTCTGCAAGTGATGCTGAACAATTTAGGATTGAACATTATGATGGTAATGTAAGAATGAACTCATTAAGAGGTTCATTAGCTATAAATGAAGAAGGCGGTCAAAATGTTGGGATTGGAACTGTAACGCCAGATAGAAAATTAACTGTTTCAAGTGGTGATTTTAAGGTAGCAGGAGTACTATCTACATTAGAAACAGTAAACTTTGCAGGTTCATCAGGAGATACAGTACTTAGAATGAGTGGTACTGGTAATCAAAGAATAGAATTTAAAGATAGTGCTACTGGTGCAAATGCTTGGATAGGTATACCAAGCTGGGATGATGATGCAGTTTATATATATGGACCAACTGCGAGTGGTAATGAACAAGCGTGGAAATATGAAAGTAGCATACATAGATTTAATACAGGTACTTCTGAACAAATGCTTATTAATAGTAATGGTAGCATTGCTTTATCAGGATATACAGGACAAGACAGAAGAATTGAAATAGGTTCAAGCAGACAAGCTAATGGTTATTCTTACATAGATTTAATTGGGGATACTACTTATACAGATTTTGGTGCAAGATTTATTAGAGAAAATGGTGGTGCTAATACAGGAACAGCCATTGAACATAGAGGTACTGGTGTATTATCATTAAATGCAAAAGATGCAGGAAGTGTAAGATTTTATACAAGTAATACTGAAAGAGTAAGAATAGATAGTTCAGGGAATATGTCTATTGGTAATATTGCACCTTTAGAAAAGTTAGATGTTAATGGTGTTGGAAAATTTAGAGGAACAAGCGAATCAAGTAAAGTTTTAGAATTAGGACAATTATCTTATAATGCTAATGTTGAAGCTATTAATATTAGCTATTTTGACGATACTTCAGGTGGTAGTTCATTATTAACATCAGGTGACCATTTAGAAATACATGGTGGAAGATGGGGCTCAAGAACTACAATAACAAGAGGTGGTGAAGGTGGTAGTGTACCAATCGCAAGTTTATATGGTGCAAGTAGTAATGCTTGGTTAGAACTATACCAACCTGATAGCCCTACTGATAGTCAAGCATATACAACAAAAATAAGATTAAGAGCAGATAGCCATAGTTATATTATGAATAATTTAGGGCTTGGAACTACAACACCTGGATATAAGTTAGATGTTAGTGGTAATGCAAGATTTACTTCTGATTTAAGAAATGAAGGTAGACTTTTAAATTCTGTTGGAAGTGCTGCTTCTCCATCATATTCGTTTTATTCACAGGGTAATGCAGGAATGTATAGATATAGTACAGGAATTGGATTTTCTGCAGGAGGTACTGAAAGAGTAAGAATTGAAGAAGATAAATTATTTATTACAGGTGCAGGTGTAAATACTTTTAGAATACAATTTCCTAATGACCAAAGAATTTATGACAATGGTAGTGGTGGATTAAGAATCGGAGCAGCATCACACGAATTAGAATTATATTCTGGTGGTTCAGACCCTATTAAATTTATTACTGGTGGTATAAGCGGAACTGAAAGAATGAGAATAGATTCAGATGGAGATGTTGGCATAGGCGTAACTCCTTCAGAAAAATTCCATGTTGTAGGAACAAGTTTTTTTAATGGTCAAATATATGGTGGTTTCGGTTCAAGAACAACTGGTGGAACAGCAGACTGGAATCATAGCACAAATGCAAGAAGTGGTAATGGATATACTTTATTATTATCTACTGCTACTAATGGTCCAACTGCTCAAACTGCAAACACTTTAAACACAGCATATTATCATACATTAAGCTTTGAATATGCAAGTTATGATGGCGATGCTAATATGACACAAATTGGTATCCCTTATTATTTTGCAAATAATGATGGTGTAAGACCAGTAATTAGAAGTAGATATAGTGGAACTTGGAGCGATTATCATAGCATACCAATAGCAAATAATCAAGGTTCTATACAAGGGTGTAAAGGTAGTGCATCTAATCCAAGTTATGTATTTAATCAAGGAAGCGAAATAAGTGAGCCTGATACTGGAATGTTTTGTCCAGCTGCGAATACAATAGGGTTTTCTACTGGAGGTACTGAAAGATTTAGAATGACAAGCACAGGTGCTTTTCATGCAACAAATGATGTGGTTGCATTTTCTACAACACCATCAGATAAAAAATTAAAAACTAATGTAAAAGATATTGAGTATGGCTTAGATACTATTATGAAACTAAAACCAAAGCAGTATGATTGGAAGAAAGACAATAGGAAAGACATAGGATTTATTGCACAAGAGGTAGAAGAAGTAATACCTGAAATTGTAAAAGACAATGAATGGTTTGATGATAAGATTAAAACAATGGATTATGAAAAATTAACTGCTGTATTAATTAAAGCAGTTCAAGAACAACAACAACAAATTAACAAATTAGAGGAGAAGTTAAATGGCTAAAGTAATCGCAGAAAAAGTACAAGAACAACAAGGCGAGGCAGTAAAATTTGTAGAAATTAAGCATACAAGAATAATGCAAGATGCTTCAGGCAAAGATGTGGAAGTATTAGATTGGACTGATGTAAAATCAGTAGATGATGCTATATCACAAGCAGAAGCAAATAAAGCTAATTTAGAAGCACAGCTTACTGAAGTAAATGCTGAATTAGCAGACTATCAAGCAATTAAAGACGCTGAGTAATGATTGGTTATGTTATTAGATTAATTAATCGTATAAAGGGTAAATAATGGGTGTAACGGTAGGAAGTACTAATGTAGGATTGTTTAGTACAGGTTCAGCAGTAGGTGAAGCTACTGTTGTACAAGAAACAGCAAATATTAGTTTAAAAGGATTGTCTACTGGTGGAGAAGGTATGACTTTTGCATCAGAAGGTGGACCTGGAGATACTTTTGAAAAGATTGGTGGTACTAACAGTTATTTTCAATCTACTCAAGCTGATATAACTGGTTCTCAAGTAGCTGATATAGAGCAATCTCCTTTTAGGATGTCTGAGTTAATAGGAGGAGAACATGTTGCTGGTGGAGGTCCTGGTAGATGAAGGGTTATGCATATGCAGCAAATTATACAATTCAAGAAGATTGTATTATAGATGAAGCTACTGGGTGGGATGTAATGTCTACTTGGGAAACTCCTATTATGCAATTACATGCTGATATAGTATGTGCTAATGGTGGACATATATTAGAATTTGGTTTTGGTATGGGTATTAGTGCTGGTTTAATACAAGAGCATAATATAGAATCTCATACAATTATTGAAATTAATGACAACATATATGATGCATTAGTAGAATGGGCTAAAGATAAACCTAATGTAATACCAATTAAAGGCGATTGGTATGACGATATACCTACTGATAAAAAATACGATGGTGTATTTTATGATGGTTTTGGAGATATGATAAATAAAAGATATTTTCCTACCAGAATAATGCAACATTGCAAAGAAGGAACTATAATTACTTGGTATAATAATTTTTTACAAGAAGAAAGTCAGTATGACGGAGTACAAAAATATATTAAAAAAGTACACGAAATACAACAATTTGAAAGAAAGAGTAGGATAGATTTTGAATCAGTTGATTTAACTATACCAGAAAAAGCTAGAGTAGATTGGTATTTAAAAGGAGAAGGTAATACTTATTATGCTCCTAAATTAGTGGTAGATAATAATGATTTGTAGTAATAAAATAGTAGAAATGATTAAGGTATTTTTAATAAATTAACTAGGGATTATACATTTATGGCAAACGGAACAGAACATTTTACAGCATCACAACAAGCTGGGCTAAGTTTATCTGGCGTAGATATGGCTTATGGACTAGCTAGTTCAGAAGCAAGTTTTCAAAAAGGGCGTATAGCTCAACAAGAAAAAAGCGAACTTGAATCTACTATATTAGAACTAGAAAGATTAGCCAAAAAAGCAGAACAAAGTGCTAAGAAAAAGCAAAGAAGAAGTGGTATTGGTAGACTTGTAGGTGCAGTAATAGGAACAGCAATAGGTGCTGCTACTGGTAATCCAGCATTAGCAAGAGCAGCTATGACAGCAGCTGGAGGAGCTATTGGTGGTAAAATTGCACAAAAAGGAGATGTAAAATCTGGATTACCTAGTCAATTTGTTCCTGGTGGTATTTTTTATGCTAATTCAAGAGAAGAGCTTGAAATGAAAGCTCAAGATTTTCAAGAAGCTATAAGCGAAATTAATGAAGGAATGGATAGACAATTAGGTGTTAATTTTATTTTTGACATGATTACAGGTGCTTCTTTTGCAAAAGCAGGACAATATGTTCCAGAAGGTGCTAATTTAAGTTTAGATGAAATGTATCAAATTGGAGATATTAGTTTTAAAGATTATATAAAATTTAGTGCTAAACAATTATTACCTGGAGGATTGTCTGAGGCAGATAATGCTCAATTAACAGGTGGAGATATGCCAGTTTTTGATGCAAATAATCCAGAAACATGGGTTACTGATTATGAAAAACCTGGACAATTTAAAAATGCTCCAAAAGATTTTGATATAACTTCTTATCAAAATGAAAAAATGATTCAATCAATGCAAGATTTTTCAAGAGAAGAGATGTTTAATAGTTATGGACAATTACATGACCCTGCTACAGCACAACCAATTAAACCTGGAGAAAATATTTTAGATGAAGTAAATGTTCTATCATCTAAATCTGTAAATGAAGATATTCAAGCTTTATCTCAAGCATTTGATGGAGATATATCAAGTGAAAAATTTGCAGATATTGTAAAAGGATTTGAAAATATTCCACAATCATACAAAAAACAATTTCCTGAACATTTTAGCCCAGAAAGTTATGTAGATAGATTTCTTTCAAATCCTTATGAATCTGAACAAGTGTTAGGTGTTGAGTGGGATAAAAAAAGAATGCAAGATGTAGGTTTTGAAAACATGTTAGATGATTATTATAAAAATAAAGGTGAAGATTTGTCAGATATGCCTATAGTAAAATTTAACGAACAGGGAATGATACCAGAAAAATCTTCTTATGGAGTTTCTAATAATGCTTTTGTAAATACTCCTACAAGAACTCCTGAACAAAGAGGAATTATAAATGTTGATGAAATGTATAGAAAACGGTCAGAATCAAATTTAAAAGGAGAAGAATTGTGGTCTAAAAGAAAAGAAAGTTTTGGAATACCAGATGTTTATTTTGACCCAGAATTTAGTAAAGAAGCTGGTAGACTATTAGTCGAAGATTTAGGATATGAAACAGCATATGCAGACAGCACTTTAGAAAAAGCATTTTCTGCTTTTAGAAAAGACAATCCTGGTTTTAAAGGACCAATTAAAACTGTAAAAGATGTTCCTTATGATGTTATGCAACCTTATATTCAAAGGTTTGAATCAGAAAATTTAGGTCCAAACTTTGTAAATCCAGGTGGAGATGCAGGTTTGATGCAGATTTCTCCTGATTGGTACAACAAAGATGGAAAATGGAAAACTAACAAGGATGGTACTCCTAGCGTAACTTATAAAAAATTAAAGCGATTAGAGCAATTATTTAGCAATAAAAATCAAGGACTTTATGATTTACAATTTAGAACTGGTGACCCATTAAGTATATTTCAACAAAGGAGTTTTTAATTATGGCATTTGAATTAGATAATATGCTTAATATGAACAAGAAAAAAACACAATCATTGTATAATCCCAATGATATAACAAAAACAGCAAGTGCAGGTATAGGTTCTGGTAATCCAGTCCAATCTGCACAACAAAAACAACAAAATATGACTCCTATGTTTCAAGGAGACGACGGTTTTGGTTATGACCCATTTGGATATGACCAACCAAATGCATATGACTATAATTATGGTGCTCAAAATGTATCAGACCCTTTTACAACAACTCAAACTCAAACAAATACAAATAATTTTAATCCTAATGCTTCACAATCAGGTATGAATCAAATGGATATATTAAGAGGTTATTTTCCTGATATAGATGATGATACATTATCTCAATATCAACAATTTATTACTCCTATTCCTGGAGAACTTTATGAAGCAACAGACCCTAATTTTGGTTTATATACAGCATTAAGAAAAGAAAAAACTGGATTTTTATCAGATTCAAGACAAAGAGGAAGAGAAGATTTGAGGTCTGCATTGTTTACTGGACATAGAGAAGCAAGAGGATTAGAAGGAAGAAGAGGATTTGTTAGTGGTAGAACTATAGTAAGTGATATTAGTGAAGAAGCTGCTAGAAAAGGAGACTCTTTAAACCAAGCATTTCAAAAAGGATTGTGGGATATTAACCAAGATATTGTTGGTAGAGTATCTTCTGCAAGAAAATATTATCAAAGCTTAGTAGGACAACAAAGAAGAGATATGCTATCATTAGCTGAGTTGTCAGATTATTTTAAAAACGAGGATGAAGAATAATGGGAGCAATAGAAAGAGTAATACAACTGGGTAAAATGATGGAAGGTGGAAAAGCTGACCTAAATACATTAATGGATGCTGCACCAGGAGCACTTGCAGAAATCCAAAAAGAGAATAACGACCGACAAGAAAGAGCAGAAATTAGAGCAGAAGATAATGAAAAATGGGAAAAAAATTATAATTTGCAAACAAATCAAATTGATTATGGTAAAGACAGTCAAACAAATTCTATTTTAGCTGGCATGACAGCACAAGAAGCTCAAGCTGCTTTTCCTCATTTTACATATTATACTGAACAAGGTAAAGCAGATGCTCAAGCTATTCTAACTGGAAAAAATACAACTCATTCTAATAAAGAAGGTTGGCTTAATTCAATTACACAATCTAGCCAAGATTTTCAAAATCCTAACATGACTTTAGAAGAAAAAGAAATAAGATTAAATGAAATTAGACAAACAGCTAGTCTTCATAATTATGATTTAAAAAACAATGAAAGTTATAACAATTTACAAAAAGGATATGTTCAACAAAAAACAGAAAAATCTTTAAATAATTCTATGTCAGGATTAGTAAAAGATGATGTTAATGTAGGAAATTTAGTTAAAATTATATCAGACCCAAATGTATCTGATGCTGTTAAAAAACAATGGCTAGACAATTCAATAAAAAAAGACTTAACATCAAATGATATAATAGCTTTTACTAAGGTTTTAGAAGTTTCTAAAGCAACAACAGAATTAGGAACTGACGGAAATCCTTACTTAGCAGATTGGGCTACAAAACAATTATTAGAAAGAGGTGGTTATGATATGACAGATTATGTTAATCCAGCACAAGCTAATATACCTGAAGGATATACTGATACAGGCGAAAAAACAAAAGATGGTAAAATGATAGTTAAAGATTCTTTTGGTAAACAAATGGTTTTGCATTAATATAAGTATGTATGAAGCTTACACCTTTAAAAGATTACGAAAAAGCAAACACAACTAAACTTACTCCTTTAAACGAGTACAGTCTTACACCTTTAAGCGAATACGCCGTAGATAATAAAGGTCCAAAATTAACTCCAATAGAACAATATAAGCCACCTGAAAGTTATACTTTTGGTGAAGCTTTAACAGGTGCTTTTGCAGAAGAGATGTCATTTGGAACATTGTATAATGACCCTAATTTAGAAGCAGATGATTTAGCTTTTAATGCTAAAATTGGTAAAGCTGTAGGAACAGGTCTTGGATTTCTTGCTTGGACAGGTATAGCAACTTATGCTACAGGAGGTTTAGGTGGTCTAGCAATGCTTGCTTCTAGTGCTAATAGACTTCAAAAAGGTGCAAAAGCATATAATCTTGCTAAAAAAGGTATGGATGCTACTGGTAAAGTAGTTTATGAAACTAATAAAGCAAAACGATTAGCAATGGCAGATGCAGTTGCTGAATCAGGAATTGGAGTTAAAAGTTCAGGACTTGTTAGTAAACTTGGTATAAATGGACCAGGTAAAGCTCATATTGATAAATTCATGCGATTAGCCGAAAAAGATGTTGGAGCTGCAAGAAGGTATGCCTTAGGTAGAGAAATGACCAGGGAGAGCCTAATTTGGGGCTCTACGGGGCAATTAATGGTAGAAGATGAAGCTACATTAAAAGAAAGAGCTTTAGCATTTGGACAAGATGCTACTGCTGGTGCTATTTTTGCATATGCTCCAGCAATGAGATATGTTAAAAATCCACATTTTATTAGAAAAAGTAGTTTTATTGCTGATGATATAACAAAAGGAACTCAAATCGGAAGTGGAATTACTTTGACTAAATTAGCACAAAGAGATACAAGAGCTTGGGCTGAGACTAAAGCTTATATGGCTTCAGGTTTGATGATGTATATGCCTGGACAAGATGAAATGAGTGCTCAAGAACAACTTACTTCTAGATTAATGATGGGTGGAGTTACAACTTTTATGGGTAGATTGTTTGGTGGTGCTTCCTTAAATGTTGCTAAACAAGATACAATAAGAGCATTTGAAAGATTAGGAATTACAGATGAAAGACAATTAGGAGAATTAGCATCTATATCTATGGCTTTAGGTGGAAAACAAGGACTTAAAGTAATGAACGAAATGTTTGCAGGTTTAGAATTTGTAAGTCAGCCAACTGGTAAAAGAGGACAAACTAAAAATAGAGCTCAAGTTAAAAAAGTATTTATTGATGCAGATGATGGAAAGTTAAAAGTTCAATATGACACATATCAAGGTATGTCTACAAAAATTAAAGATAAAGATGTTGTTCAAGATTTTGATGTATTTACTTTGGGTAGAAGAAATAAAAAAGGAGAAAGAGTTGGTGCTCAGTATAAAAGATTAGACGATAATAAAGTTCAAGAAATTATACACAATGTTGTAAAAGATGAAAATGGTGATTTACAAAGACATGTTATTAGTGGAGCTAGAGGTAGCTTAAAAAATGAAAAAGATTTGTTAAAGTTTTTAAACGAAGAAAAATATGCTATTATATCAGCTGATAGTCCTTTATATAACACTACAGCAAAAGTTTTACCTGGAGAAACTCAGGCAGAAGCATTAGTAAGAGAATTGCTTGATAGAGGTGTTTCAAGAGAACATATTATGAGCACCAAAGGATTAATGATTGATGGAACACATGGAACTTCTTTTATTGTTAAAATGAAAGGTTTAAAAGGAGCTGATGCTTCAACTCTTGGTAAGCTTGACGAAAAAGGTGTTATAGATATAGCTAAATTATTTGGACAAGAAACAGTTTTTACAAATAAAGGACTTATGAATATAATAAGACCTAAAAAAGGAGCATCATATGATATTAAACAAATTACATATCAAAAAGTAGATTGGATAACTGGTGCATCTAAGAAAAAAGGTTGGACAAGAGCTGGCTCAATGACAGGTAACAATAATAAAGAAATAGCTTGGAGTTATAAATTTCAAGAAGGCAGTAAACAAAAATCTTTACAAGACCCATCTATTTCTAAAAAGTTTAAAATGATAAGAGCTGATGAAATTTTAGGCTCAATTAAAAATCCAAGAGATAAAGTTCCTTTTACTATTCAAACTGCTGAGCACATACAATTAGTAAGAAAAGCAGAACAATTAGAAAGAACAATGGGATTAAAATCTGCTATAGGAACTAAAAAAGGTGTTGAGCACCATGCAGCTTTAAAACAAGCTTTATTTGGTAAAGATTCTATGAAAAAAATGAATAGTGATGAACTTGCCAAATATTATTCATTGTTAAAATCAGACAAAACATATGCTGTTAGAGTAAATGAATCTACATTATCTACTTTATTTGGACAAGAAAAGTCTCTTTTAGGAGGTATAAAAAAATGGATTAATTCAGTTCTTCCAATTAACACTAAATTTATGAATTTAGGTAGAGATTTAGGAAGTGATGAATTAGTAGTTCTTGGAAAAGACTTAGGAGATATGGTTGCTTTTAGAGAAAAATTAAAAGGTGGATATTCAGTAATGAGAGAACAGATGAAAGAAATTACTTCTGGTCTTTCTAAGGCTTCTACAAAATTATTAGACGAAAATCTTACATATTTTATTGAAGGAAAAACTAAAAGTGCAAGAGGAAGGTTTATGAAGCAATTACAGCCAAATTTAACTGCTCAAGAGCATGATGCTATGCTTAAAATGGTAGCTCTTCATAAACAATATACTGATGATATGTTTGCAATGATGAAAAAAGCTGGAGTAAAAGAAAAATATTGGGATGGAAAAGGTTATAGATATAGAGACTTAACAAAAACTCCTAATTTTGTAAGTTTAACAACTACTGATGAAGCTGCAGAATTTTTTATGAAAGATAAAGATGCTCATGAAACTATGATTAATCATATACTAGCTCATGATGAAAGATTTATCAGAAATGGAGAATATGCTAAATTACCATATGAAAAAAGATATGAACTTGCAGAAGGAGTTTTTGAAACTGTTCTTACTGGAAGTCAAAAACATGGTATGTTTGGAGCACAATATAGCCGTTTAAGTGATGCTATTCCTCCGAAATTGTTTCTTGATAGTAATGGAAAAATAATTCAAGGTGTAAAAAACATGACTCAACAAGTAGGAGACAGCATTGATGGAACTAGAATTGCTAAAATAATAGATATATATGAGCCTAATTATGCTAAAAGTATGGACAGATATGCAAGTCGTGCATCAAATATTACTGCAACTACTAAATATTTTGGTCACGAAGGTGTATATAAACCAGGCTCGAAAGACTTTTCGTCAAATTTTTCAAAAAGGTTTAGAAGTATACAAAGACAAGTAAATAGTCCAGGTGCTCAAAAATATATTAAAGAAGAAATGGAAAAAGATTTAGAATTAATTCTTCATGGACCTGGATATGATGAATTAACTGGACCTATTTCAAGAACTTTAGTATCTTGGACTGCTTCTTTGGGTTTAAGTAGTCCTCGTTCTGCTCTAAAAAATATTCTCTTAGGAAATGTTCAGTTATTAACTACACATGGCATGAAACCTGTTATTTCGACATGGTATAATATGGTAATGAGTAAATCATTTAGAAATCAAGCATGGCAAAAAGCAAGAGCAAGTGGTGCTATAGGTGCTTCTGATGCTATATTAGAAACTACATTAGTTCCAAAAACAGGATTTAGAAAATTGCTTACTACATGGATGCAAAAAGCAGAAGAATTAAATAGGGTAGTAGCAACTACTACAGGAGATGTTGTAGCGACTGACGCACTTAGGGTGCTCAGAAACCAGCCAATTAAAATGTTTTCTGGTATGGACAAGTCTACAGCCAGAAGAGTGCTCGGAGAAGCGTTAGAATTGTCTGATAAACAAATTGCAGACGCAGTTGAAACAGGAGCATTTAGTCAAAAAGCGTTAGATAAAATATATTTTACAGCACATGCGAGCACGCAAGGTTTAGCAGACCCTGTGTTTATGCCTCGTTTTATGAGCAAAAGAGGGTTTAAACCTTTTACATTGTTTTATCGTATTGCTTATCGTGTTCAAGAAAATGTTTATAAAAATGCATTTAGACCTATGATAGACAATGGAGAGGTTGCTCCTATGTTAAGATATGTAGCAGGAAGCACGGCAGCAGGATATGCATTACAAAATTTATATTTTGATGCATTTAATTCTAATCCTAAGGCATTTAAACCTGAAATGAAATTAAAAGATTTTGCAAAATCTACAATAGATGTTTCAAAAGGAGAAATAAGTTGGGATGAATATAGAAATAACATCGTTATTCCTCTTGAAAGGATGAACGATTACGCAGTAAAAGGAGAAATGTATGCATTGGGCTCAGGTATAATGGACCAAGACCAAGCATCAGGTGGTTTTTTTCAAGCATATACTCCTGCAATCGTTCAAATGCCTTTTAGGATGATAGGTGCATTTAAACAAATTTTTAAAGGAGGAGCAATGTTATTAGATAAGGATGCTAATGGTCAAGATGTAGCATTGTTAAAAGCAGGAGCAAAAGCAGTTTTAGAAGCAGTTCCTTTGTCTAATGACATTATTAAAGGTTTAGAGGCTAATTGGCTTAAAAAAGATTTAAGACATTTCAAAAATATGAGGATGTTGCAAGCAGAATATAGAAAAGACATAAGAAACATTGAAAGTGTTGGACAATTTAACGACGATGTGACGAAAAGTTTAATGTATAAACAACTACAAGCAACTCTTTATTCTCAAAAATCTATAGAAGAAAAGGCTCAAAGTTTTTGGACTACCGTATATTTCTTAGCACATCAACACGAAATGGCTAATCCAGGAAGAACAAGTCAAAAAGTATCGTTTGAATACGGATATAAAATGACATTAGCATACATAAAAGACCAAAAACCTATACAATTATCAATGAAACCAACACAAGGTAGAAGAATATCAGACCATGCAGATTTTGTAAGCAGATTAAATAATGAAATGCAAGAAGAATATAAACAAATTAAACATGTTTATCTCGTGAACTCTCAAGAATTATTTAGACATATTGCTCAAACAAAAAATGAGCACTATAGAAAATTAAAATAGACTTTCTGCTACTTCTTCAGTAGTTAAGTCTCTACCCTCAGATTTTGCAATAGCCTCGGCAGGATTATCTAATATTGTAGCACTATCTCCATGATAACCCATATCAAACTTACATGTTGTTCCGTATCTATTTTTTGCTATGATAATTTTTAATCCGTGTTCTCCGTGCTCGGCATTATCATATTCGTATACATAGGGATAATAGGTAAAGACTACAATTTCGGCATCTTGCTCAAGATTACCAGACTCAGCAAGGTCGCTAAGTCTTGGTATCTTATCAACTCGATGTTCTATGTTTCTGTTTAGTTGAGAGACTAAGATTACAGAACAATCAATTTCTTTTGCTAACCATTTATATCTTCTTGTAATTTCGGCAATACGATGTCGAGTATCTCTATTATCGTAATGTGGAAATTCAATAAAACCAACATGGTCATCAATAATTACATCGGGTCTTATTTTTTTTGCCTCGTTTATACTATCATCGAGACTTCTTAAGTTATCAAATAAATGAAGTGAAGTGTAATGTTTTTTTATGAACTCTAAACCTTTTTTGATTTCTTCTTTGTGTTTGTGAGCATTTCCTCTCATTTCCTTATTACGAACATTAGTATGCATAGCAACTAACTTCTTAATAATCTCAACATTAGGCATTTCTCTACTAACTAACATTACTTTTTTGCCGTCTAAAATCATATTTTTAACCATATTTAAGGCTAAGGTGCTCTTTCCGTTTCCAGGTCTACCTGCAATAATGGAGATTTCGCCCTTTGTCATACCAACGATTGACTTATCTACTTTTCTTAATCCAGTTTGTAATAGATTTTTTTGAGCAAATATAGCCTCTTCCATTTCTTCTGTGATGCAATCCATTGACTTATTGCCATTATCAAGCATATCGGCGAATTTGTCGGAAATTCTCCCCAACATATTAACATCAGTTGCTACTTCTTTATAAGAACTTTCGTCTTTTAATCTTTGTTGAAACTTCGCAACCTTATTCCAAAGTTCTCTTCTTAAATATAAATCATAAATAATTTTTGCATGTGTATTTAAATTACCTTTTGATACTATTTGTTCAGTAATTCCACTTAAATAGTATGTAATCTTTAATCCTTTTTCTCCTAAATAGTTTGCAACAACACTTAAATCGATTTTCTTATTTTGCTTGTGCAGACTATAAATAGCAGACCAAATGTTTTGGTGGTCTTTGTGATAAAATACTTGTTTAGTAGGAATATACTTTATTACTTCATTAATAGTGCTATCATCGAGTAGCATGCATCCCAAAACTTCTCGTTCTGACATGCCACTATACATTTTTGATACTTCAAGATTTTTATTATTCATTAATAGTAGGTGGTAATTGTTCTAATTTGTTTTTTTCAACAATCAGTTTGTTCTCAAACTTCTTGTTTTCATTTCTCAATATACCAATGAAATAATATACATCAAAGCCTTTTTTTTCTAAATTTCTTCTTTCCCATATATTTACACAATGTTCAATGACTTTATCTTCAAGTTCTTCGCATGATTTTAAAAGTGTATATGATGTTAAATCATCTAATGTTGTTAAGAAAAGCCGTCTTAAATGTTCAAGGGCTTCATGGCTAAGTTTGTTTTCTAATTGTTTTATTTTTCTAGGGTAATTTTTTAAGGTGTTTGACCAACCACAAGCAGGGCATCTCATTGCCAGTCCTTAGGTGAGTGCTCGGCAGCAGAAGTTGAGCACAGGTTCAAATTTTTGAGCACTTTAATTTTTTTGGGCATTTTTTTTCCTCCATTGGTATTCCTTTTCCGATAAATTCCCTAAGAGGAACTTTCCCCTTAGGCATGGAATAATATCTCCATGATTTTTTGCATTGTGGACATCTATAAGGTTGGAACTTAGATTTCCTGCTATAAGAAACTTCGTTTTTTTTTCTTTTTTCGCTTTCTATGTTCTCGTCATCAAACCAGTCTGTATTTTTGCCAAAGTAATATTCAAGAGTTTCTTTAGAATAAATACTTTCGTATAAATACAACCATTTAGTAATGATTTTTTTGATAAAGATTTTCATTAATCATCACATGTATCACATAGAGCAACTCCACTACGAGCCTCTAAATCTTTATCAAGGTTTATTTCTTTTGTTTCTACTGAAAAGCCTAACTGATTTGCCTTAGTTAATATCCACTCTTTAAAGTCATCAACATCTTTCTCAGATTGTGTTCCTTTTTCTATTTTAATATTATTAATCTTGTTTGTCATAATAATATTCTGCAACAGACTTTCCCTGAGGAGTTGATATTGTTTTTTTAGATATAGGATGCCCTTCATTTCTTAAATCCCAAATTCGAGCACTTAATCTAAAACAACCAAAGTTTTGGAGTGCACTTAAAGGAGTGACTTTTTCTCCGTTTTTAAGTGCAACCAATATCATATCATTTTGTGTCATGATATTCCCCCTATATTTTTAGGATTAAGCCTAAGTTGAGTGCTTAAATTATCGTTTTGTAATTGTTTAATAGCAAACAATAATTTTGCTTTTCTCATTGTAAGGTCATCTAACATAGAGTTAATATCCTTTATTTCACTTTCATAGTCTTTTAACTTTTCTTCGTTTGAACTCATTAGTTTTCCTCTTTTTTGTTTTCTTCGCTTTCTTCTCCAAGTAATTCCTGAAGCCCTACCATAGCACCAACAAGTCTTTGTTCGGTTTTATTTAAAGCATCTAACTCTTGGATTAACTGATTTTTTCTTTCTTGAACTTTCTGAACTTCATCAGAATATTTTGTCAAGTTTTTTTCAGCATTTTCTTGCATTTCCTTGTCTTTTTTTGACATTTTATCCTCCTTTATAGGTTTGTAATATAATAATAATTTAACATGATTTCAAGTTTCTATTATTTCTTAGGCATAGCCTTAGATAGAAATTTCTCTAAGCCTTTGGCAACTTTATCCCAAAAACTTAATTTCTTTCTTGTGTATTTTCTTTTAGCCATTATTTAACCTCCTTTAACATTGCTATCAAAGTTAAGTAATATTCCTGAGACATGATAGCATAATTTTCTCCATAATCTTCTCCAACAAATTGAACATGTATATTTTTAGTTGGCTTTAAATGTTTTGCAAGTTTTTTTCTTTTCTTGCATTGTATGTAAATGTCATCTTCGAGCACCATATCTACTTCCTGAGGTAGTCCTCTACTTCTTCCGTCTGACCCCCAAGTTCTTTCTGCATCTAGACCTAAACTCTTAGCAAGTTCTACACATTTTCTTTCGTAATATGTTCCTCTTGCTTTATTTTTTGCAACCATTTTCGTCTCCTTTTATTGCTTTAATTCTATCATTTTCTTTTTTTAACTCTAAATATAATTTATAATAGGCTTTGTCTTGAAAAATAATATTGTTTTTATTTTGTTTTCCCTCAACTCTTATATCCCAAGATTTATCTTTTTTTGGTTTCATTTTATGTGTTCCATTTATTGTGCCATTTACAATCAAGTGCTAAGTCTATAACTTCTTCTCTTGTTAGTTTTTCATGGCTAATAAAATCATGAAACTTATCTGAACTATCGTCAATGTATTGCATTTCGGCTACACGATTAATTCTAAGATATAATATCATTGAATTTACTTCTTTATCTGAATATTCTTTTCCTTTTTTACTCATCTTTTTTCCAATCATCTATCCACTCTTTAACTATATCAATTTCTTCGTTAAATTCTCCTTGCATAGTTATTTCGTCAATATCGCCATTTTCCGTAAGATATATTTTACCTACATTTTGTAGCCAAAACATTTCTCCTACATAGTTTTCTAATTTATCTTCAAGGAATTTATCTAAATCTTGTGCAGATTTTTTCATCCATTTTTTCATTTTAACCTCTTGCTTTCTTTCTATATTGGTCAATCCAAGTTCTTTTTGCCGAGCCTCTAATCCCTGCAAAAATCCACCAAGCACCATGTTTTTTTCGGAAGTGCTCAGATGTTTCTTTTCTCCATTTTTCATCATGGACAACAGGAGATGTTGGTATATATTTTGGATTTCTATTCTTATCGTAAACTAATTTTTTATCTTTCATAAAACTTTCCTTAATTAGAGCAAAGTTAGGAATAGAGAAACCTAACCTTGCTCACACCATAAACACAGACTAAACAAATGATTATATTAATATATGAGTTGTTTAATTTTCGTTTAATCTATATTAAAATGGTAATTCTTCTTCGTTGCTATTTACTTCTAATTGAGCACTATTCACAAACTTAACACGAGGAGTTCTCATTTCATTTCCCTCTCTACCAGTCCAACTTTCTATAACAACAACAACTTTATATTGATATTGTTTTAAAGTGTCTAAGTCTAACTGAGGTAGAAATAATTTTCCGTCTTTATTTTGTGCTATCTTTAACATATCACAAAACTTGTAGTAGTTTGAGTTTGAGCCCATATCACTTTGTAAATTTGGATATTTAGCAGGGTCAGGTTTTTTAAACCTAAACAAACCTTTATGCCTTACTTCTTTGCCCTGAATTTGAAAAACAGGCTCATAAATATCGGCTAAAAATTTACCACTAATTACTATATCTTCTTTTACTACTAAATCAACTACCTTAGCATCATATTCTCCCTCAGGAATACTTGAGCCTTTACTTTCGCTTGGCTCAAACCATGCATCCTCTCCGAATACTTCGTCTAAGGCATTTTCCAATGTATCGTTCATTTTTTCTCCTTAACTTTATCATTATAGTCTTTATTTTGCAACTCGATATTCTTTTCTTTGACTTGCTTTTTTTCGAGTTCTTTCTTTTCAAGTTCAATACTTTCTTTAATTTTATCTACATAATTATCAAAGTTATTTGTATTTATCTTTTTGTCTTTGATTGCTTTTTGTAAAGATTTATGAAAATTTGCACCCTTGCTTTTCGTTAAATCCAATATCATCTTATATTGAGCATCAGATATAGTATTAGGCTTTTCCTCCTCAGGTAAATCCTCTCCCCTATAAATGTATAATCCTAAGCCAAATAAAGATAAACATTTAGTTAAACATCTTAATATAGATGTGTTAATTTGAAATGCATTTGGACTTAAAATAGGTTGATTTCTATTATCAAGAACAGGATGAATTTGTGTTCTTGTAATGTTTTCGATTGATACTGAAACTTTAACAAAACATCCTGCATCAGTTTTCATATATGGTTGAGCACCAGTAAAAAAACCTCCGTCTTTTATGTTTTTTACTTCATCAAATTCGTGAACTTCCCATGTAGTATCAGGATAAACTTTAAGAACTTCCGTGATTGCATCACTCCAAGATAAGTAAGTAAATCTACCTTTCTTTTCCGTGAACTCATTTACATTGATTTTGTTTAGTGTTTCAAAAACACTCTTTGTTTTTTTCTTAACATTGGTTGCCATAACAACTCCTTACTATTTAATTAACTTACTTGTTTATGTGTGGGCATAAACCTCTTACTTCGCAATAACTTTCACATTTTTTACCCTCCCAAGTTTCCTCATCTGAGCATTTTGGAGGAGTAGTTTCATCTTCAAGATGTTGTAAAAGTCTATCTCTCTTTTCAAGAAAATACGGAATAATTATATCATTGTCAAGGAAAGGAATATCAACAAAGTAAATATTTCGTGTTATTCCCCTATCTTTACAGGAGTATGTTCCTGCATCCCTGATATTCATTTGTAGTTTCATGTGTTTTACTTTATATCCTTTTAATTCAAGCATATAACGATACATGTTTACTTGATATAACCAATCTCCGAAATCCTTAGAATTTTCGTCTTGATAGTGCTCTTTCACTTTTTTGATTGTTCCTGCTTTCCCCCACTTTCCTGATTTCTTGTATTTCGTTCCTAATGGACAGGGAACTAATCTATTTTTTAGTCCGAGCACTTTTGAGGCTTTAAAACTTCCCGTGTTTTTATAATCGATTAATGTTTGGCTTTCTTTGTCGTAAAAGTCTAAAATTCCAGTAATATCTAAACCTTCTAAATTTTCCTCTTGTAAAACATTTTCTCCAACATCTTGATTTTCTAATTGTAGATGATGAATTGTTCCCATAAGAGCAAATGCTCTATCCTGAGGATTGATAAAATATTCTTTTTTTCTTTTGAGATAACTCTCGCATGTTCCTGACAAGAGTTCAGTTGTTGAGGGAGGGCGATTAGGTGCTCGTTGCTCAGACATCGCTTTTAATGTCGCAATAGACATGCATCTCTCGGACATGCGACATTTATTAAAGCAATCTTTAAATTGTATTTCTTGATTATCAGGACATATAAAACCTATCGCCGACATATATTCTCCTTAATTAAATCAGGTAGCGATAAGGTAGCCAAACCAATTTTGTATTTGCTTAAATATTAACAACAAAGGTAAACAGGATTTACAAACCTGCAACACTCCTTTTAAGTGCTATTAAATGTTTAAGTAATTGTATCACTACCTGACATGTTATAAGGGAATATAAGGATTAAAAAAGAAAAAGGCAAGGAAAACATGAAAACCCTGATAGCATAACATGAATTGATGAGAACTAACTAATTCAGGGAAAATTAAAAACCTTGCCTTTTTACTCGAATAAAGGTAAAAAAAGTATAGTTATCTAAGTTAGATAGTTAGACTAACTATATGTTAGTTTAATTAGTTTGTTAGCGAAAGTCAAGAAAAAAAATTAAGAAATTAATTTATCTCCATTTTTTTCGTCATAAACTAAGTCGCAATTTTGTTGCAACATAGTAATTGCTTGTTGCTTATTTTTAGCAACAAATTGTTTTGTGATAAACCCTTGAAGTGCTCTTTTATTTCTGAGCACAAAAGTAAATTCTTTTAATTTACCACTACTTATTTTATCAGTAATTTTTAAATCAAGCATATCTGCAACCTCACTTATTGTTAAACTTACAATAAAAATGTCTCTCTAAAACAATATACTAATAAATTTGCTTTAAACTCAACACTTTTATTTTTTTGTTTTAAGTGTGCAATCGGCGAGTTTCCGTGCATTATTTACACATACACTAACCGATTGTGCACATCCCATGCCCACTATCCCATTAGTAAGGCATGGCAACATATTTAATGCCCATAGGCAAGTTGAATTAATACATGTTTAATGTAAATAATACTCAGAACTCCTATCTTTCCGATTACACACTTTTAGTGTGTTTACGGGCTCATAGGAAATACCTCCTTTCTTATCTATTATCATCTGCATAGTCCTTTTGCTTATCGTTCCATGCATCCTCAAATCCTTGTTCTAAATCGTCTAATTTTTCATTAAACTCTTTACACATAAGGGCTCTATCAAGAACGACTTTATTCATATCATCCACGAAATAATACACAGGAACTTCTACATTACTATCTCTTGCATCAGTCTCTACCATTTGAAACTTCAACTTCGTAGCCTTGTGATATTGCACAGGTTGTGTCGCAATGGTAGTGCTACTACCAAGTGTCTGAGCACTTATTTGAGCATTTGCAAGGGCTAATTTTAAAGTATCGATATTAACTCCTAAGACTTTTGCTAATTGATGTCTATTTCTAAGAGCATAGTGCATTTTTCCACCTTGACGATACTTCGTAGAAGTGATTTCTGCACCTGAGTTTCTTAATTGTTGTATGCAATTAACAAGCGAAGTATTACCTTTTTTACCAAAATTCTTTTTAAAAGATATTTCAGTAATGTATTTATGTGTTAATAAATACTCGAATACATCCATAGACATAGGTTGATGAGATTGTGTATACATAGGCTTTCTATTTCTATACCAATTACTCAATTTGGTTAATCTATTTTTCTTTTTCATCCTAATCCTCCTTATCAATGGTTAGGTTTTGATTTTCAGTTTGAGCAAGTTTCATAACTTGCTCCTGAGCATCTAAATAGTCTTGACTATTATATATCATCCAATATGGTTGGAACAATCGTTCTCCTATATATTTCATATCATCACTATTTGACGGCTCTTTATCTCTTAATGTAGCACTTGCAACACTTAATGCTTGTGCCATTACAAGTTGTCCACGAGACGATAAAGCAAATTCTTTTGCCTCTAATTGCTCGTCTTGTGAAAAACCTTTACTTTTTATGGTTTTCATACCTTTGCCTATAAGTGTTCCGTTAGGCTTTGGGGATGTCTTTGCCATTTATTCCTCCTTGTGTTATTGTTATAAATTCTTCGACTTTCTTGTCGAGAGTTTTTGTTTCCTCCATGATAGCGAACATAATTTCTATCACACCAGTCGCTTTTGTTCTTGCTCTAAATTCCTTTTCATCTTGACTACTTTCCACTTGCTCTTTCTTTACTTTGTCGAGCACTCTTGCTACAAATGTAAGCATAAAACCTACCTCGTCGGTAGATGAGCCACAGAACATCTCAGAAACATCCTCTAACAAGCGATTAATCGTTTCATCCTTACTCGTGTATTTCCATGCAATGTATTCATCGCCTTTGTCCTCAACTAATTTTTGAATTAGTTGTTTTCCGTCTTTTTTCTCGTTAGTGCTCATTATAGCAACCTCTCTAACTTCGTCAAAGTTTAAATTATTCCTTTGTGCCGTATCACAAAGTTCAAATAATTGACTGCTTACCATGTAATATGCCTTTTTAGGAGAAACTTTTGCCTCAGAAATACATTTCTGCAAAACTCCTTTAAACTCAAAAACACTCCAATCTACATTTCGTTGAGTTTCTACTAATTTACCCTCTACAATTAACTTTGCAATATCAAACCACTCCATAGTTCCAGTAGTCCACTCATCGTTTGTGCTCTCGCTTTTAAGTGATGTCTTAACAAGTAGAGCCTTTTCATCACTCAGAAATGTATCAGGATTTTGCTTACATTTGAGCACCCTAACTTCTGCATGAGTTCCCCACAAATCATGTGAGCCTACTAACTTATATGTTGCATAAGGACTTTCCAACTCTCTCTCTTGTTCGCAAGAGTTAGAGTTATATTCATCCTCGTTCATGTTCATTATTGCATCGGCATAATCTACAAAGTGCTCTTTATCCATGTTTACCATTGGATGAGGATAATCGCCTTTGAGCACACCAATTTGTTGTTCATTATTTTTCATCGTTTTTTTTCTCCTTAACTTCGTTAAATTCTTTTTTGTCAATTACTGCTATGTCGTCTGAATTGCACCACTCACAATAAAAATATCCGTCTATGTAGTCGGCTAATTCATCCGAGTTTATGTATGTCCATGATTGTTGTTGTATTTCAGGACAACCACATGTTTCACATACCCACTCAGTTGATTTAATCTTTTCTATTGATTTATTCACTTGTTTGGTTAATTCAGTTTCGACATTAATCATCTTGTGCATCCCTAATTTCGTTATCTTGTTCCATGCACTCCAAAGTTAAAACTTGACACATGTAGTTTTGAATAACCTCCCACCAACATTGTGCATTATCTCCGTCGGTAGCACATACCCAGTCGCCATGTATTTCTGCCATATATCCACCATTGTCCTCTATTGTGCATCCACAATAACTACAAGCAAATTCATCAGGGCTAAGCCAATCTCCGTCTACTAAATACTCTTTTTCACTCATAATTTTTTCTCCTTAGACATAGTCCAATGTCCTTTATTGTTTTTTCTGACACCGAAAAATCCTATCATATCACATTGATAGCACTCAGTTGCCTTGCTCCAATTTTCCATGCCACAAGTTGAGCACTTCCAATTCTTATTAGTATTTTTATTATTTTTCATATAAAACAATATGGAAAAATAATTACAAATACTATAATGCCAATCATTTTCTCTCCTCGATAATGTATTCATGCTCCATTTCCTCTTGAACGGCATCCCACCAATCACTTTCGTCGTCGTAGTTCTCATAATTAGGAGTATGATTATTGCCCATATTTAAACAAATATCCTCCCAACATTTAAACTCTCCACACACATAATGGTTGGCATTATACTCATCCATGTTCCACCCACAATAAAATGTGTCTAAGACATCATCACACATTGAACACTTCACTTCATCTTTTTCCATAGGAATATTTCTATGTATTCCTTTGGCTACAAATGGAAATTCACTCATTTTTATCCTCCATATATTTTATTTGTTCGTCGGTTAAATTGTCTAACATGTATGCATCTCCGAGTTCTCTCAAAAATATGTAGATTAGATAAGGCTCTAAATCTTGCTCCTCAACATTGTTTATCTTTGAGAATAACTCGTCTATATATTCAGGAGATAAGTCTGAGTTGCTCAGTTCTCTTTTCAGAATTGAACTGAGCACCCAACATTGTCCTTTAATTTCGTTCATATCAATAACGATTTTACCCTCTTTTTTCACGGCTTTAATGTCCTTTTTAACCATTTACATAATTCCCAACACATAATTGGTAATACTAACATTATTAACAAATCATGCCATTGTAAACATGCTACATACATTATATCTGCATCTGCATCATACCAATAATGTCTCATTGTATATCCTCCAATGCACTTTCACAAGCAATAGCAAAAGCATCTTGTTTTTCATCGACAAAACTTTCCCACTCATCATCAGACATTTCATCATTAATATCTACATGTTCTTTTTCATAGTATTGCCAAAGAACACATGCCTTGTCTAACAATTCGTGTAATTGTGTCAATTCTTTTTCGGTTAATCTCATTTTTTCTCCTTTATAGGTATAGGTTTACGATGTAATTGATAATGTTTATTCTCGATAACACCCTCAACATCTTGTGCTACTTCATAACATATATCCATGTATAAATCGCCTCGTATAGTGTCAAACTTATTATCCTCTAAATTGGAAATAATATGCCAAAGTTCCTCGTCGTCTATCTCGTCGAAATAAGGCTTAAAATCATCGTCTAATTCAGACAAAATATCCTCACGATTTATTGCGATTACTATGTATGGTAATTTACCGACTTCAAATTTCATTTTTTCTCCTTGATTTCTCTTACTTCTACATACTCAGTAAAATCACAATCGTATTGTCCGTCTAAATATATACAAGCATTATGCATTTCCTCGTATAGTTCATCATAAACACTACTTACATCGAGACTATCCTCGACTTCCTCGTAGCCTTTATCATAGGCATCATCCTCGTTGTCTGCCTCTATATCAGTTTCCCATGTGTAATCACTTGGCAACTCATCTATGTTCCAATCTATTGGAATTGATATTGATATTCTAAATTTCGCCATGTTATTTGTCCTCCATATCGTCAATTTCATTAGCAATTTCCTTGAACAATTCGTCGTTCTCGGTATTTTCATTAAACTCGTCTAATGTAGTTCGAGTTTCAGTTGGTAATTGTTCTAACAATTTCCAAAGTTTATCAGTTTTCTCAAAATTAGGTTGCATACCCTCTATTGCCTCTTTGCTCAACATATTAGCAATAGGTATCACTTGTTCGTCGGTTTTTATTACGAGAACACACTTTTGATTTCCTAAATCAAAGCCGTCTGCTCCATCCCATACAAGTTCATTAGCGAACATCAATGCTAAATTATCAGTAGATAACTTCAACATCTCGACTTTTTCGTATGATTTTTGTAAAAATGTTTTTTCCAATTTGTCCTCCTAAAAGGTTTTTATTATTATTATTATTTATAAAACATAAATAATTAAATAATAATAATAATAGATTTTCGTTTGTCGGTATATTCTTGTTTTATTTTTGGCTTATAGCCAAATAATAAACTCTCGAAGGAGTGCTCAATAGTATATGACTTGTATAAGCAATACTTTGCCATCTTAGATGGCATGTATGCTATTACAAGTTCATATAAAAGCCTCGTGCATATAACACGAGCATCATGCGATAATTTCCTCAACTCCTTTTGGTTGAGCAAATTATTTAACACACATGCCTCTATGCTTATTCTTGCTTTGCTTGTTTTCACAAGCGAAGCAAAGAAAGAATAAGTATTAGTGCTCAACAAAGTGCTCAATTCCTTAATATAACCTATACCCACGGTAAATGGTGGAACACATTTACCTGTGGTATGGTTAATTAAGGGCTTGTATAAGTATGAAGTAGACTTCATCTTATACACTTGCCTCCTCATTTACATAACCTACTACATTGGTTATAAGAGTTTGAAATGTTGCTCCGTGTCCGATGTATATATCGCTATCGCTAATCTGCTTGTATAACTCCTGATTTTCACTTGGTTTTATTAAGTGATACATAGGAGTTCCGATACTATCGGTAGTTGCTAAGCAATTTTTACTCCAATCGAAAAACAAATCTCTAAATATTCCAGTCAAGGAATAGTTGCATAGATAAGTTTCGTCGATTTTAACTCCTGAGGGCTTAGCCAATATTTTCCAACATGTAATAGGATGAGTGTCGCTATCCCAACTAAACTTTCCCATGCTTTCAAAACATGTTCTCTTATTAAATGTAGGGCGACTAATTTCTCCGAAATAAATTTCGGTAGCAAACCCTAATTGTTCAATTTTCTCACATATTGCTACTGCCATAATTACTTTGTTGGTTAATCTCATTGTGCTCTCTCCTGAGGACTGAGCATAATCGATAAAAAACCTAATACATCGTTGGCTATTTTGTCTTTTCATGCTCTCCATACACTCCTCTCCCCCCATGTATTTGTCAATGTTTATGATAGTGCCTGATAAATCTCGTTGTCTTTTACGGCGACAATCAATACCTATTGAGCCCAATTTATTAACAAATTCAGGAGATGCAATTATATCTTGTTTCCTCGTTATGTATTCATCCCAAAGTTTAGGAGAAGTATAGCCCTGATTTATACATTTGAGCATCTTTTTTCTACTATCTATGTCAAGAGTAGTCTCAAAATCGCTATACTTACCCTTAGTGCTATGATAACCAGTAGTATTAAACCAATCATAGTCTCCGTTATAACTATCGAACACTAATTCGTCGATAAACTCGTTCAAACTTCCATAGGTAAAGTTATATACCTCCTTAGGCTTATACCCATAGGAAGTTTCTACATCTTTTAGGTTTGGAAACTTGTGTGATACATTTACTATGCGATTACTCGTCAAAGGGCGATTAATATCATTTACCTGAGGGCTAAATCCGTCTCTACTACCTCTACTCATTGTTCTCTCCTTGTGTGTCTTTAACTCCGTTAAAGAACTCTTTTTCATTAATATTATACGATATTACTCCGAAAAACTCGTTTGTTTTATCTCTCTCTACACCTATTCGTTTTAATTCATCGTCAGTCCAATTTTGTAGGTATAGTTTGAGCACTTGGTTAGGAGTTATACCTCGTCTAACTAATTTTGCACCTTGTTCATAGGCTCTATTCGAGCACATTTGTCTGATTTGCATGTTAGGTTTGAGTGTATATTGTTTTATGGTATCGAAAATCTCCATTAATTTACCGACATGTAAATCTACATTTTGTCTCTCTAATGCCGATAGCATTTCTAATTCAGGATACTCCTGAACTTCGCAATTATCTCCTGATAAGCCCATTATTCGATGTGTAATTCGTCTATCATTTCCGACTTCTACCTTTGAGCACACAAATCTATCGAGAGTTGCTCCGTCGAGTTGTTTTCTCACATACATATTTCCTGAGTTGGCATTACCCCATGTATTAGCACTACATACAATATAACAATCCTCGTGTCTAATTGCCATTTCGTTGCCAGTTCTCAACGGACATGATATAAAGCCGTTGGCTAATAAACTATTTAAGCCGACTAATACATCAGTATCTCCGTTATCAAATTCGTCGAGTAGAATTAAACCTCCATTTTCGACGATATGCATAAATTCAGGAGTTAGGAAAGTTCCCTCGATGTTCATCCTACCTGTGATGTGGCTCTCACTCATCCCTGAGGTAAGCGATAACGAGTGGAAATTCTCACAATTCAATGCCGATGCTAATTGCTTACCTAAGTATGTCTTACCACTACCTGCATCTCCGACTAAGAGCACTTGTTTATTCTCCTCCAACATAAGTTTTATGGTATCGAATTGGAAGTGTTTTAATTCGTCTCCGTTATTATCTTTAACCTCGTTAGGCTTAATGTTCATGATGCCATTGGCTATCATCTCGGCTAAATCATCGACTTTTTGCTCGACATTATTTATTCTACCTCCATAAGAAGTGTCGTCTCCCTCGGATTTTTCATTTCCCTGAGGCTTAAATTTTATGCCTGAGCCCTCTTTTTGCATCTGAGCCCTATTTTCTTTTTGTGTAGGTTGATTAGGTTGCAAATTTTCCAATGCATCTCCATATAGTTCACTTAACTTGTTGGCTAAGTCCATAATTTGACTTTTGCTACCCATTTTGATTTGGTATCGGTAATCTGAGCAATCTTTACGACTTGCTAAGCCCTCTTTTTGTAAAACATCGACGAGTTTTCTCATCATAGGGCGAAGTTCCGACTTTACTTTCATGTTCGACATCTCATTAGCCGACGGAATATTATTCTCCATGCCTGTTCCTCCGTGATTTTGTAATTCAGTTGATTTATTATCGACAATCATGCTATTTGTCCTCCAAATTGGTTGAAATTTTGTTGTTCATGTTTTTTAATAATGCTCATACTAAATACTTAGTGAGCATTATTAATAAAAACATGAGCACTAATGTAGGATATGCCGTCGTGTTAAACTCGTGCACCATGTCCGTCGCTACTCCAAAGAATAGCCCTGCGAATTGTAAGCCTATGAATAGCCAACATATATTCCAAGTGCTCATATTACTCCTCCTCTCCGATGATAAAATCATCGCCGTCAAAATACCCCATTTTTTGTATTTTTTCGTATTCATCGTCTTCATAGGGCTTATAAAGTTCCATGTCGAGAAACTCCTGAGCCTCCTGAGCCCTTAATTCTTGCTCGTGTTGTTCTTTCAGTTGATGAACAATTACTTCTATAAGTTGAAATTTGTTCATTATATCTCCATAAATGGATGAAACTTCGATTATTTCTTTCTCGACAACCTCATCAGGCAAAGCCTGAACGATTATATCATTTTCTTTTACTTCGTGTGCTTGTATCATGTTTATTTTCTCCTTTATGCTACCGACATAATAGTTGGATAGCCGTCCTCGGCTTTCTCATTTATTTCGTCTAAATAACCTTTTAATGTAGTTTTTGGTTTAAAAGACTTATCTCTCTCGATAGATAAGCCAAACGGAAGTTCAATAGCCTCTATTTCATAGATGCTAACATATCCATACTCGACAAATCCTTGTCCTAAATCACACAAGCCGAACATTAAGCCAGTTTCCTTATTATGCTCGGAAATAAGCCATGTTGCTTGTCCACACGGATTAAATAATTTAAGATAAGGTTTTCTTTCAAACTCGTCGAGTTTGAGATTTCCGTCTAATTTCTTTTGAATTTCTTTCGTAATTAACTTCATGTTATTTATCCTCCTCGTTGATATTATCCATGTCGTCTTGCCAATGCCAATCTCCCTGAATAATCTTTACATACATCTCCATATCCTCGTAATTCTCTATGTCGGAGAAATCCGTGTCTTTCAGACACCATGCAAAAGCATTGATGAAAATCCAACATAATTTTCGGAACGAATAATTATTGAAAGGTAGATATTCGTCGGTATCTAATCTCCATTTATTCAAGACATCCTCGATGTCTTGTCCGTCCTCTTTTGCCTCCTTTAAATATTGGATGAACTCATCCAACATGAAAGAGAGGTAGTCCTCTTTCTCAAATTTTCTTTGAAAATTGTCTGCGATTTCTTGTGTGTTTTTCATTTTAACTCCTCGTTGTTAATGTTTATACTACTCCCCATATATTCCCCTCGGAATATAACCCAATTTCCCAATCAATGTTTTCATCCCAATCAAACAGGTAAACATACTGCCATGCAGTAAATTTTGGCTTTGGCAAAATTGCAAATTCTCCATTTCCATTTGTAGTGTAATACCTTGATATTTCATCTATGATGAAAAGAAACCAAATTTGTTCAGTCGTATAGAAACACTTGGAACAAGTGTCCTCCTCATCTATGATAAGTAAATTCGACATTATCAGAAATTCTATTAGTTCGCTAAATTGTGGCATTATTTCTCCTCCCAAACAAACAAAGTTTGTTTATTTCCTAAATCGTCAATGTAGTATGTTCTCCAAATCCATTTGGAGAAACCCTCAAAGTCCTCAATTCGAGTTTTCTCGTTGAAAACTTTGTTTTCAAAGCCCAATATATATTCTAATATCTCTCTCGGCATATTATCTCCTCCCCATGAATTTTAAAATGTCGTTAGTATTTTGGCTAATAGCCGACATCTTATTAACAATCTTTTTACTTTCTTGTTTTCTCTTGTTGTCGGCAAGAGTTTTCGAGAAGTCTTTACCCAATTCTCCTCGTTTATATGCCTTTCCAAAGTCGGCGAAACTATTGTAAGAATACTTTTTACTCATGCTATTTGTCCTCCATAAATGGTTGATTTTGCTCGGCTTTAAGTGTTTTCATGTTTATCATATCTCTAAAAACAAAGTAAAGAGATATGATTAAACATGAGCACTACTACTGAGCCCTTTTAACTTTTGCTCCCATCTTTGATGGTAGCAACTATTTTGAGCCCTCAGATAAAAAGTTTAATGTTTGTAAAAACATTAAATCCTCTTTGTCCTCTAAGCAAATGCTCAATTTATCTAAACAAAGTTTGATAAATTGCTCTTTTTTACCGATGATAACAAAGTTTGATACAAGAGCCCAAAAGTTCTCCCTTATGAAACTATCGGCATCATCAAGAAAGAAGTCCAAACTATCTCTCTCTATCTCTACTTGTAAGAGAATTTGTTTTATTTCAAGCCTTAAATCTCTTGGAAAGTCTTTAAAATCCTCTCCATTTCTAATATCTGAAAGATATTGGAAACTCTCTTGGATTTCACTATCATACTCATATAACTCTAACTCGTCGAGTAAGAGCCAATTTGTCTCAGTTTTAATGCTATCGTTAATTAATTCGATGTTAATGTTGTTTTTCATGTTTAAACTCCTCATAGTTTAGTTGAATTTTCGTTAATTTTGCTCCGTAGTCCTTTTTAAAGGGAGGGAAGTTCCCACTTCCCCGTGCGAAC
>Ga0209232_1000300_pt1 | contig 31659 bp, 48 predicted proteins | sample ETNvirenome_2_60_FD_184066 | JGI IMG/M metagenome (GOLD analysis project Ga0209232, IMG submission 184066) | Marine viral communities from the Pacific Ocean - ETNP_2_60 (SPAdes) (version 2) | ecosystem: Environmental > Aquatic > Marine > Oceanic | place: Pacific Ocean | collected 2013-06-22
TTAGCATTGCCGTTAGACTCAACGCGGAAGTCAAAGTCAGCACTATTTTCATTGACCACCATTCCGCCAGAACCAATAAGTACCTTTGAAGAAGAACCGTGGAATAGTTGTAATCCTGAACTACCAATACCCATGCCACCAGTGTTACCTGATGCTTCAACATTAATAAGACTTACGTTATCAGCACCGCCTACTTCTAGTTTGGAGTTTGATATAGATGGGGTTCTATTTATACCAACGCGCCCTGATTGGTCTACCCTGAGTCGCTCAGATGAATTATATTCATCAGTAATTGCTAAATAACCATTTGCACCATTAGACGTAATGCTGAAAGCATCCGTTGTGTTTTCCGTTAAATAATACCCACCTGACGTTTGCGCTTTAATTTTTCCTGAGTAGTCGATACGCATGCGTTCTGAGCCATCAACTTCAACGCCAAAGTAACTGTTAGCCGCCGCATTCCCAGCATCTGCTGCAACAATAAACACACCATCGTTGTCGCTATAAAGTTTTCCATAAACTCCAGAAGTACTGCCTCCTAAGCGCACTTGACCATTGCTAGATGAACCTCGAATTTCTAAATTAGAATTAACTGAGCTAGTACCGATACCAACATTACCGCTAGAGTCGATACGCATGCGTTCTGTAGAAGTTGAAGTTCCTGCTTGAATTGTGCTAAACGCCATTGTGGAGCCGTTAGCAGACCCTTCCGCATAACCCATAATCTCAACATAACGAGATGCAGTCTCAGCAATTCTGATGTTGCCGCCACCAGACTTAGTAAATGTAGCTGTGCCGAGGACATCTATCCCAGATGAGTTAATAGTTAATTGTTGAGCTGAAAATGTATTTACGCCTATTTTTAAAGGATTTGCGCTGTACATATACGCTTGGTTTGCTACGCCAGTTAAACCGCCTGAACTATTATCTGAACCAAGCAAGATATTAGCTCCGCTGTTTGTAAGTTGTAAACGTGCCGCACCAGTAGTTTCTTGAGCTTTAATAAAAGAGTTACTGCCTGTATTTGAGACAGTAACCCCTGTGCTTGTAATAGCACCACAACTAATACTTGATGCACCTATTAACGTACCATTCATCGTTAAGTTTCTGCTGATAGACACATCTTTTTCATCAGTAAGACGCATTGCGATTGCAGTTGTACCGCTTGAGTTGGTCGTGTAGAAATCTAAATTAGATGCGGGTGCGCCAGTAGTATTCTTAACCTTAATTTCACCATCTGGAGCAGTAAAGCCCATAGTGATTGCGCTTGTATTTGCTGATGCTGAACCAGTAATTTTAGCTGAGCCTGTTACGTCTATGCCTGTGGAGGTGGTTTGTAACTTAACTGAGCCGTTTTGATAAAGATAGGTCGAACCATCTTGAACAGAAAAGAATAAATTCTCAGACTCATCTGGAGACATTACTGAAAGCTCGTTTGTAAGTAACCGCAATCCTCCTGTTCCTTGGTCGCTAATGTAACTGCGAGACCCATCATGGTAAATCTGTAAGTCACCATTCGTTTGATTGCCAAACTGTAGCTTGACGTTATCACCTAGAGATAGGTTGCCTGTAAGAGTGCCGCCAGATAGGGGTAGGAATGAGCCGCTAAGATTTGCAAATTCAACTATACTGTTACTAGAGTTCTTATAGAATATTTTGCCGTCAGCATAGTTAATCGCTAACTCACCATGTTCTAATGATGAGGGTGTATTAGATGACGTGCCAGAATTTTTTAACTTAATTGTTTGAGCCATAGAAGACTACCTAATTAAAATGTACCGCCATTTATTGCTACATTTTCAACATTTAAAGCTGATAAAGTGCTTGTATCAAGAACATTAGGGTTTAATGCTGACCCTAAACCTATTGACCATCTATCAGTATCTTCATTCCAAACAATAAATGCGTTTACTGATGTTCCTCTTTCAACTTCAAGACCTGCTTGTCCACTTGGTGTACCAGTAACATTGCTATTTAAAAGAAGTATATTGTCTTCAAAAGTTACTGTCTGACTATCTATTGTTGTTGTAGAGCCATTTACAGTAAGATTACCATGTACAGTTAGATTACCTGATATATCACCAACACCATTAACGTCTAACGAATCAGATTGAATTTCACCAGTAATAAGTACACCATCTGATTTTGTAGATAATTTTTGTGCGTTATCGCAATATAATTTTGAAACACCGTCCTGAACAAATTGAGCATATAATTCATTTGTAGAGCTTCTTACCTCAAGATTGGAACCTTTTATAATTAAATTACCAGTGCCACTTTCTTCAATCATCGAAGCATTTGGATTTGATGTTCCATCGTGAAATATTTTTAAGTCTCCAGATGCACCAAAAGATGCTTTTACATCATCTGCAAACTCTAATGAATCATCTGATTTATCAAAAACTATATTGCCATTATCACCAGTAAATGTAACATCACCAGTAAACGTACCGCCAGACAAAGGCATTTTGTTATTGCCACTAGAATCTGTCCAGGGAACATTAACAACCATTTGATCAGAACTATTATGTTGAATGCCATAAGTTCTGCTCGCAGTTGCACTAACAGCATTAGCTGTAATGGATTGATCAGTATTACTAAAAAGTTTTGAAACACCTAAATGTGTAGCTGTGGCCACTGGACTTGGCGTGCTTGGATCACCAATAAGGTCTAGTTTGTCTGTAAATGCTTGACCACCAATAGTAATAACATTAGAGCCATCACCAATATATAGTTTTTTTGTATCTGCTTTAAAACTATATGCTAATTCTCCAGCAGATAAACTACTAGGAACTGCTGTTCCTGTACTTCTTTTGATTTGAATAGTTTGAGCCATAATAAATATCCTTAAAAATTTTCACCATCAATAATTACGTTTGATAGTTCTCTTGCTGAATTGATAAATGTAGTTCCTCCGACAGCATATCCTACAGTATTGTTAAGTAATCCTGTCATTGTATCACCTGTTTTTTCTACAAATCCAGAACCAGAAAATGATTGTGTTGCTACTGGTTCTCCTGTAACTGAATCAAAACCCAAAAATTTACCCTTACGAATATCCTTTAAAGGTAACTCCATTGTGCCTACAGCAGCATCTTGATCTTTTAATCGTAATGTTCTATTGATTGCAGTTTGTTGTTGGTTACAAGCTAACCATAATCTATCGTAATCATTGTTAACTTCATCAGCTAAAAATGGCCCATTTGGTTGAAATACTGTATCTCTATCTAAATCCATAGCCATAAATATAGTTATGGCAGTACCTTGTGTTGGGAAAATAGGATTGTTATTGCTGTCTTTTAACGTAAATGTAATTGTTCCTCCTGAACCTACACCTACGTTTTCAACGGTATAATTAGTATTTAATGTCTGTACAACACCACCAAGCAAAACTTTTACATCTGATGCATCATTTAATTGAAATGTATAGTTGTATACATTCTGATCATTACCAGCAATGTAATCGTTTCTAGTTGTATTTGCTGTAACTGTCATTTTTACGCCTTATTGATTACCTGTTAATTTTTCTAATCTACTTCTTATTTCACTAAATCTATCTTGACCAGTTAATTTATTATCTGCTTCAATTCTATTAAGATTAATTTGAGCGTCTAGTTCTGGAAATTCTTGTAATAATTGTTTCTTAGCTACTTCTCTGTATTTTTTTATAACTTTTTGAAGTTGTTTATTTTTACTGCCACCTTCACCGTCTGTAAATCGTTTGTAAATAGGACTGTTTATTTGTTTTTTTAATGTTTCAAAAAGTGTTGATTTTATTCCTTTTAAATCTTCTCCAGATGCAAGCACAACATATCTATCATATTGTTGAGGAGTTAATTTTACTGCACTTATTGTTCTTGATGGCATACCAATATCTACTTTTTGAGCAACCATTTCATCTGCAACAACATTAAATTTTTTAGTAGATTTATAAATAGGAGACATAATATCTGGGCCTAAACCTCCTTCTAACAATATTGGTTCACCAAACATATTTCTAACTGGCGGTAACTCATCACTATATCCTGGCACTCGTTTTTTAATATTTTCTAAAGTAGTTTCTGAATACCTCATTGCTGGATCATTTATTCTTGCAAGTGCATAAATGCCAGATGGTACTGCACTTGCAGCCATACCTTGTGCCCATTTTATAAGAGAAGAACTATCTGCATTTGGATCAGCTTTTTGTCTTTCATACGCTTCTATAAAATCAAATACACCTTTTGCAAAAGTTCTACTTACAAAACTATTGGCAGCTGCCAATGTGACTGCGGTTGTAGCACTCAAATAATCAGGATCATCTTGATCAATTTGTCCAACAATTTCAGTTGAGTTAGCAGCAACCATCAAAAGCTGTCCAATAGGATCAAGTCTTGAAATAGAATAATATGTATCACCAATTAAAATTGAATTTGCTTTCCATCCAGTCATTTCTAATATTTTTCTTTGATTTTTATTTACAGGGCCATTACCTGTAATTTTTCCTTCCATAGCGTACATACTTGATATAGCCATAAAAGTGCTGCCTAATGCTACTCTTGCTAATGCTAAATCTTTTTTTGCACCACCTGATGCTATATCTTCTCTAAATTTTCTTGAAAGAGGTGCTGCTGGTGTTCGTGCTAAAGCATAAGAAGCAACATTAATGGGTGTTCTAATAAAAGGTGCAGTTACTTTTAACAAAGGACTTAAAATAGGATTATCTCTACTATCTCTTGCTCTTTGAAACATTTTTGTAGTTTTACCTAAATCATCAGTAAACGTCTGATAATTTCTAGCGTTCATTGCTTCTAAATGGATATCTTCTGGTGGATTTTCTAAAGTTTCTTTTACTTTTGCTACAAATTCGTCACCTTGTAAATTTAAATCAGATGCTTTTCTGTATGCTTGTGCATTTAATTCCATTCTGTAAGCAATAGATTTAAAAAATTCATCACCAGCTAACAAAAGTCTGCCAGGCAATCTAACCATATTTCCAATAAAATCTACTGCTCTACCTAATAACCCTGATGCTTCTAAATTTTCTGCCGTAATTGATGATTTGTTTTGAGTTTCTAATTTTGTAAGTCTATCTGTTGGTTCGCCTGTTCGTAAAACCCTTGAAGCTGCTATATAACCTTCTTTTATTCCTTCTAATATCCCAACTGCTTGAGCATCAGCTTCTTTAAAAGGTATGTTTTTACTAAATACTCCAGCTATTTTTCTTTCAGCTACACTGTTTAAAACTACTGACGCATTACTTACAATATTAACAATATGTGTAGCTGGATTTGACAATAAGCCGTTGATCCAAACTTCATAAAACATATCTTGCTTTCTAGCTTTATTTAAATCTCTAATATATTTTCCAACTTGTGCATCTGTCTTATAAGTGCCTAGAGCTTCAGCAATTTTTTTCATATTGTCTGTGCCACCAAACTCTTCTAATGCTTCGTTAATTGCTTGTAATTGAGCTTTTTGGCTTTGTGCTTTTATTCTCAAAGAACTCAATGCACGACCTGCTTCTGCGGTTGCACCTGAAACTTGTAGCTGTATTCCTTTATGTTGCTGTAATGCTCTTTGCAATAAAGCAAGTTGTACTTCATCACCTGTCTCTGCTTTTTTTGCAATCTTTAAAACATTTTCTGCTGACGAAACTAAAAGCTGTCTTGATGCAACAAGTTGTTCTGCGTTAAATGCTTCTCCAATACCTCTTGATGTAAGTTCATCAACAGTCATTCCAAGATCTTCTGCAAGTTTAATAGTTTCTTCTTGCTTAATTTGTTCTCTACGTGCTTGATTTATATCTACACTGTCAGATTGTGCTATTTTTGTAATTAAATCTTTTACTTGTTCAGATGTTTCTAAATTATTTACATTTATATTTTCTGCATCTTCTTTTTTTGCTTTTGTTTTACCTTTTTTAAATATTTGTATTTTTGCGCTTGAATCTTCTGCTAACTTTTCAAAAGGAATAAACTCAGGTTCTTTTTCTTCTCTACGTATAGCTGGACTTTTTACTGATTTTTCTTCAGTTTCTTTAACTGCTTCATCTACAGTTTTATTTTGTTCTTGTGCTTTTTCTTTTAAATTTTTATTTTTTTTAATTAATTTTACAGTTTTAAAAAGACCATCTGCTAAACCACCTAATGCAAGACCTTCAATTCCATTTTTAAATTTGCCTTCTGCGAAAGTGTCATTTTCATCTGATTGTAGATATTCTGTTACAGGATTTTGTAACTGAGGATATTGTTGTACAAGATCAGATAATCTTGCTTCATATGGGTCAAAAACTGTTGCATCTGCAATAAAACCTGCTGCGTATGGTTGTGCTCCTTTTGCTATTTTTGCAGCTTTTGTTGCTTTTAATGAAGGAATAAACCCTGTTAAAAATTGTGTAACACTTCTGGTAAATTGACCTGCTCCTGTTTTTGCTGGTGCAATTTTTTTTACTTTTTGTTTTGGCAAATTAAATATTTCTTCTACTGTTTCACCTGCTTCATTTATTGCATCAAATACACCAGCTATTGATTGAGTAAGAACATCACCAACACCTGTTGCTATTGCTCGAGGGACAGTAGGATCATCTGGTTGTTTTTGATCTAGTTGTTGTTGTTCAAATAATTTATTTAATCTTATTTGACCTTCTTGTGCTCCTGTCAAATTACGACTGTTATCAACTTCAACAAAAATTGATGAAATATCATCTATTGCAGATTGTTCTGTTCCTATTGGCGGTGGCATTGTATTTATGTTAGGTATATTTTCTTGCATTATTTATTCTCAGTTTTTTGTAATAAAACAGCAGATAAATCTTTTTTATATTGTTCATTTATAATAATTCTATTTTGAAAATAATTTTTTATATTGGTTAATAAATTATTTTCATCTTCTGTTAACTCTCTGCGATTATCTGCAAAAGAATTATTAGTAATAATTTTTAATGCTGTTTGATAATCTTTATAATCTTCACCATTCGGTAATTTTGGTTTATCAAGATCAAATAAATTATTACTAATAAGGATTTCTCTTGAAACTTCCCAAGGATCTTCGCCCTCATTTACTCGTGAATAAAAAACTACATTTGCGTCAATAATTTTTTGCACAATACTTTCATCAGCAATAATTCCCATTCCAAAAGTATCAATAGTTTTTGTAATACTTTTTTCAATATAATCTGCTGCTCTTTTAATTTCTGTTGATTTTTGTGTAGAAAAATTATTATCTATAACACCTTGTATTTTTTCATATGTTTGTTTAAAGGTTTCTCTTTTTAATCCCCCAGTTGCATAAAGTTGATTTGTTAGTTTCATTGCTGCTATTGGATTTTGTGCGATAATAGAATTTATTTCTTGTAAAGTTAACAGATCATCTTTAATTGCTGTTTCTTGTTTTAAGTATGCTGTTAAACTTTTATATCTTGTTTGATCTAAATTTCCTAATTTCAAATCATTGTCTAATTCTGTTTGATCTGGTCTATCTTTTTCAGCAAGTTGATCAGCAAATGTAATTCTTTTAAAATATAAGTCAGATGTAAAATCTTGAAGTTTTGTTTTTGTCTCTTTAATTTCTGTTTCTCTACGATTTGATTGTGCATCAATTCTTTCATACTCGTCAGTTGCAAGTTTTACAAAAGTTCTTTGTTCTTCTGGTGTGTAGCCTTTCAAAGAAATTGTATCTGTAGGTGTAGAATCATCTAAAGAATCAATAAAATCTAAAGCATCAATAGGGCTTTCTTCATATTTTTGACCTACTAAAAACAAAATTTGCTCTTCATCTAATAATAATTTTGTATTTTTTTTTGCTAGTTCTTTTGCTGTGCTACTTAATACATTAGAAGCATCAATATCTAAAATAAGTTGATTTTGAGCAGTTTTAGCAGCTTCTATATCTCCTTCTTTAGCAAAACCTCTCATAAGATTTTGACCATTTTCAATTAATTTTTGAGCACTTTTTTGTGTTGCTTTTATTTGATTAGTAGTTTGTAAATCAATTAATGATTTTTTGTATCCTGATAAGATTTTATCTACAGAATTTTGAGTATTAATATCAAATGGAGTGACTTGTTGAACACCTTGCAAAAAACTATTTACATTATCGTCAAATGTTTTGACTGGTGTTTCTGACAATCTTGCTTCTGCTTCAAATTTTGTAAAATTTTCTCCTAAATATAACTGAAATTGATTTGTATAATTTTCTAAAGCAAGTTTGTTAGTATACTCTGCTCCATATCCTTTTGCTTTTTGTAGTTCTCCAAATGAAATTTGTCCTGTTTCTGGGTCTGTTTTAATAGCTTTATCTACTGCTTTCTGCGCTTTTTCTGGTGCTTCTTCTGCTGCTTTTGCTTCACCAAATGCTCTAGCAGTTTGAGCAATGCCACCTGCAATACCTGCAAGTTGCTCCATCCTACGAACCCTAGACTCATCTATAGGTGAGGGCTGAAACTTACCGTATCTTTCTATTCTTTGTATAGCCATTATTAAGGACCTTCTTGGTCTCCTTTTTTACCTGGTGCTAATGTTTTAAAAGCAGCTTGCAAATTATCTGATGATTTCAATAACGTAGATACTGCTCCTAAATTTGATTGCCTTCGCGCATCTCTGCCTGACTGAATTATGTTTCTTTGCCGCAATCTGTTTGTCAAACCAATAATCGTTTCACTTTCACCTATAGTTTTTGCTTGTTCTAAAGCTAAACTTGCTGGCGTGCCTTCTGCTGCAACACCAGATGTTGCTTGAGACAAAATATTAGAAGCCAAAACTCTATTTAATTCTTCTCTTCTTTTAAGTTCTTCTGTTTGTGCAGCTATTCTTTCTTCTTCTGCTCTACGCTCTGCGGCTTCTTCTGAGGCTTTACCAGCTTCAATAGATGCAAATGCTTGCGCTCCTGTTCCTGCAATGCTATATGCAGCAAGTGCTTTTTTTGAAACTAATGCTTTACCTACAGTTTGCAATGCAGCTAATATTTGAAACATTAAAAAACCTCTTTTATATAATTATGAAGATTGTACTTCATATTCAATAGCTTGTATGTGAAATGGCATAGGATTAGGTACAGTTATTTCTGGTACTACTTCTATGTTCCAACCATTACCACCGTTATTATCTTGTATAACACCTGTAAATGGCGATAAATCGCTGTTTAAGGGCGTAGATGATGCTGTGCCAAACTCTAACGTAGGTACGGTATTTCCGTCTATAACAACGCCAGCAGACTCTAAAACACGTAAATTCATACGTGTAATCTTTTTATCTCTCATTTGATTTTGACCAGCAATATTACCTGCTGTTGTATTTAATGGCATTGATTTTATTTTAGGAACAAAATTAAAACCTATTTCTACATTAGCTACAGATGCTTGCGCTAAAATAAATGTTTGTTCTGCATTTGAAAGTGCAACAAACGATCCCTCTGCACTTGTTTGTACTACACGATCAGAAAAATGAATGCCTCTAGCAACAACGCTCACTGTTAATCCATCTAAATGTGTACCAGTAGTTGGTGAGGGTAAAAAACATTTATTGCTGTCAATACTTCCTTTGTTTGTTTGTTTTAATGATGCATCTAATAAATAATTTTGATTCCACATTTCAATAGTATAAGTCGTTGTTGTATCTGTGGTTCTTTCATTTACAAAAAATAAACTATTATTAACTGTAGATACTGAAATAAGTTTTAATGGATAAACAGTATTTGTGCTTCCGTTTGTCCATTTTGTAAAACCATTTATATCTTGTGATCTTAATGTGTTAAGTATTGCAGCAGAACCATCTTCATTAATAACAACAACATAGTTAGCATCTTCTGTTGTAGAGCCACTTAATACACCTACATCTGCTGGATTATTAATTAAATGAGAAGATAATACAGATATGTCAACCGAATTGTATGCATCTTCGTTATAGTTATATAGATACTGTCTTAACGTTTTTCCGTTTTTATCAATAAATAATGTAGCGCCATCTAAAGATTTAGCTTCTAAAAACTTTGAACCATGTTGTGTTTGAGCTTTGATAGATACTGTAGCTGGTGTATTGCCTGTTAATAAAAATTCTGCACCTGCGGTAAAAATTTGTAATCCTCTATCTGGATTTATATCTACTATTTCAGTAAGGTTTCTTGAAGATATTGTTACAAATATACCTTCATCATCATCACCTTCTTCTGTAAAAAAATCAAAAAATGAGCCAGCCCTAGATGCAAAAACACTTTGACGTTTTGATTTAGTGCCACCAAACCACAATCTACCTTCAAAAAAAGTAGCTGTTCTTGGATACCCTCTTGTATCTGACCATACATCTTCAGACCTTGGTACGCCAGCAGCAGAGCGTGTAAATGTAATTGCATCTGTAGCTTTTCCACTTGTAAAAAATCCAGTAAATAATTCATATGTTCCTGATGAATTACCATCTAATGTTATTGTATATTGCAATGTCCCTGTTCTTGTAACTACAATGCCGTCATCACCAAATATAGGCATATCTTGTAAATTTTTACGTATGTTTTCTATTGTAGAAGATTGCTCATTTGCATTGCTGTCACCAGCAAAACTTATATTTTTACTTAATACACCCTCTACATCTATTTGAAATCTATCACCTATTTGTACACCAGTAGTTCCACTATTTGGAAAAGTCATTACCTGTATTGCTGCCGTAGGTGTTGGGCTAAGAGCATCATTAAAATCAAACTGAGGTATGTTTAAAAACGGTATATTGTCAATCTGAAAATTTGTATCTGAATTGTTAATAATTCTTTTAGGAAAGTGTTCCATGTGGAACATCAACATAACATTTTCTGTTTGTACATCTCTTACATCTTGTACTTCTGTATTAGCAAATGGTGCTGTTAAAAATGCAACAGGTTGAAAAAATGTTACTGTAGCATCTGTTATTCTATAAAACGCAATATTACCAAATGAATTTGATCTTGCTACCAAACTATAAGTAAGCGTTGGCGTTCCAGCTAGTGTACCTGATGATGGCGGTGTTGTAGTTCCAGATATTTTTTCTGCTCTTGCAATGCCTCCAACTACCGATAAAATTCTATAAGTTGATGAATTAACTGTATAATTATTGCCTACTGTTGGCGTTCCTACGGTTATTGTAAAATTGTATACTTCAAAACCACCTGTTAACACAGAAAGATAATGTCTATCTGACTCAACACTAAAATCAAATGTTTTTGCTTTTGATGCGGTAGTTGTTTCTAACAATACATTAAATTCAGTCAAAAATAACACAAGACTCCCTAAGTCTACACTATCAGAAGTAACCCTTGATATTTTAAAATATTTCCAATTTTGAGCATCAGGTACTTTAAATTTAAAAGATTGTGCATCTTTAGTAACCGTTATTGTTCCTACTGTTGTTTTTGTTGAAAAATTACTTTCTACACCTGCTACAATTTCAAAAGTTGCTGTAAGTGTTGACGTAGTTGCGCCACCACCAGCAGATGCTAACTTAATATCTTTGACTTCAACAAATCTTCCTAAAGACGTTTGGCTGCTTAAATTATAAGAAGCAACAACAAAACCACTTGTTGTTCCTAGTGCATTAGTAACAAATGTTGTAGAAGAGTCAAAGTCATTTATATTAGCTGCTGTACCACCATTTGTATTAGTAATAGTCATTTGTGTTGCAACAAAAGGTTGCTGTATATTTGATGCTGTATCTACGTGTTGCGTGCCAGGTCTACGCTTTAAACCACCTTGCGGTACAATAACTACGTTTTCAGCAGTTTGCATACCTTTATAGTATTGATCTATGTCTACTCGTCCTTTAATAAGAGGAGAAAGCTCTCCACTCATAAAAGCACTTTGAAAAAACTTAGACATGGGCATGGTTAGCCCCTTACATTAACAAATGGATTACTAGCTAAAGGTTCAACAGGACGTTGTTGTGAATCAGTATATCGTGCCATACGAGATGCATTTACATACTGCCTAGCATTTGCATCCATAGCACTACCACTATCTCGTATAGATGGTGCAAAATCCATAGCTAACGCATACTCTATCATTTTACTAAAGTAAACAGGCCATGTAGATTCAGGCGCATTGTAAATATAATCTATATTTAATGTAGATTTTAAATTGGTATATAGTTTGTCACCATACAAATTGTATGGAACTAATGGATTTATTTTAATTAAAAATAATAAATCAGAAGGTAATTGATAAATAGAATCCCATTCTGTTCCTACTGGGTTTTCTGATGTTAAATTTAATGATGCTTTTTTTCTTGCAAAGCTCCATTTAAACTTTGTTAATTCGTTTTGAACAATATTGTCATACAGATTGTTTGCTACAGTTTGCGCTCTTGCATTACCTGTCAATGAGGTAATAGGCAAATCACCAATCAAAATTAAAGCGTTTGATATTAAACCTATCTTAGAAGCCATAATTTACCTTTTAAGAAAGGGGGGATAAACCCCCCATTCAATTTTATACTACTTATGCCGTAATAGTTGTACCAGCTGCTGCGGTTATGCTAGTAGCTGTCAATGCTTTGATATAAGTAATAGTTACCACTGGTGTTGAAGGAGTGCTAGTATTTTTGCAAATTACTAAATCACCAATCTTAAACTCTTCGATAGCGGCTAAAAAATAATCCGCATCATCAACAGCAGTTTTTGCATCGGTTGAAGTGTATTGCCAAGTGTTACCACCAGTACCAGAACCACCAATTCTACACAGTCCATCTCTTGAAAAAGCCATGATAGTTCTCCTTTACACGTTATCTTTGTATTCTACTTTTATAATACCTTCAGCATCACGTACTGCTGCTCCAGCTCTTAACATTCCATTACAAAGGAATGAAGTTCTTTCAGGTATATAATCAATAGATGTTTTCATTTCTATGCCTATTGCAAGACCAATAGCATCTCTGTGATAGAAATATGAATCAACAGTATTTCCAGCTACTGTTAAACCACCTTCTGTCCTAGTTCCAACAACATGTACAGCAAAACCAGCAAGTGTACTAATATCACCTGATACTAATGCTTTTACAGTTTGGAAGTCAGAAGAAGTAGCCTTTGTATCTTTTAAAAGACCTTTTAGTCCGTCACCATTTATAGCCGCGTGTAGATCAGTGCTAGGAACATTTTGCTTACGCAATGTTGCTTGCGCTTCTACAACTTTGTCCATAGTCAAACCTCCACTACCATGAGCTATTGTTGTTGGTGATGCACCATTCATAACATCAATAATAAGCTGATCTTCTCTTCGGCTTAAAGCACCAGCTATTGTACTAGCAAGCTCTTGCTTTTCGTCAAAGTTAACTTCTGCTTGATCAAAAATGTCTGTATATTCTGGAGCATTCCAGTTTTGAAGTGTGGCTGTTATCAAACTATGCGTAACATCCATTGGAGTAACTAAGTCAGACGTTGATTTCTGATTAGCTAATCCTTTTCCCATTTTACGAAACTTATATGTTTCGCCTACTACATTGTTTCTAACAGTTACAGATGGCTTGAGAAGACCCATGCCAGCATATTCATGCTTGACCATTGAATCAAACTCGATTACTGCAACCGATGTCAAATTAACACTCATAATTATATCCTCAAAAAGAGTAAATTAAATAATTTTTTGAGGTTTTAGCTGAGTACCCAGTAAAATGGTCAGCATCCAACCTAAATTTACTGGGCGATATACGGTATCCAGTTGTCCCGATTATACATCGGTTAATATATTAATATCAATTATTACCAGCAAATGCTTCTAACATACGTTTTACTTTGCGGTCATGCTCAATATTAACACTTCTTAAAAGATTACCATGTTCATCTTTTTTATACATTTCAGCTTCTATCATTTCCATAGAAAGACCTTCAGGATTTGGCCCACCTTCAATCGGAAGCCTAACAGGTGCAGTCGCTCCTACAATCATTTCAACTAATTCTATGTTTTCAGCAGTAGTAACTAATGATCTTGCTTTTTCATAAGTTTCAGGATCAAGATTGTTTTTCATAAACCCTTCGACATTCTTTATTCTTGTTTGAGCATTGTCACCAAGTTTTTGCAGCTCCATTTCTTGACTGACTTCTTCTACTGCTTGCTCTTGTGCAGTTAATAACTCCCATGCTTCACCAAAAGCATCTGCACTCATGTTTGTTTTTTCAGCAAAGGCTTCTAGTTCTTGATATAAAGCATCATCTTTATCTATACCTTCTGGTGGTTGATAACCATCTTTGGGCGATCCTTTAAAAGCCCCAAACTTTTTAGATAGTTCTGCATAACCTTTTGCTTGATCTGCAACAGTCTTATACTTTTTATCTAACCAATCTGGTGCGTCTCCTACACCTTTAATACCTTCTGCTAAAAAATATTCTCCTTCTGCCAATGTTGGTTCAGCTTGATCTAGCAGGGTATCGTTTGTTGTTTCTTCAACGGCCTGTTCAACTTCTTCTGACATTGTTTTATCCTTAAATTATTTCTGCTTGTTTAAGTTGATTAATTATAAATTTAACAACACCTGACTCGCCATTATGGTATGCAGCTTCATAATTAATGTTGGTAGAACCAAACTGTGTATCATTTTCATAGATAAATCGTTTAGTTAAGTCAGACAAAATACTTTGTCCATCTTCAGATGTAAAGACTCTGTGATATTTTTTAGAAAGTTCTTTGTAGTTTTCTTTGCGTATTTCTGATTCTTTCTTAGCTTGTTGCGCTAATTCAGGATTATCTATGTCTGTCCAACTCATTGTTGTGGCATAGGCCTTTCAGATGTCTTCATTCCAGCTTCTTCTGCTTGTGCACCAGCTTGTATAACTTGTTGTTTTTCTGCTTGCGATCTTACTAATTCTGCTGGCATACCAGTTTTAGATGCAACCCAAGCACCAAAATCTTCTAATTTAAATCCTATTAATGCTTGATCTGGCCCCGCATTTTGCATTACAAACTGTACTGCTTGCTGTACGTTAATAATGTCCTCACCATCTTGAGCTTTTGCAAGAGGTGATAAAAATTTAATTTCTACTTCTTTACCGTCTAACTGAATTGGCTGTAACAAACCTCTACGTGTAAGAATATAAGTAACTCTTTTAAGTATTGGTATTAAAACTTCTGTTTGTAATCTACCAAATGCTGATCCTATTCTTCTTGCAAGCTCTCTTGAGTCTAAAGCAATCTCTGTTGCTGATCTAACTGGGCCTGTAGGATCACGCAAATCATTAAACAAAGTTTTCTTTATAGCTGCTTGCAAATCTTGTACTTCAAACTGCACCAAAGATAGGTTAGTTCCTGTGTCTAATCGCTGTATAGATGGGTTTTGTGAGTTATTAGAGCCTACAGGTATTACTACTCCTGGACTAATTACTATGTTGTATGGATTAGTAACGCCATCATCTGTTGCTGTATACATACCTGACAAATCTATAGCTGCTTTTTGTAATACAAACTCTTTTACTTTATTAAGAGAGCGTACATCAGGTAATGCTTGTACTGCTGGGCCTCTACCACGTATTTCACCAGCCGTTTTAGAGTATCTTCCTGTTACCCAAGGGCTAGATTTACCGTAATCTTCCATCCAACTAATAGCATTGTCTTTATCACTCCAAACAATACCGTAATATTTTTCTTTTTTAGGATCAAAAATTACACCTTCACGTATATCGCACTCTGTATCAGGTTTGTTTTCCATAATAGACTGCATAGTTTGTGTAGGCTTGTATCCTCTGTACTTGCGAGGTATATCTCTAGCCTTCATCTTAAATCTACGCCAGTGTGTTTCTACAGTTCCGTATGGCCCTTCTTCAAATGCAATACCTTTTTGCGGTATGGCTGTAAATACGATAGGCATATCATTGTCATCAGCTTCATCAATACGTAATGTGCCTGTACCTACTAGTAAATCTAGTGCGTGCTCAAAAAATTGAGTAGCAAAGTTTGATCTGTTTATGTAATCAAAAACAATAGTAGCTTGAGATTCTAAATTTTCGCGTATGTCTTTTTCTGTAACATCAAAATCACCTGATTCTAGTTCGTTTACAATCTCATTAGAGGGTGCAAACGTAGCCCAACGTGCTTGAATAGGTGCAATGTTTTCCTGAAGTTTACTAGCTGCTTGCTGTATAGCTTCCATAGCCGTTGAATCAAAGATACGATCCATTTTCTTTTGACCTTTTGCAAAGTCATCAAACAAATTTCTGTTTGGTAAAAAGTATTCATAAACATCATCTAATAAATCATGCCAGTTAGACATTCTTTTAAATGCATCTGCCTCTCTTCTTTTAATGTCTTCGTATGATCCTAGTTCTTTTGGAATTTGCATAATAAATTCTCAGTTAAACTCTTGAAATTCGTGCGCGACCAGACGTATTTGAACTCAAACCGCTTGATCCATAAGCGCCACCAGATGATCCAAGCATACTTCCTGTGCTTCCGCCTGTTGATCCACTTGTTCGTTTTCCTGATCTTGTAGATGATGTGTTTCCAGAGGCAAGTAAAGACGCTGAACCTAATCTACCACGTGCAATTGCTTTAAGTCTTTTTTCTGATTCTTCTATCTCTTCATCAAGCCGTCTTGATTGTCTTTCAACAACTGCAAGCTCTTGTGCTGATGGCTCTGGGGCTTTAGGTCTTTTTAAAAATCCCATGATTACTTCCTCATATGCTTTAATAGTTGATAGGGTGTTAAAATAAAAGGATTATTTATTCCTAAAAGCTGTTTAATGTGGCCTACACAAGTATTTAACATAAATAATGACCTTTTTTTCTCTATAGGAACATAGTCCACTATAGCAAAGATGTTTTGGATTATACTATCTTGGTCTTTAACAGTAAATAAATCAAACCCTTCCTGTCTTTTGCCATGTATTATGTACCCACTAGGCGATGGTTTGACTAAATAACAATGCCGACAGCCTTTTTTTAGTAACCATGACCACCAATTTGTCTTATCATCCTCAAAAATTACAAAAACTTTGTTCATTAAAATACACTAACTTGTATCTTTGCAGTCGTAGGTTTAGAAAAGTTAGATACTCTTGTAAGCGCAGCTCTGCCTTCACCCTCACCCTGTAATGCGTACTCTAAGGCTTCTACTGGGTGCGAATATTCGTTTTTATCTGGCTCATCAGTGTATTTTTCACCCTGAGTTTGCACTCTTCTGTAACAAAAACCACCCTGAAGCCCTTTTCTAATCATAGATGCTTTAGGCAAGACAAGAAATCTAGGTTTACCATCCATACACATTTCTTTCATAGGCACTTCTAATGCTGCTCTGCGTTTCATAGGATCATTGTTTACTGTAGGCTGACAGGGTATACCTGCGGCACGCAGTATTTGAAAGGGTGTATCAGAGTTTGCTTGATTTCTATTGTTACCAGATGGATCGCCCCATCCTTTGTAGTTGTGATTAGGATAATGTTCTTCAATATACCGCTTGAGTGATGGCGCAAAGTCTATAGCACCTGAATCTTGCTGTACAAATTCATCAAAACATACCCATCTGCCCATAGCTGTACGCTGTAAAAACGCACACGCTGGCGTTCTACCAAAGTCAAAGCCTAAAATAATTGGTGTAGACCTATCTAAAGCAAAATCTATGTGCTGACAGTGTACGCTATCCGTATACATGGGGTGTACAGGCTTACCATTAGACACAAATCCATATTCATTGGCTAGATTTACTTTAATCCAGTCATCAGACTTACCCTGCATACCACGATCATAATACCCTTCAGGTAAATTTTTAATGTTTTCTGCCTTATTGTTTATCTTCCAACTCTCTCCATCCTTCAATACGCCACCAGCCTGTCTAAAAAATGACCAGTTATCAGGACGTTCTATCTCCGCAAGTTTAAAATACCAGTGATCTTCATCAGGTGCATTAGAATCACCTATAATTCCATGATGTGTAGCCGTACATCCTTCTTTATTTGATGGGTATCTGCCATGTCGTAGGTCTAACATGTCTAAAACGGCCTTAGAATGCTCTTTCGTCTCGTTTAGCCACACCCAGGTAGTCTGGATACCCCTAGCCTTTTTAACGTGCTCTGGGCGATCAAATGCGATAAAGATCACATCGCAATGAACGTATGTCCCATCCTCAAGTTTAAATCTTATAAAATGTGTTGGGGGTTCTTTATTGCCTTGTTTGAACTCACCCAACTCACCATGTATTTCTAACCAGTCTTTGATGGTAGTAGAAAAGAGTTCTGAGTAAGTATTTCGTGCTGCAATAACACGAGATAGTCTAACATTGTAATTTTTATGTGTTTTTGTCTTGACAGGTGCTTGCTCACACATCAAATCAAACAATTTAAGAATACATTGAACAGTCTTACCCGATCCCAACGGCCCCATAATAAAAGAATTACGCGCACGACAGTCGTTAAATTGCTGAAGTACCTCACCCTGGGGCATAAGGTTATATTCAATTCTCATTTTTTAGACCAATTTATCTTATCAAAATTGTCTTCAAAACGCTGTCTTGATGTTTTAGAAGAGGTTCTTGCATGACTACCCTTACCTCCGTTATATTCAGGAAAATACCTATCACGTGTCTCTTTATCTAAACTGTGAACATGATTAGGCCCCTTTTTACCGCGACTACTCATTGAACTCATAACCACACCTTTGTTTTTGTACCACCATCATAATCTACAGCTAAATTCTCTGATTTAAGAAGATCAGCTACATTACCGCGCTCACAATATAAATCACCCAATATACGCCCATATTTATCTGTACCATACGATTTAATTGTAATGTGACCCTTTAGGTACTCTTTTAACCTAACCTTCGCTAAAAGCCCTAATTCTTTCTCTTTTGCTCTCTCAGGATATTTCTTTAAATTAATGCGTGACTCAGGTGTATCTATACCAGCAATCCTCACAGACTTCTTATGTAAATAAACAGAAAAACCTAAATCAATCTCAGATAACACAACAGTATCACCATCAATCACACGACCTAATCTACAATTATATACAAAAGGCTCTATTGTCATTTAAATTTTTTTTTGGGGGGGATATATATATACATATGTAACGCGACTCCGAGATAGGGGTGCTATTCTGAGCCAGCAAAGTCTTTTCTATTTATACTGACAACTAATTCATCTTCCATCTTAATTTCTTGACTGCGAAGTTTCGGGGTCAGATATTCAGCCACACGGCTCCACGAGGTGATGCTTTTCTCGCAGTTAATGATAGACGGCTCTTCTGATACTAACTCATCAAGTTTAACGGCTTGTTTTACCATCTCAATCACTGGATTAAAGTCTTTACCCATCATTTGCTCTAGTTTCTTGTGAATAAAGGCGCGATTCTTTCCCAATCCTCTGGTATTTTGCATTGTATAACCTATATATATGTATTTTGCTCTTAACTGATTGTATTGATTAAATAAATAAAAGACAACAAAACAGCATAATTAGTTATATATTCCCCCTATATATTTAGCATATTTTATCTAATTGTGTTTATCTTGTTGACACTTAGTCACTGATAATATATATTAACGACTCAATCAATCAAAAAAGGCATAACAAAATGAACGTAACAAACATGAAAAGCGCAAGAGGTAATACAGTACCCAATCAATTTATAATTAGCACAAGTGAAGGAGATTATTTCCAAAGCTATAAAAGCATCATAGCGTTAAGGAAAAATGATGGCTCGATAGTATTAGACGACTATTATTGGGATTATTCTGTAACCACTGGCAGATATAGAAACGAGTTTTTAAATGAGGGCATCGCAGAAACACGCAAAAAGATTTCAAGCGGTGAATATCAATTAACAGATTTAAACGCATAAGGGGGAAACTATGAGCAAATTTAATTTATTTGATTATATGGGAGATATTCTTAACCATTTTTATTCTATAAATAACTTGGAGCATTGCTGTGCTCTTGAGAGTTTAATCGGTGGGAATTATAAAACTGATGAGCAAATGATTTTTCTTATGCGATTTTCACGAGTGTGGGAATTAGTGGAAGAAAGGGAAAGCAAAAAAAGGAGGAAAGCATGACCAGTAAAACAATTCTTATCACAGAAACAAGACTTGAAACGGTCAACTACTTTTATGAATTTGAAGGAACCATTGATCAAGCGAAAGAATGGTTTCAAGACAATGGTCATTACAGTTTCATTGATCACGATGTTGTGCAATCTGACATAAACTTCGTTGAATATAAGGAGTTTGAGGAATGACTGACTACACTTGGGATATACCAACAAGGAACGCAAAAGCATTGAGATATTTAGCACAAAAGCAAGAACAGGCCGAAAAACGCCATATAAGGCTCACACGCAACCGTAAACGGATTACAGGTGTCATTGTATCTCGTCTTGGCTTAATGGCTCTAATGGCTTTTATTTCAATCGGTGCGTTTTTGCTAGTAACTTTATTTAATCTAATTTTAAGGGGGTAAAAATGAGTCAGAACAAAAAACTTTTAAGTTATCTTAAAAATAATGGGTCTATTGATCCAATGCAAAGTCTAAATGAGTTAGGCATTTATAGATTAGCGTCTAGGATTCACGAACTTAGGCAACAAGGATTGTTTATTGAAACGGCACGACAAACAAACGGTTACACAAAATACATCTTAAAAAAGGGAAAATAACATGAATATTTTATCATGCTTTGATGGTATGGGTTGCGCTAGACTTGCGCTAGACAAACTCGGAATACCTGTTAATAATTACTACGCTGCAGAGATAGATAAGTACGCTATAAAAATTGCAAAGAAAAATTACCCAGACATTCGCCATGTTGGAGATATTACAAAGATAAAAGACTATTTTCAATATTGCCAAGGCAATACACCCATTGATTTAATTATCGGTGGGTCGCCTTGTCAGGGTTTTTCTTATGCTTCAACTGACAGATTAAACTTTGATGATCCACGATCAAAACTTTTCTTTGAGTTTGTATGGTTCTATTACCAGTTAAAACCAAAATACTTTTTACTTGAAAACGTGCGAATGAAAAAAGAATGTCAGGATGTTATTTCAAAGTATCTTGGAGTTGAACCTATAGCCATCAATAGCAATCTTGTTAGCGCACAAAACAGGAATCGCTTGTACTGGACAAACATTCCGTTTTTAGGACAGCCAGAAGACAAGGGCATCATGTTGCGTGACGTTTTACTTGATGATGCACAAGAACCAATGCTCTCTAATATCTATGGTGGTTTTGGTGAGAAGAAACCACGAGTGCATTATGGAAAATCAGTAACCATGAGAACAGGATGTGGCGGTGGTCATATCCCATCAGTTACAATTAAAGATGGCATCAGACAGCTAAATCCTATTGAGTGCGAAAGATTGCAAACTGTACCCGACAACTACACTGAGGGAGTATCAAATACTCAAAGATACAAAATGTTAGGAAATGGGTTTACTGTAGATGTTATCTGTCATTTATTGAGGGGCTTGAAACAGCCCCTTTCTTTTACCAGGGTACATCATCATCAAAACCATCATCAGCTATCTTTGGTTTAGTGTAAGACTCTTGATCCCCATCTGTATAAAACACATTAACATTACCCAGTATCGGAGTTTGTAATTTCTGTTCTCTCTCTTCTTTCGTTGTTGTCTGGCTTATAAAACCATTCGCATCGTATTTATTCTTTGCCGTAGTATCCACAAAAGTCGTTAAATTTAAATAGGTTCCCTTGTCACCCTTGAACATTCTTTCTTTGTCAATCTTGTTGACGTTGATTTGTATGTTTAATCCTAGTTTCATATCACCCTGCCATTAATTTGTTAAGTTGATTTGATTCTTGTTCACCAAGAATTTTATGTAAAAACTTTAAGTCAAATGTATTAAGGTGTTCTACTTCAACCTTTACATCGTAATAACTGTCTTGATCTGTTAGACCCTCAGATATATCGTCCTTTAGTTTTCTCCATCTATCGCTGCCATAACTGCTTAACTGCCTTATCTTGTCTTTCTTTGCAGTTACCTCGCCACGCCTAAACGAATTAAACAATCCTATCTGCTGCTCTTCTGTGCATTGAGACATAAGAGCGTGCATTGTCATACCATCATTGCGTTCTAGCGCATCATCTAACATGGCCTTTTGTTCTAACGTGTACGAGGGCTTAACCGAAAACTCGTCAGCTTCATCCTCACTGTACACGTCACCATGTAATCCGACTAACTTTAAAATTACACGATCTTTTGCACGCTTCTCTGCCATCGCAAACGGATAACTATTCTTGCAGTTGTAAGGGGCAGATTCACCTACTGACCACTCAGACTTATCACCTAAATGACCAGTAACCAAGACAGCGACTTCTTTGTTTTTAATACTAACCTCTATAAAATCTGGCTTATCAAACTGTATTCCCTTGAACGCTGCTAACTTCTCAAGTGTTTTATGCTTGATAACTAACGTACCATGACAATCCCACACCGTATCGTTATCAGGTTTGATACCCATCTCTCTAAATACTTTTCCAACATTCTCTGGTATGTTGTTCTTCATTTTATAACCCCAATAATCGTTCGTTAAACTTGTTCAATGGATCAAATTTAGCATTGTCCATTTGCTCTTTTGCATACCTAGCACCATAAGCATGATCGTATTCTTTTGATTGACCAGGCATATGTGGCTTGCCCAGTTGACAGTCAGCATCACCACGATCATAGTCAGATAGCTTTTCATATGACTTGTACTCCTCGTCTGTTAAACAATCCCAACAAACATAATGGCAGCCATCATCAAAGTCTTCTTTTTCTGTCATTAACCCATATATATCTGATGGCACCCATAAATCACCATCTTTATTTTGATCACATCTATCACAATAAATGATCTCATCATTCGGAAATTGCCATACCATTTTATTAATCCCTTTTTAATTGATTGAAAATATATAGTGACACAATGTGAAAAGTATGTCAAACTTATTTAACAATATAACAAGGAATAACAATGACAGAAGAACAAACAATCCACTTGAATGTGGGTAAAGCAATCAATCATTATTTAAAAATGTTTGGTATGAATCAATCACAGTTTGCCATTAAATGCGGTATGTCTAGGTCGATGATTACATATTTAGTAAACAGTAAAAGAGCACCATCTATAAGGACATTACAGAAGATATCTAATAGCTGCGAAGTAAAGCTATCTGAATTTATAAGGGCTGCTGAATGAGCAATTACAATTTTGTAAAGCCAAACTATTACGCAATTATCCCAGCTAATGTTAGATATGATGACAAGATATCAGCTAATGCTAAGTTACTATATGGTGAGATAACTTCATTGTGCAACAAGGAGGGAAAGTGTTGGGCAACAAATTCTTATTTTTCAAAGTTATATAACGTACACAAAAACACAATCAGCAAATGGATAAGTAGTTTAGTTGACCTTAAGTATATAGAAATAGAAATAATATATGCAGAAAATTCTAAAGAAATAGTAAACAGGTATATCCGAATTCGAGGTGAGGGTATAAACGAAATCAGTTATACCCCTATAAACGAAATGCTGAAGGATAATAATACAAGTATTAATATTAAATTTAATATACCTACAGTTGATGAATTAGAAAAATATAAAAAAGAAAAAGGTTATCAGTGTGATGTTAAACAATTTTTTAATTACCATGAGTCAAAAGGATGGATTGTTGGCAAAGTTAAGATGAAGAATTGGAAACGTGCATTGAGTTTTTGGGAATCAAACAACAAAAAATGGAGCAAGAAAGATGGAGACAAGACAACAGCTAGAGCAACTTATGCATCAAGCATCTACGACTACGATAAAGCAACAGACTTTTAGTAAACAAGACAAAGATGTTATTGCATATTTCTTTTTAAGATTACAAAACACTTATGGTATTGCAAAGATGCAGTCGCAATGGCCTGACTCGCATACCTTGTCATTAGCTAGAAGAGAGTTTGGTAAGTCAATATCAAGATTAAGCAGAGAACAGATCAATGCTTTGTTTGATGTAGTACACGATGAAAGACAAAAGGGTAATGATAAATTTTTATTTCCTGACATTGATGCAATACTTGGTTTGCAAAAACAAAACGCAAGGATAGCAAGCTATCACAAACTGTACATACCCCATCAACTAGCACCCAGGGAAGTAAAAGATAGGCGTAAAGCAAACATAATTGCTCTTGATAAAATGAGGAAAGAGTTAAACATATGAATGGAAATACAAAGTTTTTTGTTTATCGTGGCAAAACTAATAAGTTAATTTTTGGTAACAAATATTCACGTACTGAAATAGCAGAATTATTTGATAGATCAACATCTTTTGTTTCTAACAGATTAAAAAATAAAAAATCATTTACAGACTCTGATTTGGAAATAAGAGAAAGAAAAAAACGATTAAGAAAACGACAATCGCTATATGACACAAAGAATTTAAGTAGCGCATGGTTAAAGAAAAAACTTATATAGGTGAATAATGTCTGAACAATGGTTTATAAATAATCAACACAAAAAAGAATGTTTTAAAACATTTGTGGATGAAATTTGTGAGAGCAATGATTGCGTAACATTTATATGCAAAACAGGTAAACCCAGATCACCCAAACAGCAAGCAGCACTTGAGGTTTATTTTAGAAATGCAGCAAATATGTTAAATGACGCTGGTTACTATCATCAATTAAATGCAGATTTTCTTAGAGATTCTATTGAAATACCCTGGACGCAAGAATCATTTAAAGAATTTTGGCGATCAATACAGAACACAATGTACGGTGTATCATCAACCACAGACATACAATCTGACAAAGTATCTAAGGTCTATGATGCTATTAACTCAGCATTGAGTGAGCGTACAGGCATACACATACCGTTCCCATCAAAGCCAATGACAGATTTATGAGTCAAAAACTACGCAAGAAATGCCTGACTGCTATACAAAAACTAGCAAGGATATCTGCTGCTGATCAGCTTGGTATGGTGCAATGTGTATCATGCGACAAAAAATTGCACTGGAAAGATGCAGATGGTGGACACTACATAGCCAAGGGTAGTTCATCATATTGGGCGTTAGAGATAGAAAACGTACACCCACAATGTAAAGGATGTAATTGTTTTGGTATGAGTAAGGGCAGCGCAGAAGGACAGTACACATTATGGATGATAGATATGTACGGTGAAGACTTTGTTAGACAAATGCATCAAGACAAACGAAAACTAAAAAAAATGTACAAACAAGATTATGAAGATATGCTCAAAGAATTTAATGAATTAATTAAACATCACGAAGAAAGATTATCCTGACCCCAAGTTGATAGGCTAAAAAAAGGGTGTAGAGTTGGGGACAAATTAAATACTTGCATTAACTCAGACACTTGTTAGAATAAAAGTCCTTTTTATGATTGTATGAAACCCCCTTTTAAGCCCCACATGGGGCTTTTTTTTTGTTATACTCAAAATATGGAGAAGAAAAGTTTACTCAAACGTATCGGTGTATCTGGTTACAACAAAGCAAAACGCACACCAAATCACCCTACAAAATCACACGTTGTTGTTGCAAAAGTTGGCGATAAAGTTAAAACTATACGTTTCGGACAGCAAGGAGCTAAAACTGCTGGCAAACCTAAATCTGGAGAGTCTCAAAGAATTAGAAATAAACGAGCAAGTTTTAAAGCAAGGCACAGAAAAAACATAGCACGCGGTAAAATGTCTGCTGCGTGGTGGGCAAACAAAGTTAAATGGTAAGGAGATAATTATGCCGTATCACACAGGTTCAAAAAGCAAACCAAAACCAAAGCCAAAGAAAAGTAAGCCAAGGAAATAACGTGGCAAAAGGTACAAAACATTACTTTGCTGACGGCAGAGAGTACACAGGAGGCACTCACAAGATGCCAAATGGTGAAACACATAGCGGTTCTATGCATACAAAGAACAGTAAAAAGTTGTTTCATTTCAAAAACTTATCAGAGAAAGCTAAGAAAAAAGCTAAAGGTGAATAACTATGGATAAATCAACCAAAACAAAATTATCCACCAGACAAAGAAAACGAGCACAAATAAGTCCCAAAGATCATATCACAGTTGCTTTTCAACAAATAAAAGGAACAGATAAAAACTCTGTAAAACAAAACAAATTTGTATTTGCTCTATCACAATTAAAAAAGGCAAAAAGCAAAGAAGAGTTACGCAATTTAAAAACTTTAATTGATAAAAAATCAGCGTCTTTAAATAATGAAGAAAAGAAAATAACTGCTGAATTTAAAACTCTAGCTGGTAGTATTTACAATGACACCTTAAAAAAAGTAGGTGATTGATATGGACATGAATAGAAAGAAAAAACTAACTGCACGACAAAGAAAACTTGCAGCTATGTATGGTGACAAAAATAAAATTACTCGCGGTGATGTTATTGCTGCTGCTAAGAAAGGTAAAAAATGACATCACGAGTCAATGAAGCTGGTAACTATACCAAACCTAGAATGAGAAAAAGTTTATTTGAAGCTATCAAACGTGGTGGTAAAGGTGGTAATCCTGGGCAATGGTCAGGCAGAAAAGCACAGATGTTAGCAAAACAATACAAAGCTAGAGGTGGCGGCTACAGGTAATGGCACTCAGGAAGCCACAGAAATCGCTCTTAGACTGGGGTAAACAAGATTGGGGTACTAAGTCAGGTAAACCATCTACAGTCGGCCCTAAGGCCACAGGAGAGCGTTATTTGCCACGTAAGGCTAGACAGGCATTATCTTCTCAAGAATATGCAGCAACCAGTAGAAAGAAAAAGAAAGACACTCAATCTGGTAAGCAAGTATCAAGACAACCTAAACGTATAGCAAAGAAAACATCTAAATATCGTTAGTAAGACCACATAACAGATTCTGTATTTCTGTTATCAACGTGTATAAAAGTTTTAGCTATACCTATACCATTAAATCCCATCGCTACAGCGTTCTTTACAATCAAGTATCTTTCCATACCATTGTTCACTTTAATATCAGATGCTATGCCTTGTGCATGAGTACCAGGCTTTGCTTTCTTTGATTCAATACTATGTGATGGGCTTCTGTATCCACTTGTAATTATAAATGGAAAGCCACAAGCATCACGTAAATCGTCTAACTTATATAGAAAGTTTGGACACATTTCATTATCGCCTGTTTCTTGGCAATCAAAATCTGATAGCTTAAAGTATTTCACTTTGTAGGTTTTTTTGATTTGGGTGCAACTTTCTTTGGTGCAGCTTTTTTTTGACGTACTGTTTTATATGCTTCATTTTTATTTGGTGTTGATTTGTCATCACCTACAAACTGTCCCTTTTCATCTCTGTTACGTACTGTAACGTCTTCTGAATTAGTAAAAAAGTTTACAACACTTCTAAATAAACCCATGATTATTCTCCTATTTCTTTAGTTTCTGGCCCGAAAAAAAATATAATAACAAACATTCCGATAATTAATCCAATTAATATAACAACATAATACCATCTGGCTTCAGCACCATTGTAGTCTTGCAACCATCCCATGTTACTTTCTTAAAGTCATTAGCTTGCTAACACCACGTATGCCAAAGCTAGAGCTTATGGCTATAAATAGCAAGTATTGATACCAATCTGGGAGTGTGGATAGTGCTTCAAAGCCAAGATGCACTCTGTCAATGACAGTAGTATCGCCACTTGCTATTGCATACCCAACCATAAAGATAGGGATGCTAAGAACAAGAGTCCAAAATTCATCTTTCCAGCTCCCCTTTGATGACTCAGCCATGATCTGTTCCCAGTTAGCATCATTCTGTATAACTGAAATTTTGGCTTCGTGCTTTGCTTTTTTTTCTTCTGCTTTATTTGATAACCATGTACCAACTAGGTTGGATACTGGGCCTATAAGATTATTCAGCATCTTCTTCAACCTCTGGTAATGGTATTACGTTTACACTTGTTACTGTTACATCTTCACCTACCCATTCTGGACGGCAAAAAGCGTGCTCAAATCCTTGAAAATATTTGCGATCTTTTGACAACTCTTGAGCTACCCATTCACAATGCTGCGGATTTTTAAAGTAAGTTTTTCTTTCATCATTTACTTCAACACCATCCATAACAATAATCAATGCAATAACCAACTTTAGATTCATCGCCTTTCTTTCAACATAATCTCAATAAGCGTTCCTAACTTTTCGTCAGTAGCTTTACTGATTTCAGTTTGTGCAGCCAATCCATCAGCAATAGTTTGTATAGCTTGCTCATTAAGTTTGCTACGCACAGAATTATCGGTAGTTGTACTTTGTAATGTTTCAACAACCTTACTAACTTTCTTAACTTCTTGATCCGTTGCTTGAGCTTGAGCTTGCATAGTTCCCCATGCAATAGCTGCTGGTATAATTGCTGCCATTAAAGGTACAGCCCATGATGGCACTTTAACTGACTCACTCATTGACAATTTCTCCTTCATCTTCTACTGGTTGCAATGACTCTTTGATTGCATTTGCATAAGCAGAAATCAATACATTTTTTTCATCTAACATCATTTGTAATTGACCAAGTTCTTTTCTTAACTCGTTAATTCTTTCTACATGAATTTTGCTTATGTCAGAAAGATCATCTTCTTTATATTCAATATCATCTATAGTAATCATATTATGCGCTCCAAGGTGTTCCAGTTAGTGTTGGGGGGTTTTTTTGATTTTCTACTTGTTGCTTAGTGCTATTTTGAATCTCTGTTTTATCTATTTGCTGCCAAGCCCAATCGAGGCAATTTATTTCCGTCACGCTATCCCAGGAAATATAATTTTCAGCCGTTACATCATATTCAAGTGATACAGTGCCATAGCTACTGCCTGTGTAATCAACACTATCGACTGTTTCAGTGCTTGAAAGCCGCCAATGTAAAACCACAATTGGCTTTTCTGTGGTGTTTTCCCATTCGGTCTCAACAATCGACCAGGTGTGTTTTATTGCCATGTATTACTCCTTTTATGCGTCTGGGTTGTAATCGGTTGCGGCAGTTATTGCGGCATTTATAGAAGACATATCCTCTGAACCCCAATCATCTAGTGCAACACCCATTGAAAGATATCCAGAGCTACGCATGACCCTTTCTTTCTTTTCTGTTTTTGTCATGTCATTGCAAAACTCATTGCTATCATCTAAGCAATTTGTAATTACGCTGACGCTTCCTAGCATTGCTGAGTACATCTGAGCTTTCTCAGCGTCTGTTCGCTCTACTACTTCACTCATATTATTCTCCTTCTAAGGCTGTTATTCGAGCGGTTAATGATTCGATTAATGCTTGTTGCTCTTGAATCGCTTTGGTTAAAATTGGTATTAATTTTTCATACTGCATACCATACTGCTTGCCATCTTCTGACATGGTAACAGCAAGATTAGTTTTGTTTGCTTTGTCATAACCTGCGGCAATCTCAAGTGCTTCAACATCTTGTGCTTTAAATCCTATATCTAACCAATCTTCTTTGTGAGTGCCATCAGGTGTATTATCACCATAGTTAGAACGCTTATCCCACTTGTAGGTGTAAGGCTTAAGTTGATTGACAAAATCTAATCCAACATCTAAGTCTGTGAAGTCTGTTTTATCTCGTTCATCCGATGCAACTGTCAATGCGACTTGTATATGAGCATTGGTAACATTTTCATCGCCAAGCACAATTTGATTAGCACCTGTGGATATTTCTCCTCCTGGACTACCAGAACGACCTGCATCTTCGCCTAAGAATAGATTATTTGTACCACTAGTGACATTAAGACCTGCCGCCCTACCAACAGCAGTATTTCCTGACCCAGTGCAAGCAGTTAAAGCTTCTTGACCTAAAGCAACATTATGATCTCCACAGTTTGCACTTAATGCCGCATAACCAACCGCTACATTTTCTACACCGTCATCAGTAGCATCACCACAAAGTCCACCGATCAATGTATTACGGATACCAGTGGTTATATCATTACCTGCCTGATGACCAATAGCGACGTTAAACATATCACTCGCTGATGCAGGGTTTTGTAAAATTAAAGCGCCTTGACCTATGGCAACAGATTTTGATCCAACTGTATTTGATCCTAATGCACCAAGTCCAATAGCAATATTAAAGTCAGCATCTGTAATTGCGTCTCCTGCTAAACCTCCTATTAATACATTTTGTATGCCCGTTGTGAGATCATTGCCTGCTTCATGGCCGACTGCTACGTTATAAGTTGACGTTGTTGAAGTAACATTAAAGTTTTCTAAAGTTCCTCTTCCAATAGCTACGTTGTCACTTCCACTGGTGTTAGTTGATAAAGAACTATAACCAATCGCTACGTTTGAACCACAATCCGTAAGAGCATCTCCTGCTAATCCTCCAATAAGTGTGTTCCTAACGCCTGATGTAATAGCTAGACCTGCTTGATGCCCTATTGCTACATTGTAAACATCTGTCGCACCTGTAAAGTTTTGACTTACTAGTGCTTGAGTACCAATAGCAATAGACTTAGAGCCTGTTGTGTCAGAAGATAATGCTGAGTATCCAATAGCTACGTTATAATCAGCATCCGTTAAAGCATCTCCTGCAGTTGCGCCAATAAGAGTGTTTTGCAAACCTGTGGTTACTGCTTTTCCTGCGGAATGACCAAGAGCAGTATTATATCCATTTGCACCTGAACCTAAAGTATGTGTGGCAAGTGCGTCTGCTCCTACTGCTGTATTTTTATCTGAAACTGTATTTGTTGCGAGTGACCCATGACCAACTGCTACGTTTTGTCCTCCGATTGTTATAGCACCTGCGGCATTATATCCTACTGCTACGTTGTTATTGGCTCCTTGCATTGCATCTCCTGCAAGGCCACCTATAAGGGTGTTTTGTGTGCCTGTGGTTACTGATGCACCTGCGTTAAAGCCTACTGCTGTGTTATGAGAATCAGTAGAAGAAGTAAAATTTTGAACATTTAAAGCACTGTGACCTATAGCTACTGATTTATTTCCTTTCGTATCTGCACCTAAAGCTCCTACTCCTAAAACCACATTGTAGTCAGCATCTGTAAGCGCATCTCCTGCTAAGCCTCCGATGAGAACATTTTGTATGCCTGTGGTTACTGCCGCACCTGCGTTATCACCAATTGCAACATTGTGAACATCTGTAGCTGAAGTAAAGTTTTGAGCTTCAAGAGCCGAATGACCAATAGCAATTGATTTACTACCTAACGTGTCAGCGGTTAAGGAATGAGAACCTATTGCTACATTGAAATCTGCATCTGTTAAAGCATCACCTGCTAACGCACCTACAAGAGTGTTGCGGATACCTGTGGTAATTGCGGCTCCTGCCGAAGCTCCGACAGCAACATTGTATGCATCTGTGCCAGAACTAAAGTTTTGATTAAGTAAAGCGTTTCTACCTATAGCGATACTCTGTTGTCCTTGAGTATCACCGCCTAATGCACCTTGACCAATAGCTACGTTATTATAACCAGTAGTTAAAGCGTCACCTGCTAAACCGCCAACAAGTGTGTTCCTAACGCCTGTGGTCATTACATTACCTGATGCATAACCTACAGCAGTATTATATGCATCAACTCCTGCATTTAAACTGTCTAATGAAGCATAGCCAATTGCTACGTTGTAGCCGTTAGCATCTTCAGATTGTAAAGCACCAAAACCTACGGCTACATTCCTATCTCCAGTAGTAATCGCAGTACCTGCATTATCTCCTATTAAAGTGTTGTATTGTGCGCCAGAAACAATGCTGTTACCTGCGGTTGCACCAAAGCGTACGTTAGAGGTTCCTGCTG
>Ga0209232_1000301_pt1 | contig 31649 bp, 56 predicted proteins | sample ETNvirenome_2_60_FD_184066 | JGI IMG/M metagenome (GOLD analysis project Ga0209232, IMG submission 184066) | Marine viral communities from the Pacific Ocean - ETNP_2_60 (SPAdes) (version 2) | ecosystem: Environmental > Aquatic > Marine > Oceanic | place: Pacific Ocean | collected 2013-06-22
TATCAGGACGGGTGTTTGTAGGAGACCCTGGAATAGAAGTTGGAATAAAATAAGAATCATCAAAACCTGTAACGTCACTAGCAGGAGAGGCTGTGCCATTTGCACCTTTTGAACCAAAACCATTTGTTCCGGGACCAAATCCACCACCAGCACCACCATTTACTGTCAGTGTTCCTGCAGGATCAGCGAAAGTAGTTGCCCCACCTGCATTACCAGCAGTAACAGGTCCACCACCATTACCAACAGCTCCTATTGAGTAAGGTACAGAATAAGGTGCTGAAATAGGAATGTCAAAATAACCAATACCCCCACTACCACCACCGCCACCGCGACCTGGACCGGTTTGTTGCTTTCCGCCTGATCCACCACCACCACCTTGCATATATACTCTTAAACGAGTTGTGGCAGAAGCCGCTGTGAATGTTCCAGATGCAGGTCCTTTTTCAATGTGACTTAATGTATATCCTGTCGCTCCTGCAGAACCTGAAGATGCTCCAGTTAACCTACCATCAGCATCAACAGTAATTGTAGCCGCAGTATAAGTGCCTGCTGAAACAGTTGTCGCAATAAGTTGATTTGCACCAACAGAGTCGGCGGCTAATTTTGTTTGTGTAATTGTTGATTGAGCAATTTTAGCGGCTGTAACTTGACTAGCTGAGATTTTTGCACTTGTTATCGCATTGTCTGGTATTTTTGCAGTAGTAACTTGGTTTGCAGAAATTTTAGCACTGGTAATTGCATTGTCTGCAATCTGTGCAGTACCAATTGTACCCCCCAGAGTATCCAAAGCAATTTCATTTAAGTTTGTACCATCAGCATATGCCGCTACAATTTTTGATTCTGCAGGGCTAAAACCTGTGCCACTAACAGTTTTAATTGTTAAGTTTGATGGATTAGTTACTGCGGTAATATCAAAAATATAAAATTTTTCTATACTGTCAGGTATGGTTACAACAGATGCACTTGATAAAGTTATTGTTGCAAATTTAATAACCATATTACGAGCATTTGATAATGCCGCATTGCTCATTGCTAATGCTACTGTTCCACCATTTGTCAGTGTGACAGATTCCACACCAGCAATTGCTTGTTGAACTAAATTTAAATTTGTATTGGTTTTGTCACCCCAAGTACCAGCATTCTCGCCAGTTACCATTAATTCTAATTTTAAATCAGTAGAGTATGTAGAAGTCATAAAAAATCCTTTTAAGTAATATACACTATTTAAGCCGCCCTATCAACTTCCGTCCAAACAACTTCTGTTCCAACATTGACTTCGGACCACGCAGTTATTGTAGGAGTTCCAACAGACAATGTCAATGTCTGACCTGTTACACTTGGGTCAGCACCAACTACTGGTAAAGCTGTTCCAATAGATGTGGTCATTGCTTGTCCAGATGCTGTTACAGAAGAAACAGCATCAACTGTGCCTACTGACATAGACATAGATTGTCCTGTTACTCCTTGAACATTTGTTTGAACAAGAGATATTGAGCCTTGACTCATTGTCATTACTTGTCCAGTAACATCAACAGGAGTTTTTAATCCTGCCGCAACAATACCAACAGACATAGACATAGATTGTCCTGTAGTTGTTTCGTTTGTTGTCTGAACAAGAGTTATTGTTCCAAGACTTGCATCAAGTTGATCTTCAGCAGGTATAACTGTGGGCGATCCATCAATCTGCAACCCAATCTGACCTATGTTTGTAGACATAGATTGACCAGAAGCAGAATGAGAAAAATCAGTAAATCCTAAAGCTGTGCCTTGTGATAAAGCAAGTGCTTGACCAGTAGCAAGAGCAGAGTAAGCAACACCCCAAGCTCCATTACCCCAACTATCTCTGCCCCAACCTGAATTTAATTCAGCAGTTGATACAACAGAGCCAATTGCAGAGGTTAATGAACCTGCGGTTGTAACACTTATATTAGTGTTACCTTGCTCTCCCCAAGGACCATCTCCCCAAGTAAGTGAACCCCAAGTGTTAGACATAAATTACCTAACTATGCGATTCTTAATATAGCCGCAGATGTTGTAAAAGCAGGGAACTGAATTGTAAATGTACCAGATGAAGCAGTTTTATCAGAGCCAAAATCAAGAACTGCAACTGCTGTCTTTGTTGCATCAGATTGATAAATCAGAGCTCCCCTTGCAGTTAAAGTTACATTTGTAAAAGACAAATCTGCAAAATCAACAATAGCTGTATTTGTTGCCAATGATGTTCCACCATTTACTAAGGCTTTACCACCACTTGAATAGCCTGCAGGAGAAGAAGATTCACCATTAGGACTTCCACCAGCGAAGACAGTTGTTGATTTACCTAAAGTAGCCGAGTTTGTAAACAAGGCTAATTTAAATGTGTTACCACCTGGAGTTTTAAAATTGTAAGTACCCTCTAATAAACCCTTTTTAAATGAGTTACATATTGCATTAGTAGTAATAGCCATTTTTATTATCTCCTTATTTAGTTAACTATTTAAGGTGATGGAGATGGTACTCTTATTCGAGGAACACCTTCATCGTACTCACTCCTTCTTCTTCTTCCCATTTGTTGAAGAGCAAAGGCTTGAGTGTTTTCATTATACTTGTCTAAATACAGTTTGTATAGATCATATGGTCCTTTAAGATATCTAAAACATTCTGCTAAAACTCCGTGTAATAATAAATTTTCTTGATACTTAGATAAATAAGTTTCGGTTGTAGAATTAAAGTGAGGTGGGTCTTTGATATAATTAACTTGTATTGTGTATGTCGTGTTAGGTGTAGGAGCAAAAACAATACTAGTATTATCCCAATTAGCAAAATATTTTGGCTCTCCTTCCGCCTCTGTGGGATTAAATTCTGAAATAAAACTTGTATCTCTTTTTTCTAAGAAGTTTCTAGTACCACTGTTAATAATTTGAACTGATCGTGTAACTAATGCATCGGCAGGTAAATTTACATATCGTTGAGAAGCAACTAAACTAGAAGTCGCATATTTTCTAAGATCATCATAATCAACATTGCCTGCTATATCTAATTCTGTGTTTCTGATAAATTGATCAATTATGGTGTCACTTAGCACATTTGAATCAACCTCTGTGTAATTTCTTATCTGTGTCAAAAAATTAGAATATGATATTGTCATCTTAAAATCACCTTAATAGAACCTGTTGAAGGTACTTCTGAAGTAGAACTATTTGAAGTTCCTACTCTTAATTGTCTTTTACTATTTTGTTGATCAGGTGTCAATGGAGGCACTAAAGAGCTTGGGCTAGAATTAAAAAGTAATGCAGGGTTAAGATCAACTATTGTTGGAGATGATTTTTGAGGTCTAGCATTTGCTAAAGCAATAGCATCAGCAGTAATGTGTTTTTTTCTAATTTGAGGGTGTTTGGCTTCATATTCTGTTTTATGAACAAACGACCCATTCCACTCTTTTACCATTTCTCGGTAAGGAAAAGCTTGTCCACTTCTATCAGATATTGCCTGAGCATATTTTCCTCGTGCATATGAACCCATTAAAAGACTCCTCTAAATTTTGTGCCTCTTATAGCGGCACGAGTACCTCTCATTTTCTCATTTTTTTGTTTTTTCACCTTAACTTCACTACCTTTCTTCATACCAAATGTACCATAAACATTTGATGGATACATACTTTGTTGTTTTTGGGTATTTGCCATACCAAGTTGTCCATAAACATTTGATGGATTTAAAGCTGTGGGAGTTTGATTAGCATACATATATCTATATTTATGTCTTGTCCTTAATCTATCTAAAGCAGAGGCTTGTTTATCATATTCAGGGTCACCTGCTCTAGCAGGTCTAGTAGTAGTTTCAATATATTTTTGACTACCAACTTGTCTATATTGAGGATTTAAATTAGTTTGTCCCATACTTCTGCGATCTTGTATTGGAGATTGCAAATATTCTTGTCCATAAAGTCCTCTTGTCAAAACAGCATCTTTTGGTAGATCAGTAGTCATTTTGGTGTCGGGTTTTGATCCACCATATATAGAGGGTCTAGGAGTTGTCATTTCATATAGAGGTCTTGTTTTTTCTTCCTTTTTTGTAAAAATTAATTCATTTAAATCTTTTTCAGCTTTTTCAATTTCAGATGTCAAATCTCTGTAATAACCTGTTGTTGGTGCAGGTTTTGATCTATCCTCAATAGCAAACTGATATGTGGGTGAAAAAGTTTTTGATTTTAAACCCTCTTGTATTTCAGCAAATTGTTTATCTGTTGGTTCTGCAAATTGTTTCTCAATGGACGCAATGTAAGCCTCTCTTTGATCAGTTGGCATATTCATAGTTGCCTTGTATTGAATGTCTGCTCTTTTATCAAAAGTTTTTTGCTCATCAGAACCTAATCTTGAACGATAATTGCTTATGGTTTTAAACAATTCTGGTCTTGATTTTTCAAGTGCAGAGAGATATCCCCCAGATTGTAATTTAGCTATTCTTAAACCCTTCACTAAAAAACACCTTTAAAATTCAATCCCTTAATAGCATCACCTCCACCTCTAGTGAGACCACCATCAACCATTTTTTTTGTTTTAATTTTTTTAATGTCTTCTTTAAGTCCACCATCTTTTGCCATACCTAATTGTTTATAAATATCTGTTTCAATTGTTGGTTTTTTCTTTTTTGTAGCACTTGCATATCTATAAACAGGTGTGAATTTATCACTACTAAGACTTTTTGTTGTTTCGGATATTAAATCCTCATTAGGTGAAGAATATTTTGATGCCATATCTTCAATAAATGCTTTTTGTTGTTCTTCAGGCATATTTTGATATGCGGCAAATTGATAACCACCTCGTTTGTCAAATGTTGCTAAATTTTCACCTTTAAATTGACTTCTTAATTTTTCTACACCAGAGGCTAAACCAGGGTTTAACTCTCTTAGTTTTTTTAAGTAGGCTGGTCCGCCTGTTTGATATCTTAGTCCTTTCATTTTACACTCCTTGTGGGTAATAGGTTTGAGGGGTTATATATACAGATGTTCTCTGACCATCTTCGTTTAAAGCTCGTGACAATTCATCTTCGTAGATCATTTTGTTTTGTTGTGTTAATTGAGGATTTAACTTCATACTAATGTAATAAGCTAATCCTGCTACCATACAAGGTATAAAACGAAAAACTACATCGGCTGTATTAGTATATGCTCCTGAATCTTCAATTCTTTTTATGTAGTAATATTTTAAATATGTATATGTTGATGCATCAGGAACTTGATATAAAGTAATGGTTGGTGTTGTTTGTCTATCGACATAGTACTGAGAAGGTTGACCTTGCGACCCTTTGTTAGGTAAAGCGGCATACTCACTTCTACTAATTTTTGTTAATGAAACATCATTCGTAGTGCTATTTGTTCCTGTAGTCGTACTTACATATGCCTCTAAAATGTCGTTGGCATCGGTTGGTGCCGTGTAAGTCTGAGTTCCTGCTGTCAATAATTGTTCGTGTAGAGCGACTTTCCATAAATGAACTCCTCGGTTTCCCCATTCTGAGAAAAGAATATTTAAACTTCGTCTTGCCGATTGTAGATCGTGTCCACTATTTGTTCTAGCTCCACACCTTTCGTAAGCCTCTTGTATGATATCATCAATGTTGAGATCAAAACTTGTTGTTCCTGAAGTAGCCATTTTTCATCCTAACTTCTGTGAATTTTGTTTGGGTCTTTGACACCTTGAATTGCCATACCACCAAATTTCTTTTTTTTTGTATTAAGAGTTTTTGCTCTGTAATCAGATATATCTAATCCACCTTTTTTACCATCTATATTTACATTTGCTTTTTCTAATTCTTTTTTAAATTTACTTCCATACTTTTTTTCTTTGTATTTATTTATTAATTTTTTTCCAATATTTGATGCCCCTCTTAAAACTCTTGGTGCTACTCTCAGTAAACCACCAAGATATGCTTTGTTGCTCATAGCCTCTTCAATCGCTTGACCTCTTTTTTCTTCATAACTTGTTAGCTTGCCGTCTTTATCAAGATCGGCTTTTTCTGGATTTTTAAGTGTATTTTTCATAATTAAAGTATATCCTTATAATAGTTCTTTGCAAACCCTCCCTTAGCAAAATCAAAACTACCCTCAACACTTAATTGTCTTGAAATTTTTCCTGTCTTATTATCTTTAGCAATTTGTCCTCGCACTCTACCAAATCTACCACCAATACTGCCAGTTACACCTTTTGATTGTTTTTTATCTTCGTAATAAGGAGTTTTAGTATCAGTAAATTCTTTGAACAACTCAACAGAAACATTAGGGAATTTTTTATTTTTTTTTACTAATTCTAGAGCACCCCTTTTAAAACTTCGTTTTACATCCCCTAAATTTACTTCACTATAATCATATTTTGGTTTAAGTGAAAATTTTTTTTTTGGTTTTACTATAAATTTACCATTATCTGCAAATGTTTTTACATTAGTCGGTTTACCACCTACTCCTTGAGCTTTAGCTCTTTTTCTTCTAACCGCACTCTTTCTCTCTGACTCTGACATTCTTCGGGCTTTAGCTAATGGTACACATTTAGGGTATTTTCTTTTTTGATCTGCTTTTAGTTTGCTACGACCACATTTAGCATAAGACCCATCTTTTTTCTTTGAGCCTATATCTACCCATTTTTGTGCAAACCATTTTTTTAAGCCACTCTTAGCCATTAGGTTATGTCTGTAAGTTTAAACTCCGCATAGTAATTATTAGCAGATTCATTAGATAAATTTTCACCATCAACATTAACAGATATGGGTGAACCCATTACATTGTGACCACCAACTTTAAAGTTTGGCATTGCATCCATAAGTTTTTTTACATCGCTTGTATTAAGACCTCTGCTTTTTATGGCTTCGTTACTTTTACGAAACTCCATATCTGACATAGCACCCGCACCTTTAACTCTAAAGTTAGGGACTGCCTCCATCTGTGTATCAAACCCTCTATTTCTTTGAGCTTTGGTGCCTGTTCTACGTCCTTGGTTTTTTCTAAGCTTTTCTTGCATTTTTGTGTCAAAATATGACTGACCAAATCTACGAAATTTGTCAGACTTTCTTTTTTGTCTTTCCTCTTCTATTTTAGTCATACCACCTACTCTAACAGGTTTAGGACCTTTAAAATCTTTTCTTTTTACACCACTAGGGTCTTTAATTTTACCTGCACAAATTTTTGATGCATATGCGTTTGCATAAGCACTTGGGTATACCTTAAATTTAGCCTTAGCCGCTTTTTTGCCTCTTTCACATAATTTAGTCATTACTTACTTTACCATCCTTAAGAATATCAGTAAACCCTATCCAACCTGTCACAATATACTTTTCAGATGTATGTGTAACTTTACTTCTATGTAAGTGACTATTCCAAGCTGACCAAAATAAGGTAAGCCCTTTTATGGCAGGAACATAGAGTTGTTGGTTGGCAAACTCAGTGCCTCCATCAGCTATTGAATTTAAGTAAGTCATATAAACAAGATATCTATTGTTCTGAACTTTTGTTCCCACAAAACTATTTTCACAATGCCAATCTTTGTAGCCACCACCTTTTTTATAATACTGTATATTTATTTTTTCATATAAGCCAAATTTTTTTATATTGTTTAAATGTGGGTATTTTTTTAAATATAATTTTAGACAATCACCTAATTCGGTAACATATTTTTTTCCGAGTTCTGAGTGTTCTGAAAGTCGGACATCTTCAGAATCCTTGATTTTTTTGTTAATACGTTGCTTACCTCTATCATAAACAACACCTTTGATTTTTTCTGATTTTTTACAGAATTCTACAAGTTCATCACAAAGGTCATTATCAATAAAATAACCACCAATAAGAGATGAGTGAGGAACAAGTAATTCATTTCTTTCTTTTTGAGGCACAATGAGCTCTTTCACTAAAACCTTTTGGTTTCTTACAATTTATACTAGATTTTCTTTTTTTACTCCACTTCTTTTTTTGTGGAGGGTTTTCAATTTGTTTTCTTGTTTGTGATCTTGTTATTGGCACGGAATATACCTCGTTTTGCCATTTTGGTCTTTGTAAGCTTTTAAAAATTGTTTTCTGTTTTTTTCACTTGAATAAGAAACGTGAATCCATCCACTGTTAGGGTCTGACTCTTTGTAGAACTCTAAAATAAGCTGATCAAAATCGTAGTTTTTATTTATATGTTCAGCTAATTTTTTATTATCTAACCCTTGAATTTCAAAATCTGCCGCCTCTCCTTTACAATGTTGTGATTTAGCACTTGATCCTATTCTTTTTGAGAGTTCAACACTACGAAATCCAGAAGATATAGTCACAGGCATTTCAAAACGATCTCTTATTGGTTGTAATACTTTTTCACATAATTTTTTAAGACACAATATTTGTTGCTGATTAGGTTTGTTATTAATACCTAAACGAGTTGCAGTTTGTGACTTTGTCATTTCTGATAATGTAAAATTAGGTGTTAGCTTCATTGTTAATTTTTCTCATAAAAAAGTTTATTGGAGCAGAAATGGTTGCCCAAATCGCCCAAACAGAAAAGAAAAATATAAAAATAAAAATAAATACTGTATATACTAAAAAATCCAACAAAGCATCAATAAGGTACATAATACAAGTACTATAAAGTCTTTATTAGTTTTATACAAGTTTTTTATATTTTCTATGTGAAATTTAATTTTATCTAGCATCTCCATCTTCTCCTTGCTTGACATATTCTTTTATTAGGTGTCTTGCGACAGTTAACATTGTGCATTTTCATTTGACCTAAACTTCTAGCACAATATGACTTTCTTCTTTTTGCTCTAGACTTAGTTGGTTTTTTTTCAGTAACTGCTGTTTTAAGCTTTGAGCCTGGATTTAACCTTCTATAAGCTTTTACACCTGCTTCGGTCATACCCGCACCTGATTTAGTTGGTCTAAAGTTTTTTTTATTTCGAGAAGGCATTCCTCCCTTCTTTAGACCAAACAAATCAAGATCGCCGTAATAAAGCATACTATCCATAATATACTGTAGCAGAAGTTACTGTTCCTGCAGGCATTTTTATATAAGAACCCAAGGTTGAGTTTTTTCTAAATAAAATACCCGCATCAGGAATGTAAGGCTCAATGTAATCTTTTGTGGTAGTTGCAACAGTATAGAAGAATAAAACATCTCCTGTTGGACTACCTAAAGCAAAAGAAACATCACCAATAGTGCCACCTGTAGTAATTTGAGCCCCTTTGACTCTATTTGCTCCTGCAAATATTACACCTGCAGTTTCAGCAGAATTACCTGCTGAAGTGTTAGTGCCTACCGCTCCACTAGTAGCGATTTGTGTTACAGTAGCAAAATATTTGGTTGTAGAAACAGTATTTGCATTTGGTCCAGCAATCGTTTCAGATTGAACTGCACCATTAGCATCTGTACCTGTTATTGTAAAATTCACACCAGATATATTTCCTGAAGATGTAAGAGTAATCAATGTGACAGTATTTGTACCTGCAAAAGTAGCGGCAGTACCCGCTAAAGTCATATCTCCTGCACCACCTAAAGTTTGAGCCGCCGCAACGCTAGTCGCACTAGCGGCGGCTGGTTTAAAAGATTTGACCTGTAATTGATATTCACCCATTTTTTACTCCTATCTATCAGATGCGGCAAACATATAATCAAGTGTTGTAATTTTAGTTCCAGTAGCATTACCTGATAAAGACATTGCCGCTATCGTTAAAATTTCATCACTAGGAATATTAGCTGTGTGAGTAGCAACTAATTTTCTGTTGACAAAAAATTCAACTTGTCCAGTATGGTTAGAATCTTTAGGACCTTGAACTCTAATACTTAATGTAACATCAGTATCATTGGTCATATCAATACCAGAATCTGTTGAAGTTTCTGTACCATCTTTTTCAGTTTTACACAGAATGGATGCATCGCCATCATCTTTTTGAAACACAATTCTATCTGCCGCTGTAAGCATAGCTTCAGGGTTAGTTGCAAAATTTACAGTAAATCCAAAACATAGATCAGTATCAGTTACATCAGATGTTCTAACTTTTGTTTCAAACCAAAGGTCTTTATTTTCTTGAACTTGAAATATCTCATTCTTTTGAATAGAAGCACCATCATTGTCTGTAGTGCCTGCTGAAGATAGGTTTACTAAACCATTCAATTGATCATCTGCAATCGCTACTGATGCTCCTGAGTCTTTTACAACTGTCCATCTATGACCTGTAGCAGAGTCAAAAGCAACTCTATCAAAATCATCAAAATAAACAACATAATCAGGATTTTTATCAATTGGTAAATCCTTAAACCATTTTTTATTGTCATTTACACCCGCAAATAAAATCGGACCTGTAAAATGTACGCCTGCCATAGTTTTCTCCTAGGTTAAAAAATGTAGTCCTCTAGGGTGGTCAGCCAAGCCTGTCTACATTTAGTTTATATAATCTTGGTTATTTAATTGTACTCTTTATAAAAAAAAAGTAAATATTCTGTTGACATCACATTTAGATGTGATATATATATAATATAATATTAATTTTACGGAGAAAAAAATGAATAAAATACAAACAGCAAAAGTTAATACAAAACTTCAAAGAAAAATTGATGGTGAATTTATTCACGATATTCCTGGATATGAAGGGTATCACGGAATAGTTACTAATCTTGTGAATGGAAATGTATATAGATTTATGAGATACGATTTAAATGGCAATATGGGTTCTTACTATGTCTTAAAAAATCATTCTTCTGGAGAATTCGTTATGAACACACCAGAAAATACAAAATGTAATTTATTATGGGGTAAGGTTACAACTTTTGGCTCTATGTCTTGTATAAAAATTTTTGTATCTCAAAACTAAATGGTTAAGGGGCTATACCATAAATTAGCCCCCAAAAAACAACGGAGAAAAAAATGATTGATATTTTAAATGATATAAAAAAATTGGAAGATATTGAGTTGGCTATTTCAGAATTGTATCTATGTCAAAATCGCAATGAGATGGACAGACAAAATAAAGCTACAACAGAATATATCCATTCAAAAATTAAGAAATTAATAATTGAAAAAAGATCACAGATCAATAGATTTGAAATAATCAATGGTTGATTGGTCACACCATAAGTTGACCTCATAACAAACGGAGAAAAAAATGGTAAATACTAAAGAATATTATTATGAACAAGAGTGCAGAGATATCTCTGAACTAATTCAAACATATGTTGGTAAAACGAAAAACCCACATACTAAGATCATTGAAATAACTAACAAGGTTCAAGATAAACTTAGTGAACCTACATTTCACGATTTTGATGATATAGAAGATATGGTTAAAGATTATTGTATTGAGAAACATCTTGAGAAAAGTTGGGATAAATGACAAAAAAATATATACACATAAATCAACATAAAATAAGAAGTAATTTAAAAAATAAATTAAATGAACCTGTAATAACAGTTAAAACCAGTAAACAAAATATTTATGGTCACGAAGTCACCATTCTTGGTGAATCAAAAATATTGTATGGAGGAAACGATAAACCAATTCTTAGTTGTGGAGCTAGAGTGGTTATAGAAACACATAGTGATGTTTTAATAGATGGAAAAAAAATATAAAACTTTAGTTGACATCACATTTAGATGTGATATTAATTAGATAATATTAATCAATAAGGAAAAATATGAAAGATATCAAACTCAATAAAAAAGAAGTTCAAGTTTTGCAAGACATCATTGCATATTGGATACTTAAAGTTAATGATGAAAACTGGGTTTTTGATAATGGAGACCGATACCATCATCAAGTTGATAAAATACTAGATAAATTAAAAATCTGGTAAAAAAAAAGGGGACTTTCGTCCCCTTTTCTTTAACGGAAAAAAATAAAAAATATTAAGCCGCACCAGGTGAGCCAAAAATTCCTCTTGGATCAGAAAATCCGAAAGAATATCTTTCTCTCGCCTTAAACCTAACATTACCAGTATCAAAGTCACCTTCGATAGCAGTTTTGATAGGGCTTCTAACGAATTGTTTCAATCCATTAGGTGCATCCGTCATAATAAAGAAAGCATCAGTATCTGTCAAGTAATGATTTACTCTATAACCTTGAGGGATCATTCCCATTGAAGCCATAGCATTAATGTCATTATCTGCAGTTGCCACTCTTTGTGGTGATGTTAAAATTCTTTCCGCTGTGAACTGAAGTTCTTTTGGAATAATTAGTTTAACACCTTGCATTGCAATTTTTAGACCTCTCTCATCAACAAAAGCGGCAATATCAATTAAAGATTGCTCTAATGAAGTTTCGGATAAGTCAGCGGCAGTTGCTAGTTCGTTTGCAAATACACCACCAGTAGCTAGAGGGTGAGCAGTAGAACAAAGTTCCACACCATCACCACCAGCAAAGCTTGAATTGAATGCATTGTTAAGTACATTCGCCGCTTTAACTTGTTTAGTGTTTGCCATTGAACGAGCTAATGCTCTAGTATAACGAGCCGCTAATCTGTCATACAGATTATCTTCAATTGCTTCTTCAGTGATAGCAAATGCCATAGCAATAGTTTCGTGAGTATATCTAGCAGTGAAAGATTCAGTTGCTTGATCAAATGTGACCCCTGCACCTTCTTCTTTAACTGGAGCACTCGCAAAACCAGTAAGCATTACTTCTTCTTCAAAAGCTCTATCAGATGCTTCTGCTACAAAGATTTCTGCGTGTTCGTTTTCGTATCTATTATATTCTAAGCCAAAGAGAGCATTTAAACCTGGTTCTAACTCTTTGACCAATTGTGATCTTGAAATAGCCATATATTACCTCTCTATGTTAGACCGCCACTTTGGCGATAAAAGTGATTATTAATTCTAACTAAGACATTAGCATTAGCTGAAGTAGTATCGTCATTGTTAGGGTCTTGGCTTATATCAACTGCCATTACCATAAATGTTGACGCACTATCACCTGTGCTTACATCTAGTTGAACTTTTGAAATACCTGTAACAGTATTACCAGTTACATTAGTTACAGAATAGTTCTTAAACAATTCTGATCTAGTGAATGCCGCATCGGCATCCATAAGAAACAATGTATCAGGATCATCAATTACATTTGCAACAATGTCATCTGCATTGATTGAACCTGGGTAAAAATTACTAAAGGTAGGTTTTTGTGTTGTTGGGTCTGTATAAAAACACCCATTGAATACACCGACAACGTGATCTGAAGTACCTGCACTATGTCTAGCTACATTACCTGTAGAAGTAGGGACAACTAAGTCACCTTGAAATATTGCAGTACCTTCATTTTGTTTTATCGTATATCTGTTTTGGGCATTATTCCACGGAGCACCATTCAACGATCTGTATGGTCTTAGACCAAACTTTTCAGCTACATTAGCCATATGTTATCTCCTTTGATAATTAAATTAAACAAATATAGCGATGGCTTTTATCAAAAAATTATGATTTACGACCACCACCAAAAGTTACACGAGATTGTCTGTTAATATTAACAGGCATCTCAGGTCGTTGTTCCCTCAGAATGTCATTATCAACGGCTTTAACTTGGTCAGCAGTAATATTTTGAAAATACTGCTTGCGTTGTTCTACAATTTCTTCAGGTATTCTCGCCAACACGAGACCACCAACCCCAATTAACCCCTGATATTGACCTTGTCGGATAACTGGGTAATCGTGATCTCCCAAAGTATTTTTTACTTCTTCTGATCTTACAAATTCCCAACCTTCTCTGAGTTTTTTAGATACATTAGCTGTATCCTGTGAACCCATAAATTCGGTTCTTATCCAACGATGCACATAACCTTTCGGTGCAGGAGGAGCATCTAGACTTGACGGAGGACTCCAAGGTTTTGTTCTTTTAGTATCTTTATCCCTTGTGTCGCGTGAGGTTCTTTTAATGTTTTCGTTCATTTTACTTCCTTACGTGTTTTGCATATTCTTCTAGTGGCACTCCTAATTTTTTGGCAATAGCCACCTGTGATTGAGTGAGTTTCACAGTTTTGCGACCCATCTGTTTTCTACCAGCAGATGCCACAGTTTGAATCGGTTTATTATCATTAGCAAACTTCTGAGGAAAGTATCCCCTCATTTGTTTGTCAATCTCATTGTAATATTCCTCTGACTCTGAGTCAAACCCTTGCTCTATCAAATCTTGATGGATGCCAAAAGCAGTGTTTGTCATAGCCTTATCATTACCGAACCAAGTGTTTTTTTGTGCCCACTCTTGAGCTTTTTCGCTTGGTGGTGGTGGAGGATTTTGTTGCTGAATTGGTTGTTGTTGCACTAATTGTTGATTAGGAGTTTCTTCTTGCTTTGTTTGTTGTACTTTTTTTTCTTTTTCTTGTTTTTGTTGCTCTGCTAATATTCTTGACTTTTCTTTCTCTACGGCAAGACTAGTTAATTTATCATTAGCATCCATAATGCCTTGAGTGTCATTATTCTCTATAGCCAATTTAAGGTTGTGTTTTACTTGTTCTCTTTGAGCATCAATTCTTGCATCAAATTCTTTGACATAATTATCATCAACAATAGCTGATTTTTTTTCTACATCAGAGTATTTTTTTTGTAAACCTTTTGCATAATCTAAAGCGGCTTTTTCTCTTCTTTCCGCTTCTCTATATTTTCTTGTGAGTTGATCAATTCTTTTTTGAACATTGTCAGATATTTTATTTAGATTATCCTGTTCAGGTTCTTCTTGCTTTTCTTGCTTTTCTTCGGTTTCAGGTTCTTGTTCTAGTTTTTTTGCCTTTACAGAGGCTTTTATTGGATCATTGTAACCAAGGTCAACTTCACCAATTTCAGGTTTTGTGTTTGGTTCTTGTTTTTCTTCAATTTGAATGTCAGTTTCCTGAGCATCATCTGTGTCAAGTTCTACTTTGTTTTCTTCTGCCATAATTACTCCCTAGAATAATGCGAGGATATCCCTCGGTTCGTTAATAGTGCCGATGATTTCATCGTCATTAAGAATACGATGTTCACCATATTTAGTTTTAAAACGAGCACCAGCGTATCGTCCATATATGACAAACTGACCCTCTTTACACCAAGCTCCAGATGGAAATTTTTGTTTATCTTTAAAACATAAATCACCCATTTTTACTACAAGTCCAACAACAGTTGTCATTTGAATAGTTTCTTGAGTTTTTTCTGATAGATAAATACCACCTTTAGTTTTTTCTTTAGGTTGATATGGTCTGACTAAAAGTCTATATCCAACAGGGTTTGGTATAATTTTAAGATATTCTTCCGTTTCTTTTTCACCTTTCGGAACTAAAGGTTCTTCCTCATCATTTTGTGGAACGACAAGTTTTTTATTAGGTTTGATCAATGTCATCTACATTATCCTCTCTATTTTGCAGGTCTTTTAAATCCTGTAGCAATGACTCTAAGCCATTGAGCTTGCCCTTAGCATAATGTAGTTGTTCTAGTTTGTCTATACCATAGCAAATGTGATCCTTAGTTTTTGCTATTTCTTTTTTTATGTAATGTCTTATTGTTCGAACTGTGTCTATATCAAGCATAATTACGAAGGTGAGATTTTGGTCCTAGTTTTTTTCTGTGTCTCTTACCTACAGCTTTATATCTTCTTTTTGTCTTCTTTGCAATTACTATTTCTATTTTGTGAAATCTTTTTACCATAACAAACCACTGGTGACTTATACTCAAGCACCCTTATTTTTCTTGAAAATTTTTCACCACTGCAATCTTTAATTCTAAATATGTTTGACAAGTTTGTAACCCCATCTATTTTCAGATAAGTCCCAAACCCTTTTTGTAGCAGAAGGTATTTTCACAATAAGATTATTAAATTTTATTAATTTTTTTGTTAATAACATATCACTCTCCTTAATAGTGAGGGGACTATGTCCCCTTCACCTTATTTTTCAGCACAGGCATAGCTGTTGATTTCTAGACCAACAGAAATTTCTGTAATTATTGGTTTAGACCACATAATTATCTCCTTTGTTAGAAGTGCTGGTTGTCATTGTGACCGCAGTCCACTACAGTCATTTTAATTTATTTTTTTAATTGTGCAATACTCTTTAGCCCAAATGATCCCGCAATTGAAGCGAGAATGCCCCAAGATATCCAATCAGGACAATCGTTTTTTAAAAATAAAAAACCCTCTTTCATATAAGGTTGCAAAGCAGGTATGAAGGATGCCAAAATTATAGAAATGAAGGCTAGGGTCCAAGCCTCGTCTTTCCACGAATTATCTGATGCCGACATAGCTTTTTCCTCCCAGGAACCATCCTGTTCAATTTTAGATTTTGTCGCTTCTAATTTAGTTAACTCAACCTGACTTTTTAACTGAGCTTTTTTTTGTTTTCCTTCAATCCAGGTTTTAGCTAAGTTTGCTACTGGACCAATAATCGCTGTAAACATTACATCTCCTTTTTATAAATAATTTTACTGTCGCCTTTTTCAGCAACATTAAAATTATAAGTCTTTAGAAGCATATCTACAATACCTAGACTAATCAGTTGATAGTCATCAATTATTATAATAGAGTCACTCTCCATTCTAGGAATAAAAAATACAAGTTCGTTTAGTACATCTTTCGTTGTATGTGGTCCATCAAGATGAACAACCTTGTACAAACCATAAATCATTAATTGTTTTTCAAAAACAAACTGATGACCCTCACCCATTGTTTTAAAATAATAATCATCTGTCATATGAAAAAAATTAAACTCAGGGTAATTTTTATATAATTCTGTTACTGTCTGTTGCATCATTTCAGAATCATAGCCTGCCGCTATAATATTATCAGGATTGTCATAATGTTGATAAGCTAAATTTCCATAAGGGTCAACAGCGATATGTTTGTAGAGAGCAGGTTCTTGTAACCTAACTGCATCCATTATTGTTTTTGTTCCTAATCCCTCACGCAAACCGATCTCGCAAGTTAATGTGGCTCTATCTATCTTAATTTTTTTGATATGTTTTGTTATTAAATTATATTCTTCTGAATCGCCTTTAATCATTTTAAATAAGGAATGGTATCAATTATTACTTCAACAGAATGTATCAAAATTTCTACAACAAGTAAAATTAAAATTATATTTAAAATTTTTTCTTTATAATCTATTTTAAAAAATACCTGAAAATTTTTTTCCCTTAACTTGTATTTTTGAAATGCCTTTAATGTCACTTTTTGCTCCCATCTCCCTATGTGGACACCCAACCATTTTTCCTTTTTTCATACCCATAGTTTCTTGCGTAGTCAACCCTGTTTCCTCTTTTGTGGGTTTATATGCAACAAATTTAGAATCAAAGTTTGGAGATGTTCCTTCTTGAGCCTCAAAATCTCTTACCGCTTGGTTCATTAAATTTTTAAAACGAGAATCAAAATCTTTTCTAAATAAACCTGTTACTGCTTCTTTGATCACTTTATCTTTGTTTTGATTAAATTGATTACCAAAAAATTTCACAAACCTTTCACCCTTAGTTTCTCCACCTTCTTGTAACTTTACAGGAGGAACTTGAGAGTTAGGTCCTTTTTTTGGTGGTGGTCCAAAAGCCTTTCCTAATTTAGCTTTCTCTACACCTTTTATCAGGTCCTTGTTCCGTGATGCGTAGAACACTTGTTCGCCTTTCTTGTTACCATATTGGCTTTTCATTGAACTCATTATCTTTTTTCCTTTTTTAGTCAGGGGCATTATTCATATCCTTAATAGCTTTTGCTCGAGCCACATCTAATTTTTCATCAGCCACTCTTATTCTTTCTTTTGCCGAGTCTTCAGCATCTTCTCTTTTCATTCTATCTAAATCAATGCTTTGAGAAAACTCATTCATCTTTCTCTCTTCAACATCCATATGCTCTGCAAATTTTCTTTGTAAATCAAGTGCTCGTAAATCAACTTCTTGTTGCTTTATTTGAAGAAGCGGATCATTTTTATCTTTATCCATAGCTTGCTCCAACTGTTGTAACTCTTGAGTTAATGATGCTACTCTTTCTGCTACCATAGCCTCAGTAATTGATTGATAAGCAGGCATATTTACTTTTTGTAACTCTTGATACTCTGGACTTTTTTGCATCTCAACAATAACTTGAGCTCTTGCCTTAAATGATATGTGTTCGGATATGTGAGCTTGTAACAATGCATACACCATTGGATTAATTTGAACCATACGACTACGCATAAAGGCACTATGAGCCATAATATGGGCATCGTGATTCTGTGTTGGAAATGCTTTTGGTATTTCCATCCTTAATGCTTCTGCATTTTCAATAGCAGGGTCTAGTGGTTGAGGAATTTTTTCAGGTTTTAATAAAGTATCTACTTGTTTTGTACCTAAAGCGGCATAAACTCGTCTATAAGCCTCTCTTATGTTATGAATTTGTGGATTACTCTGAGCAATCTGTAGTTGAGTTTGAGCTAGAGTCACTCTTTGTGCCATTGAAAAGACATTAGGATCAGCAACAGGTATTACATCAACCTCTTCGCTAAAATCAGCCACTTTTACTAGTCTATTACCACCATATGTCGCATAAGGATAGATTGGTGGTAGATATGTACCGAAAACTTTGGCTAATAATCTAAATTCTTGTCTCATTGCATAGTAACATCTTTTGTGAATAGCACTCATTACCCTAGAACCACGCTCCAAGAGAGCAATTGTTGTTCCTACGGCTCTGTTTTGTGTATCATTACCGATTGCCATATCGGCAATTGCCGCAAATCGTTGTCCTGCAGTTACACAATATTGCAAAAGACCGAATAATGTCTGATCTGGACCTTTAAATGGTAAAAATTGAAACTGATCTTTAATGTTTCCGCCAGGAGCATCCACATCTCTGAACTCTCCAGGCTGAAAAGGTTGCTCTTCATCTCTAATTCTTATGCCTCTTGACTTAAAACCAGCAGGTAAATTAGCTAAAGTCCCTGCATCAAGCAATTGTCTTAATGCCGCAGTAGCCGTTTTGCTCAAACCACCGATCATATGTATCAAACCAAAGCCATAAAACCCTAAACCTGGTAAAAATTTAAAATGCACAAAAAATTCTTTGCGTTTATAGGTTTCATCAAAGGGTGCATAGTTTCTGTAAATACTTAAAACTTGTTGAGAACCCTCATCAATTGTTACAATGTAAGGAACTCTTACATTTTTTGGTGCATCCTCAATTTCATATTCATCTAAATCAAGATCAACGTGCATTTCAAGAATGTTAAATTGATAATCTGTTTCTGAGGGTTGATTTATACCTTCAATTGATTGATATTTTTCTTGAATTTCATCATCATCTTGTCGGCTCGGTATAATAGGAACATCTCTGTAAAACCCATTTCTTTGTTTTTTTAATAAATCATTCTCACTCATTTTAATAACGTGAGTAATTCTTTCGCAATCTTTTAAATCAGTAGCATAATAAGGCACAACTAAATCTTCAGCAGGCACAAATTTACTTACAGGTCTTTGCATTAAATCATCATAGTAAACTTTTTTAAATGCAGAACCTGTTAAAGGTAAATAGAAAAGTAGTTGATCAAAATCAGGTGTGTACTCTTCCATCTGATCCATTAGCATATAATTCATAAATTCTTGAACTCTTTGAGCTTGCTCTTCTTTAGAAAAATTTCTTTCTCCAACAATTTGTGTTTTTACAGGACCATCTGATGGTAACAATTCTTTGTAAGCTTGAGCCTGAAACTGAGTAACGGCTTCTGATAAAAGAGGATGTGTTACACCTGAAGCACCTTTGAAAGGTTGTCCATCTTCAGAATACTTAAATCCTAACAGGTCAAGTCCTGAAATATATGACTTCTCCCATTCTTGTCTTGATTCTTTATCTTTTCTGTAATCACTAATTAACTGACCTGATATTCTTGTTAACACTCGGTCATCCATATCAGAAGCTAAGTTCTCATAAAATTTTTCTATAAGTTGTTCTTCAATGTTTTCTACAGGTGGTTGATCAGCTTCGGCTTGCGTGTCAACAACCTCTACATCTACTTCTTCTTTTTTTGAACCTTCTTTATCAAGATCATCTTCTAGTGAATTATCTTTTTCTACTGCCATTAAGTAATCCTTGTTTTTTTATTTTTACCAAGTTTGCATCTCGCTTTTACAAACTTTCCTTCTTTTGCTCCCATCTTTTCATAATACATAGGAAACATCTTTTGCATTGCTCCTTGTTGTCTTAAGGATTCATTCTTAGCTCTTATTTCTGAAATTAAATCAGGAGTGTTGAAGCGTGGTGCGGGAGGAGCTTTAAATGCTCCAAAAGGATCGCCACCCAAAAGCTCATAAGTTTTTAATGCTTTTTCACCAAAACTCATTTCATCATCATCTTTTTCTTTTTCAACTAGGTTTTTTTTATCAAAAGCTTTTCTATCTTCAATATCTCTTTGCTTTCGCTCCTTTTTATATTTTTCAACCGCTTTACTACGTCTTTCTTTTTCTTCGGCAAGTTTATCTTTTGCACTTTTACTTGCTGAACTTAAATAACCTGTAATAGCCGCTCCGCCATATGGATTGAATTTTGTCATAACTTAATAATACCTATATTCTTTCGGTGGTAAATCAGTTTCATCTCTGTAATCTGAGTATAACTCAATAAAATTACCTTGCCTATACCTTAACACAGCTTGGGTAGTTGAATCAACATAATCATCGTTTGCTCCGTGAGGAAAAGCGGCACACTCTTCTATGACATCATCGGCAAACTTTTCTCCATAAGGAAACCATACTTGACCACTTTCAAAAATAGGTGCAACAGAATTAACTCTTGTATGTTTATCATTACCTTTACTCGGTACAAAAGGAATGACAGGTATCCCTGCTCGTCTAAATTCTTGGGTCAAAGGTTCACCACTTGCTTTTTGTTCTATGACAATTGTTTCAGGCTCCCAATATTTGTAGGCTTCCATAGCTACATTTTTTAAATCTGGAAAATCATACTTACCTCTTATGGCATCAAGTAAAATTAAATTAGGTGTCACTTCATCAGGATGAAATATACCCCAAGTGGTTATAGCCGAATAATCGGCAGTTTCTTTTTTACTAAATGCAGTATCATAGCTTTGTATGACGTGACTTAAATTAGGTACTGTTTCACCCTTCCAAGGTTTCCACCATTCTCTTTTTAAAATTGCACCTTCTTCAGAAGTTGGGTTTTGCATATACTGTGCTGACCAATTTCTTACAGGTAAAGTTGCTTTTATTTTTTCTAATTCTTCCAACGACCAATACTCTTTCCAAACAGGGTTGCCTGAATCTAGAATCGCAGGAAAAGAAATTTGTCTCCATTGATCGGCTTTGACTTCACTTTGTGATTTAATTAATCGTCCTGTCAAATCATCCTCAGCCCATCTTGTCATAACTAATAAAATTGAACCACCCGGTTGTAGCCTTTGTCTTGGTCCTGATGTATACCAATCATAAGCTCTTTCCATTGCCATATCGGACATTGAATCTTGTTCCGTGTGTGGATCATCAATAATCAGTAAGTCTGCACCACGACCCGTGATGGACGCTCCCACTCCAGCGGCATAATACTCACCTCCGTGATTTGTTTCCCAACGACCTTTTGCTTTAGAGTCCTCACGAAGTTTCACATCACCAAAAATTTGTTTGTACTGTGGAGAATCAATAATGTTACGAACCTTAGAACCAAACCTAACAGCAAGTTCAGTATTATGAGAAACTTGCATAATTTTTAATTTAGGATTCTTTCCTATCATCCAAGCAGGAAAATAAATAGATGCAAATTCTGATTTAGTATGCCTAGGAGGCATATTTATTATGAGCCTCCCTTTTTTTTCAGAAGCAATTTTTGTAAACTCTTTAGCTATGATTTGATGATGACCCCATTTACTTGGTTCTTTTTCTTTACGACATATAAAATCTTCCCACATCTCTTGGACAAAGTATAAAAAATTATCCTGACAAAGTTTTATGTGTTCAATAAAAAGCTTTTCTACTTTTAGCCTTAATTTGTCTGTCGTTAATAAATCAACATTATTCATTTTTTTTTCTAGACTTTATTCTACTATATGTTAGTATTCAACTTAACCTATACTGTCAACCGACAGTAACATATTTTGTCTGACCAGGCAAAAATTTAAAAAAAACACAATCCATTTTGGTTTTAGTTTTGAGCCTTCTAATCCAAGCACACCGAATATAAGATCGGATAATATGCATTATGTTAAATTTTGCTTATTTACCACGTCCAACAGCAATTGTTCTAAGTTTTTTTTACTAAATGGTGCAGATGCAAGCTCCTTGATGCCTGGATCAAGTACATCGTCTACCCATTTTGGGTTAATCTGCAGAATTTTCAGGCTTTTCTGCAAGGGGGAGAAAAGCAAGATGAAAACTTTACCACCTGCGGCAAGCCTATCGGTATGCCAATTTATTTGGTATTTTGACAGACCACAATTCTTAATCTCTTTTGATTTTAATTCAAGCCAAAAATCTACACCATTTATACAGCCATTTACATCAGGTATGCCATTGATTGTATTGGACTCAATTCTCATCAAGTGCCAATTGTTTTTTGTTTTCTGTAATTGGTTAAGATGTATCCAAAGTTCTGACTCTTTCATATTAGTTTTTTCTATCTCTCCAATCTCTAGCTTCACCTCTTGGTTCAACTATTTCTTTATAACAAGTGTAATTACTATGAGAGGTTATAACTGTTTCTTCCTTATCGGTACAAGTATAAAAACATTTAACTGCATCCTCTCCAAAGAATGGTTCTACTCTTATCTCTTTTGTCAATCTACAGTTTACAAAATACTGATTCAATTTATCATACAATCTTCCCTTAGATAACAACCCAAAGCTTTTCGTAAAAAGCAGAAAAAGTAAAAATGCAAATGAGGAAAAATAAAAAACTTTCATACCTAAATGTTTTATACAAAATTAGGTATGAAAGCAAGGAAGGATTAGTGATCAGTATGGTCTATTAATTATTTTTATCCCTTATTTCTGCAAAATCATCGATCATATACATAGCATCTTTAAGAGTGTTTGCTCCATCGTGCCAATCAATTTCGGTAAGTTCGCTATCAAACATTTTAACCTCTTGACCGATATTCCAATGTACATAAGGTTTATTTATATCACGGTCTTGTCTATCAATTATATAACCTTTGTATTCATAACGACCATTAAATATTTTTATTTTTTTCTCCATTTTTTTCTCCGTTGTTTGTGTGAAAAATCATTTCCTCACACTTATATAATATCACATCTAATATGTGATGCAAGTCTTTTTTTATTTTTTCTCAGGAGTTACATCAATAATATTGGTAGAATCTGCAATTTTTGTTTCAAGCTCCTCTAACCTTTTTTCAAGTTGATCTCTTGTCATACCCTCTAATGTGCTGTGTGTAATTTCTTTTTTGTCTACGAACATTCCTGCCATCTGACCTGCTCTATATTCTGCATTAATAGCACCTGTATATTGACCTTTAATTTCTGCTCCGTTCCTCAATCTTTCAAATACTTTATATCTTTTTAATTTATCTTTTTCATACTTTTCTATTTCTTGTGACAATCTTTTTTCTAAATATCTACAGATATGAGGACTTTGATCAGGGTTTGTTAGCCTACTTGCAAGAGCATATGGTTTACCTTCGTTACCCTCACTTGTATAACCTGCTTGCAAAGCGGCATCTGCCTTTGATATAGAACCCCAATTGGCTACCAATATGTCAACAAATTTCATTTGCTTCGGTGTCAACTCATTTGTTTTTTTTAATATGTTTGGTTTTCTTGGCATCAATTATCGTAATTTAATAATATTTCTTCATCTTTTTTTATTTTTTTTATTGTGACTATATTAAAAATAATGTAATCGTCCCAATTTTCTTTTATAAACAATTCACAATTGTTATCTTCACTATGGTTTACAAAACCTCCGAGTGGCGTCCTAACATATCCATAAATCATAGGTACTTTTATATGACTAGAACCTAAATCCAATCCTTCTTCTAAATTATCCATCGCAAAAATTCCGTGTCCATCAATTTTACTCTCTGCAATCTTCAAATTATTAGGTAATGGATTGTAATAAAACCTATTCATTTTCAAGTGTGTCATATTATTTTAAATTATCACAGTTTTCCTAAAATTACTATAATATAGTTTCTTACAAATAAAAATATAAAAAAAAGGTCTATATATCGCCTCAAAAATTGTATTTTTCCTATTTTTTAGGAATTTTTCCTAAAATTTTCCTAAAACTTTTTGTCTTTTTTCCTAGTTTTCTGCTTATTTTCCTAGTTTTCCCAAAATATTACTCTATTTTACCTTTTTACTTTTATTTTTTTTTTCTAAGTAAACATATTATAGAAAAACAACAATATTGATGTATGATAGATTATGGATTTATATACTCTAGAGTTCCTTGCGGCGTGTTCCGCTATTATTAGCATCTATGTCTATGGTAATGGATCACCGATTGCTCCGTTAATTGGTATGGTATCTCAGGTCATTTGGATATGGTGGTGCATTGAAATGGAATTGACAACGATGTTTTTGTTATGTCTTACAATGGTAATGGTTCACATACGCAATTTTAGACGGATGAAGACAGCTAAATTTTTGTCAAGATGGTATCGTAAATAATTACAGGTTCAGTATTATGTATTTCTTCTCTAAGCACATCTAACTTACGTCTTATGTGTTTTTTTGATTCAGGATCAATATCGTGATCTAATAGACAATATATTCTATGATATTCGGACCATCTGATTTGTTTTTTATTAAAATACATTACTCTTCTTTTAAGAGCATTTATGTAATGCTGTTTCATTTCATCGGCATCTAGTAAAGCCCATTCACAAACAATTTCATAGTCCCGTGAGCCGTGGATGATCCAGTTATGGGCATTTATCTTTTGTAATGAAGCTTTTCTATCGGAAGCATTTATGAGAGTATCGTCAAAAGCATTAAGGACAACGGCTCTCCATAACTTATTTTCAGGTTCTAAAGTTTTATCAATCATAGACCTGGTAAAACCGAGTCCCATCATTTTAAATAAGTGAGGACTTGATGACATTAGTGAGCAAAATTTTTTATGAGCTCGTCTATGATAAGTTTATAATTTTTGATGATTTTTGGTGTCGCTTTTTTTTCTTGTTTTAATATCATATAATCAATGTAGAGTTTTTCAATTAATTCTGTTTTCTCATAACCATTCATTTTATTAGGATCAACAAGTAATTCAGTATCCTCTGATTCAAGAACATTTTGCCAATCGAACCGATCATTTGTCATTATCATAGTATAGACTCTTACAGTTAAAGTTTCTATAAGCTGTTATTTATATATTTCTGAGTCGTAGCCGTTGATGTTGAATCTTCGTTGTTGTTGGTACTTGATGTTCCGACTTTTGAACGTAGGTAGTTGGCTATCGCAGTTTGGACAAACAAACCTTAAATTACAAAGTCTATTATCTTTTTTTACACCATTTATATGATCAAGCACAAGAGATAATTTTTTTTGTTGCCATTTTCCATCATTGCCGCAAATTTGGCAACAGTAGGGGATAAGCTTATCAGCAATGATTCTGGACTTGAGCCGAGAGTAATTTTTATAATTAGAGTTACATACAAACAATTTTTCGTTAGGAATCTTTGTATGTTGGTTTGCCATCTTATTTTTTTAAGAAATGTTTTCTATCCTCTAAATATTCTTTCATCCGTCCTCTAATGATATCGGCAATTGATATACTTAAGCCTAAATTTTTACTTTGAGAAAAAGCAATTGCTGATAGTTGTTCTTTCATTTTAACAGGCATATTTAAATTATAGGTTACTGTCGGTTCTTTTATTTTATGAGGTCTAGGCATATTAGCACCAATACTTTATGTCATCGTTTAGAGTAGCTAAACCTGAACTGTTTATATTGTCTCGAGCATCATCCTTGTGCCCTGATCCGTGGCACGTGGTACAAGTCGTTGAATTATCCATAGCTGATAATTTTGTTTTGTCTAATTTTACATAGCCATTGCCTAAGCAATCTTCACAAATTAAAAATGTTTTCATTTATTCTCCTCTGCCACAATTATTGATTTAAAAAGTTGATAGGCAATCTGTGGCACGATTGAATTACCTAACGACTTTATTCTTCCGACTCTATCTTTGTCCAGTTCATAGGATACCCCATTAGGAACTCCACAAAGGTTGGATTCAGTCTCCCACCAACTTTGGGTGGGTTTTTCTCCTGCATTAAGTCCCCCACTATTGAGTCTCTGTTCTTCTGACTTTTGGGAAAGCTGGTGTTCTTCCAATCGCTGGTCGTGGGAGTATTGTATATTTTTTTGATCTTGTCTGGGTTGAATACTGCGGCTGTCAAATTGTTCTGACGATTCTCTCGCCATCTTTTCGTTGCTTTGTTTGAATCTTGAGTTGTAGGAGTTGGATATAACCCAACGCCAGTATTTATTTTTTCCTCCCTCTGAACTGCGTGCCGAAGAGCATAATGCAGATTGATCCCCTTTTTTTTCTTTTCCTCTGCTCTCTTCTCCCAATTCTCTATGTCCTCTGTTGGACTTGTCATTCCATCGTTGGTGTTGGGTGTCGGATACATTAATGTCGCTACTGTTTCCTCCAGTTTTGCTCCTAATTTTCCTCTGTTGTCCACTCTCTTTTTTACTGTTTTTAAGTTTTCGGTCATTGCAGATGAGGCTCTCGGTGTCGGATACAACTTTATCGCTCTGTTTAATGTCATCTGAAGGTGTTTGCCTGTCTTTGGATTGTAAGCTCTCTCGTTTGGCTTCAGTGGTAATCCATCCTTGTTTGTTAATGTTTCCACTATTTTCTCTCCTGCCTCTTGTGCCGATGGAGTTGGATACATTGTGTCCGATAATCCAGACTCTTTTTCTTTGATGCCAACCACCGATGCCTGAAGCTGGAATAACAAGACATTGGACTTGGAAACCCTCGGCTTCCAGGTCATCTTGCACCTGTCTGAGCACCAAGCCGTTTTGGATGTTAACAAGTCCGTCAACATTTTCTCCAATAAACCACCTCGGTTTGAATTCGGCAACGACTCTAATAGTTTCATCCCAGAGATATCTATCGTCATCTCTTCCTTTTTGCTTGCCTGCAACGGAGAAAGGCTGACAGGGGAATCCTCCTGAAATAATGTCAACTGCTTCAAATGTATCTCTTTTAACATCTCTAATATCTCCTATTATCGGAATGCCTGGAAAATTTTTTTGTAACACTTTGTGACAAAATTTATCTTTCTCCACAAACCCTATTGTTTCAATATTATTATATTCTGCCGCTAAAGAAAAGCCACCAATACCAGAAAAAAGGTCAAGCAGTTTCATTATTTCATAAGTTCCTTATCAATTTTTTTACAATTGTTTTCAAAATCTTTTTGAGAATACTTTTTCCGTTTTATATGTAGCCACATCCATTGGTAAAGTAACTCTTTTTTTTTAGGCGACATTTTCATTCTTTTTCTTTCGTTACACATTTTTGTTTGTATTTCGTATACCCACCAGGTAAAGTTAATGCAGGATTCTTAGGGTCTGCCTTTGACCAACCCTTGTCAACCCAGACACAAGTATATTGACGTTCATTGTTTTTTTTCTGTACAAAAAAATCAGCATTGCTCCAGGTATATAAATTAATCATTAAACCTACTATTAGTGTTTCCATTTTTACTCCTTATCTTTTATTTGATCCCATTTATTTAGTTTATATTTTTGAAACCATACAGAGGGCTTGTTACATTTTGCCGCTCTGAATTGTCTCAATGGATATTTTTCTTCGTAATGTTCTACCAACTCAAAAACAGCTTTACCACAATCAGTAACCCAATGGTATGGATAATGTTTCATATATAGTTTGTTGTTTAACTCAAACCAAAGTGTGATGATAAAAAAATCAAACATCTATGCCAAGCCTTTCTTTTGCTTTTTCTCTAATTAAAAAAGTTTCTTTATCGTAACAACCCCAACCTGTGACATCATTACCATTTTGTTCTTCATAGATATCAACCTGCTCCCAGATTTGTGTTATGTCACAATGATCAACTTCACCATAAATATGCTCCAAGCCATTGGATAAAAAAAATATAACAATCCATTTCATAAATACTCCTTAAAATCGTGGTTCGTGTAAATTACCATTAAGAATCATTTCTTCATAATAATCGGCTTCTTTATCATACCACAGAGCTTTACTGTAATCGCCTTTTACTCTACACATTCGAGCTTGATGACGAGAATCGTTCATTTCTTGTTCGCAACTTGCTAATCTCGGATCAATCATTATCTTGTCTACAAAAAACATAAAAATGATCTTCAAAATCTTCACACTTTCTTACTGTAAGTGCTTTCATCTTACGACCATTAAATTCAAATTTTGATCCTTCAACCACAGGTAGAGTTGTTGGCATTGAAATGTGTACACCTTTTTCATAATCCTCAAAAGGCTTTGAATCATCTCTAAAGCCTGGAGAATAATTTTTATTGTCAATAAAAACTAAGAAAGGTGACCATCTTAAATTATTTTGTTGAGCAGTATTATCCTTCTTTAACATAGGACTCTTTACCTTTCTCTAATAATTTTTGTGAAAGACCATCATAGCTTGACCCATCTTTATCAGCTTGAAATTTAATATATTCATCAATGAGCTTACTGATCATATTATTAGGTCTTCTATATTTGACATCACACAAACCTCGCAGTTTGTAATAACATTCTTTTCGGATGGCAACTGTATGCCATTTACTTGTATCCATAAATTTTCCTTATATAAAAAATTAGTATTAGTTTAAAATATATATGACTAAATGTGATATTGCAAGAGAATTGACATCTTTTATGTATTTTTTTATAATTAGCTTAGAAAGGATGTAAATAGTATGGAAGAATTGTTAACAACTAATCCACTATTAGCTGAAAAAATGTCATTGGAAAATCAATGGAATGCTCAATATGCTCAGAATGGTATCTATACTACTGAGATGAAAAGTCTTGAGGATAAAATTGAAACTTTGAAAAAAGCTTTAATCTTGTATGACATAAAAAAAGCTAAAGAAGATATTAAATAGCCTCACCGAAATCTTTTCCCAAGGCTATATCTACTTTATTGGGAACTTTCAGTTCTACGGCACTCTCCATCACACTTTTTATTTTATCAACATCTTTATCATCACTAACTGAGAAACATAATTCATCGTGTATTTGTATTAATGGTAAAAACCCATTGTCATAACAATCAAGAATTGCTTTCTTAGTTTGATCTGCGGCACTACCTTGAATTAATCTGTTCAATGCTTTGTATGTAAATGCTCTTTTTATATTAGATGCACCATATTTAGCTGAAGCATTCTCAAAAGTTTCAGGAGTGTGAATGCCAAAATCTTTAGTTTCCCACATATCAAATCTACATTTTCTACCAAGCTTAGTTCTAATTGTCCCCTCATTGTTAGCTTTATTCATACAACGATCAGATAACAATTTCACAAATGGAGCTTTTCTGTTAAATTTAGAAATTAGTTCACTTGCTTCTTCAAAAGCTAAACCAAGCATATTAGCTAATTTATTTTTTCCCATACCATACATTAATCCTAAACCGATTGTTTTTGCTTGCTTACGATCTATACCAACTAAATCAGCAACTGTTTGATGAAAGTCGGCATCGGCTTTTGCATAAGCTTCAACTAATTCTTGAGAACCTTCATAACCCTCACCGATACTTGAGGCATAGTGAACCACGAGCCGTGGTTCTTGTTGCGAGTAATCAAAGCTACCCCATTTTTCACCCTCTTCAGGCAGAAACAAACCTCTTATTAATGGTCCAAATTCTTTATTTCTAGCAGGCAGTTGTTGTAAGTTAGGACTAGACATACTAAGCCTACCACTTACTGTACCTCCGTTATCGGATCGTAATTGATTTATCTCTCCGTGAACTCTACCTTTGTGTTCAAATCGCATTATTGAATTAAGAAAAGTATTATGAAATTTATTGACCTCTCTAGCCTTTACTATAAGTTGTGAAATTTTTTCATTTGAGTTTACTAACCAGTTTTGTGTAAAACTTGGCTCATTACTTTTTGCAGTTTTCGGATATTCAATTCCTAGTTTATCAAAAGCAAAAGCTATTTGCCTAGCCGCCCATATATCTATGTCTTTACCGACCAACTTTTTTATGTTTAACAAAATTTGTTTTTCTTTTTGTAAGAAATTTTTTTTTAGAATTTCTGCTTTTTCTATGTCAACTCTTATGCCTTTCATTCGCATTTCTATAAGTATTGGTAAAAGTTTTTTTTCTAACTCCCATATTGTTTCTAAATTTTGCTGATGTATTTCGTGTTTAAATCTTTGCCAAAGAAGGTAAGTGAGTCTTGCATCTTGCTCTGCATAAAATCCAACGTGTTCAGCAGGTAACTTCCACATTTCTTTTTTAGGGTCAACTCCGTGAGCTTTAGCGGCTTCATTTAAATCAGTTTCGGCTTTGAGTTCACCAATATAATCACGAGCCAGAGCATTCAATTTATATGTATACCTATTCTCATCAATTAATGCACCTGCTATCATTGTGTCAACGATCTCACCTTTTACATCTATTCCATAGGCTTTTAACCAGCCGACATCATATTGAGCATTATGAAAAATTTTACGACAAGGCAAAGCACATACATCTTTGATATACTTTAATACCTGCTCTTTTATTAGATTACCACCACCAAAATGAGCAAAAGGATAATAACCCTCCCAACCCTCAGTAGCTACAGCGAAACCAATTATCTCTCCTTTGTTTGTTGCCCATCCTGCCCCTAAACCTTCATTAATGCCATCGTCTTTAGTTTCTAGATCAATAGCTATCTCTTCGGCATAAGATAAATCTTTATACTCACTTGGTGCTGACCAAATATGTTTTTTAAAATTAAATGTTAATTGTAAACTAGTCACTTGTTTTTATTTCACCTGTAGATGTAAGAATAGGCTGATTAGGATCAGTAGTTGGTTCTGGTAGCATAAATTCTGTTTTACCAACAAAAAATAAATTACCTGAAACAGTAATTCTCTCTTCATCTATTTCATAATAAGGATATACTGTGTGACACAAATTTGCAGGGAAAATATAACCTGATCCCTCATAAGTTTTATCAACAAGTTTTGTTGCTGAACGTATGTCATTATCTTGACCCATATGAATAAAATCTAAAGCACCTGCAGAGATGGAATTAGATTCTGCACCTGGACTAATCTTTGCCTGATCTTCAAAAATAAAAGGAACTTGCACAAATATTACAAATGAAAATACACCAAAATGTTTATGCACTGGGTTAAATTCGTGTTTTTTCATAAAGTTAACCCACAAGTTAGCTAAATATAAAGCGACAGGAGTTTGTCTTTGTACTGCTTTTATTTTTTGTCTTTGCACATAATCACGCAAATCTTGTTTTTCAAATATAAAATTATCTAAAAATTTATACAACTCTGGAAAATTAGGGTCTAAAACATATTCATCTCTTATGTTACCAGCTAGATGCATATTCCACTTCAATTGTTTATTTGTCCGATCTACTTGAGATATTCTTAATTTAAGTTCATCAAAAATTTGTGCGGGTAATGTAAACTTTTTCAGATATGGATATTCATTACTCATAGTCTCTTTCTATTATCATATCAATATAATGTTTAGCTTTTTCTAAATCATCTTTTCCATTTTTATTTTTATGCCTACAAATATACTTTATAACA
>Ga0209232_1000302_pt1 | contig 31571 bp, 47 predicted proteins | sample ETNvirenome_2_60_FD_184066 | JGI IMG/M metagenome (GOLD analysis project Ga0209232, IMG submission 184066) | Marine viral communities from the Pacific Ocean - ETNP_2_60 (SPAdes) (version 2) | ecosystem: Environmental > Aquatic > Marine > Oceanic | place: Pacific Ocean | collected 2013-06-22
AAACTTTTTGCCATCGCCTCAACGCTGCCAATCTGTTGCAACGATGGGTCGGCACTTAGCTCAGGGGGTAGTGTTGAAAGCCAATCTCCTTCGCCAGACGGTGCCTGCCCGGTTTCGACCGGAGCCTCCGCTACCTGTTCTTCGGACACTGCTTACCTCTCTTTCTGTTTAATGATGTTATGCAAAAACAACACGACATCGCGTTGCCCTTCTCGAAACGCCGTCTCATCTGAGTTTGGCGTGTAACTCGTTTTCCACAGACCAAAGCGGGCGCCCAAGTCCTCAAGAACTTTTTGGCCGTCTTCGCTGTTTAGGACTGACCGATAAGTTGCTTTCAAATCTTTTGGAGTCATGCCACCGCGCTAATCGCTTGTTGCGCCTCGGGGCTTACTTCATCAACCGCCCGCACGGCGGGTGCCGCGTTGCCAGCCGCCTCAGCCATTTGCTGAGCCGCTTGCAGTTGCGCCTCCGCTTGCATCGCTTGCGCGCGCTGTTGCCTCAAGCCCAACACCTCGCCGTCGCCACGCACCACAGTGGCGGGCGTGCCGGTGACCTTGATGATGTGCTTGGCCAAGCCATCGGTGTCGAGGTAATCGCCAACCGATTGGTCAAGATTCATAAGCGGCATCAGGAACTCAATCATCTGCAAGATGCCCTGGACGTCGCCGCTGCGCTGAGCTTTCGCCAGTGGGCTAACGTACTCGATATCTATGTTGCCATCGCGCAGTGCGGCGGGTGCTGGGGCAAATGCCTTTTGCGCGCTTAATATCTCAAAGCAACGACCGATGAGCGGTTGAAGCAGCTCAGCTTGGAGCCTGCCGAGAACTGGGCCGAGCAAACGCATTTTTTCTTCAGTGCGCTGAATGACCTCGGTCGCCGTCATTTGCGGGCCTTGGCCAAGAATTAGTTGGTCAACGTAAAACGCGGCGCGGATCGCCTGGCGGCGCTGCTCCAACTGCAACTCGCCTAATGGATTGTTGGCGCCGATGTTTAGCGGCTCAATGCGGTCGCGGGTGCCGCTGCGATAGAAGTTTAAACCGCCGGGAGTGGTGCGCACCGGCGACATAAATCCATCATCGGGAACCATAAGCGGCGGGTGAATTTGCAGCTGCGCCGCCCGTATCACTACCTCGGACATCTTATTAATCATGCGCGTGTCTGCTAATGCAGTCATCGCGGGGGATCGCCCGTAGCCCATCTCAAACGAGGCTTTTAAAAACCTCGGTACACAATATGGAAAAGAGTCAAAACCCGACTCCCCAATGATCATCTTGTCATCAGGGTCGAGATGTATCGAGGCAAACGGCTTATTAGCCGAGTTACGCTTGCGCGGGTTCCGCACATCACGGGGAGCAACAATGTGCAACAGTTCGATTTCAGCGTAAGGGTCTTGCTCGTTAAGTTTTGCAATCCGTTGTGTAACCTCTTGCTCACCGAACTGCCGCACCGCTGCACGCGCTGTGGTCTTGTATTTCCTGAATACAGTATCAACGCGCCCTTGCTCGTTCTCGCTTACATAGCACTCAGCTATGTGCCGCGTGGAAAACCTGAAACCGTCGTCGTCGTCGTTCTCAATGAATATGACAGCGGTGCCAAACGTGACCAAATCGCTGTATAGCTCATGGATTTGCTCTTGGAAGTTTGAGCGCGCCAGGTGCTGGTACATGACATCGGTCGCGCCTTCGAGCCACTCCTTGGCCTCATCGTCGCCGTTTAGCTCATCGTTCTCATAACGCAATGAAAACCACGGCGTGGCGGCGTTGGTCAGCATGCCGTGCAAGCTGGCCGACATTAACTCAGCGGCGTGGATTGCCGTGCCATCATAAATAAGCTCCGTGCGCTTGTCGCCGGATGTGCGCTTTTTTGTGATGTCAGCTTTTCTGGGAACGATGTAGTCGGCAATCTCTTGCCAATGGCTTTCCCAGTTCTGGCGCTGCGTTTGCAATGTGCCGTAACGCTTCAACAGCATTGCGGCGCGTGGGTCATCCATACTATTGGCCTAGCAAAGTTTTCTTTGTGGTGGGCGCTTCAGTCGTGAGACCCATTCCACCCGTCACACGCGCGGCCTGAGTGCCACGACGACGGGCTGCCCGTTTTTGCACTCTCTCCGGTTCTTTCGTGTCCTTGGGCTTTATGGGTGGGTCTGGAGGAATCGGAGGCGGCGGAGGTGGCGGAGGGGGGCTGGGAACGCTGGGACTAAGGAAACCCATCAAACTGCTCCTTGATGCTCAAACGGGTTGTAATTCATCTCGGCAACCCGTTGCGGGGGTCTGCCGTCGAAAGTGGTCATGCGCTCCATGCCAACGCTTAGGTATCGAAAGCTATCGGCGGCATGTGATGCCCAATCGTGGACGGGCTGGTCTCTGAATTTGCGGGTGCGCTCGTTATAGGCGCGGTGATAATGGCGCAGGGCTTCGAGCCCCTTGCGAGTGTTGTCTCGGTCAAACCAGCAACGCGGGATCGTCATACGCGCGGCATGTATGCCGTCCTCGACCGGCAACCGTGGCACAACCCGAAAATTTAAGCCCAGGCTATACGCTGCCTCGCGGCGGCTTTTGCCGGTGCCTAGCTCTTTGACCTCCAAGTCATGCGGGCCGTAGTGGTTGCCGTAGGTGTAACCCTTGCTGTTTAGCTCCGCGATGTAATGCGGCAGCCCTTCGCCACGGTTCTCATAATAATCGATCACATGGATTTGGCCGCGCCCAATGTTTTGGGTCATCCAAATGCTCGTATAGTCGTGCATGCCGATGTCCCACCACGTATCAACCTTGATTTGTGGTTGGTGCGGCACGCTGGTTATGCGCCCCTTGTCGTCAGCGTCTTGTAACTCTTTGCCAAAAATGGCGCCCGGTACGTTCGCAACCCAACTGCACTCAAACTCTTGATTGTACTGGTCGTCGGTCATGGTCGCCTTGGCGGCCGCCAGTTCCTCCTCATCCAGCAAGTGGGTTTCGCTGGCTTTGTACATCTTGCGCGCCCACCCTTTGGTGCTGGCCGCCGTCTCCCATAGATCGTGAAAGTAATTATGGCCGTGGGGCGTGCCTAGAAATGCACAACTGCCTTTGCGCTCCGCCATAGCGGGCCGCAAAATCTCAGGAAACAAACTCTCGGGGCAGTCCGCCGTCTCATCGATGACCGCCATGTCCAAATAAATGCCCCTGAGACTTGAGGGGTTCTCCGATCCCAGCAAGGAGATGCGTGCGCCGTTTGCCAAGTCGCAGCGCAGTTCTGTCTCGTGGTACTTGGTGCCAGGGATGCGCTCGCTGAATTGCTTCAGATAATCCCAAGCCACGTTTTTGGCTTGCCGGTACGTGGGTGCCACGTATGCCAAGCGCGGGTTTGGTTTCTTTTCCTCAATCGCGCGTTTTAATAGATGGTTTATGGCGCAAACAGTTTTGCCAAAACGTCGGTGCATTACCAAAACACAAAAGCGATTTGCATCGAGTAGCTTGTGAACCTCGCGCTGTAACGGGCGCGGGGTGTAACCGATGTCGATCTCGTTCTTTTTTGCCATTAGTGTATGGTTTCGCTTGGCGCGATATAGTGCGGGCTTTCCATAGGCGCCATCAGGAGTCTCAAGAAAAACTCGGCGTCCTCTGCGTCCTCAAACCCATCAAAAAACAATGCAAGGCGCACCGTGCCATCAGGCGCGTTTACGCAATAAGCGCTATACATCAGCGGAACCGCCGGGTTCTTCTCATAATGCTTTTGGGTTGCTGGCTGAATTGCTTGCCAGCGGCTTTGTCCTTACGCTTCTTCGCGGTTGTGGCGGCATACTGTGCGGGGCTCAGGCTTTTAATGGCGGCCTCGGGCAAGTAACGCTCGCCGGTCTCGCTGCTTTTCTTGCCGCTTTTGGTGCGCCACTTTTGGTCGCTCCAGTTTTTGAGGCTGCGTTGCGAGGATTTCATTAGTTGCGATACCCTCCGCCGCGCGACTTGTATTCTTTAGCCAGCAATTGCGCCTTGCGTGCCGACCATTGGCCAGCGGCGGTGCCTTGTACGTTGCGGCCCATGATGCTCTTAAACAGGCGCTTGCGCATGCCGGGCTGGGTGTAGTTCCCGGCTTTGTTTACGCTACTTTTTTTTGCCATATTTCTTTGAGTTGCGGCGCATCATAGAGGCGTTCTTCTTCTTTGGTTTGCCGTAGTGGGTGCCGGGCATCAGATTGACATCTTTCGGCGGCGCAAAGCCTTAATGAATTTTTGACCGTCATCTGACATCATAAACTCACTCGGGCGCACGACGCTGCTTGGGTCGCTTTCTTTCATAAAGCGTTTCATTAACGACATCTCAGATTTCGTGATGTCTGTAATTTTTTTGGCGCCTTTGCCTTTGGTTTCAGGCATTACGATTTATTCCTCTTGCTTATGGCGGCGGCCTTGCGTTTTGCATCCGCCTTTGAACTCGCGCCCCACGCCTTGAGAGAGAGCAACAAGCGCGTGGGGCGCCCCTTTTCGTCGCGCTCAGGGCCACGCATGTTGCCCATGCGCGCCAAAAAGGATGCACGGCGCGGGTTGTCGCCGCTTTTAACGGGGCGCTTTAGATCGCTGCCGGGGTTGGCGCGCTCGTATGAGCGGCGGCCCTTTTCGTTGAGGCCGCCTTTTTTGTTTTTGCCCGCTTTGCGGGTCCATGCAGGGCTGGCCATGCTTTCTCCTGTGCACAAAGGGGCTTAGGCAGAGGGCAACGGTGCCACTGTCGGCAACGTATTATGCCGCTGGCAGCGGCGCCCCGGTCTGGCGGGGGGTGGGGGGCCGCCGTCAGAAAATGGACACCCCCTCCCTAGGTCAGCAACCTGAAGGTCAACCCAATGTTATCAATGGCTTAGCTCCTAAGTGGAGCAAGGGTGGAGCATTACCGATCCCGCCCAGCTTTGGGGGGTCGCAAATAAGTCAGCATTGCTGCCATGAATAGGTCAGCATTACTGCCATATTTCGCGCGTGCTGCTATGCCTCACAAGATGTGGCGTCAACGTGTTGTTTCGGGATCGTTGTCCGTTACGAGCTTAACCACTTCGCCCTTGGGCTTTTCCTCAACCGGCTCTTCGTCCGCACCCCACATCAACACTACGTTACCGCCAGTATCCACGTCCTCTTTCTTGTGGCGAACGCCACGCGGTTGCATGCGGGCAAACGTCCACTTGAGCGTATCAACCTCGAGCCGCCTACGCTGCACCTCAGCGTTGGCAAACTTGTTGTCCATGTTCTCAGGCAACGGTTGCCTGGCTAAATCGTGCATCTCGTCGGCAAGCACCTCAGCCCCAATGGCCCTTGCCCGCGAATACATTTCAAAAAGCTCTTCATCACGCTGCACCGCTTGCAGCACCGTAACCCAATGCGGCATCTTTGCATCGCCATCACAAATTGACCGCAACGACTTGCCCGTGGCCAACGCATCACAGATTGGCCGCATCTTTGCTTTGCTAAGTTTTCCCGGCATGCCCACAAAAAAACCGGCCCAAAAGGACCGGCTCTTCTCATATACGAAATCCGCAGTGGCACCGCGCCAAAGCGTAATAAAAACTTACGTTATTTCGCGTGCATCGTCAACACCCTCAGCAAAAAAACCCAACTTAAACCACAACTCCAGCAACGCCCGCTCAAACCGCCGCTTAACGGTTTGCGCATGCAAACCTCGCATCCGACCGATCCTCGCCCACTTTGGCCCTCGGTTACTCCTAACGGCACTATGCGCGCACGCCCACACCAACCGCGCGTCCTCTGCATCCATCGCCACCGTAATTCTCAAAGCCCAATCGTAATTGCGCACCTCAACGCTATTAGCCGACCCCCACCCCTCTTCCTCCTCATTGTACCCGTAAGCCAGTTGCGGCTCTGGCAGCATCTCAGGCCAAGCGCATCGCACATCCAATCCCAACCCACCTGGCAGCTTCCGCTCCGTAATAGCCGCCTCCATAAACAAACCCGCCAACCCATCCACCCCCGCGCAATGCTTTACAACCTCAACCGCTACATTTTGCTCAATCATAAAAACCTCCACAAAACGGCCAGGATGCGACACCGCAACACCGCATTCCTAAGAGAAATGCGGTTTTTGCGGTGTGATGCCGCATTATCCGCAAACACCGCATTTTCGTTTTTGCGGTTTTTGCGGTGTCATTCCAACACCCACGCAACACCATCGCGATAGCCAACAAATTCATCGCCAATGAGATTATCTGCCGCCCGCCGAAACGCGGTGGACTTATGCTTGCTCTCGCCGCTCAGCACCTTAAACGCTTCGCTTTTCCATTGCTCTTCTGTGACAACCCGCACCCGGCCATCGGTCACCGACACCCCAGAATCTATCAACGCACTGGTTAGTGCCTTCAGCACAGTCTTTTGCACCTTGCCGCTAGGCCGCCGCTTCCGTTTTTGTGTGGCAACTGACGCATCCATCACCACGCACGACGACACCTCTTTGCCCCGCGTGTTTACGCCCAACGGCACCACATGCAACGAGAAGCCAAACGTGCCATCGATCTCAAGATCACGTTGCTTTGTCACCGTAGCCACCGACCCATTGAGTCCACTGGCCACCTCGATCTCGGTGTCTGTGGCGGCACGCAGCGACGAATGTCCACGCGCACCTCGCGCCTCATCTTTGCCGGTGTGGTGTATGAGCATCACATGGGCGCGCGTCTCCGCCCGTATGCGGTCACAATTGCCAATCAGCGCGCCCATATCTTCCGACGAGTTTTCGTTGCCGCCAGCGATCACACGAGCCAGGGTATCCAGCACAACCATGCTGGCACCCTTGACCCTTGCCGTGTTTATGAGCCGCTCGACCGCCTCATCGTCATTGAGCAAATTGACCGACACCGGAATCACATGAAACGGCACCTTGCCCTCAATCTCATAATGAGACCTGAAGGCCGCCACCCTGTTGCGGATGCCATACGAGCCCTCAGCCGCTACATACAGCACCGGCCCCGCTTCAACCTCGCGGCCACGCCATTGCCAGCCAAGCGCAACGTGCAGCGCCAAGTCCGCCGCAAAAAAGGTTTTGCCCACGTTGCTGGCCCCGTACACGACGCTCATGCCGCCAGCAATCAGCACGCCCTCAACAAAGTCATCGGCACTGAGAACCGGCGTAATCTCATCGGCGTCCAGCGTGTTGTAAACAAAACTTGCGTCCAACTCCGCCGCATTAAACTCAGGGAAAGCGCGAACGGCCGCCAGTAAGTCGCCCTTGTCAGCATCCAACCAATCGGACACATCGCTTTTGGCTGGCATGCCGTCGCACACGGGCGCCAGCACCACCGACCGGGCTATGCCTTCGAGCGCCGCACACGTTTTCTCGGCACCACGGCGCCCCGCATCATCGTTGTCCGGTATAACAAACACATCTTTGTCGCGGAACCAGCGCAGCGCGCTTGGCTCCCAAGATGACTGCGCGCCGCCGCTTTTTGTTGTGGCAACCAGCCCCGCATCACAAAGGCGATCCGCATCCTTTTCGCCCTCAACCACGATGACGTAGTCGCTTGCTAACATAGCGGGCAGCCGGTACGGCAGCCGCTCTATCCCATCCATGCAGCCTTTGCCACGCCGCCATTGACCATCAACAAAGGCGCGCGGCTCAAAAAACTTGGGCATGTAGCGCATCACCTCGTAACGCACCTCGCCATGCTCGTCGCAATATGTGTATCTGTTCACCACCATGCGCGCGACGTTGGGCGCCAGTTCTACCTTTGCATCCTCAAAGTGGCCGCCCTTCCACTCCTCAAAGTCAAACCACTCGCCCGTTTCAAGGTTGACCGATTTGCTGCCCTGGCGCCCAAAGCGCATCTCCACGCCTGACGACAGCGCCACATTGGGCTCGCCAAACAACTCACGGGCTTGCGCTTCAATTGTCATGTGTGAGCTTCCGCGACTGCCATAGAAAATCCACGCGGCGTGCGCGACCTAAACGCCGCACGCGCCGCGCCCGGCGGCGCTTTGTGAATCCGGTCGTCAGGCTCTACGTCATCCGGGTGCAAGGGTGGCGGCATGCTAAAGCCGTTGCCGGTCCAAAGGCAGGTCCGTTTTGTGTAAGCGTCCTCGCACGCAAGGCCGCAATACTGCCACGGGTGAAAGGTGTGGTCTGGCTTCCTCCAGTATGTGCTTATAGTGCTGACCGGGTTTTCAATGAAATACGGCGCGCCAAAATATTCGGCCCAGAATACCGCGCGCTCAAATAACTCGACGCTTTGCGCCAGTGCGCCAAGGCCCTTGCCCTGAAACCAGCGCGCGCCGCTCACGGCTAAGTGATCGCAGGGCGGAAACGCCGCGAGAAACCCGACCCCATCCTCAATCACATGACGCGGCGGAATCCAGTTGCGCAAGTCTGCGCGCACAAATGTGATGCCGTCGCGTTCACCGGCCTCGGCGTCAAGATCAACGCACATGGCGCGGTGTCCGCGCTTTACAAATTCGCTGGCAAGCACGCCTGATTCTTCAAACAAACCAATGTACCACTTCACGCTCATTTCAGCGGCCCGTTTTAAATTGGTCGTTGCCCTTGATGGCGTGTTTGAGAGTATTTTGCCAAGTTCCGCGCTTAGTCACTAAAGCGCGCGCTTCTTCTCTTGTGAGGCCTACGCTTAACAAACTCTCATTTATATCCACGCCCCATCTTTGTTTGCGCTTTTCGTAAATAAGTTCGGGGTGTATGCGAGGTCCGTATTTTGGCAAATGGGTGCAATTATTTTCTACCAGCAACTCGTTGCCATTCTTATCTCGCATCAAAATGTAGCTTAGGTAATCGGGTGAGGGGCAAGTGATGCCCTGTGCGTTGTGCGCTTTTTTTCGTTTTTTAAAAAATGCAACCAACATCCTGAACATTTTGTGTGTCTCCCTAACGTAGCGGCGGCAATCCAAAGGGGTCTTCTATGCTCCGCTCAAACTCCGCTTCAATCTTGCGGTCAAAGTCTGGCCGCACCTCATGCAACCGACCGACAATGGCTTGTAAAAACGTGAGCCACTCATCCTTACTCATCGCAGCCAAGTCCGACTTGCCCAAGCTGTCCAAGTACTCGCCGCCCGCACTGCCGCATTGCAACAGCATCTCATTCTCTAATGGCAACCAATCCGTCATCTTGTGTGTCTCCCAAAAGTCACGGCAACGCCGTGAGCAAAACCAAACATCGTCACCAGCACGCCCGATAAGCCGCCAGCTAAAACCCCAACCACGGGTCCGCCGAAAGCACACCGGGCAAAGCCGCGCGCTACTCGGGGTCAATGTCCCGCAGCAAAACTTTTGTGACCTCGCCGTAGTCGTAAAATTCTGAAAGGCGGTCGCCTAGCTCCGCTTTTACCTTTTCGGTGTTCAACCTTTTTGACGGCGTAGTCTGCACAATCGCTTCAACGAACGCGCCTCTCTCGCCGCCGCGCTGTTTCACCAACTCCGCGATCTCTTTCTCACGCGCCTTTAGAACCCTGATCTTGTCCCGCACCTCGTCCAACTGGTCGGGCAACGGCAAGTTTGTGTCTTTCGACTCCTCAAAAATCATAGTCCACCTCCTCAATTACCAACTCACAACCAAGCTCACGCAGAACCGCTTCGAGCGTGTCGATGCCCGTCATGCAGTTACCGTGTTCAATGTTGAGAATTGTGCCTTCAGCCACGCCGCTTCTCTCAGCTAACTCACGCCGAGACCACCGCTTCTGCGACCGCCGTTGCCACACGCCTCGGGCTACCCAACTGCCACTGTGAATTTTACGCGCCATTATCAACCCACTCCTCATCACCATGCCGATAACTCACGGTATTGGTGGCGTCATCAACGCCCACCACCTCACCCGTCACAAAAGCCGGTCGGTAGCGTTGCTGCTCACAACCAGCTTGTTGTTCTGAAAAGCTCAAAAGCCTATCGTAAAAACGACATCGCCACGCGCCATCATCGACCGGCTCACTCCAAACGCATGTGCGGCAATTGCGTACTGGCGTGGCGCCCATATGGCACACCTCGCGAAACTCGCAAAAGCGACAAAGCCAATAGTCACGATTTTCACTAATGCGGTCGGGCAGCCGGTCGCGCTCAAAAATAATTTGGCGCGCACGTTCTACATAAAACTCGGCGGCCTCACGACTGAACTCTGTGCGGCAGCTTGCCCAACGACGACCGCCTGCACTGGCGACCACCATGTAGCCGCGCTTGCGTCCTCTGTACATCATGTAAAGTTGATGCTGCGCGTAATACGTCTCATTCCACTCGCGCAGCACGGACTTTTCGCCGACCTTGGCTTTGAGCTTTAAAAACTCGGCAAACTTTTTGTCACCCGAACACTTAATCTCAAGCACATGAGGCGTTGCAGGCGCTTGATAGATGCCAAACACCTCGCCATCCAAATGCCCAAGAAAATGTCCCTTGTGATCGCTTACCTCAATCTGGCGTCCAGTGTCGGGATCGCGGTCTATAACCGTAACGCCGTTCGCCATGCGCAACCGCTCAACAACCAAATCCTCAGTGCGGTGGCCATCGGCAAACATCTTCAGCGTGTTCGCGTTAAAGGGCTCACCGCCGACAATACTGTGCCGGTAGGCCGCTTTGCGCCCGCAGTCGCCAATGTATGAGACACCCAAATATTGACGCGCCTCACGCGCGTTTTCCCTTTCCTCAAGCGCCTTGTCAGCGGCCTCAAGCGTTGGGTCTTCTATTGTCAAATCAACCATAATCCCCCCTTAAAAAAGGGGGGCGGGCCGAAACCCGCCCCCAGTTTTAAGCCCGCCAGGGAGGGGAAGCGGGCTGCGGGGAAACTGGTGCCGCTGGCATCTGGCCGCTTTGCTCAAGCACTTCGCCAACCGTGGGCGGCAAGGGTGCTTGCGCGGCTTGCGCTGCCGCTGGCGCAGGGGCAGAGCCAACCGGCATGTACCGGGTAATTACGTTTTTGTCGGAGTAGCCGTTGGTTCCCGCTTCAACATCCACGCGCACCATCAACGGCTGCAAAAGCATCTCCGCGCTGTCGGCAATGTTGGGCTTGCCGAGCGCGCGGGCGATCTCAGCCAACGTGCCGTTGGCAATCTCAACGGCTTTAGGGTTACTGTTCCAAAGGTTTAAGCGATCCCAAACCGAACCGGCGCCCTCGATCTTTACTTGTAATTCTAGGTAGTTGTTGCCGGGTGTGGACTTCGACTCCTTTACCTCTTCCGCAACAATCTCAGCCCTGTACTCGCCGGGTTGAATTAGATCAAAACCACCCGAGTTCGCATTGATATCAATCTGTGGTAACGCAACCATCAGGCCGCCTCCTCTTTGCTGTAGATTTCTTGAACAAGCGCATCCCAACTGAGCGGTAGCTCGTCAGGAATTGGATATCGGCTTTTCGCCACGTATGAAGGTCGTTCAGCGGTGCGCAGAACGCGCTCACCTGAGCCAACAGCGCGCGTTATTTTGCGCCCAAAGCCGCCGTCGATTTGCTTTGTAGAGGTTCTATAAGTTGCGAAACCAATTAAATCGCTGGCCTCCATGCAAACGTCTGCTGCGCTGGCATGCAATTTAATCTGATAACGGTCATAGGGTTCCGCGCTTGGGTCTTCAAACTTTTTGACCTGCGAGTGCGCCAACATGACCACCGCCATGTTTTTGTGTTTGCGCAAGTGGTTGAGGCCATCCAAGAACGACCGCCAAAAGTCTTTTGCAAATTTGTATCCTTTGGCGAAAGGTATCTCCTCAATGCTGTTGACTTTTTGTGTGGCGCAAACCCGCTGCCATATCAGCGGCTCCAGCCAATCAAGAGAGTCAATAACGACCGTTTCATATTCATGCTGCTCGTTAGCAAGTGCGCCAATCGCGTTCTCAACCTCGTCGTAACTGGCCGCTAGTGGAAACCTCGCGGCTCCAACCACATCGGCGCCGTCTTCTGTTTGTATAAAAATTGGCGCTGGCGCACTGGCGCCAAAAGTTGACTTGCCGACACCGGCTGGCCCGTACAACAAAACTCTAGGCGGTGCCGTTGAGGCACCCGTAATGATCGATGATAAACTACTCATCGTTGAAGCTCTCCCTTCAAAAGTTGGGCAAAGAGTTGATCTTTAAGTACCCAGAGCCGCTCTTTGCGGTCGGCCCGGACGACAACGACATCGCTGTCATCCTGTTCAAACGCTGAATAAATTACGGAGAAGCCGTTTTTGCGGCGCTTCGCCTCTACCCTGAGACCGTCGAGCACAATGTCCCCGCTAAACTCATCGCCAAGCTGTTCCTTGTAAGCGCCAGAGCCAAAGATGCGGCGGCAGTCAAAGCCCTGCTCTTCAGCCCACACCACCACCTCGCGCTCGAGTTCGTAGCCGCGCTGTTTGTTGCGCCGCCCGGTCACGTTGCCCTTGCCATCTCATAAGCGCGCTGCAAATCAGTCACGGTCACCATGCCCTCGGTCAATTGAAAGATGCGCTGCGTCATCCGCGCGCTTGGGCGGTGCCGACCGTGATACCAAAGCGTTATGGTGGTGGGGCTTGTATCAAGGAGCGCGGCTGCTTCCGCCCGCGTCATACCCCTATTATCTAACCATTCGTTGAAAAGCATAATTGCCGTTCGCAAGTTTTACTTACGTTTGCTTACGCCATGTAAGATAAACTTGTCAACCAGTAAAAATCAGCAGATAATAAAATTACGGAAAGACGCGGAAAACCGCGCGCCGTAGGGAGCTAAGGCATGAGACAGAATCGCATAAAGATTCTGTGCGCCGAACACAATTTACCCGTCGCACAGTTGGCAGAGAGAATCGGGATGCAGCCCGCCGCTCTCCGTCGCTATACAAGACAAGAGGCACAGCCGCGCCTTGAGCTTGCGCAAACAATCGCAGCCACACTTGGTGTTAGTGTTGATGATGTCTTGGGTGTGAAAATTGGCACGGAGCCAACACAAGCACCGGCACGCCGCATGCCTTTATATGGCGCAGTGCAAGGCGGGATTGGCCATGAGATCACCGACGTCACTGATCCCATTGACTCAATAGACACGCCATCCTGGCTCGCAAGCGTGCCAGATTCTTACGCCGTTTTTGTGACAGGCAACTCAATGGAGCCCCGATTCAGAGCGCGCGAAATTATCTATGTGCATCCTCATCGCCCGTATAGAGAAGGCGATTATGTGGTTGTGCAGTTACAAGCGAATGGCCGCACCCACGCCATTGTTAAGCAGTTTGTTGAGATGACCGACGACGAAGTTATCTTGAAACAACACAACCCCGGCAAAGAATTGCGTCACCCGCGCAGCACAGTCGCCGCAATACATTTGGTCGTTGGGAGTTATTTTTCGTAATTATTATTGACTTACGTTTCGTAAGTCCCTTATTGTCCCCTCCAGTGCCTTACAACGCTGGAGAGAGCAATGTTACGGACAATTTTTGAAGCTGTTACCTTTAGTGCAGTTCTTGTTCTTATCTACATCAGTTTTTTATTTTTAGCCGCATCGAACGACAGCATGTGGCAGTCGTGGGTGATGCAATGACGCCCGCGCTTATGGATGCCCAAGAGGCAGCAGAGCTCCTCTTTGGCTCAAGGTCGCGCGCAAACTATAAGCGCGTCTTGCGCCTCATCCACTCCAATCAATTGGAATATGTGCAACTCAAAAAACGGTATTGGGTGTGGCGCAAGCCGCTCGAGGCCTTGTTGTGAGTTGCAAAAAGTGTGGCGGCGCTGGCTTAACTAGGACAGGTGTTGTCTCAATAACGTGTGACAATTGTGATTGCCCCGACGTTGATCAAATAAACCCGCCGCATTACCAAAAAGCTAACGGCGACATTGACGACTATATCTGCGATATCGTGCGCGATTTACCGGGCATTGAGGCTTATCGCGTTAGCCAAGTAATCAAGTATCTCAGCCGATATCGGCAGAAGCACGACGATCCGCGCACCGATATAGAAAAGGCAAAGTGGCACCTTAACCGGCTGCGCAACTTGCTTTTCGCCAAAGAGGTGGCGGGCAATGAGTAAGCGTCTGGTCGTGCTTGAAAGCCCGTATCGCAGTCGCGTTGAAGGGCAAATCAAAAGGAACATTCGTTACGCGCGGGACTGTGTGCGTGATTGTTTAGCACGGCACGAAGCGCCAATTGCGTCTCACTTACTATATACGCAAGACGGAATCCTTAACGACGACGATCCCGATGAGCGCAACCGTGGCATCAGGGCAGGACTATCGTGGACAAAAGTTGCCGATGCGACCGTTGTTTACATCGACCACGGCATAAGCGAGGGCATGTTGCTGGGCATTTTTGAAGCCCAAGAGCATGGCGTGCCGGTCGAGTTCCGGCGCTTGTATAATGATTAGCCCGGTCGTTATTGGCGATTGCACGCTATACAGCGGCGATTGCCTTGAGATCATTCCGATGCTCAGCGATTACGACGCGGTGGTGACAGACCCGCCTTATGGCACGGCGGCGGTTGGTAGTTACAACCGCGCGGGCGACCTTATTCTCAACGATGACGATCTATCCGTGGTCTCTGCCGCATTGTCCGCAATCAGTTGTGATGACATGATTGTTTTTTACTCACCGCGCAAGGCAGCGGAGTTTTACACAGAACTCAGCTTTGTGCCGTGGTACGGCGAGATCGTTTGGGACAAAAAAGCCCTAGGCATGGGTGGCGGCTTGCGTTATCAGCATGAAAACATTGCATGCGCTGGAGACTCAAGCCTTTGGTCTGGTGCGTTCAGCATTATCTCAATTTACCGTGACGCGCAAAAACACCCGCACCAAAAGCCGATCCAACTTATGGAAATGCTGCTGCGCAACTTTAACGCCGAACACATTCTCGACCCATTTATGGGTAGCGGCAGCACGGGGGTGGCATGCGCCAAGCTGGGCAAAAAGTTTATCGGCATTGAGCTAGACCCAAAGCACTTTGACACGGCGTGCAGCCGTATAGAGGAGGCATACAAGCAACGCGACCTTTTTGTGGCGCCGCCCGCTGCTCCCGTGCAAGAGGGGCTTGCGTTATGAGCCGCAAAAACACCTCAACCGTAAAAGTCAAAACGCAGTTCGGCTCGTTTTTTGTTCATGTGGAAAGCAATGACGCACTCAATGGCGCAAGCGGCGTTTGGATATCAAAACAACAAAAACTTGAAGACTCAGAGATTGATAAATTAGTCAATCAAATTATTGAGGGCGTACATGAGGGCATCGATGCGCTAAGCGTCGATCAATCCTAAGCGGTCAAAACATTTTGCAATCGTGATCCCATGCCGGTCGTCGGGCGTATATCATCTAGCCAATGCCCGTACTGTTTGCGGGTGAACGCAGCGTCCTTATGGCCCATAGCCGCCGACACAGTGACCTCGCTTTCCTTTAAATCGTAGATCAAAAGCGAGGCAAAAAAATGCCGCATGTCGTGCCACCGGATGCGGGCAACGCCAGCCCGGTCGCAGGCTGGGTGTAAAATGCGATTGCGCCATGCGCTGTTATCCACTTGCACATGACCCGCGCCCGTAGGGAAAACCAAATTGCAGCCGCGCTGCGCTAGGGGTTGCATCTCACGCCACTCAGCTAAGCCGCCCGCTATCTCTTCCGTAAGCTCGAGGCGCCGCATGCCCGCCTTGGTTTTTGGCAGGCCAATTGTGCCGCCGGTTTTGCGCGCCTGCCTTATGCTTATGACACGGTCGTGGAGGTCTACGTGATCCCATGTCAGTGCCGCCTGCTCACCCGCGCGCATGCCCGTGTAGGCCGCCGTTGAGACAAGCAAGTGCGCCCAGCTATTGTCGTTGCGGCCCGGCGTCTGCACGTTTTCCAAAATCTTTGTAATGATGCGCTTGCTAATGCGCTCACCGATGGGATCGACCGCCTCGTCCTCGTCGGGCAAGGGTAGCTCAATGCCGGTCTTGCCGTTGGCTGGATTGATCATCAAGGGGTCGTGCGCCAAGTAACCATTCACAAGCGCATACTTAATAACCTGTCCAAACACCGCGTATATGTTGCGGTTGGTTTTGTTCGCGCGCTTCGCAAACAAAGCTGGCACAAGCGTGTTTTGCACGGCACCCATGCGTATGTCCGCCATCTTGGTTTTAGCAAGCGACACACCGTTGTCATGCGGTACTGCGTTGAGGTGCTTGATCGCGGTTATCTTGTTTGCGATCTCGCCCTCACCCAAGCGCCGCCCTTGCAGGCGCACGGTGCGCTGATGCTCAATAAACTCGTCGGCAACCTTGGCAAAGGTTGGCGTGGCGCTGCGCACTAAATATGAGCCGGTGATGCGATGCTCTTCAGCGGCGGCGGTGTGGCAAGCCTCGGCCTCGGCCTTGGTGGCAAAACGTACTGTCTTGCCACCAAAGCGCCGTAAATCGGCAACCCAGCCTTTGCGGTTTTTTTCGGTGTCGGGGCGAACGCTCATAATTTTTCCGCGAATGCGTCGCGTAGTGCCTGCGTGACCGTGTCATACGCGCGATCAGCTGCCGCCTCTTGTTGCGGGCTGTAATAATACCCATTACACAAATCTTGCAACCCAGCACTAAGTAGGTCGCGTATTTTCTCCGCCTGCTGCGCAGTCAATTCAAATGTGACCTTGCGCTTCATGGTTGCGCTCCCTTTCCTTTTATTCGGCCCGCATTTCCAAGCGATCTTTGCTGGATTGGATGCAAGACGATTCTTGACCGTTTACTCGGTATTTTATTTCAAACGCCAATCCGTCACTGACCTGAATCCAGTGCGCGCGCTCGCAACTTAAAATCGTTGCCACGCCGACATCTGAGTTGACGACATCGCCGGGCATTAGGTTTTTGACTAATTTAGATTTGCCTTTCATTCTTGCCCTCCTTCGTTCTCAATTGGCCGCAAAATGATCTGGCGGTCGATGATGCAATGTATCTCGTGCGTACCCGCCTCGAGCTTTGCTTGCGCGTCGGCGCTAAGTTTAAAACGGGCAAAATAGTGGGGGAGGTTGTTTTCCATTACATAGCCTTTTTGTAGAGTTTTACAGCTTCATCAAGCGGCTCATTATTCAAAATGATGCACTTGGGATGGCGCTCCTCTATTTGCACACGAACACGCGGGGCATCTCTTCCGGCAATGTTGAAGGTGTAAATCTTACCATCGTCAAAGATGGCAACTTTTTTCAAAAGCCGCTTAACGTCTTTCTGAATTTGAAAATCTTCAACAGCTTCATTGACGAGGTAATCAATGCTTGGCTGATAAGAAAAATAATCGTCGCTCCCATCGGTAGCGGGCAAGGTCGTTTCAATTTCCGGCAGCGCTGCCGCATATTTTACAACGGATTTTATTGCATCGCGGTTGCCGCCTTTAAGCGGATAATAAAAATTAGAACCGCCACGCCCATCATTATGGGCGGTGAATGCGCGCTTGCCGTCAACGTAAACTGTTGCTTGGAAACAAAGAGTTTCTTCACTGGCAAACTCTGCGATTTTGACGTTCTTTACAGTAATGTTCATCGTTGCTCTCCTCTGTTGATAATTACTTATAGTAAGTTTTTCTTACTATGTAAACATAAAAGTGACCTTCAGGTTATTTTGCTCCAAATTGAATTTTGAGGCTGAATGCTCCACACATGCTCCAACCAACAAAAAAAGGCCTAGCCGGTTAGAGCTAAGCCTTTGATTTCATTGGTTGCGGGGAGAGGATTTGAACCTCTGACCTTCAGGTTATGAGCCTAAACAACGGGCTCATGCTCCACCAATAAAAACAAAGGCTTATGGCCTATGCCCCTAAAAATACACAATTATTGGCGGGAGTAAAGGGGACCGTGTGGGACTAGATGAGATAAGAGGGGAAAGCTAAATGCTCCAAATTTGCTCCAAACCAAGCACAACCTGAAGGTCAATCTTTGGCCGCGCGTATCTTATCGCGCAACGTGCCGTAATCCATAATGAGACGAGCCGCCGCTGAGCAATCAGCGACTATTGTGTCGCGGGCGCACGGCGGACCTAACTGCTCAAACTCGTCAGCCGCCCGCGCCATAATTTCTGGCGCGTACTCCGTGAGCGGCGGCGTGACGATCACTGCCTCGCCCTTCTCGCTTGTGAGGTAATCAAAATATGCGCCAGTAACTGACGCGGCTGCACCAACGCTACTACCAATTGCTGTTACGCAACCGCTCAGCGGTATAACGAGGAGGCTTATCATCGCGAACAGCATCCATACGCTGGCGCGCTTCTTCCACGGCTTTACGCTGCTTCGCTTGAGCGATTTTCCCCGCCACCCAGAAGGCGGCAATCGCCGGTATGGCAACCGCTGCGCATCCAAAAACAACAAGCCAACCACTCACTCTCCGCCCTTTTCCTTGATGAGAGTTGCGGCGATCCCAGCTAGGGCGCCAACGATCACAGTTATTTGGGTAAGCATTTCACCCGGAAGCGAGATGCCAATTGCGGCCATCACCGAACCGAGACCGGCCATCGTTGACGGTTCCTTTAAGCGAGCCAAGAGCATTTGAGCAAGTATCATTTTCGTCTCCTTAGTATGACCAAATCATCGGTCTGTGGGTCGTGGTTGAGTCGAGGTGGAGGAAACGTCCAGCACCTTTTTGTTGAATTCCAAATCCGGTGAAACGCCCGTCCATCATGGCAAGGCGCAAAAGCTTCACGGCATCGCCACGGCTTACAGCTATGTCCGCCGCTTTGCCCGTTGAGTGCGTGCCGGGTTTTGCTTTACGCGCTTCAATTGGATGGCTTGGGGCGCGATATCCGCTTGATATTTGCATAGGACCAAACTGGTCACGCAGAGCTTGCAGTGCGCTCATAAATTCTTCGTCCATGTCGCACTCGCCTGAGTGGCTACAGGCGAACTCGTTGCGCGCAAAGTTTGGATATTTGCTCCAATCTTCGATCATTTTCGTCTCCAAAACGCTAAACGCACATAACAGCGTTTTAAGCGCCGTCTGTGCGTTTAGGGTTGTTTTTGGGGTATGCCCACCAAGCGCGCGGCTTAACCCCAATGTCGGGGCGGCTCAGGGGCTCGTTTTTTTAAAAACGCTAAAAATTAGTGCTTGCCGTGGCCATTTATCCTGTCACGGAGGCCGTTGGTAAAGTCCCAAAGACTTGTGATCTGCTTGTTAAGCACATCAACCTCAGCTCTAAGTTGGACAATTTGTTCAGCTTGTTTTTGTGTCCAATCGAGCAACCGATGATTGTCCGTTTGCAGTGTATCAACGTCTTTTCGGAGTTCTGACAAAAGCGCATAACTGCGGGCAGCATGATAAACGATTGCGCCAAGCAGCAGTATTTGATCCCAATGCGAGGAGATCATTTCCACTTAATTGCCTCCTCCCAGGTTTTACGCTCACACCCATCTATAAAACGATTTTTTGAGAGTCGTGTTGACTTGCCGGTAATGGTCGCGGTGTTTCGGAATATCACTTTCCTCAACGGAAGAGCAACGCAAGCAACAATGTCACAAGTTTCGCTAGTAATCTTAGTTTTAACCCGAGAGCCTCGCGTGGTCGCAAAATGGAAAAGAGTGCGGTCAACACGCTCAAGTTTGTTGGCGGTCTTGACCTCAACCCTCCAAAATTCCCCGGCGTCAAAGGCCAAGAGATCGGCCCCTTTTGTTGGCGACACCATTGTCTGAATCCCCATCTCAATCAACACGGCTGCCGCCAAATGCTCGCCAGCTTGCCCGACTGTGATATTCACTCAGCGTCGGCGAGGATGGCGGCTAAACACTCCTCTCCTTTTGGTTGTGATATCGTGATAACGGCGCGCCCGGTGAGTAGGTGCATCCAAACCACGACCATCGATTGACTGGAGTCTGTTTTTGAGTCCAACAATCCGCGAGTCATTGGCTCAAACTCTCCACGGGTCATCGCCTCTGAAAGCTGACGATCAGCCCAGCAGGGCATGGTCATCGTTGCCAAATTGTTGGGTGGGGAAATTTTGAATTCTGCCGCCGTCGTTGGTGCGACGAGCAGAATCAGCGCGATTAACGCGCGGATAACCATTTTCGAAAAACCCCAATCATGCGCCCAGCATACCACGCAATCGTGAACGCTGCGGCAATTTCTGGCAGCCAAGATAAAAAAGCCGCCAAGCCATTGAGACCGGCGGCGGCATCTCCAAGATTTTTGAGATCGTTCATATTTCTGTCGGCTTGCGGAAGCAGTCAATCTGCTTAACAGGGGAGTCACCGTAATGCTCGCGCGCCAACAATTTTAACCCGTCAAGATTTTCTCGAACGTGTTCCTGGCAGTAGGTAGCATTAGAAAACTCAAGCGGCTTCCCATACAAGTGAGTCACCGTCAGAGCGTCGTTTTCTGCGTCCAGCGCCACGAACATAAAAATCACAATAACCCACATTGTTTACGGCTTGTCAGGCCAAGACGGGTTGGCTGCGTCAGAGGTATTTGCTGGCAAATCCCGCAACGCTTGACGATACGCTTTTTGTTCGTCGCTCATTGTGAGGTCAGACGATGCCCACCAGTCTGTTTCGGCAAGACGGCGATTTCGTTCCTCGCGCAAGTCCTCCCACGGCTTTGCCGCCTCGTACTCATCAGTCCAAGTTTGCAGCGTTTCAGCAGACGGTACGCCACCCTCGTACTCAACGACAACATTGTCGGAAACAACCCAACGCACTGTCGGATGCTTCCAAGACAAGACTGCGCTCAAGTCGCTCATGCGTCGAACTCCGTGATGTGGATTTGAACTCCAGCGTTGTCACCAAACCGCTCGATACTGTGATGACCCGAGCCGAGATAAGCAGTGCCTGATGTGTTTCCGACCATTCCGAATCTCAATTTGTAGGTTATTTCGCTTGTATCGGCAGCGGTATCCTCGACCATCATCGACATGATGTGAGGCCCATTATTTGAGCCGGGGTTGTTTTCAAAAAAGCAACTCCGTATGGCGCTGGCGTCGCTATTTTTGAAAAGAGCAAGCGCCATGTCGATTTGGGTTCCGGTCACCGCCGCTTGGGCAATAATGTGAACTACTATTTTGTTGCCGGCCTCTACCGGCGTATAGGCAACCGTCGTGTACTGAGCGCCCTCGTCAGATTGCGGCACCGTGTCGTCGTCGGGGAAAGTGGATGTCGTGCTAGTGCGCGTTGCAACATTTGCATTTTGGTATTTGACAACTTTGCCACCACTGACCGCCCCAAACGCGACATCGGTTCCATCCGAAACCAAGGCCTGTCCCGACGTTCCGGGTCCGATAACAGCTGGATTGCCGCTAGCGTCTCCAACAATAATTTTGCCTCTCGCGATGCCCGCCATCTTGGCGAGGGTCACGGCATTGTCAGCAATGCTCGCCTCAACAACTGCGTCACTAGCGACTTTCGCCGCCGTGACTGCGTCGTCCGCGATCATGCTTGTGGCGACTTGTGCATAACTCGGGTCTGTACCGCCAACCAGCACGGTTGATGCTGCGCCAACTGCAAGCCGCGCCGTCGCGTTTGAGCTATCACGGACGATGATGTCGCCGCGCGTCGTCATCGGATCGGCAAGGGAACCGGCGTTACCTGTGCGAACAAAAGACACAAGCACCGCGTCGCTATTACTAAACGAGCCGTTTGACACAACGTGAGTCACAACCAGTTTCACGTACCCGCTGGCGTCAGTACTTGCTCCGCTAATTTTGTAAGTCGCAAAATTCTGTTGCGCGGCCTTTTTGGTGATTGTCACCTGTCCACGGTCGCTCGTTTGAGTGCTATCGTCCCACGTTAAAAGGAACGCAGACACATCGGGGTTCCCTGACGCGGCAGTCGAGTCATCGATAAATATTTGAGAGACACTGCCCAAGGTTCCATTATTTAGCCGCAGCACCCCGGCGCCAGGATCGGCATCAGATGTCGTCGTAGAGAACGTGTAAAGCAAGCCGCCAACGCCATCGGCCCCATCGCTTCCGGCTGCGCCACCGGACCCGGTCGATCCCGTTGCCCCAGTGCTTCCAACAGGTATTCCCAAAGCCAGGGCACCAGTCGTATCGTTAAACGAGACAGTTGCATCTTGTGATGCGCCGCCAGATACCGCCACGTTGCTCACGCTGACAGAGTTCACGCGCCCGGTTGTTGCCTCAATGCTATTTCCATCTGAACTAAAGCTCAAAAGTTTGGACGCGCGCGTGCTGGCGTCATCCGTAAACTCAGGCGTGGTGATGCTGTTCGTCTTGGAAACCTTAAACGAGCGGTCAAGTTCTTCCTGAATGCCTTGGGCGATAAAGGTTAGGCGGTCAAGCCCGTCCTCGTGACTGTTGGCCGGGAAGGGATCGTTCTCAACGTAATCCGTTCCCTGGGTCAAAGTCAGTTTGCGCCGAATGACAACCGTCTCGCCAGATGCTGGCGTGTTGCCGGTCGTAAACGTCACCGTGCCACCCGAGTCACTGCCAGCACCGCTGACGGTGTAATGGGTCGTGAGCGTTTTGATTGTCTCTGTGCCTGCACTTGCGCGAATAATTACCTCAAGATCAGCATCGGCGAAAATCTTAAAGGCATACGCAAAGGCAGTTGTAGAGCCGTTGCCTGAATACGAGTTTTTGGTTGTTGTACTACTTACGCTCAATTTCCACCTCCTTGTGGCTCATCCGGCGATCCGAGTGCCTTTACAAACTCTTCAATTGGCTCACGCAAACTTGGGTCTGCTGCCGTAATCGCCGTGAGCCTACCCATGTGTCCAGCTATGGCATCGGCGTTTGTGATTGGGGTTGTAAGCCAGTTGATGAACTTGGGGCTTGTAATAAGTTTGGCGGCAAGCCTTGGAGCTAAAACGCCCGCAAAAGCACCCGCAACGCCGCCCGTTTGTGGATCACCACCCGCCGCCATACTTAATAAACCGCCACCCAAGGCTTGCAACGACATAAACGTCACCATTAGCTTGCCGCTGTTGCTTGTGTTGGCAAATCTCTCAACGCCTTTAAAAGACGATGCGATTTCTACGAGATTATCTAAACCTTTACGCATATCGGCGTAACGCTTCCCGCCAAACAATGCGTCTTTTGCCTCGTTTGACATGCCCGACCAATTACTCATAAATTCTTTAACAGAAAACACCTCACCGGTAGCATCTTGTCCGCCTTTTCTGGCAAGGCCCATGTTGTTCAAAACACTAGCGCCGATAACGTCCCACTCTTCTGGCTCAAATTGCTGACGCATGCGGCGTAGTTGAGACCCACCGTCACCAATTCGCGACATGGCAAACGTGAACGCACGCTCATCAGCATCAAGTTTTTTGATTTTGTTAAGAGTCACGCCTGCCGTTGACATAAATTTTCTATAATAACGGTCGGCACGAGCCATAGCTTTCTCCGCTTGTGGCCCTGCGTATTTGGCTGCCGCCACCATGTCCAAAGTCATGGCCGCATACACTTGTTTGAAGACTTCATTTTCTGCGCTTGTTGAGCCCGCCAGCACTGGGTCGTCCAAATTTTTTCCCAAAGCGGTGCGCAAGGCGCGCAAATCCTCAAAGCGCACCGTGTTCAAAATTTCTTCACCTGTGCTGTCTAGTTCAATTTGTCGCAGATATCCAAGGGCTTTTCCATGCGACTGATTCAATGCTGCTGGCGCATTGGCTAAGCGCGACTCAAGATCAAGGCGTAACGCTTTAACATTATCAATAGCGACTGGCGCGTCTTTGCCGATCAAGTCCATAACTTTGTCGTATTCAATTCCCGCCTTGCTATCAAACCGCTCCGCCGCTCGTTCAGCGGCTTCTCGTACTAACTGACCGACGCCTTCTTTTGTTCGTGGCGTTCCGATTTCTTTCACTAAATCATCTGAAGCCGATTTGATTTGCGTTAAAATACGTTCCGCCTGCTCTTGCACAATTGAGGCGCTAAACGGACTGCCTTCCGCTACCTTTTCCAAAAGGGCAACAGTGTTGCTGTTTGAGATAGTTGCTGCCGTGGGATCAATACGGAGACTGCGAAACTTTTCCGCAAGCAGACGACCTCTTGGCGTAACGCCGACAATAGCCTTTTTGATTCCCTTTTCAATTAGCTCTACAGGCTTTCCTAAGACCACCTCGCCCAATCGTTGGCCGACCGCGCCTAATCCAAACTCAAATACCGGCTGAGAAGCGCGATCAATTATGCTGCGCGTATCTACACGACCACCAATCAACCCCGCCGATATATCAAACAACTCCGCGCCAACAGCGCCCCCAAATCCAGCGCCAATTGCTGCGCCGCCGGGTACAGTGACAGGAGCAGCGGGGCCACCAGCTAGACCTGTTAGTGCGCCTCCCGCCGCACCTAGTCCCGATGCCACGGCAACTGTTGCCTCCTTTGCCACACTGGCAACATCGCCAAGGTCTAAGCCTTCTGGGTTGTATAAAGTTATCCGTCCGGTTTCTGGCTCCGTATAGACAAAATTGTCGTCGCCGTATGGTATGGCATCAGGGTAATAGCGTTGGATGTTTGCCAAGCGGTCTTGCGGGGCAGCCGAGCCAACGATTGCGCGCACCGTTGCGGGCGATCCTGACTCCCCATCAATGACCGATTTGAACCTGTCTGATTCTAAAAAAGTGCGAACAACATTTTGCCTTTTTTCATCTGTATCCGCTGCACTTGCGGGAATATCGAGAGCAATAGGTCCGTACTCAATCCGCACAAGCTCATCGGCAGGCGCGGGCGGTGCTTGCGGCTCAACAACGCCCTCAGCGTCGTCGGCTACTGTGGCGCCTTGCAGTTCTGACATTATTGACCCGGCGTTTCTTGGCCCAGCGCGTTAAGCCTGAAAACTTTTTTAGGCGGCGCTACGGGCGCGGCAGGCGGCGTGCCGTCTGTGGTCGTTGGCTCTAATTCTGCGTCTGTCGTTGATGTTCGTTGTTCCTGTTGAGGAGCGCCTAATTGAATTGGACTCAGAACAACCTTGTCAGGGTCAAGTTTGTAACTTAGTGCAAGCTCTCTATATTGCCGCTCACGCCCCTGTTGTGTTTTTGTTTGCGCCTCTAATAATCGGCCTGCCTCGGCAACAAACTCTTGGCGGGCTTGCGGGCCTAACGTCGTGCCTTTTACAACGCGATTGTAAGATGCCTTGAAACGCTCAGGAATTGAGGCGGCAAAAGCCGCCGTCCTAAACTCGCTCTCGCGAACCACCGAACCAGGGTCCAGCATTTTCATAAAATTAAAAATTAAAGAAAGATCGCCCGGTGGGCTTACATTTTGCCCAGCAATTTGCACCTTGTTAAATGCATCGCGAACCGCAACAAAATCTTCTGAGCCTTTGATAAATTCTTTGCGCAACGAGGATTCATCTTTAAATGCGCCGCCCCTTGTGCCAATATCAAGGCCTAAAATTTTAGCCTTTTCGCTCATCGTTAAATCGCGGCCTAAAATTATTTGTGCGTTGGTAATTTGTCTCTGATTGTCCAAGAGGCTTTTGTTTTGGTCATCATCGTATTTAATGAATTGACGTCGATAGTTTTCCTGCGCACTCGGATCAAGCGCCACTGCTATGCCAGGAGTATTAAACAACTCGCGCGCATCTTTGATTTGTGCATTTGCAATATACCCATCGAGCGCGGCCTCAATCAGGTCTTGTCTCCCGCCCTCTCGCGCAAGTTCCTCTTGTTCCGTGTTCAAAAACTTTGAAGCGGACTCGCTTATTGTTTGGTCTAACAATTCTAGACCTTGCGGTAAAAAGGTTGGATTTTTTGTTACATCCACAGTAAGTCCACGTAAATCCGAGCCAATCTGCCTTTGCGCATTTTGCAATTGAGCTTTTCGACGCAAGTCGCCAATTTTTAGAGAATGCTTAGTGCGGAGTTTTTGCAAGTTCATGCTCAACTCTGCCTTGCTTTCAGACGTACCCTGATGCGCGTCTAACGTGCTTTGCATCATTTCGTCAGCTTGGCGCATAAAGGTGCTTGATGTCTCTTCTGAGGCCATGTTTTCCTCGAGGTTAAATTGTTGCACTAACCCTTGAAGGCTTGCGTCAAAGTCTGTTTGCGCCAACTCCCGTTGCCGCTTCTGTTCTTTGTCTTGGATGCTGCGCTGGCTTTTTGCGGTCGTTACGGTTTCCTTGACCAGCTTATTGACTTGCTCTTGGCTAAGGTTGTCTCGCGCCGCGTTTAAGATTGGGTCTTGAGAGTTTCCGCTTTGGAAGCCCTCAATCGTGTCATTGATGTCGGCGCCCTTTTGAACCGTATTGGCAAGAGTGGAGCGCGCTAAACGCTCAAAAAATTTGTTGCGCTTTTTTTCTATTTTTGCAGGACCAAAGTCGGCCTCCGCCTCGGTCAAGGCGTCTAATTGATTTTGCACCGCGACTGCGCGCCCGTTTGCGGAAAGCAACGGATTACTTGCAATCTCAATTAATGTCGTTGTGTCGCGATCTAGCAAAACCTCTCGTTGCTGTACGACGCGCTCGTTGTTGCGGCGACTGAAGTCCACTCTGTTGTTGAACTCAATTTGACGCGCGCGGCGGGTAAAGGCATCACGCGCCATACCTCCAGACAAACCCGACTTAAATTTATCAACAAGCAACCGGCTCTTTTCAGCGTACACTTTGTCGGCATTCGCCATGTTTGGCGTCTGCAATAACTCAGACGAAAGTTGTTGCAACTCTACGCTCAGGTTTGCGCTTGCTTCCGCTGCCTCGTTATCAGCGCCAACTTGCATTTTTTTGAGGCCAAACTGAGATATTTCTTGCCCGAATTGTGCAAGAGCTTGCCCTCGTTCTGCTAAGGCACGGGCGGGCGCGCCAAGGGCCGCGCCACTAATCTGTGCCGTTGAGAACTGGCGCCCGCCACTCCTTGGGATTGCGCGTTGGGCTTCGTAAGTTGGGACTCTCATTAAACTAACTGCGCACCCGCTTTGAAGATACCCGACAACGCTTTGAACCGTGCCGTTCCAGCGCGAATGCTTGATGCCATGCGCTGTTGTCCGCCTTCGAGTAAGGCAACATTACCCGCAAGGCGCTGATTGGTAGCTTGCTCACGCAGCTTTGTGGCATCACCAGCGGTCTCCAGTTTAATCAACTGCACCTCCTCCTCACCTTCACTCGCGTTTTCCATCAACACTTGCAACGGTGTGCCGGTGGTTGCTACAACGCCGCCCTTGCGGAATGCGGTTTCTGTTTGTGCTTGCAGTTTTGCAAACTTTTTGCGGAATCGAACTTCCTCACGACCGCCAACACGCTCTCGCAAATCTGCCTCGCGCTCTGCCACACGCGCGTTGCGATCTCGTATTGATTTGTTGAACTCTGCCGCCTGCATTTGAGCGGCGCCAAGTTTGTCAAAGCCTTTAGCAGTTTGCATCTGGCCATAGGCGCTGATCGCGGTGCCAGCGGCGAACAAAGCTGTCCCAACAGTCATAGTGTCAAAGCCCACCTTTCATAGTCTTCACGGTTTGCGCCGAACTGTTTCATCGTGCCTTCATTCTCCATGCCCATAAAACGAGCCAACCGCGCAGCATCGTTCCAGCCGATTTGCGTCACCGCCTGCAACCGCCAAAAGCCATGCTCATCAGCGATCCTCAGCAAATCTCTTTTTATGTGGCTAAACAGAGAAACGCTTGGTTTGCTCAATCTGTCACTCGCCAAAAACCACACCTCGGCAACGCCAGGCCAAAGTTGGTAAACGCCCGCCGACAAAATCAAGTGGCCGTTATCGATGGCGCTGAACGCCATTTCCTCGTTTACGAGCGCATCAATAAAATTTGCAACCCAAGGCGATGGTCGGTTGCGGTCATCGTTTAAGTTCCCCTCAAGCAGCGCCCGTCCGTGCGCCGCCTCAAAAGGTACAATTCTCACTGATCAAACGTACTCAATGTCGCAAAAACAGATAACACCGTCATCGGCAACGGTTGGTCTTGGCGAATCGTTATCTTGCCGTCTGTGTCAAAGGTACTGTTAAACTCAATCTCTTTGTCACCACTAAATAGCGCAATCGGCGCGTCCATTGAGTCGGCACTTGAGCGAAACGGCACAATATCGAGGTTACTGGTATCGCGCCCAACCTTGAGGCCGACCGTGCGGTCCATGCGTACCGTGATTTCATTGATGCGCTTTATCTTGCCTTGCGAGGTTCCCATCGCACTGCCCGCATCAACGCGCAGCGTCTCTAGGGTTGAGTTATACCCCAAGCCCGCGTGCGCTTTTGTGACATGCCGGTCCAGCGTTACGGCACCCGATGAAACGGTTTTGTCTGGATGCACAGAGCCATCGGCCAATATTGAAACGCTTTGCCCCTCGAGGTGGGTCAAGCCTGAAAGCGTTGTTGCCGCTTGCGTCACAGTTGCGCCAGCCGCATGCACGGCGGCAGCGCCCGAAACCTCACGGGTGCAGCCGGTCAACTGATTCGTACTGTTGCCGGTGTAAGATATAACCTCGGTGCCAATTTTTACCGATCCCGATGAGGGAAACGATGTGCTGTCGGCAAGCGCAATGGTTGTGGCGGTTGCATTGATCTCAGATGAGAGCGTGCTGGTTACGCCTGTAAATGTGAGCGCGCTATCCACAAAGATTGCGTTGATGACGTCGGTGCCGAACTCAAAGTTTTTAATGTACTCAATATAGCGTTTTGTCCCACTGTTGATGGTGCGCTTTACAACCAGATAAATCTCATCCTCATCAAGATCGCCAGGGATCACCGCTATACGCTCAACGACCGCATTGCCCGTGCCAAACACGCCACCCACGATCTGGCGCGACCAACCAATTACCTTCTCTTCTGGCTTGTAAGTCATACAAGCCAGTTGCCCGTCGCCCCGTACACTCCACACAATTGAAAACGGCTCTTGCTGATACACAATCTCATCAAGTCCGTTCTCGGTTATGTGTTCGCTGATCAGCGTAACGTCTGGCGCAACAAATCCATCAACGTCAAAATTAAACTGCAACTCCAAAACTTTTCTTTTGGCACGTTGCACAAACAAGATTGAGTTGCCCGCCTGGACCGGCGATTGGTCCGCTGCGCCGTGCGACGTTTGCTGTTTTATTTGTATGTTGGTCGGCGTTATGGCTTCGTCACTAGCGCCAGCGCGCACCACAAACTCGCCGCCACTTGTACCCACAATCAAGTTTCTCGTACTGGCGAGGAACCGAATGACATTTACAACATTTGAGCCAATCGTAACAACGATGCCATCGTCTGCCTCGGTGCCAGACTCAAAGTTTTCGAAGTCATCGCCTTGGCTAAAAAACAGCGTTTGCGGTTGCGTCGATGTACCCGCAAAAACGAGGCGCTGCTCGTAAAACGTAACCGCACGGGGAAAGCCTGTGGTGTTGCTAAAAGCACCCAACGCCCACTTGGTTGTTGCCTCAAGTTTGCCTTGCAACGTAAAGCTCGACCCGGCGCTTTCGTTTGCCAAGTCGGCGCCCGGCGCCAGCGTTAGAACTGTGTCAGTTACATCAACAATAAGGTGACCGCTGGTGGTGTTGTTGCTGCTAGTGCCACTGATGACAATGGTCTGGCCGTTTACAAAACCCTGGTCGATAAACCCGCCCGCCGTGTCCTCAATGCGGTCATTATGCTCAAGGCCGGTTCCATCGGGGTCGCCCTCATGGAAACTGATCGTTGATGCGGCATAGCTTGGCAATATCTCAGATCGCCCGTCTTCTAACTCTTGCGCCGCGCCATCCACAACCGTGGCAGATGTGAAAGCGGTAATCTTCACAAACCCGCTTGCGATCTTTACCAAACGCCCGACGTCGGTGTTTGCAAACGTGCTGCCACTGGCGGTCAACCGTATCGTGCCATCACGCGAGTCTGGCGTGATGGTGGTCGTGGTTGTGTTTTGGTCTAGCATCGGGCCACGCTGCGTTGTGACTTCCGTAAAAGTCCACGCCGTGTGGCTTGTGCGAGTTATCTTGTAGATTGGGTGAGATGGACTGCAAATATACATAACATCCGCAGACTGCGCGAACTTCAGCCCATCCAAATCCGATGCGGTGTATACAGTCGTTACCTCAACCGCTGAGCCGCCCGATGTTACTTGCCCGCCGTCCTTGTAAATTCTGAAATATGTTGGGCCGAATTCGAGAACGTAGGCCTGCTCAACATTGAATTCAAACGGCACTAAACGCACGGCGTTTGAACTGTTTTTGACTTCTGCAATAAATTGCGAGCCAGGGCGCCGCGTGACGCCGCCATGCGGCTGCACCAAAAAGTTCTCAAGCGTTGCAGCGCCAGAATCATATTTACCGAGATCGGTACGCCCGAACAGTTTGGGCGTGATCTCGCCAGCGGCAAAGGTTGAGAATGCTTTACTGACTTTTGGCACTAAAGCCTCGCGCTAATAAAGATGTCGCTCTCGCTGTAACTTGCGCGGTCGATGTTGGTTACGTTATCGGGCGTGCCTTCCGTCGCATCCACAAAGCGCGCCTCGCTTAGTTTGCTCTCATACAAGCCAAAAAGCGTTTGCGTGAGCGCCGCACTATTGACCAAAGCGTAAGAGATGTCGGCGGCCAAGCGAGCAGACAGCGTCTCAATAAGGAGTTGATCGTACTCGTTGGGGTCGGTCACGCGCGCAACGTAAATCATTTTGAATGGCGTGGTGCTTGATACAATTTTGCGCCCCTCCACCCGAAACACGGTGTCCAAATCTTGAGCGCGCAGCACCCGCAAGCAATACGGGTCTGTTGGCAACGTGTGCTGATACTCAAACTCAAATGCCGGTGTCGCGGTATCTGCCGGTAAGCTGATTCTACGGACAAGGCAGTTCCAAGGATGGGCGCGGAATACAGAGTCGCGAACAAATTCAAAGCGTTGGTTGCATACGCGCGCGGCGCGGCTGTCTTCCGTCAATGCAATGATATTGCTGGCGCCAATCATGTTGAGCGCGCTGTTACAAATGTCGACGTCAGATGCCATTAGAATTCCTCAAAAGAAGCGGGGGGCTTTCGCCCCCCGTTTCAATCAGTCAACGATGTAGGTAATCAAGAACGACAAGTCGCCAGCGGTATCGCCAGCGGCGTCAAACTTCAGTCCCACAAAGTAATGGGTGTTGGGGTCGGTGCTGTCGCCAGCATCCTCAAAAACCTTTTGACCCATTAGGTTGATATTTCTGGCCTCAAAAGCGACTTCTGTGCCGGTCGTAACAGCACCGCGAAGGTCGGTGATGGCGCTTGCGTAGCAATCGTCATCCTTGGCCGTCACGTTTCCGTCGCTCGTATACAGCCCAACATCGCAAGTGTTGGTCGTACCACTGTCGAGGTCGTCGTTGTATAGCTTGATGCTAACAACGGCGGCTCCCGTTGGGATCGGGGCCAACATCACGGTATCTGTGGCCGATAAGTCCCCAGAGGCCAAGGCGATGGTGCCAGCGGCAACGCGCATGGAACCGTGCAATTGGCTGGCCGGGGAAAATACCGGCGGGTCTGCAACGAAATTCGAAGCAAGAGTCTGATTTACATTAGCCATTATTCAGTCCTCCTTACTCAGAACACGCTATTTCCACTACCTTATTTTCCTCCATCCGAGTCGAGCCGAATGTTGAACAGTAGTAGATTTGCGTTGAAAATGACTTGTCTGCACGCTCTTCGATTCGCGCCATGACATCTTTGCCGATGGCGAGTTTCATGCCGTCCTGCGCAAACGCATAGCACAAGCGGTTAGAACTGCCGTCGACCTTTAGCCGGTTGGAAACGATAAACTCGAAACCGACAAAGGTATTGATGTCACCTTGGACGAGAGCCTTCACAGTGTTGAAATCTGAACTTGTGACAGTCGTTGAGTTCAACAGGTCTTCAATTTGCTCAGGCGAGACAACGATGAATCGCTTGATGCT
>Ga0209232_1000303_pt1 | contig 31543 bp, 25 predicted proteins | sample ETNvirenome_2_60_FD_184066 | JGI IMG/M metagenome (GOLD analysis project Ga0209232, IMG submission 184066) | Marine viral communities from the Pacific Ocean - ETNP_2_60 (SPAdes) (version 2) | ecosystem: Environmental > Aquatic > Marine > Oceanic | place: Pacific Ocean | collected 2013-06-22
GATATTATTTCGATTGATTCTTATGTTCTTCGGAATCAGAAGGCTTTTGAAGTTCCTTCTTCAGAACCTTAGTAAAGATCTTCTTGAATATCTTCTTTAAGTAATTAACAACAGTTTGTGTAGCCATACCACCAGCTACCGTGATAATTGAAGCAGTACCAGCTGCTACAACACTGGTAGTAATGACCTCTGGAGTAGGTATAGCCATCTCCATTCCCAAAAGAGGTATAGTGAACGTAGCTAGAACTTCTTCAGATGGTACGGTTTCTTTGGGTGTTGGCAGGGGGATCTGTGGCAGTGGTTGCTGCACTTGTGATGTTTCCTTTGAATTTGAATTATCTTCTGATTCTTCGGACTCTTCAACCTTCTCTTCCTCAAGTACCGACTCCATCTGTTCCTTCGTTGGAATCAGGATTGGATCGTGAGAAGCTGGAGTTACCAAAGGTAAATCAAATGATACCCTCCCAGGAATAAACATTGATCCTAGAGAGGGTATATCAATTGATGGTTTATCCACCTAACTAAGATCTACTAAATCTTCGTTACCAAAACCTTTAGTTGTTACAGGTTTCTTCTTTTTAGGCTTAGGTTTTACTTCTTCTAAGGCTGCTAAAGCACCTTTTAGTTCTGCATAGCGTCTTTTGGCTTTATTCAATCCTGCTAAATGATTGTCATGCTCTAGTCTGACTCTTTGTTGTTCAGCCTGGAGCTTATCAATTTTAGTTTGAATAGAAATAGCCATTACTCAACCACGGTAGCTTCTGCTGTAGTAGTTTCCTCTTGTTCTGCTTCAGAACTTAATTCTGCAAGAGTTTTTAAAGAAGCTTGTATCTCAGTATATCTTTTATATTTAGCATTTTTTAGTTCCAAAGCTTCATTATGCTCTTTAACTACTTGCTCTAGTTCTTTAACTAGTTCAGCTTTTTTAGCTTCTATAGAAGTGTGATGCATTTTAGTGTTATAACTGGAATCCAGTATAGCTGAAGGTGGTTTTATTGCAGGTACGGTTTGAGACGTACTAACGGTCTGATAATTTTATTCGTACTAAATTTATGATTTTGTTCCTGGATTTGATGCAATATCATCATCTAAATCTTTAAAAATACTTTCATCTAAATGAGTTTGTAAAAATTCTTTAACTTTTTCGGTTGATTGCCTATCAGCTATTGCAAGAGAACTGAGATTTACTGCTGTTGATACACCTCTTGAATTAGAGTCTGTACCATAAATCCAATCAACAATGTAATTTTGCATTGTTTGTGGTGTGATTTTTGTAACCACCATTTCATTAGCCATTAGTTTTACCTCTTTTTAACCTGTTGTTGGAGCTGTAGCTATTAATGTAGCAACATTAACAAGTATTGTACCTGAATGATTATGACTTATTTGTAAATGACCTGACGAAGCAGACCATGTCACTGTTGGTGCGTTTGCACCATAAGTGTTATAAAACAATTGAGTAGCAACACTCCATCCGTGACTCATCATAAACGTCATTTGAACATCAGCTACACCAGAATCAGGTACAAGAGTAACAAGAACCATTGAACCTCCATAACCCCCAACTAAATTAATAGTAGTGTTTGCAGGAACACTAATTCTTGCTCTTGCAATAGTTAAGGCGTTCGTAACGCCAGAACATTCAGCAGTATTAGGTGTACCATTTGTACCAAAACAAGCTAATCTTCCAGACGTAGAATTGTCTTTTCTTACATCTAAAGGCATTGCTGGACTTGTCGTACCGATACTGAAATCCCCGGCTGCTGTAATTCTGGCTAAACTTCCTGTCGTACTATTTTCAAAAGAAAAATCATTTTTACAGGCTAAAATAGCCGTTCCAGTAGTATCTTTTATTCTTACTTGTGCTTCTGCATCTGTGCTTTCAAACAAAGCACAAATATTATCATTACCAGAACTTACGTGTAAAATATTAGATGGAGTTGTATTTATACCTACGTTTCCACTCGAATCTATACGGAGTCTATCATCAGAACCAGCTGTCCTGAAACTCATGTAGTCGCCGTTATGTTGATATATAACTCCTCCCTGATTTGCACCATCGTTAAAGTAAATACCACTATCTGTATTGTTTGCGCCAACTATAGTGACTGCAGTTGCTGCTGTGTGTCTAACTGTTATTCCACTTGAAGTTGTCTCCAACTTATTATTACCCGCATAATATAGCTCCACTCCTGCACCAGAATTAGTATTAATCCAAGAGGCATTGCTATTACCAGCATCTCTCCAACCTAAAATTGAACCTCTTATATATAATCCACCAGCCCCACCATCGTGTATAAAACTATTACCACCGGAATGATAGATTTCTAAATCTCCTGCATTATCTGTACCAAAACTTATTTTATGGTCATCAGGGAATTGAAGAGGATTATCTAATTTACTAGCTTCGATAGCAGCATCGCTTTTAATATCGACATTAACTATAGAATCGTCTTTAATGCCGCCTGAGTATACTGTAGTTAATGCCATTGATAATTAAGGAGTTGTAGATTTGTTAGCGACTAAGAAAGCGGTGTAGTCGGTCTTGACTTGAGATGTCCACGCTGCTTCCGCAATTGCTTTTACGTCAGCGTCTTCACCACTCAAATCAGTTTCAACCAAGGTGTCTTTATCTGCACCATCGCCACCTTTAAGTTGTCCTGGTGTTAATACTTTACGATGGAAACTACGAGTCAGTTCTACACCATCTTCTTTGATGATCGTTGCGGATCTCACTTGAATGTTGAATTTATTAACGACCTCTATTTTGTCGTTTTCTAGTGTTTTTGTAATTGCCATTTTAAGGAAGCTCTCCGAGCTAAATAGGTTTAAATGGTGCGTAGTTTTTAGACGTGCTAACGGTCTAGGTTTGTTTAAGTAGAATACCAACCACTAAAATCCATATACCAAGAGCTAGCATCGAAATCTCCTACAGACCAATCAGCCCAATTTCCATCGCTGACAGAATACTGACCTAGCCAAGCTCCTCCATAACCAGTTGTACAACCCCAATAATAATGATAGCTAGAGTTAAAGTTTACTAAATGTGTTCCGAATTCAGTCGATTTCGGGTAAGCCGTAGGAGATCCATACATTGTAGGCGCAAAAGGTAAATTATAAATCATTGCAACTCCAGCGGCACTAGCGTTTAAAGTGACTCCGTTAAATCTACAAACTATATAAACCATTTTTCCTATTTTTCTATAAAAGCCTCCTCCGTCAACGTGGTAAGTAGAGTAATTAGTAACACCACCAAATTTAGGCGTAAAAGTTCCTTCTTCATACGAGTTCAACGTCTCACTTGTCATCCCTCCCGCATTTGTCTGAGCAGCAGCGAAGTTAATACCGTGACCAGTACCTCCCATTACTAGATCACCGTCAGATATTGTTACACTTCCGTCAGATTTTAAAAGTAAAACATCAGTATCCGCATCTGTTGCGGAACTTGATGCTCCATGCCCTAATGAAATCATCAAACTTGATCTTGCGTGATTATTACTAGCTTCTTCCCAACGACCTACAGAAAATTGAGCTTGGCCTCCCCACTCAGTTCCATCATTTAAAGCAATTTTAAACCCTTTAAAGTAATCCAAATCAACACCACCATCGCCAATATGATCACCTCTAACTTCTAGCAGTGTGGCAGCATTAGTAGCGTGATCTAATGCTGTGCTTTGGTTAACTCTTATAGTACCAACTACATTTAAGTTGTCAGGTGGTGCGGTTGTACCTATACCTACGTTTCCAGTCGAAGTTATAGATAATCTTTCTTCACCTGCATCATCATCCATAAATCTCAGACGATCATTAGCGACAATTGTCCATTCACCGTCTGAGTTCTTCATCTTTACACCAGCATTACCACCACCAGTATTTTGTGCATAGAAATAAGTATTAGAGGTATCTATATTGTTGTATAGATGTACTTGATTTGTTGAAAATTTTGCATTTCCACTCGAATCAATGCGCAGTCTTTCAGTTTCAGAACCCCCTGAAGGTGTTGTAGTGAATTGCAGTTCTCCTTCATCCTTATTGGTATCATCAGCACCAGTTATAATATTAAAAGATCCAATAGTAGTGCCATTCCATTTTCCTGAGAAACTTGTACAGTAAACACTATCATTAGTTCTATTTGAATCTCCAACAAAAGCTACCCAATGATCACCAGCTGCTGTAAGTTTTACTCCTTCTCCACTAGCATCTATTGTTTGAGCAAGATTGTTTCCATCAAAGGTAAGATTGGCTTCACCGTTTAAAGTATTAGCAGTTCCAGATCCAGTAATAATTCTGTTATCAGCATTAGTATTTATTGTGGTTGTTACATCATTAACAGTTATCCAACTAGGATTACTACCACTACCGTTTGATCTTAAGAATTTACCGTTATCTGGAGCTAATCTTTGAGGAACTGTGCTTGTATCCCAGTAAAGAATACTACCAGCTGCAGCGTGTTCAAGTTCATCTAAACCTACAGTATTATTACTAGGAGTTCCTACGTCTACAGTACTACCTATTAATACGATGTGATGAGGAGATGCTGTAGCAGGAGCAGCAGTAAATATAATATCTGTACCGTTAACAACAAAACCCTCAAGTCCTGAAGGATTAGTACCTGTATTAGGTTTTTGTATAACACCATTAACACTAACTATTAATTGAGCTGCAGATTCAGGAGTAACAGCAGCTCCACCTGCTACTTTGACTAACTTAAACCTTGTCTCAGAATTATTAAAAGAAGCACTAGAACCATTAGCTGATTGAGCTATTGTTAGATATTCATAGCTACCAACTGACTGAACAACAACCCATTGATTTGAAGAGTTATAAACCTTCATATCATTACTGGATGTATTGAAATATAAATCACCAACTGAATGTGAACCAGCAGGATCAGTCGCACTAGCAGCTAAGTATCTATCTAAGAAATCATTTATATCGTTTGATAATTGAATAACATCAGATTCTTTAGCTAATAGTTTGTGGTACTTATATTTATGAACAGCTGGAGTACCACTAGTACTATTATCTTTATCAGATGTAATTTGTAAGCCAGTATCATCAGCTATAGTTGTTCTTAAATCAGAAGGGAATCCTGATATTTCTACGTTTTTATTAGTACCAGCAGCATTAGTAATAGTTATAACACCACTGTTATTTACAGTGAAACCTGAGCCAACATCTCCAATACTTACAACAACACCTTGGTCAGGCTGTGTACCAGCATTAGTTCCATCTCCTTTTAAGTCACTAAAATCAGTATCACTTCCAGTTGCTCCACTAGGTAAGTTAATAGCAAAGAAACCACCAAAAGCTGCTGATTGGTTATTTACATAATCAGCTACTGCTTTAGAAGTTGGTATCTTTGTATTATCAGTTGTACTTAAACTTGTTTCTAAAGTTTGACCAGATGTACATATACTTTGTATTGCAGTTTTATTTGCTGTTGTTAAACCATCTAAAACGTCTAATTCTGAAGAAGTAAGTGTAGCTAATTCTGTAGAAGCTCCACTTTGCATACTACTGATATTTGTTAAATCTTGAGCAAAGGCTTGGACGTTAGTTCCAATAGTTAAGCCTAAAGTCGCTCTTTGATCAGAAACACTAGTATCGTCAAGTAATGCTCTAGCAACTGTAGTTATATCAGTAGTAGCCATAGCTGACGCACTACTGAAGTACGGAAGCTTATCTGTAGCTTGAGTTAAACCAGCTAAATCATCTAAAATATCGTTCTGAACTTGAGCACTAAGAGTTGTTCTAGCAGCAGTAGCACTAGCATCATCAAGTAAAGTCCTAGCAAACGCAGTTAGATCAGTGACATTAGCTGCATCACTTCCTGTAAAATAAGGGATTTTATCAGCAGCAGAAGTGACACCTGCTAAAGCTGTTAAAGTTGCATCGCTAGCTTGCTTATTATCTAGCTGCGTTTGAATAGCAGAACTAACACCAGTTACATAGTTTAACTGTGTAGTGCTAACTGTAGCTCCATCTAATATTTGAAGTTCTGTAGCAGTTAAAGCAGCAAGAGCACTTGCAGCTCCTGTTTGCATATTTCTAAGAGCTGCTATATCAGCATCTAAATCAATCCTTATTTGACCTGACCCTGGGCTATTATCAACAATCGTTACACCATCACCACCTGAGACATCAGTAGTAAGAGCTGTATCAATCTTGCTATCTACCCTGTTATCTATAGCTAAAGTAGTAGCAGCTCTATTATCATTACTTACCCAGGTATCAGCTCCTGCTAAGAACGAACTAAATGCAGTAGGAAGATTACCTGTTGTAGTTATTAGAGCAGCATATTTATCTGAAAATTCTTGTAGACCATATCTAATCTGGTTATCAGCATTGTTAAGGTCTATAGCTGTAAGAGTTGAACCAGCCGTGTAAGTAACAGTAGGATCTTGAATTGCAGTAATACGCTGCAACAGTACAGTTACACCACTTACGCTACTGTTTAAATTAACTTTTGTTTTATCAGTAGAAATGGTATATGTACTAGTACCACTATTAGCGTTAGTCCACTCAACACCGTTGACATAAACAGAAATATCATCTTCTTTAATAAAGAATATCTGTTTACCATCACTATTTGTTAGTGCAAATTCAGTACCACTTGCACTGCTATAAGTCCTTTCAGCGTAAGCCATTATTTATTACCTCCTCTTCTGTTGCTTAAGATGGCTTGTTTTAGCTTTTCGGGAGCTTTATACTGCTGCCCTTCTTGTTCTCCTAGCATAAAGTCCTCTTTAGCTTTAGTGATTAAGGTTCTAACGTAGTTACTTAGATACGTCCTTCTTACGTTCTTTGAACGATCCCAATCAGGTTGTTCAGGTCCGAATGGAACAGGTATCCCTGGAAGTATTCTATAGCCTCCTGTTGCATAAGGGCTATCTAATTTTGGAAGAGATTGATAATATTTACTATTAATTAAATCCTTTAAGGCAGCGTGCATACCTACATAGTCCTTCTTAGTTATAGGGTCATAGTATTGAAACTCACTGTTTAAAAAGTGATTAAAATCATTTAATACAGTTTTGTTCACACCTCTAATACCATCTTTAGCGTATAAGTTTTGTTTAGGTGGTTGTATTAAATTAACAACCATCTCACTTTTAACTTCATCATCTAATTTATCAGGAAAAAGCCAGTAACGACCTAAAGCACCTTGAATTGGATACCATTTACCAGCATGAGAAGCATTAATAGTTTCTCCTGGTTTTCCGTAGTACAAAGCTCTACGACTCTTGCCTTCTGGATGCTTTTTAACAATTGAAACAATTTCATCAGTTATAAAACCTACAGCTGAATACTCATTGGTATAACCCATAAGTGATCCAAATGTATCTGTAGCCATATTGGTAACGTAAGCAGCTGCAGCAGTACCACTTGGTCCTGTATAGTCTGGATCTTCTTCCCAGAATTGTTGAGTCTGATACTTACTCCATGTATCAGCTGGTTTTCTAGGATCAAGACCTTGAGTAACAAACTTTCTAAACTGTAAATAAGGATCTCCAGAAGCAGCAAAAGCTTGACTAGCAAACTTACCTAATCTATCAAAATTACCTTCAGCTGCTGATTGAACAGCTTTTATAATCCTTTCTACACTAGCTAATCCTGGTGTTTCTAAAATGTAGTTAGCTGTAGCCGCTGCTACTGCACCCATGAGGTTACCAGCTCCTTTAGTCATACCAAACTGTTCAATGTCTCTCATCGTTGCCTGATAAGCCATAGCTTGACCATAAATAGGTATCCATCTATAAGGCATTCTCCACGGACCCCAAGGTGTTTGAATCAGCATCGTAAATAAGCCTACTTGTCCTTTTTCTTCTCTATAAGTATTTTCAAGTCCTCCACTAATCTCTTGATTAGGATCTCTTAATTGGAAGAATATAGTTGAATGTATTCCTGTAGCTATTGCTAGAGCACCTTGAGCTTTAACTCTTGTATTTAGATCTTTACTAAAGTACTTACTTTCAAAGTCTTTAATGTGTTTCTGGAAAGCAGCGTTTTGAGTAACACTTTTCTGTAAAGCTTCTGGTAAATGATCTGTTAATTTCTTAGCTCCCATTCTTAACCCATCAACACCTACTTGATATATATCAATACCAGTACCCCATCTAATTCCCCATTTAATACCGTTAAGTGGTGACGTAACAACACCAGCCATCGTATTAGCAAAAGCTGAAAGGGTAGGATGATCTTCGTTATACCTAGCACTATTTATTAAATCTCCTACACCTTTATAATTACCTTCCAGTTCTTCAGTTAAGTTAACAGCTCTAGTCATCTCTTTGATTTGTTCATCTAAGATCTCATAACCAATAACTTCGTTATCTAAACCAGCAGTAATAGGTCTATAAAGTTCTTCATTTGACTTGTTTATGTATAGTTTTAACTGATCAGCTCTATCTTTTATATCTATTAAACCTGCAGCTATATCTTCATCTACTTTTATTTCAGCTAAAGCTCTAGCTCTAGCATTTCCCCACCAAGCAGAGTTAAATTCATCACCTAGAGCCGATAACTGGAAAGGAAGAGTTAAGTTAACTTGTTGACCATTTGAATAGTAACTAGTTTTACCAAAGCCTAATTTCTGAGCAGCCGAAGTAGTAGGAGCTAATAACCACTTACTAAACCAAGAACGTTTACCCCAAGCTTCACCAGCTATAGCATAGTCATGAAAAACTTTAGTAAAGACACGGGCTTTATTTAAAGTATCAAAAAGTACGTCTTGTTCTTCTGGGCTTTTCTTTAAAACGTAGTTAATAAAAGGTAAGTTAAATTCTGCTGCTTTTAAGTCAGATGTTATTTCATCTTCTCTTAAAAGACCTGCACTATTAATTTCCCAAGCTCTATTAGACGTACCTGGGTCTGCTATTGATTTACCGTATAAGAAGCGGTTAAGAGAAGAATCAAGAGCTTCACCAAAAGTAAACCTTAAATTTAATATAGTTTCTTGATGCATACGAGCTTTCATAATGGCTTTTTCATAGCCATCTAAATTTTTAGTAATCCATCTAGCAGTACCAGCGTTTAAATAACTAGCACCTGTGTACATACCTTCTCTTAATAGAGAATCTGGTATAGCTTGTGTAGGTATAGAAACTATAGTAGCTGGATTGGAAATCATTCCACCACTCTGAACTCTTCTTAATAGTTGAGGTCCAGTTACGTCTAACTGCTTAAGCTTTAATAGATCACCTTTAGCTTCATAAACTCTTTGTACTAAATTATTAATACCTTCCCATTTTTCAGGAGGAATAGGTGCATCATCTTCAACTAATTTAAAGAAGTCTTCAAACTGAGTTTCTATTTCTTCTGAAGCTTTCTTACTAGCAGTAGCTAACTCTTCGTAGAATTTACTCTTATCACCCCATCTTTTAGTAAAATCAGCAAAAGCTTTCATTGTAGGGTTAGGTTGACCCTCAATATAAGCAAGACGGTTTTGTTTTTGGAATAGACGTAAACCATTACCAAAACCTTCAAATAGTTGAGAAACAACCTTTACCGTACTAAATAAGGTTTTATATCTATCTTTAAAGTTCTTAAGAAGTGCTCTTTCATCCCAACCACTTCCTACGTCTCCTTGCTTACTTAAATCCTGGTAATTTCTTAAATCTCTAGTAGCCTTCAAAAGGTTAGCTGATTGACTATCGAATAAGGAAGTAAGTACAGGAATCATAAATAACCCCTCTTTTACCTCTTCTGAATACTTTTCACCTGCATTAATTATCTGATCTAATATCTGAGGATTACCAGCTAAGTCAATTAAGACTTGTGTAGCTCTTGTTAAAGCATATCTATTAGCATTAAATCCTCTTTCTCCTAGTACATCTACAGCTGCTTTAATAACTGCAGCCTGATCTATAGTTGGAGCATACTTAAGAGTAGACGTGTTATACCAAGTAGAATCTTTATCTAAGAAATCAGTACCATGTAGTTTGTCGTGTTTAGCATCGTTTGTAGTCTTAACTATACGGGCAACTAAATCATTAGCAGCTTGCTTTATTTGAGGTTCAGTTTTAGGTAAAGTAAACTGTCTATTATCTTTATTTAACTTCTTAGTTTTAATATCTATATTATCTTGCTTTGGTGGTGGAGGATTATTAACAGCTCTTCTCTTATTTATAGTTTCAGTATCAATTTTAGGGTTTCCTTCTGCATCAGCCTTCATAGGCACTTCATTTTTAATAGGAGCTTCTCTAGGTGGTATTAGTTTTTCTCCTTCTTCGTACTTTTTAAAAGGAGAACCATCAATTAATCTCTTTAACATATCTTCTGCTCTTGGACCTTTAAATGCTGCATAAATCTCATCTGCAGGTATCCCAAATTCTTCTGAAGCAGCTATTGATAAATTCTCAATTGATTCATCTACACCTTGTTCTAAAGCTCTTTCTATTTCTTCAAAACCTTGTTTAGCTTTACTTACTTCTTCAATAGTTAACTTAGGTGGTGTAGTATCTATTGCTTTTGGTCCTTTAGAAGATGAAGCAATATCTTCAGCACCCTCCATTATGTCTGGAGCTGTACCACCACTTCTTATAACTTTATTGTGTATATCATCTGCTTGTAATACTAACTTTTGAACATAACCTATATCCCATTTCTTTTGCTGTAAGCCTTCTTGAATTAGTTTTCTAAATTCTAAATAAGCTAAACCTCTTTCATCTTTAAGATTTAAGTTAGGATTTATTTCACTAGCTTTACCTTCATAAATTAATTGAGCATTCTTGCTCTCTTGCATTTCAATACGTTTTACATTTATAGCATCTAACTGATTTAATTCTTGTTGAGTTTGAACTAATAATTTTCTAAGACCAGTAACACCACCAGTAAAAAGACTATCACTATAGCCTTTCATTTCTTCTAAACGTGCCTGTCTTGCTGCGTCACCTTCATCAAGCTGTGATACAGCTCTATGTAGTTCATCTAACTCATCTAATTTAGCTATATTATTTCTTAAATTTCTTAGTTTAGTTCTATTAGTAGTTCTCCTAGCTTTCGGAGATTTAGGGTTTACAGATGATTTGCCTTTAATCCAGTCAGGATCGTTTTGTAAAGCTTCTTCATAATCAGTCAATCTATTCTGATATAGCTCACGTTTCTTAGCTCTAGCTTCAGGAGTTTTAGCAACTAAATCAAATTCAAGCTCTTTAATTCGATCATAAGCTTCTGTAAAATCAGCTTTATTCTTAATAGCTAAATCTTTTTGAATTTGTAAAGCTAACTGACCTATAGCTGTTTCTTCATCAATACCTTTATTTAAGAAAGATTCACTTACATTTCTAGCAGCTCCTGAGAAGTTCCTTGTAATATCATCTATACCTTTATAAAGTTCTGTAGTTACTTTTCCTAACTCATCTTCACGAATTTCATGAGCTTTATTTAGAGCTTGTAATTCTTGTATTTTCTGAGCTTCAGGTGCTACTTCATCTAGAGCTTTATCTAATGTGTTAGTTATACCTTCTTTTTCAATTAAGCCTTTACTCTTTCTTAATACCTTATTACCAGCTCTAAATAGTGATCTTAAACCTACAACAAATCCTGCACCATAAGCTACCTCTTCAAACTGTTTCCAAGCATGACTCCATTCACTATCTGTTGTAGCTACTAAAACTCTCATCGCAGCTTCACGCTGGTCTTGAGGTAACTTCTGTATAGCTTCTAATGGTTCTTTTAAATCTGGGTTATCTCCTGGTTGGAAATAAACTACATCTTCTACAGCGTTTGGTACTAATTCCCTAATAAGGAAATGAAGACTATTCCTCATTCCATCTTTCCAAACTTTTAAATTACCTTTGTTTTTCCAAAGATGTTCAAAACCTTTAAAAGGTGCTATCTGTCTTACATTACCAACTTGTGTAACTTTTGCAGGAGCTAATACAGCACCAACTAAGGCGTTAGAACCAAATACAGAAAGTACGCTTGAAGTAAGTTTTCCTGCTTTTGTAAGTGGTTGTATATGATCTTTTACAAAGTCACTATCGTCACTCATTACCTTTCCTAAAACAGGAAAATCTTGTGGTACTCCATAGCTAGAACCATCTGCTTTTCTTCCTGTCTTTTCTAAAGCTTCTACTGCTTCAACTCTTGCCTTTTCATACTTATCAATTGATTCTTGTGAAGGAATAAGACTATCCTTACCTACTGTTCCTAAAGCCCAACTAGAACGAGTAGCTGACTGTGTTGTATCAGCAAACTTTTGAAGAAATTTTACAGGATCATTAATTATTCTTCTAGGAACATTAGTGATCTGCCTACCTAAAGGTCTAGCCGTACCCCACGGAACGTCTTTTGTAGATTCACCTGATCTTACATAATCTCTAAACATATCCCACTCTTCTTCTGTTTCAGGTCTTCTTTCCCTTGATGAAGGATCATAAACATCTCTAACTTCTTCTACCTCTGGAGTTTCAAAACCCCAAGACTCCTCATATTTCTTTTTAGCTTCCTCCGCATCATCAATCCATATACTTGGACCGTTCTTTATAGGGACGTAAGGCATTTAATTATCCTGGTGGTAAAGGCTGACCTTTTGGTGTATTTAAGGCTGATTGCTTTCTAGAGTCTACTTGCTTCTTCTTATAAATAGAAGGGAACATTTGATTCCAAAAAGTACGTTGTCTGTAAAGACTATATGCAGAAACTTCAGTAGGATTTGGTCCTGTACCTGGGTGATACATCTGAAAACGTACATGACCTGGGTTACTGGATAGACCAGTAGAGCTTTGTCCTTGGATACTGTTAATATCTGAACCATCGCCTTGTAGTCCTATTGTTTGTCCTCTTGTTAGTTGAGTACCTTCTGTTAAAGAAGTACGAGCTAAATTAGAAATACGGATTAAAGAACCTTTTTTGTTGTTAGTACCACCTATACCTGCACTTATTACTACGTTTACACCAAACTTTTCATCTTCTCCTACATAAACAACAGTACCTGAAATAGGTGTTGGTACATTATTAGCTAGTTGTTTATCTCCTACTCTTTCAAGAACAAAGTCAATAGCTTGTGAATCACCGTCTGAAACAGGAGCCATTCTTATACCAACATCAGAAATGTTATGACCACTCATTATATCTACAGAGTTTATAAGCGAAGCTATTTGTCTTAACCTTGCATCTGCTTCTTCAGGGAATAAACCACGATCATAGGTATTACCTTCATAAAGGTTAAGCTGTGATTTAAGAGCTTCCCAAGCTTTTACGTCACCATCGGTAGCTGTTTCAGAGATGTTATGTAACCATTTCCTAGCTTGTTCACTAACAACAATATCTTCACCACCACTTAAAGCATGACTAAATTCTTTAAGATAAGGCTCAGGTATAACAATTGTTCTGTCTAAAACTTCACTTTTATATAGATCACCTTTACCTGCATAAGCCGTAGCAGCTTGCATAGACCAACCAAAAGCACTATCTGTATCTGTTATTTCTATAACGTGAGGTTTAGTTATTACCTGACTAGTTTTACCTTTTATTTGCTTAGTTTCATAACCTAATTCAACTATTCCTAAATCTGGTACTTTTTTAGTTTCACCAGTACGAACATTTGTCCAAGCATTTATATCAGATAAAGTAGGATCGTTCTCTACCATTCTTATAACTTCTTGCTGAATCCTAGCTCTATTCTGTGCATTAGTAATATCTACACCGTTTAAAACTGCTTCAGTATATTTCTTATTTAGGATTGGTTCGAGAGTACTTTTTAAAGTAAGTTGCATTCTAGTTTTAGCTTCTTTAATTAAGCGTTCAGCATCCTTAGCACTTTGTCCACCATGTGTTCTTTTTCGCTTTATTTCTTCGTCTTCACCAAGAATACGATCTAAGTCATCATTAATAATCTTATAATCACTAGCTACATTAGCAGATATAGCAGATCTATTTGCTCCTATAAGTTTAGCCCTAGCTTCACCAAATAGTTGTTGTACCTTTACTGCAGCAGTAGTTCCTGCTACTTGTTCAGAAATGTGTTGAGGTATTTCTGTATCCTGTGTTAACGCTATATATTCTCTAGCATCTTGTAGAATTCGTTCTTCTTTTAATGGTGGCATTTCTGTACCACCTATAGGGTACATATCATCTACCATTTTTAGTGCTTCTGTTAGAGAAACACCTGGAGGTAATAACTGAGCTTCAGCTGCAGCTTTCATCTCTTCTTTAACTTTTTCTCTTTGCTGTTGTACTATGTCTTCAAAATCAGTGCCTGTGTAGTTATGATATTTTAACCAAAACTTATTACCTTCTTTTTCTAATTTGTGGTCAATCTCTTTTTTACCTCTAGCTACTTTTCTGTCATATTGAGTATTAACAAATTCAGCCATCTGTCCAGCTTTATAGAAGGCTTGTTCTAGATGCTTCCTCATTGAAACACTTTCTGAATCTTGTAACTTTAAGAATGGTATACCATCAAATTTTAAGTCTTTTAAAGAATCAAAAATCATTTTCATATTGCCCCACTCACCTATATCGTTTAACTGATTATTATCAGTATCTATAAATATGGAACCATTTTTAATAGCTTGTGCTAAAAATTCTGTAGCTTCTTTCTTGTCATAACCTCTAATATCTATTAAATAGTTTCTATAATCAACTATTCCTTTTGGGATATTAGTAGCAGCTAATGCTTCACCATTTGGAACTTTTGAGAATATACCAGCAGTATTCCAACTAGCTTCTAACTTTTTTAATGCTGTTTTTTGATCAGTTTCAATTACAAACTCTTTAGATTTTAGGAAAGCTGCTTGTTTTAAATCCCAAGATACAGAAGCTATATACTTATCTATCTTTGCTGTTCTAAAATTTTTAGGTATCTCTTCAGATCCTTGTAGGATTTGGTTAGCTTTTTCTTGTATTGCTAAACCTCTTTGAGTTTCATCTAAACGTGCTAAATGATTTATATCCTTTGAACCCCAAGCTTTAAGCTCCAGAGCTGCATTCCTTCCTACATCATCAGAAACAGCATCCCAATAGTAGAAGTTAACCCAAGGATCATTTAATCTGTTTTCTTTTGCTTTTTCAAACTCTCCTTTCTTTTCTAATAGTTGTGTAGCTTTTGCGTTTTTCTCACCTGCGTCATAGGCTTTAGCAGCTGACTTATAAAAGTTTTCAGTTTGACGTAGTTTATCTGCTTTTTCTTTAGCTCCTTTTTTATAAGTCTCATGAATCCTTCCTGTTGCGTTATCCCAAACACCACCCTCTTGTAAGAAATTTTCTATTTGTTGGAAAGCACTAAAAGCAGCTTTATCTGGCTGAAAAGAAGAATGATCAAGTAATTGACCACCACCTCTACGTTGCTGTTGATATGGCTGATCAGGAGCTTTTACCTGATCTGGTTCTGCAGGTCTAACCTCTTGACTACGTCTTTGTCTCTGAGGTGTAATACCGAAACTACTGGTCATGATACTTTCTCATTTTGGGTCATGTCTTCATCGGATGGTTGGTAGTCTTTATAATTCATATAGGCATCAAAAGCAGTAGAAACTAAATCTAAACCTATTGTAAGAGAACTAGCAGGAGCCATAGCAGCAGTAGGTTCTACACCTTCTACTGGTAATGGTGTAAGTGGTTTTACTGGATCTTGAACAGGAGTAGGTGTGTAGTACTTGACTTGGTTTACAGTGTTTTGTCTTGCAACGTCTGCAGCTGCAATAGCTTTCTGTTTGTCAGCTAATCTAAACTCCCTAGTAATCTGTCTATTACTCAAGTTTGTTAGCCATTGTTGGTCTTTTGCACTTTGTATAGCTTGTACACTATTACCTACTTGTCCTCCTGCTATCTTTTTAACTCCTTTAGCGTGTATATCTCTTCTAACATTTTCTAACTCAATGATCTCTTTAGCTTCTTCTTCATAGAACCTACCTTCAATATCAGCCATTTGACGTTCAAAGTTTTTCATAGCTGATAAAGCTACTTCTCCTTTATAACCAGCTTGTAGTTCTTGTTTTAAACTTTCAAATTGTCTACGAGTCTCAGCCCAAGTTTTATTATTATAGTAGTTGTTTAGTTGTACTTCATAGTCTCTCCAGTTACTAGCTTCTTGATTAGCCCACTCTCTCCAGTACTTAGTTTGAGCTACAGCGTTTTGACGTTTAGTTTCGTATTTAGCTGCTTGATAAGCGAAGTATTTAGTACCTACTTCTAGTCCTGTTCCAATAAGAGACATAGTCCCACCAGAGAAGAAGGTGTTTGAGCTTCCTGTAGTTTTTGCTCCTCCTGTTAATTCTCCTAGATTTGCACTTGGATTAGCCATTTAGCCGTACTTCCTCGCAACGTCAAAATACAGTCCAGTCCATTCTAAAGCTACAAACTTAGCTTGGTCTATACTGTTGTTTACTACTTCTATAGTAACTTGGTCGTTCTTACTTTGGATATAAGCTCTGAATTTAGCTTCTTCAAAGTCTGATACTTGACCAATAATAATATTTCCATTTAAAGGATCTCTACGATCAAATTCATAAGTACTCTTATCTCTAAACTTAGGTGTTACGTCAACTGTGAAGTATCTAGCATCATTGTAGTAAACATCCAAATATCGTAACTGAAGGCGACCAGTACGATTACCGATAAAAGTATTGTCTGTAGCTGTTTTACTGTAGGGCATAAGCTGTGGCGGCTCAAACTTGAAAGAGAACTGCTCACCGAAGACATAAGAGCACTGCCTAAAATCCCCAATACTGCTAAGGGTAAAAGAATTGACACCCGCAGGAATAGCATCAGCCACGATCCAGCGTTTCTTAGCTTCGTTAGCATCGTTCTTATCCTGTTTAATAACAACGAATTGACTCGGATTAACTGTATAGAAATTAGCAGGTAGAGTTACTGTTGTAATATTTGTCAGGTTATTGTAAGCAAACGTAGGTAAACCTATATCAGTCTCAATAGAATCTGATAATTGTCTATCAACTAAGAATAGATCACTACTTTCTTGTGGTGGTCTAGAAGCATTAAGTGCTTCCAAGTAGTACTGACTATTACTATTTTCTACATATTTAGATAGCTTAAATAAAGTACCTTCTACAAAGTCACACCAATAAATACTCTTATTAGGGAAAGTCCATTTAGACCAAGCATTCTGTCTGTTAGTTAAAGAACCACCAGCTGCTTCCCAAAAGAATTGATAAACATATAAAGCATCAGGATCATCCTTACTAAGTACTACTAAATATTGATCAGTTCTACTAACAGCTAGAGAGTCTACATTTTTAGGTATGTACTTAGGTACTGTTTCTGTGATAACTGCAGTCTGACCTAAGTTAATACCAACAGTACGATCAGTTGTTATAAAAGTATGTAGTCCTGTGTAGTCACCTTCTTTAACAGGGAATATAACTTGTGGTCCTACTTGCTGTGGTTTAACTTGAGATTCCATACTAATGGAACTAATACGACCTACAGAAGCTGTTTCAGGAGAGAAAGTTACGTTATCACCTGAATATAGTCGGAACTGGTTTTCATTAGAGAATAGAACTAATTCATCTTGCTGCTGTAAAGCGTAGTTAAGTACAGCAACATCATTACTAACTGCGGTTAAATCGATAGGATCATTATCTAAAACTTGTAGAGCTGATTGTCTCCAGAAGTTGAAATAGGAACCAGCTTCACTAAGAATAATATTCTCACCACTTATTACACCAAGTCTATTTTTAAAGAAAACTAAGTCATTTACTTTCTTATTTAGAAATGAAGGTTGTTTTACTTCATCGTTATCACCAGATAAACGAGAGGTCCATCCTGGTACATCTAAACTAAAACCTCCATCTGTATAAGCAGCACCACTAAAAGGTTGGAAAGTAAACTTAACTACACCACTATCGTTTCTATAGTAAATGAAAGAATGAGGCATTGACGCATCTTCTAGCTGCCCTTGTGTACCCCAACCTGATACTTCTTCCCAAGTACCTCTAGCAAAAGTACCAGCAACAGTAGTGTTTTCAGCGTTAAATTTTAAGTAATAAGAACTCTTATCAGCAGCTCCGTCTGGAGCAACAATAATTGTGTATCCCTCCCAAGAAGTAGAAGGTAACTCTGTAATACTAGTAACCCTACTTGAGAAACCAGACATCAAAGCATTACCTCTAGCATCAGAAGCTACAAAACTTTTGAAATAGCGAGAAGCATTAGTTAAACCAACAATTAATTGAGAATCTTTTACTTCAAAAGTAAGTTCACCACCTGTATCTAGATCATCTAAACCATGAGCAAGTGTAAGTGTAGTTCCTGTAAACGTTAATGTTGTACCTGCACCAGTAGCAGTAGCCTTTTGACTTAAAGTTACCGTGTTACCAGATACAGCTGTAACCCAAGTACCTGCTGCTATTCCTGTACCTGTAACAGTACGACCTACAACTACATCAGTCATACTGCTGATATTTTTAACTGTTGTTAAATCTGCCGTTGTATCTGCTGTAGGAGTTACAGCTCCTGAGTTAGCTGTAGCATTAACAGCAGCACCTGCAGAATTAACAAGGGTAAAGCTATCTTCACCTACAGTTCCTACAAAAGTATTAGCTGGTATACCTGCTCCTGTTATAACTTCCCCACCATGAACACGCTTTATTAATGAACTATGTACTTCACTAATAGTTGCATTAGCGTTAGTAGTTTTTCCTACAACTGTATCTGAATAACTTTGTAGTCTTGAAGCAATTTCAGCAGAACTTACAACATTAGCATTACCAACATCATCTGTTAATGATGGGGTCATATAATGACCGTTAATTTTAGTACCGTTATCTAGTTCTATATCAATTGAATAAAGAGTATCGTAATCAACTAATTTAACCCATACTTGTGCTTTTATAGGCTGATAAGCAGAACTTATAGATCCTATATTGTATCTAGTTAAAACTTCAGAAGCATCAAAAGTTACATCTTTTTGTATGTTAGTTACAAATACATAGTCTTGAAAGGAAGTAGCTCTAAACCTATCTCTAGCTCTACCTGCACCTCTTAAGTATTCAAGATTAGTATTAGTTACATTTTGAAATCCTTGCTCAATAGGTATAACACTAGGTACTGCTCCACTAAGAGGTTCAATATTAGATACACCAGAAACAAACGTATAGTTAGATTCAATAGTTAAGGTAACACTATTATTTGTAGCAGTAGCAGCTTTATCTAAAGTAATAGTATTAGTTCCTATATCTACAATTTTTGTACCAGTAGGTATTCCTGTTCCGCTTATTTCTGATCCTATAAATATATCAGTTACGCTATTAACACTACTAATTGTATAACTATTATTTGCAACATTACCAGTCTTAGAAACAGTTCTACTATCATCAACTACAAATAGAATAAAACGCTCATCAGTACTACGGTTATAAACATATACCCATGCTTCATCCCATTTAATAGTACCTACTAAACTATTACCACCAGAGTTCTTAGTAAGTGTATCAACCCTTTTAACAGGAACAGAACCTAGTCTTTTCTTTAAACCTTCTACAAGATCACAGTTACCATTTTCAAGTGTTTTAGCAAAACCAGGAAGTATGAAACTATTTGCTTGTTGATTGACACCTTTGTTTAAAGGTCCAATAATTTGACTAAAGATTTCTTTTGCCATTAGCGATCAAGAATATCAGGACCAAAAGTTGTTAATACACGACCACCATAAAGATCATTAGGACCACTAATAAAGTTATGGTTCTGTGCTAAATCTTCAGTACGTTTAAGAGTTTGAAGAGCTTGTACTTCATCCTCTTGTGTATATGCTTCTATCGTAGATGAAGTTAGCACTCTATTAGCAAACATTCTTCCAGCTCTAATCATTATATATCTTCTACCTGTTTCAGGTATTTCATCCCAAGCTAGCTCTGCTACTACTTCTGCTTCAATATCACTCTGCGTTAAACCTGTTAAAGCAACACCTAAACTTTTCCTTAAGTCATAAGTATTTTGAATACGATCATAAAGTTTTGTACCTCTTAAAACAAATCTTTGAGAGGGATATGCAAGTGGATTGAAACGTACAGCAAGAGCGTTAGCAGGAAGAGAAGAATGCCCATTAGAGTCTAAGGGTATGTTTTTATAAATATAGGTATTCCACGACCATCCCATACTTTGTACTTCTGTTATTACTTCATCTATTGTTGTGTCTGCAATACTTACATCTCCTGTTAAGGGAGGAGTTAATGAGCTTACAGGAGCTTCTCCAATAATAGAAAGAAGTGTATTAACTGCTTTTAGTTTAGTAGTTGCCATTATTTAATAAAAAAGGGGAAACTAGAGCCTCCCCTTATTGTATTCGTAATTAAGGAATTAATTACCAGCGGTTTGTTCCATCATGCTTGATGCTAACACAACAGTCTGGACGGAGAATACCGTGACCAACTGCATAAGAAGCAACCATCATTGTGGACTGAGTCATTGCCTTGTACTCAGCTCCAGTCATCTGCATATTGAGATCCTTAAGAGCTACTGTACCAACTGCTTCTTTTGTAAAGCATAAGGCAAACATATTAGCAATACTTGAAGTATTACCTTGCTCATCTTGCCAGTAGTCGTTAGTACCAGCGGCTGTAGTACCATCGGAACCGTCATTACCATTAATGTAATTAGGACGTTCTCCTCTAGTAGTAGCTGCCTGGTTAGCCTGACCTACATATCCCTGACGTGCAGAGTTGTAAGCATTGTCACCAAGATGGTTAGATACTCTGATATCAAAACCAGCAACACTAAGAACTTTATTACCCTTGAAGGATCCGTTCTCACCACCACCTGAGTTCCAATCAGTGTTAATAGCTCTATCAGAAGCTAATAAATCGTAATAACAACCTGGGCCAACTACAGCTACACGACCATCTCTAGGAGCATCTTTCTCATCAAGTGCCTGACACGCTTGATAGAAGTACTCAACAATCTCATTACCTCTAGTACCTCTAGTTGCGTTGAGTGTTGAAGTTGTAATTGCTGTACCACCTGGAAGGCTATTAAGAACGAATAAACGCTCTCCAACCTTGAAGGTTGAATCAGTACCAGTACCAATAGAACCTATTGGGTTAATTACAAAGGTAGCTGCACCGTTTGAAGGAGCTGTAGTAATAACAGCGTAAGCACCTGAATCTTCACCGTAAACAACCTCACCAGCTGCCCAATAAGTAAGTTCAGCAGTTTGGAAGTTAGCAGAAAGAGTAACTGTGTTTGTACTTACAGAAGCATAAGTACCACTGTTTAGCTGGAATCTCTTAGAATCCCAGTCCTTAACACGACCATCAGACTCAGAAGCTGTTTGGAGTGTACGGACTAGACGCTTATCGTAAGCTCTTGATAAAGCCCTTCCTAATTCCTTACTGTAAATGCTTCTAACGTCCCAATGAAGTTTGGCTTCATCTAAATCATAAATTGAAGCATCAGCAATAAGTAGATCATCAATAGTGATAATCTTACTTCCTGTCATTCCCTTGTTACCTTGGCCTGTTATCCAGTCACCTGGGCGGTGGTAGCGACTTGAAAAACGACCCGTGATTGGAAATTCAGCGGATTTTCCTGATGATATTGTACGCTTTTGAGTTAGATCCTTAAAGATTGTCTCTCTATTAAAGACAGTTAGAACCTCACCTGAGAAGACTTTCAGAAAATTTGCATTCTCCTTTTCATAGTTACCAGCAGCAGAACCAGCGTTATATTGAACGCCATTAATGCCACCTAACCTGGAGATGCTTGAAAAATCTGGCATCGAATTAATTGGTTAAATGATAAAAACGCTCAGTATGACAACCGCTGTTATCTGCTCACAGGCAGCAATATTAATACATAAGCTATTCTAATACTAGCTTAAGTTGGAGTTAATACGTTACTTCTGTTTAGTTTTTCCTCAACATCCTTAGTGTAAGCAGGATCTTGTAGATACCTAGAATCACTCATAGCAGTTACAACTTCCTCAGGACTACGGTACACATCCGTAGATCTGGCTGAAAGTTTACCACTTACTAATTCAGGTTCTACACCAGAGTTTTCGTTGTAAGCAAAAGTCAAAGACTGTAAAGCATTTCTAGCTCTGTAGTAATCACCACTATTAACCTCTCTATTAAAGGCTTCTAGTTCGTCACCATCTAAAGCAGTTCTAGCCCAATCTTGTATTTGGTCATACTTTTCCTGACCTCCTACGCTTTCTAGGATAACCTGCTCTTCCTCCGTGGATAGTACTGAAACATCTGTCTCCTCCGTACTCTCCTCTGATGCCTCCTGAGTTTCCTCATCACTGGGATTCGATCCCAACTTTTTCTCAAGTTCCTGGTAAGCCTGGAGAAGATCGTCAGCGGATTTAAACTTGCCACCAATAAGTTCCTCCTGTGGTTGCTGTTCACCAATAGGTTCCTTACCTTCTAAGACTTGTTGATCCTGTTCGTTGTAAGGTCCAGTTTCTTGGGTAGGACTGATTGTGTTAACTTCCATGCTTAACCGATTCTAAGTGAGAGATCGTCACCAATCTTAACTCTTTTACCAGCTTTAGCAGCCTGTTGAAAAGTTTCATAAACTGCAGGTTTCTCTTTCTTTAACTTTTCAATTAATTGAGAGTATTCATCTAAGGGAGCTTCTTCCTTAGTTACCTCCACCACCTTCTGTTGTGGTTTCTTGCTCTGTCCTGACTGAGTCATTTTCTGCTTTTAATAGGGCGGCTTGCTTTGCAGGATCATTTTGAGGATCTTGCGCAGCAGCTTGTTGCTGCATCATCATAGCTCTTTGTTGCTCTTCCATCATCAATTCTTCTTCTGATTTAATCAGCTTGTAAGTTTCTAAACCATCAGAAGCTGCAAGTCTTGTTATAAGTTCTCTGCTATTTAAGAATTTAGCCATAGCCTCTGGACCTATTGTCTGAGCTAGGGTTTGGATGAATTGAATAAGTTTTGCTTTATCGTTACCTCTACCTAAAGCATCTAATCCTGTAGTAATTCTAGGCTTAACAACATCCTTAGGAAGTTTCGGTAATCTACCCTGACGTTCCATTAAAGCCATCTTTCTATGAACTAGTGGTAGCTGTAGTTCAACACTAAGAACTGAGTACACTCCACCTAATCCTGTTTCTAATTCCTGTGCAACCATTCTGATTTCTTCTGCAGTAACCCTGTCTCTACCAGAAGCACCAGCTTGAATAGCACTATTAAGTAAGAAAGCAAAGCTAAGTCTTTGTTCAATTCTTGCAATCGTATTTAAGGCAACCGTAAGATCCGCTTGCTTCTGCATTTGCAGGGGAGCTACGTCATTAGGATTACCAGCCACAATGCTACCATTAGCGGCTCTAGCCAGTGAATCTGGTCGTGTAGTTCCATTTGGGTTACATAAGAATATAATCTTAGCGGCAGCCGCACTACCCTCAACGATTGCTTTTGAGAGATACTCTAAAGATTTAAGGTCACCTAGTATCTCTTCACAATAAGAACGTCCGTAAGCTTCATGAGCTACCCTAAACATCCTTAATGGGATCCAAGGAGACTTTTCTATAGGAGTTGAACCTTCCTTACCTATACGTTTTCCATAAGCCTCTTGATACCAATTACATTTATCTTTCTTATAGTTCCAAGAAATATGAGTAAAGACAAAGACTGTTTGATCTGTAAACTTATTATCAGAAGTCTTAGGAGCTACACCAGCAGGTAGTACTTCAGGATTAACTTCCTCTCTTAATACAACTTCTAAAATATTACCTTCTGGATCTCTTCTTAAACAAAAAGATTTAAGTGGATAAACTCTTGTACCATTCTCAGCTATGTAGAGTAGAGCGTTACCACTAACAATGAGATGTTTAAGAGCTTCAAATAATGCTGTTCTATCTCCTGACTCTTCTATATCTCTCATCACTGCTCTTTCCATTAGAGACAGTTGCTGATCAAATTGAGACTGAACATCTTTATAGTTATCTAACTCCTGTTGGAGTTTCATATCATCTACAGACAACCTAAAGAATGCTTGATTAGGAGGTAGTAAAGCTATTAAAAGTTTTGACGCTAAGTTATTAACACCTCTGGCTCCCAAGCCTTGATAGGTAGTAGTAATTTTTGTGTAAAGGTTTTTACCAGAACTTCTATCGTTATCTGTAATAAGAGTAGGTAGTGTGTATTTACTACACTCAATGCCCCTATCTAAATAAATAGCCTTTTCAGGTTCTAGTGCTTGATATAAAGCTTGTGCAGTGCTAGACATTTAGTTTACTACTTCCTTTTGAAGATTTAGTGCTTCCACCAAAGGCTAAAGCAGAGTTTGCTTGGACTCCTGTTCTAAGTTTAAGCGGACTACCTACTCGTTTCCTAGTTTTAGTACTAACATTCTGACCGCCTTGCTGTCGCTGCATAGCAGTTTGTAGGTTCTTTTGCTGAATAGCTAAGCTTGACTGTGCTCTTTGTTGGTTGATCTGCTTAATAGCTGATTGTTGAGCAGCAGTAGCAGCTGCACTTTGGGCAGCAGTACGTTCTTTAATAGCTGCTATATCTGCAGCGTGTTGATCAGCTCTATCTGATTGCTCAGATTTTAGCTGTGCAATCTTATTTATAGAAGCTGTTTTTGTTTCTTCAGCTTGCTGTCTAGCTGCAGCAGCTTGTTTCTTAGCACCTTTAGCGGCTTGCCAACCTGAATAAAGTTGAGCACCTCCTAAAATTAAAGAACCTAATACTATGGGGGCGACCATAATTAATACCTAGTAAATTAGTTGTACTTAGTTTCCTCTTGAAGATTGTACTTGTCTTTTAAATGACGTACAACTGAAACTTGTCCAGCATTAAACCAAATAAGTTTCTCTTCCATACTAAGATCAGGAGCCTTATCTGGATAGAGGTCATCCAAATATTCTAAAATGTCTTTGTCAAGAATAGGAATCATATGTTAATAGCTACAGGATCAACTTCTGTTTCTTCAGTACCACTATAGCCACCAAATCTTTGACGTTTAAGTTTAGTTCGCTGGACCCCAGGTCTTCTAACAGTATCTGCAGCACTTTCATCTACTGCTCCTTCATCTAAACCTGGACCAGATCTAGCCGATTCTAGTTCTGCGTTTATTGATTGTTGTTTAGCTAGAGCAATTGAAGCTGTACCAGACTTATCAAGGACTGCTTTTTGTTCTGCTATTTCTTGTTCTGCATAACCAGCAGATGTTATTTGTTCTTGTTGCGCCTTCGTTGCTTCTGTCATTGCAGCTACCTGTGCATCAAGATCAGCTTGTGCTAGACCTTCAGCTGTTAATAAGTCAGCTTCAGCTGCTTGCTGTTCAGCAAAGGCTGCTTCAAAAGCTTCTTGTGCTTTTTCAGCTGCAGTTATACCAGTTATATCTTCATAAAGATTCACAATACCTCCTACTATATCTTCACCTAAGTCCCAAATACCTTCACCTATATCACCCACTGTATCTAGAATTCCTTGACCTATATCACCTGCTATATCAAATAAATCTTCCCCAACATCCCATGCAGTTTCAAATACGTCAGTAGTTACATCCCATATACCACTACCAACATCTTGAAGAGTATCATAAATACTACCTCCAAGATCTAAACCTGTTTGAACAACATCTTGACCAACGTTATAAATACCTTCACCAACATTTAAAACAGTTTCACCAACATTACCTGCAGCTTCAAGAATACCTTCACCTAAATCACCTACAACCCCTAAGACATCTTCACCAACATTTACTAAATTTTCTGGAATGTTTAAAACAAATTCACCAACATCTCCAGCTACATCTAAAACAGTTCCACCAACATCTCCAGCTACATCTAAAACAGTTTCACCAATATCTCCTACAACGTCTACACCTGTTTCAACAACATCAGTAGCAACGTCCCAAACTGTTTCTCCTACGTCAGAAACTACATCTATAACAGTATCAGCCACATCAGTAACTACATCAACAACAGTATCAACAGCACCTGTTACTTGATCCCAAACCCATTTATGAAACCAACGCATCTCCATACCAGAAAATGCTAAGTCACCAGACCAATCATAAAGAGGTGATTCTAAAGGTACTACTCTATGATTGGGATTAAAACTGTCTGGTAATCTAAGCATAGCTTGGTAGATCTTGGTTACTTGTCTCAAAGAACGCTGGCATTCTAGCTCTCTGAGTATCTTTTAGACCCTTCGCCTTTCCAGCATACATCAGATTATCACTTTGATCTAGCCAGAACTGTCTATTAAAGTAACGATCTTCTGAAGTACCTAAAGGTTGTAGTACCCAGTTAATAGTGGCTTTCCTAAGTTTGTCCAGAGAAGGACTCCAGCGTAAACCCATATCAGCACATACGAGAGAATTAGCGGCAACGTGTATCTGTTCGTCTCTGGAAATATCAGCCGATACTGTGCGTAGACCAGAATCACCAAGATAACGAAACATTGGAAGTAGAACGAAGAAGATAGCACGTTCAGCTACTAAGGCTTTGAGGATGGTGTGATCTGGGTGGGAAGTCCAGGCATCTCTGATTCTGAAAGCCTCTGCCTCCGCTTTCGGATCTTCACCATGAGCATCGATAACAAAGTTAAGAGCAATGTCATGTCTTATTTCATCCTGAACGTTTGATAAGAGTAATTTTCTAGATGCCTCTGGAACTTCAGTAAGTGCTTCTTGGATAAAATCCCCCACTGGTAATTCCATATGCCGTATTGCCAAAGCACGTTTAACAACATCGACTGCTTCATCCTTTATAAATCCTTTGCTAGTTTTTACAGGAGTCCAAGTCCTTTTTCTAGACAATAGCTTATCGTATGGGTTCATTCTGCACAATCGCAAGTTGGAGTGTTATCATCGGTCAAAATCTGACCACCTTCAGCCAGAATTTCACTCAAATAATCGTCAACATCTACTTCATCTAAAGCAGCATATACGTCAGATTTATCTTGAGTATCAGGCATTACCTGTAAAGAATAGTATAGACTTTTTAGCGGAGAATTTAACCATCTTGCCATAAATTCCCTATTCATTTCTGTCATATCTGACCACCAATTCATTGAGATGGCATGAGCCTTATGGGTTTTATCCATCATGACTTGCCATTCTGCATTTAATTCAAAGAAAGTATCCCAACCTACTTCTTGTGCGATCTCACACTTAGGATTAAATTTATAACTTGTTACTCCAAGTGTAGAACTATCACGATCTATTTCTCTTGAGATTGGTGGAGATATTTCAGGTGAAGTTGTATAACCTTCTCTATCTGTATAGCGATAAGCACAAGACGCTGTAGGAGCAATAGTAAAAGCTCTAGACATACCAAATCTTTCAGCTACTTTAGTTGCTTCTTTATAACCACACTCCAAAGCAACAACGATTGCATGAGCCATAGTTATACCAGATGGAGGCTGTGTATGTGGATGGAGATTTCTAAATCTTAAAGCTGATACAAAAGCGTTATAAGATACACCTTCAATTGCTAATAGATTAGATAAACCTAATACTCCTAAACCTACTTGCTTATCTTTTCTCTTATAAATACCTGACTGATCAGCACCAGTTTGTTGATAAAGAGAACAAAGAAATTCCATACCATGAACAAAAGCACTAGGTATCTCACTAACAGCTCTAGTACCAGCCAAATTTATATGAGAAAGAAGGCAAGTATCTCTGGACTTAATTAAAATTTCTTGACAAACATTGTGATAAATTCTTTCACCTTCATCATCGTATTGTTTCTTAACAATCCATATATCACCTTTTCTAGCTCCTTCCATTATTGCTTTTAAAACATCAGGCTTATTAATTACCTCATGATCAACATTGACACAACGTTTAACCCAAGGTATTCGACCACGATCATACTGAATAAACTCAATAACATCAGCATGATCCCAATCGCAATGGACACAAATTGCACCATTTCTGTAGGTACCACCTCTTCTAAGGACTTCGTTGAACTTACTATAGATCTCCATGAATCCGCATGGTCCTGACGCAACCATCCCATGTTCATTCTTTGTACCTTTAGGACGCAACTTACTTAAATGTATAGCAACACCTGCCCCATAACGTAAAGCTTTAGAAGCGAACAAAAAACTAGCCTCAATACCATCCTCATGTTCGTCCATTGTATCTTCAACAACGAATACAGTACATGACATCGGATAGCGTCTTGTAGGCTCTTTTAGCCAGCTATCTACACGACCTGTTACTGCTAATGCTGGAGTGAAATGATCTGTTAATTGAATTTCTTTGAGTTTCATAGGTCTGACAAAGTAGGTGGTACATAATTTTTACCTTTTTGAACCTTACCGTCCTTATAAGTAAAAGGTAATTTAGATAGGTTGGAAGAATATAACCTATCGAAGGCTACATCTGGATCAACACCAAGTAAATGTAATAAGCCATAAGTAACCCAAAGTACATCGGTTGCTTCCTTAATAACATCTTTACGCTCTTCATGCTTCCAAGCATGGAGTAGTTCGTAAAACTCTTCTTCTACAAAAGTAAGCTGAAGCTCCTTATTATCAGAAGAATGCGTGCTATTACGACTGGTTAATTGGCCCGCTTGTTTCATCCATATCCTCACCAATTCCGCATTGGTACTTTGGGTCATCATGTACAATAAGAGACTTGTATAAGGATACATCGTGAGGCTCCATTTTGGCTTCTTCACGTTGGATTAAGCGTTCAAGATACCATTTAGCTTTTCTTAAATCTTCTAAGCCATTTTTGTCTTCATATCTAGTGACGTATTTTATTACGTTACCCTCTAAGAAATCAAAGGCATGACTTTCAATGTAATCAATACATTCAACTACAGATCTATCGTGTCCATAGTAGGAAGGGTTAGTGGGGTCCATAGTTCTACTTGATCAAAGGTGTACTCCGTATCACGAAGAATACGGGCAAGTCTAGCTTGCGTTAGAGCTTGCCTACCACTTAATCCTTTCTTTCTATATGTATCAACTACAGTTCGCCATGCGGAGGCAGCGTTGAATCGTTCCAATGGTATGAGCTTTTCTGCCGTCTTTGGACCAATAGACGGACAGCCACCGTAGCCGTCAACAGCGTCCCCAATGAGGCACTGACGATAGAAAAAGGCATCGGCTTCATCCTCCGAAATAGTATAAGTATTACCGTTGTCATCTAAGTGACAACCTGGGATCTGTTTAAGGTCTTTATCACCTGACCAAATAATTGGATTCTTATCTGGATGACGAGTACTTAGTATTCCTAGTACATCATCTGCTTCTAGAGAAGTCCAACATTCAGAATCATAAGAATCTTCTATTAGTTTTCTAGCTGATTTAAACCCAACTGGTTTTAATCGATGATTAGTAGCCCTTCTATTCATCTTATAAGAAGGATCAACTTTTTTACGAAAGTTATCTGGAGCAGTCCAACATAAAGTAACCTTATCTGCTTTTACTTGTAATTGTTTTCTATTAATAGCTGTATCAACTAGAAATTTAACTTCTCTAATATTGGTATGAGTTGTTATTACATCAGGCATCCATTCAATCTCTGCTTCACAAGCTTTAACAGCTGTAAAGAGTTCCATATCTGCATCTATTAGAAGCCAAGTCATCTCCACTTACCCCCCAGTAATAAAGCTTTAGGCAACCTTAACTCAGTCTTACTAACCTTTGGTGGTTGTTTCTTATTTTTTGAAGTCATCGCCAGCTTTAATTCATCGACTAGATTTTATACGCTTTAGCTAAATAAGTAGCAGCATTTAGGACACCTTCTACATTGTCACCTAGTTTTCCTATAGCTGTATTGCAGTTATTACAAAGCCAACCTCTATGCTCTGTAGTTTGGTGGCAGTGGTCCCAAGTTAGTAACTGGTCTGTCTTACCACAACACTGACAAGCTGTTCCTAACTCAGGAGTTGGATGATCTTTTCTTAAATGCCAATACTTTCTAATAAGTTCTTTGTAACATTCTTTACATTCAGGTCTTTTCCAAGTTCCATTTTTGTAAAACTCAGAAAGAGATTTTAGTTCGCCACAAATCTTACATTTCTTAGTGGCATTCGGCCCAATTGTTCCCAACTTTATATTCTGATTCAATCGGTATTCGCATTCTAAACTGATTTCCTGCTTTAACGGAAGCTTTGGTGGCAAGTTCGGCAAGCTGCTGTGAATGTTCAGCTCTAACTGCAAATTGGATTTCATCATGAATGTGAGCTAGAAAGGTCCAGTCAGTGCCATATCTTAAACCTACTTTTGTTATTTCGTCATAGCAAATGTTATACCAAGCTTTACTAAGAATTGCACCCATAGATTGTAAGCAGAAATTTAAAGCTGAATGAGGTGATCGGATCTTAATAGGTCGTCCATCCAATCCTTTAATTTTCCCTTCAGACTCTGCCTTAGCTGTTATTCTTTTAGTAAGCTCTGCTAAAGCTGGCATATTTTTGTAATATCTTCGCTTTAGTTCCCTACCGTTTTGACCAGTAATCTTGCCTAGCTTTTCTGCTCCAGCTCCATAGATGAGGCCGTAGAAAAAAGTTTTGGCAAGATCACGAGTTTCTAAACCAGCCGCCAACTGATTTGCTGTGTGAATGTCGCCCTCAATGACCTCCTTAGCAAATCTTCCGTTGTCGAATGGAAATAACACATGAGCCAATGCTCTTGCTTCAATTCCAGAGAGGTCCACACCCACCTGTTTGGTTTTGGCAGTCTTGTCTGCTCTTAAGGACAAAACGTTAGGTCCAAACAATGAACGCATCTCTTTTCCAAAGGCCGACCTAACAGCAACACATTGGGCAACGTTCGGACTGGTGTGGGCACATCTCATAGTGGCACATCCAACCGTAATCACACTTCCATGAATACGATTGTCAGACCCGACCAATCTTAACCAAGCATTAGTGCCAGTACTCAGCTGTCCGAGTCTTTTTTGAAGAGTAAGCGAAGATAAGAATAACTCCGCCCCTGGTATCTCTTTAAGAACCCCCTCATCGATTTTAGGTTTCCCCGTATCAGTGAAACTTTCTGGATTCCACTTGAGATGGGTCTTTAAAACCCAAGCTATGTGATCTCTAGAGTTCGGGTTCAAGGGAACCAGACGACACATAGTGGCTTTAGCTATGTATCCCCTAGAAGAATCATTACGCTTAGGAGTGAAGAGTCCACCATCAACGAAAGGGAACCGTTGTCGCAATCTTTCGTCAATGTCCTTCAATTTTGAAACAATCTCAGCTTCTAGTTTCATTGCCCCTTCGCAATCAAACGCAAAACCCGATTGTTCCTGCTTAGAGATGAGTTCTGCAAATCTCATCTCAAGGTCAACAGCAGAAGGGTACTTATTAACCTTGGGCTGCAGCCTACGCCAAAGGCTAGCAGTTACATCAACATCTGACTTGCATCGTTGTGCCAGTTCTTCTGTAAGTTTGCTGAAATCTTCTAAGCCAGCGTGCTGTTTTTCCAGTCCCAGTCTGAATCCATAGGCTTCTAACTTGTGTCTTCCGTACATCTGAAGTGGCATACCCTTCCACTTATGGTTGTAGTCGATTTCTAATATATTTGGATAAAACATTCTGCCAAGAATAAGAGTATCTAATACTTTTCCTCTTGGTTTGAATCTTGGATATAGATGTTTGATAGCTACAAGGTCATACTGGATAATATTGTGACCTATGATA
>Ga0209232_1000304_pt1 | contig 31448 bp, 45 predicted proteins | sample ETNvirenome_2_60_FD_184066 | JGI IMG/M metagenome (GOLD analysis project Ga0209232, IMG submission 184066) | Marine viral communities from the Pacific Ocean - ETNP_2_60 (SPAdes) (version 2) | ecosystem: Environmental > Aquatic > Marine > Oceanic | place: Pacific Ocean | collected 2013-06-22
ACTATAAAAAGCTACTTTTTTATTTGTGCCGATTTATAAACTATTAAGCCGTTATTGATTAACGGCTTTTTTTATTTTTCCCGATTGATAAAAAACACTTGCACAATATAAGATTTTATAAGATAATTTAATTTTATTAATTAATCGGAGTATTTAAAACATGACTACTAAACAAATGACAAAAGAGGAATTAGAAGAAATTAAAAAGCATTTTGAAATGGCTAATAATCAAGTACGAAAGCAAGTAGACGAAAGAAACATTATTAAAGGTAAATTACAAGCTTATCAAGAAATAATAGAATTTCTAAATAAAACATCTGCTAAATATGGGGATCAGTCTTTTTATTGGATGGAAACAGCCAAAAAAGAAACAAAATATAAAAAAGATTATATAAAAAATTCTCATCACTTTGAAGGTGCTAGTTTAGAGTTAATGGGTATTACTGAAAATCTAGAAATTAAAAAAAATAAGATAGCTAATAACTTTTTTGAATAGCTTAAATTTTAATTTAATAAGCCGTCAATAAGACGGCTTTTTTTTCGCCTATTGGTTTATTTTAGCAAGTCATTTAATTAAGCGACCCATGACCCTCTAATCATTATAAAAAGTTTTTTAAGCGTGGATAATGCACCAATAAAAAATAATTTATTGTACTAACTTATGAGCCATTAAGCGTGATCCATCGGTAAAAAATAGCGTTTAATTAATCGGTTAAATTAAAAAACGGTCAACGGTTAACGGTGCAAGTAACTTTATAAAATAGGGTGGTATAGAATAAAGGTTATAAGCTCATGATTCTATTATATTTTTATTTTTTCTTTTTTCACGCAATATGTAACTTGTGGGCACGAGTACATGTGCATGTTTTTCGCAAATAATCACATAAAATTCGGAACCAAAATATATAAGATAAAACTGATAATATCGCTTTGACAAAAAAGTAATTTTCCTATACCCTTGTCCGTGTACATTTTAATTAGGAGACTATATTGGGATTCTCGAGCCGTTATGTATTACCCAGCTCTCAAAGACAAACATTAAGGGCTAAAGACAAGCCACCCGCCAAAAGGCGACCGTTGACACTTACTCGCAAACAAGAGCTTTTTGTTAAGGAACTCATCACCAAAGATGGCACGATCACGCAACGTGAAGCGGCAATCAATGCAGGATATTCTGCTAAAACGGCAAGTGCGATAGCTAGTAATATGCTCAATCCGAATGTGTATCCTCATGTGTATCAAGAATATATGCGTCAAAAGAGGGAGTTGGATTCAAAGTATGCTGTGCGTAAAGATCGGCACTTGAGGGATTTACAAGTTATCCGTGACACGGCAATGCAGAATGGTGCTTACTCGGCAGCGGTCATGGCAGAGTATCGTAGGGGTCAAGCATCGGGGGACATTTATGTCAATAAGAGTGAGATACGCCACGGCAGTATTGAATCGATGTCCAAGGACGAAGTAATTAAAGCACTGAAAGAGATAAGGGATAGCTATGCAATCGACATTACTCCAGAAAGAGTTGAAGAAGATGGGGTTGACCCAGACGATCAAAAGCACCTCACCGATGAACAAGACGGGCAAGAGGTTGAAGACACCGAAGAAGGAGTCATCGATTCGGAGGAAGGAGAACGCTCTGTGGACGATGATGAAGGACACGATGAAAGTGACTCATCCGACATGGATAGCGAATCGGCTGGAGACGTGGTTAACACCGGGAATACCTGATGTATTAATCTGTGACCACGAGTCACGGTTCCATCTGGTGGAATTAAAATTTTGTGTCAGTAATAAGGTGGATATTCGTCCACATCAAGTGTCGTTTTTGTCCAAACACAAAAAGGCGAATGTCTGGCTTCTTGTGAAGAAGGTCACGGAACTTGGATCAAAAGGCGAGTTGTATTTATACCGAGGGGACTCCGTGGTCGATGTAGCATATACGGGACTCCAGACACCACCCTATTTTAAGATTAGCTTGGATGAACAAAAAGATGGTATGGTAGATGTTTTACATACTATAGGGAAGAAATGAAAAAGACATATATGTCTATTGTTTTTATACCGATTATTTTTTGGGCAGTTATTTATTTTACTTACACTCATGCGTGGAAGTTAGACGATTTGAATGAATGGGAGATGTGCGAAGAGATTTACTATTTGGCGACACGGTTTGCAGATATAAGGAATCATGGGTTGGTTCCTTCAGTCAAGACCAATCGAATGTTATCTTTGTTTGAGGAAGAGGTGTTACACGAGGTAGATAGGCGTGTGATGGAGTTAATGAGTATGAAATTTGATAATCCAGAAAAATATGAAGGGATGTTAGAAAATCCTAATGCCATTGGATTACAAGTTTATGATGAATGTATGCTTGACCAAGGATTATGAACGAAATAGAAGCTGATGAAAGAAAATTAAAGTTAGAATTACGACTTGCTCAACTTAATAAGATGGACAAATGCAAGGATAGTTTTCTCCCATTTGTTAAATCAATGTGGGCTGAGTTTATTGTAGGCAAACATCACCGTATTATTGCTGAAAAATTAGAAAAAATAGCAACGGGTGAGCTCAAACGATTGATTATTAATATGCCACCAAGACATACCAAGTCAGAATTTGCTAGTTTTTTGTTTCCTGCATGGATGATCGGGCGAAAACCTAATATGAAAATCATTCAAGCGACACACACCACGGAACTTGCTGTTAATTTTGGTAGAAAAACCAAAAATTTGATGGAAAGAGACGAATATTTAGAAATTTTCCCAGAAGCAAAGCTTTCTGCGGACTCCAAAGCGGCAGGTCGATGGGACACGAGTCGTGGAGGAATGTATTATGCCGTGGGCGTTGGCTCAAACCTTGCTGGTCGTGGTGGTGATTTGATTATTATTGATGATCCGCACTCGGAGCAAACGGCAATGTCGTCTAATGGCTTTGAAGATGCGTATGATTGGTACACGGGTGGTCCGAGACAGCGTTTACAGCCCGGTGGAGCGATTATTTTGGTAATGACACGATGGTCAGAGAAGGATTTGACGGGCAAATTGATTAAAGCACAGCTCAAAGACCCCGATGCAGACCAATGGGAAGTGGTAGAATTACCCGCTATTATGCCGTCTGGTAAACCGTGTTGGGAAGGATTCTGGTCTTTAGAGGATTTGACCAAGGTAAAAGCGTCTATTCCACCCAGTAAGTGGAACGCTCAGTATCAACAACAACCAACGGGCGATCAGGCATCTATTTTGAAAAGAGAGTGGTGGAAACGATGGACAAAACCGAATGTCCCTGCTTTGGAATACGTTATTCAGAGTTACGATACAGCGTTTAGTAAAAGTGAGACGGCTGACTTTTCAGCAATTACAACATGGGGAGTGTTTCGACCAGAAGAAGCGGGTCCGATGGGTTTAATTCTGTTGGATGTGAAAAAAGATCGTTGGGACTTTCCAGAACTAAAGCAAGTAGCGTATGAGCAGTACAAATTTTGGGAACCAGAGACCGTGATTATTGAAGCAAAGGCAACAGGGACTCCACTCACACATGAGTTGAGACAAATTGGTATACCTGTGGTAAACTTTACACCTAGCCGTGGAAATGATAAATTATCAAGAGTACACAGCATTTCACCCCTATTTGAAAGTGGGATGATTTGGGCTCCAGAGGAACGATGGGCAGACGAATTGATTGAGGAGTGTGCTGCATTTCCGAATGGAGAGTATGACGACTTGGTGGATAGTACAACACAGGCACTGATGCGTTATCGTCAGGGCAATTTTGTGCAACTACCGACTGATGATTGGGATGATGAACCTTTGAATTTGCGACCAATACAATATTACGGATAAATGATAGTACGACCTTTAATTCCTCAACAATCCACGGTTAATGGTAAACGAAAAGTCATTTCTCGTTATGAAAACGGGGGTGAAGCAGCAAATACCGGTATAGGAAACTTTTTTCCTCATCGTGCTCTCCACGGGATTGTCAAAAAAATTATTGAAAATTTTAATAGTCCTACTTATTTAGAAACGGTTCAAGCACAAACTTTAGGTCAACCAGAAGCTAAAACCATAAAAAGATTATCTGAAGGGGTGGTTGACGAGGTTAAAAAGTTACCTCAAAATTATAAAGATTTTGTTAAAGGTTCAGCTTTACAATTTTTAGCTGCTCCGGGGGATATAGCGGATATATCTACACAAGCTGCTGATGCAGCAACTAGAGTAACATATCCTCAACTTTTTTATGAAACAAAAATAAAACCTTCTCCTGTAGAAGTTGGTCCAGAACAACCCCCCGAAATAGCTGCTAAAAGATTACGCCAAAAAACTAATCCTTTTCCTACTCTAGAAGAAATAGAAAAATATGTAATGGATAATGGGATAATGACCTTAAATCCTGATAGCCCTTATTATTTTGCAGGTGGTTTCTCTACTCCATTTAAAGTGATTGGTGCAGCTAAAGCAGTTAAAGTGCTTAATAATTTAAGTAAAAAATATGGTCCAGATATGAAAGAAGCATTAGCGGACGCATATATAGGTTTAACTCTTAAATATCCTGATTATTTTGGGGTTAAGTCAATAATTCCCTTTGAACCAAAAAGTACTTTAGTAGGTAGCAAAGTGAAAAGCTTTAATATTCCTGAAATAGATGAATATGAAAACGCATTAGCAAAATATGAAAAATCTCTTAAAGGAACAAAGGAACTACGTTCTTCCGTTGCATCAGACATTTCTGAAAGAACAGGAGAAAATATTGCTACAGCTAACAGCCTACTTGATGAACTACTTGAAAAAAATCCTAATGATTTAGAAAAATTCGACAATTTTCGGTTTTTAAGTGACGAATCTAAAAGAAACTTTTTTCGTATACAAGATTTATCAAAAAAAATAAATCAAAAAGAAGCCGCTGAAAATTATGAAAAATTACGTCAAGCTAAACTAAAGTTGTATGACAAGTTAAGAGAACGAGGGGGAGAGGGAATGGAATCTAGAACCTTTCCTACTTTAGATATTGAAGCTGACCCAACTTTTAAGGATATAAAAGGAAGTGAAAGTTTAGTTGATTTTTCAGAGAGAAAATCAGAAGAGTTTACAAATCTTTTTGCAAAATACAATCAAGCTAGAAAAAACGCTCGAGAAGAGTTGGATAAACTTAAAAAACCAATGCTCGAAGCATTTGATAAAAAAACAGTAGATACACTTTATGACAGAGGAGACCGACCGTTTGGCATGTATCCTAGTTCTTTAGAAACAGATTTTCAAAAAAAACTTGTAACAGAATTTGATAATATTAAAAAAAATTATTCAAATACAGTGCAGTCTTTGTTTGAAAATGCACCTATGCTACCTAATATTCGGTCTAAGGATCATTTTAAGTTAGCAGAAGATGGTAAAACAATCATAGCAAATTATGATTCTCCTAAAGATTCTCCAATAAACCCCTTGGCGGGTTTTTCAGATGTAGAATTTAATATAAGAAGAAGTCTTAAAGATGTTAACAACACTTTTGATGATTTGTATTACGAAAGTATGGAAAGAGGTCTTTTAAAGGGTCAAGGTTTTGACAATGTTCTTAAGAGAGAGTTAACAAAAGATTTATTTTCTGATAAATATTTAAAATGGCTTAATAAATCTAAATCTGACTATATTGACGCAAGTTCAGATGTGGCTTCTGTAAAAAAGTTTGAAGACCCTTTAAGAGGATTTTTTCCATCAAAAGATAAATCTCCCGATAAAATTTTAGATGCTTTATTAAAAGGAGAAATTTCTTTTTCTTCAAAAGCATTAAATTCTTTTTTTGATAACGTAACAAATACAGGAGATATAATACCAAAATTAAAAAAAGCAATAGTGGAAACTAGAGAAGTACTAGAAGATAAAAATAATTCTTTTGAAAAAGCTTTATCTCGAATGGACCCAACAAATTCTATTAACAAATTGTTGGGCGTTAACTTAAAAAATATGCCAAAAACAAAAGAGGAATTAAACGATTTATTAAATAGTTTAGAAAGTGAAATAGAAGACATATTAAAGTTTTCTAATAAAGTAAAAGACGAGGGAGAAAGTTTCTTTACGGAAGCTGTTAAAAACAAAAATATGTTAGCTTTAAATATTCTTAACAACATATATGATAACTTTAAGTTAGGAACTAGAACAGATAGGATTCAAAATTATTTTAAAATATTACCTACCATAGACTTTAAAACTAAAAAATTAGTATTTCCAGTAACACCAAAATTTACTATTACAGAAGGTAAAAAATTACGAGTAAAACCGGGTACAAACGAATTTTCTGAAAACATCGGTATTTTTCCTGAAGACGGTGTAAAAAAAGTTCCTAAAATATATTCTCCTATTGTGGGAGAAACCACTTTTGAGCGTTTTGATGTAAAACCAGACTTTGATATAGACCGCCATTACAGAGGTAATGTAGGTAACATTGATAATCCATATAATACCCAAGTAAGACAAGAATTAAATTTTGATATGTTTAAGGATGATGAGGGCAAAAAAGATTTTGATAAATTTCTTGAAAGATTAAAAGAAAATACTGCGACTAAGGAGTTTATAAAAAGGTATAAAAATATTTTTAATTATGAGGATATAGCTAAAGGAAAGGAGGGTTTATCGTATCAAAGAGGTATTGCTGCACAAATTCAAGATTATTTTTTAACTTCGGACGTTATAAATAAATTACCAATAGCAATAACTCGTTATGTTCAATCTACTCCAAATAAAACATTAAAAAAACAATCTTTTGATGAAGTAATAACAAATGCTTTAAAAGATAATGAAAAAAATAAACGTATATTAAAACGTATTTATAACAAACCCTTACCTACAAAGAATAAACTGCAAAATCCTAACACCAACACCGTTTGGGAAGATGTGGATGATGAAATAATACCAAATGATTTTTTTACAAAAGATAAAATTCCTTTAGAATTTGTTCAAGACTCTGATGGCAACTATGTTCCTATGGATACAGAGCGTAATTTACCCTACAAAAGAATAACGTCTGATAATTCAGATCAAATTATTGCTACAAATAGTAAAAGAGGAGTTGTTGACATAAAAGGCTCTACCGTAGAAAAAGCAAACCAACAATTAAAAGTACACCTTGTAGGAGCAGGGATGGAAAACTGCATAGGGACTATATGTAAAATTACTGACCCAAGTACACAAAAATTATTTACTTTAAAAGACGATAAAAATAAACCTCTTTTTGCGGTGTTTATCAATAAAGTTAAAGGAGATGATAAAACATGGAATATAAAAAGTATTGGTTATTTTAAAGGAAAATTTAACCATGATTTGAAAGATAAAAATTTTGTTTTTTCAGACAATAGTTTGCCTATAGAAGAAAATCAAAAAAACATGGTTAAAAATTTAGTTAATTTAGAAACCAATTTAAGAAAACAAGGGATTGAAATAGACAATTTTGGTAAGCGTCTATATGAATCATTAGGTCCAGACCTTATTACAAAATATAAAAAACTTCTCCCAGATAGACCTCCATATGCGTACACAGGTAGTGGAAAAAATATTAGTTTTTATAAAGACGGTGGCGAGGTTCGTGGGCTAGGATCATTGAACCATATTGCGAGAAACATGTTCAAACAACCACAAGGTGTGGTAACATTGTCTTCTGTTGCAAGAAACATGTTTATATAGAATAATATAGGTATAGAATATAGGAAAATATTATGGCAGAGTATACTAGAGGAGAAACTCGAAAAGAGTTTAAAAATAGATTAAGTAAAGTTTCTAAAGGTCTTGATTCAGGTATGAGTCAAGAAGAGATAATGAAGTACAACCAAAAGGTTGGAAAAGACATTATAAAAGACATGAAATCGGAAGGATACGATTTTAGAACTGTTTCTGAAGTAGCGGTGGATGCTATTAAAGGAGCTCCCGGTGGCGTAAAGAAAACAGTTAAAAAAATAGTTAAAACGGTTCAGTCTCCCGAATCAAGTATGGGAATGGAGACCATAGGAAAATTTTCAAAAGGTGGTGCAGTTAAAAGTAAAAAGAAGTCTATTGATGGTATTGCTATCAAAGGACATACCCGAGCTAAAAGGAGAAGATAAGTATGGCAGAAAGCCCACCACCAGTATCTTTGGTAGAAAGAGTTACTGACGATCCAAAAGTAGAGGACGCTCAAACAGATTTAGAAATTGAGATGCCTGCTGCAACATTCAAGACCGACATTCCAGACGGTATTGAAATTGAAATGACAGAAGACGGTGGTGTAACAATTGATTTAGACCCCACTGCTGAAAATAATCCAATGACTGGAGAGTTTTACAGAAACCTTGCAACAGAACTTGATGATAGTGAATTAGGTCGATTATCTTCTGATTTAGTCAGTGAATATGACGCAAACAAGTCTTCTCGTAAAGATTGGGAAGATGCGTATGCTAATGGATTAGAACTTCTTGGATTTAATTACGAAGAGCGTACCCAACCTTTTAGAGGAGCAACAGGGGTAACACATCCGTTGTTAGCTGAAGCTGCCACACAGTTTCAAGCTCAAGCATTTAATGAATTATTACCTCCAATGGGTCCAGTTAGGACAACCATTATGGGGACTCCAACTAAAGAGAAAGAAGAACAGGCTAAAAGAGTTCGAGAGTTTATGAATTACTACATGACAAACGTCATGGAAGAGTATACTCCAGAGTTTGACCAGATGTTATTTTATCTCCCATTGGCAGGATCAACTTTCAAGAAAGTTTATTACGATGACGGAATGGAAAGAGCAGTTAGTAAGTTTGTTCCAGCAGAAAATCTCGTTGTGCCTTATGAAGCTAATGATTTAGATACTTGCCCAAATATTACGCAAGTTGTCCGAATGGATTTAAATGAACTTCGTAAGAAACAAATTAGTGGTTTTTACAGAGATATTCCCGTGCATCCTGCACAGAACCCAACTGATAGTGTGTCCAATGAAATTGATTATATTGATGGCGTTCAGCCTAGTAATATTGACTATGACTGTACATTGCTTGAATGTCATGTTGATTTAGACCTCAAAGGTTATGAAGATAAAGATGAGAATGGGGAACCAACAGGAATTAAAGTGCCATATGTTGTCACAGTAAGTGAAGACAATGGTCAAATTCTATCAATAAGAAGAAACTACAAGGAGGATGATCCACAAAAGAGAAAGATACAATATTTTGTGCATTACAAGTTTCTTCCCGGCTTTGGATTTTATGGATTAGGTTTAATTCATACCATTGGTGGACTCTCCCGAACTGCCACAGCAGCCTTGAGACAACTCATAGATGCAGGTACGTTATCAAATCTACCCGCAGGATTCAAAGCTCGGGGACTTCGTATTAGAGATGATAGTGACCCACTACAACCCGGTGAGTTTAGAGATGTAGACGCACCCGGTGGAGCGATTCGTGATAGCTTGATGCCATTACCATTTAAGGGACCAGATTCAACACTGTTCCAATTACTTGGTTTTGTAGTTCAGGCAGGACAAAGATTTGCAACCATTACTGATTTAAAAGTAGGAGATGGTAATCAACAAGCAGCCGTTGGTACAACCGTTGCAATGTTAGAGCAAGGCACAAGAGTAATGAGTGCCATACATAAGAGATTACATTATGCAATGAAGCAAGAGTTTAAACTCCTTGCAAAAGTAATGTCTGAGTATTTACCACAAGAATATCCTTACAGTATTGAAAACGCAGAGCAGTCTGTTATGGCGGCGGATTTTGATGATAGGGTAGATATTATTCCTGTTTCAAATCCAAATATATTTTCTCAAGCACAGCGTATTGCTTTAGCTCAAACACAAATGCAATTAGCTGCTCAAGCACCTGAATTACATAACATGTACGAAGCTTTCAGAAGAATGTACGAAGCATTAGGTGTCAGAGATATTGATAAGATTCTTAGAGCACCGTCATCAGATGAGCCAATACCAAAAGACCCTGCTCAAGAAAATATTGATGCACTAGAAAACACAGAGTTAAAAGCTTTTGAAGGACAAGACCACGATGCCCACATTATGGCACACTTAGTTTTTGGTTCTTCTCCATTAGCACTAGCTAGTCCAAAGGTAGCAATTGATTTACAAAAGCACGTTATGGAACACGCTAAACTTAAAGCACAAGAGCAGACAATGATATTGTTTATGCAACAGAATCAAGGTCTATCTCCAACGGAAGATCAGATGATTGAGTATGAAGCAATGACAGCACAGATTATTGCTCAAGAAATGCAGAATGTGAAGATGTTAAGTGCACAGATTGCAGGTGGTGGAGAGCAAGGCGATCCTGTTGTTGCTCTAAAACAGCAAGAATTAGGTATTAAACAGCAACAAGCTCAAGCAGATGCCTTAAATGACCAAGCGAAGATTCAACTCGAAAGACAGAAGATGGCAGAAAGGTCTAGGCAGTTTGATGAAAGAATAGATACTCAAACAAATATTGCCAGAGAAAGAATACAAGCTACCAATCAAAGAGAAATGATTAAACAACGAAATAAAGGAAAATAGTTATGCCACAACATTCAAAAGTTAAAATTTTAGGTGCACAAATACAAGAGCCACCAGCTCCAAGTAAAGTCGCTGAAATTCAAGGACAAGGATCAATACCCTATGCACAATGTATCGAAGAAGCTACACCAAATACGGCAGTCGGTAAGAAAGTTACTGGAAAAAAGCGAGGAATGGGTGCTGCTCTCCGTTCTGGGCGTTATACTAGTTGTTGAGAAAAAAATAGATGCCTTTATTGAGTGGATCATCGGAAAAAACGATAAGTAAGAATATTAAAAAACTTATTGGAGAAGGATATAAGCAAAAACAAGCTGTAGCTATTGCATTAGATAATGCGGGAAAAAAGAAGAATGGTAAAAAAACTAGAGCCTGAAAGTCGCTACAATGAGTTTGATTTAAATCACGATGGCACAGTAGACGATGCAGAAATAGCAAAGTCAAAAGAAATGATAGAGCTTGAGTTAAGAGAAGAAAAAAGCCACGCTCAAAAACAGATGTCTTGGACAGCTATTGGTAGTATGATTGCCTTTACTCTTTTGTTATTTTTACCTCTTGTGTCAGAAACAAGAGTATCAGCATTAGCTGATTTATTAGGATTATTTTATTTAGGACAAGCATCCATTGTAGGTTTTTACTTTGGAGCAACAGCGTATATGAGTAGGTCACGATAATGGATTTAGCACCACAATTTAGTATGCCCATGCAGATGCCAACGGTAAATCAACCGATGATGGCACAGCCACAAATGCCACAACCACAACAAACAATGGAACAAAGGTTGGGTTCGTTGGAAGATAAGTTTTCTGGACTAACTAACCGATTAGATAAGTTAGGTAGTTTACAAACAGGAGTATTTAATCAAGAGAATACTCAACAGCCCTCATTTTATGGTAACTACCCACAAATGTATTTACCTAAAGAAAACCAATACTATCAACAACAAATGATGAATCGCTATATGCCACCTGTTTATGGTTATCCATTTCAGGGTTCTTTTAGTTCAGGTATAGGTGGATTCTTACCCTTTTTCTAGGAGACAACATGTTAAAAAGTTTGATCGGTCCCGTGGCAGGATTGTTGGATAAATTTATCGAAGATAAAGACCAAAAGAATCAATTAGCCCATGATATTGCTACAATGGCACAAAAACATGCCCATGAGAGCAACATGGCACAAGTAGATGTCAATAAAGCAGAAGCACAGCATCGCAGTATTTTTGTTGCAGGATGGAGACCATTTATTGGTTGGGTATGTGGTGTGGCGTTAGCTTATCATTTTATTCTTTACCCTATTGTTGTTTTTATTCTAGCAAATTTTCCAACAGAAACATTTACGGTAGATCAATTACCTAAGTTTGATATGGATAGTTTGATGACTGTATTGTTAGGTATGCTAGGATTAGGTGGATTAAGAACTTTTGAAAAAAACAAAGGATTAACTAAATGAGTTTTAAATTATCACAACGATCATTAGATCGATTAGATAGTGTAGACCCAGATTTAATTAAAGTTGTAAAGTATGCTATAGGTGTTACTAAAGTAGATTTTGGGGTTATTGAAGGTATTAGAACATTAGAAAAACAAAAAGAGCTTGTAGCCGCAGGTGCATCAAAAACAATGAACAGTAAACATTTAAAAGGTTTAGCTGTTGATCTGATGGCATATGTTGGTGGAAGAGGATGTTGGGAACTAAAAGTTTATGATGATATTGCTGATGCAATGAAACAAGGAGCCATTGAATATGGTGTACCGATTGTTTGGGGAGCATCTTGGCATATTAGAAACATTGCTGATTGGAAAGGTACTATGGAAGAAGCAATGAACGATTATATTGATACAAGGAGAAAAGAAGGTAAAAGACCATTTATTGATGGTCCACACTTTGAAATAAATTCCAATTTAGTATAAGATATGGTATTCTTTTATCTTTTATTGTAAGAATACTCTGATATGAGCGAAATTGACTTTGTACAGTTTGTGCAAAAGAAGATAAAAGAAAGACGAAGTAGTGTTTTAGATGTATTAGAACACAATGGAGTCAAAAACATGGAGCAGTATAGGGAACTTATGGGTGAACTTACTGCATTAAATTACCTTTCGCAGGAACTCTCGAGCCTGCTGGATAAACAGGAGCAATTTGATGACTGATAAAAAAGAGAACGTAACACCCCTATATAAACCTAAAGAAGAAGTCGTTCTAGACCCTTCTGAAGTTACCGATAGTCTTTTAGAGCGTATGCCTAGTCCAACTGGATGGCGTATCTTGGTATTACCTTACAGAGGTAAAGCCATGACAGAAGGTGGTTTACATATTCCAACACAAGTTTTAGATGATACACAGATACAAACTGTGGTTGGTTATGTTTTAAAGCTAGGAAACTTAGCTTATAAAGACGAAGAAAAATTTCCCAACGGAGGATGGTGTAAAGAAAAAGATTGGATTATCTTTCCTCGATACGCAGGTTCTAGATTCCGTATAGATGGTGGGGAAGTTAGATTATTAAATGATGATGAGGTTTTAGCGTCAATTAAAAACCCTGATGATATTGTTAGCTTTTAGAGGATAGAAAATGGCAGAAATACAGACAGACGATAAACAAGTAGAGTTGGAATTGGAAACAAATGAAGACACTGAAGTTGAAGTTAAGGAAGATGAGAAGACATCTAAAAAAACTACCAAGATTGAGTCGCAGACTAAAGAGAAACCTGAAGTTGAGGTGGAAAAACCTCAAAAGAAAGATGAGCACGATCAGTATACGGACTCTGTTCAGAATCGCATTAATAAGCTTACGAAAAAAATGCGTGAAGCTGAAAGGCAGAGGGAAGAAGCGATACGTTACGCTCAACAAGTCCAAGACGAATCGAGTCAAATCAAACAAAGGCTCAAAAGTTTAGACCAAGGTTATATGACCGAATACGGTGGTCGTTTAGAAGTAGAGCAAAAACAAGTTGAAGCTGATCTCAAAAGAGCTGTAGAGCTTGGAGATGCGGACGCTACTGTTTCTGCTCAACAAAGACTTACTCAACTTGCCGTGGCTAAGGATAGATACGATCAAGCTAAAGTTGCTCAACAACAAAGAGAAGAGCAGGAAAAGCAACAAGAAGAACAGCAACCTACTTATCAACAACCTCAAACTCAACAGCAACAAGCTCCTAAAAAAGCTGACCCAAAAGCTGAAGATTGGGCATCTAGGAATAAGTGGTTTGGTCAAGATGAAGCAATGACTTATGCTGCTTTTGGTATTCATAAAAGATTAATTGAGGACGAAGGATTTGACGGCAAGTCCGATGAATACTATAATGAGTTGGATAGGAGACTTAAAGATAGGTTTCCAAGAGAATTTGAGGGTAATGTCGAAAGCGAGACATCACCTAGAAAAGTTACTCAGTCTGTGGCGGGAGTTTCTCGTTCATCGACTGCACCAACGTCTAATGGACGCAATCGAAAGGTTAGACTCACCCCTAGCCAAGTGCAAATAGCCAAAAAGTTGGGTGTGCCGTTAGAAGAATACGCAAAATACGTTAGAAATTAAGGAGATATGATATGACAACAAAGACAGATACAAAAAAATTTGAAGGGATAGCACGATCTCCTAGAACGAATTCTTCTAGAGAAAAGACAGCCAAAAGAAAACCATGGGCTCCACCATCTATGTTGGATGCTCCCCCTGCACCAGAGGGTTTTAAACATCGTTGGATACGAGCAGAAGTAAGAGGTTTTGATGACCGCAAAAATATTTCTGCAAGAATTCGAGAAGGTTATGAACTTGTTCGAAGAGATGAGTATCCAGATTTTGAAGCTCCAGTAATTGATTCAGGGAAATTTGAAGGGGTTTTCGGTGTTGGCGGACTAGTTTTAGCTCGTATACCTTTAGATACAGTGAAAGAAAGGACTGATTATTTTGCACAACGAAATACAGACCAACAAAACGCTGTTGACCAAGATATGATGAGAGAAAATGCACATTCAACCATGACGATCAGTAAACCTGACCGTCAGAGTCGAGTTACCTTTGGGGGTGCTCGAAAAGATTAATTTATTTATGGAGAAGATTTAAATGGCAAATCAAGATACATCTTTTGGTCTTCGTCCAATAGGTCTAAATGGCAGTGCAACAAATTCAACTGGGGTGACTCAGTATGAAATTGCAAACGACAATACAAATGCTATTTATCAGTATTCACCTGTAATACCTTTAGCGGCAGGTGTGATTGATATTGTTGGTAATGCAAACGGTGGTACTGTTCCATTTTTAGGTGTCCTAATGGGCGTTGAGTATGTGGATTCAGCTTCTAAGAAGACTGTTTTCAAAAATTATTGGCCGGGGTCTAATAACGTAAGCGTTGACACAAATTTTCCTGTCAAAGCTTTTGTTTCTGACAACCCTAATCAGTTATATATGGTAGCTGCTGATGAGTCTGTTACAAACAGAGCAACAGCACTAGCTGACGTATTTTCTAACTGTTCTTTAGCTACAGCCACTTCTGGTTCTACAGATAATGGTCGTTCTACTGGACAATTAGATATTAGTACAGCTGCTACAACAGCAACTCTTGCTATGAGAATTGTCGGATTAACTACAGATATAGCTAATCTTGACTATGACGCAGCGGGTGTTAACTTTGTAGTACGATTTAACTTCCACTTTAATTCACCTGCTTCTAGTTCTGATTCACAGACTACAGCAGATTCAACTGGTATTTAGGAAAGGATAAACTATGGCTATTTCAAGAGCACAATTAGCGAAAGAGCTGGAGCCGGGTCTAAATGCCTTATTTGGACTTGAGTACGATCGCTACGATAACGAACACGCTGAAATCTTTGATGAAGAGTCTTCAGACCGTGCTTTCGAGGAAGAGGTAATGCTTTCTGGATTTAGTACCGCACCTGTTAAAGGTGAAGGTGGTGCTATATCTTTTGACGATGCACAAGAAACTTACACCTCTAGATATACACACGAGACAATTGCATTAGCTTTCAGTATCACTGAAGAAGCAATTGAGGATAACTTGTATGACAGACTTGCGTCTAGATATACAAAAGCCCTTGCTCGTTCAATGTCACAAACAAAGCAGATTAAAGCTGCAGCAATTTTAAACAATGCGTTTGATACTACTTTCCCTGTTGGGGACGGTGCTGCTCTTTGTTCATCTGCTCACCCTTCTTTGTCTGGTAACCAAAGAAATCAATTATCTACTGCTGCTGATTTGAATGAAACTTCACTTGAGCAAATGTTGATTGATATTGCTGGTCTTACAGACGAAAGAGGTCTAAAGATTGCGGTTAGAGGAACAAAATTAATTGTTCCTAAAGAGTTGCAATTTATTGCAGAAAGAGTTTTAAACTCTACTCTAAGACCGGGAACAGCAGACAATGACGTAAACGCTATGAAGTCAATGGGTATGTTACCTGACGGAGCGGTTGTAAACCACTTCTTGACTGACACAGATGCTTACTTCATTAAAACTGACGCTCCTAACGGCTTTAAATTATTCCAAAGAACTCCTATCAGAACTGCTATGGAAGGCGATTTTGATACAGGAAACATGAGGTTTAAAGCTAGAGAAAGATACAGTTTTGGTGTATCTGACTGGAGAGCAGTTTTTGGTACTGCTGGAGCATAACCAAATCAGGGGGTGTAAAAACCCCCTATTTTCTAGGATTTTTTTTCTTTGTTAACTGACCTAGCAGACGTTGTAGAGATAACAAAGGTAAACCTTCTACAAAAGGAAATATGATGGCTAACACTACATTTAATGGTCCAGTTCGTTCTGAAAATGGATTTAAAACTATCATTAAAAATTCAACTACAGGTGGATTAACTAATGATATGACTTTGTCTACTTACTCAACAAGCATTACTATTGCTGCTTCAGGTACAGATCACAAAGAGTCTTCTATCGGTATACCTTCTAATTTTATACCAATGGGAGTTGCTATTACTGTAACAAGTGCTGCAGCTAATGCGGTAAACCTAGTTGATATTGGCACTGATGCGGATACTGATGGCTATGTTGATGGTATTACTGTTGCAATTAACAGCACAGGATTTAAAGGTTTTTTCCCATGTAATGGAGTTTTAGGAATGTCTGGTGGCACAACTACTGCTGCTACAGAAACAGCCGATGAAGTTGAAGTTGTAATCTCTGGCACAGCGGGTGCTGGTGGCGTTGTTGCACTCAAATTTTTCGGTCTTAGTTCCGATTCACCAACTGCATAAGGAGTAACTCATGGCATTATCTGATGTAATTGCCGTAACTAGAACTTCTGACGGAACTATTTTTGGTGGTAGGGCTAGAGTAAAACAGTTAGTAGTACATACTTCTGGCTCTGGTTCCCCTGCAGTAGTTTTAAAAGATGGAGGTTCTGGTGGCACAACAAAGCTATCCTTAACTTACACCACAAGCGATGTACATTCGTTAAATATTCCTGAAAACGGAATATTGTTTGAGACAGACGTATATTTAGATTTAACTGCTTGTGATGGTGTTACTGTATTTTTTGCTTGATTAAGTGGCAAAAAAAGTAAATAAAAAGAGTATGCCTTGTAACAAACCAAGGCGTACCCCTTCACACCCTAAAAAATCACATATTGTAAAAGCTTGTGAAGGTGGTAAGGAAAAGATTCTTCGTTTTGGTCAACAAGGTAAAAAAGTTGGAACATTATCAGGTACTGCGGGTAAACGTAAAAAAGGTGAATCCAAGCGTATGACGGCTAAACGTAAGTCTTTTGTAGCAAGACATGGTCCTAATATCAAAAAAGGTAAAATGTCTAGAGCTTATTGGGCTAATACAGTAAAATGGTGATAATATGACCCCTGAAGAAGTTTTAAGACAGTTAGAAAAACATGAAGCATCTTGCGACAAGAGGTATGAACAGATTCAAGCTACCTTGGAAAAGCTAGATTCACGTTTTGATAAACTCGATAAAAAAGTCAATAATGGTGGGTGGGTTGCGGTTATTGTTATATTATTTATGACTCCTCATACAACTACAATTTTAGAAATATTAGGAAGACTATTATGAAGTGTGTTGTTAAATTAGGCAATGGTGGTGCAGTAAGATCAAAGACAAAATCAAAAGGTAAAATATGTCCTTCTGGAAAAGCTTGGGCAAAAAGAACTTTTGATACTTACCCATCAGCCTATGCAAACCTAGCTGCATCAAAGTATTGTAAAGACCCAAATTATGCTAAGAAAAGCAAAAGGAAAAAGCGTGGGTCAGCTTAAGCAATGGCTTAAAGAAGATTGGGTAAGAATAGATAGTAGTGGAAATATCAAAGGCAAATGTGGTACTTCCAAAGATAAAAAGAATCCAGACCGTTGTCTACCTAGAGCAAAGGCTCAAAGTTTAAGCAAAAGTGAAAGAGCGTCTACTGCAAAGAAAAAGAAACGTGAAGGCAGTAAAGGTAAAACTGTTGTAGCTAATACTCCAAAAGCTAAAGTAAGAAAATTAAGTGTAGGTGGTTATGTGGCTAGAATGAATAAAGGGTGTGGTGCTGTAATGGACGACAGAAGAAAAAGGACGAAATACTTATGACAGCCGTACCTTTTGGAACACCCCAAGAAAAGCTTATTGAGACTGAGATTCGTAGATGGTCAGCAAATGTTTTAGAAAAAAAGAACAAAGCGTTTAATAATCTTCCTGCATGTCCTTATGCACAAGCTGCATGGGATAAAGACAAAGTAGGAATTGTTTTCAAGCATGACAAAGATTATCAGTCTTTATACAGTCTTATTTCTACTTTTGATGATAGGTATGATTTAGTTATTTTAGTAGATACTGCGTATGATGAGTATGAAAAATTCCACGAATATATAGAACAACTAAATGATGCCATATCCCAAGGGTTTTTTATTGATAAAGATATATGGTTAATGGGTTTTCACCCAGAGGGGGATGACAATGATAATTTAGAAGGGGAAAGTTTTGAACCTTTAGTTGAGGAAGAATATGGTCTTATTTTTGTTCAAAGACTAACAAAATTACAAGAATCAGCAGAAAAAATTAAGAAATTAGGGTATTATGACTGTTATAAAGATGAATATAATAGTGATGAAATTTATCAAAAACGTGAATTATTTTATAGGAGATTAAAAAATGGCAATGAGTCCTCGTAAAACAATGGCTATGATGAAGTCAGGTGGTGCTGTCAAAAAAATGCGTGGTGGCGGTATGGTTAAAAAAATGCGTGGTGGTGGCATGATGAAGAAAATGAAAGCAGGTGGTGCTGTTAAAAAAATGCGTGCAGGTGGTCCAGTTAAGAAAATGCGTGGCGGAGGTATGGTTAAAAAACTTCGTGGCGGAGGTATGGTCAAGAAGATGAAAATGGGTGGTGATATCTCTTTATCAGGTAATCAAAAAAAGTTAGACGCTAATAAAAACGGAAAAATAGATAAGCAAGATTTTAAAATGTTAGCAAAGAAAAAAACTAAAAAGAATATGGCGTAAACCATGGCAACTTCAGGATCAAAAAACTTTGAACTAGATGTTTCAGACTACATCGAAGAAGCTTTTGAAAGATGTGGGGTTGAAGTACGCACTGGTTATGATTTAAAAACAGCGAAACGCTCACTAAACCTATTGTTAGCTGATTGGGCAAATCGAGGACTAAATCAGTGGACAATCAAACAAACCACCGTAACATGTATATCAGGCACAGCAGACTATACGCTAGATGCAGATACGATTGATATTTTATCTGTTGTTGTAAGACGAGATAATACAGATTATGGTATTGAAAGATTAAGTAGGGATGAGTATCTAAATATTCCAAATAAAACAAGTACAGGCAGACCTTCACAGTTTTTTCTTGATAGACAAATAACTCCTATTTTAAAAGTTTGGACAACTCCTGAAAACAGCACCGATCAACTTATCTTTGACCGATTGGTCAGGATAGATGATGCGGATACTTTTAAAAATACCATGGAAGTGCCTTTTAGATTTTATCCATGTTTGGCAGCAGGATTAGCTTATTATATTTCTATTAAGAAAGCACCTAATAGGACACAGTTTTTAAAAGCAATATACGAGGAAGAGTTTGAAAGAGCTATGACAGAGGACAGAGATAGAGCATCTTTTAATGTTGCACCAAGCTTAGAGTATTATAGGGTTAACTAATGTCAAAGTACGCTGTTGGTAAAAAAGCTTTTGGAATATCAGATCGTTCTGGTTTTCGTTATCCACTACATAGGATGAAAAAAGAGTGGACAGGAATGTTGGTAGGGTTCGATGAGTTTGAAAGAAAGCACCCGCAGTTAGAACCTAGACGTAAGTTTTCAGATGCTCAAGCCATAAAAAACCCTAGACCAGATAGAGTTGAACCGTTGACAGTAGCAGTGGGTGTTCCTTTAGTTGAGGGACCAACTTTCAGACCTACTATTGGAATCGGACAAATTAGTGCTGTTACCGTGGATGCTCCTTCAGATGTTTCACCTGACGGAGTAGCAGGAACAGGAAATGTTGGATCAGTTACAGTGAGTACACCATGAGTTTTACATTAGCCACTTTAAAAACAGCAATACAAGATTATGCTGAAAATGATGAGACTACTTTTGTTAATCATCTAAATGATTTTATTAAAGCTGCAGAAGAACGTATATTTAAAAACATTCAGTTAAGTTTTTTTATAAAAAATAGCACGGGGTCTATGACTTCATCAAATCAATTTTTAGCTTTACCGTCTGATTATTTAGCATCTTTTTCGTTATCTTTTACTAATGCAAGTAATGAAAAAGTATTTTTAGATTTAAAAGATACAGACTATGTTCAGTCCTATAATCCTAACCCTAGCACAACAGGAACCCCAAAATATTACGCTGTTTTTGATATTAGTAATTTTATTATTGGACCCACTCCAGATAGCAATTATTCTGTAGAGTTACACTATTATTACCGTCCTGCAAGTTTAACGGTTGGAGCAGATAGTGGTACGACATGGTTGAGCACTAATGCACCGTTTGCTTTATTGTATGGTAGTTTATTAGAAGCTTATACTTATATGAAAGGTGAGCAAGACATGCTTGCTATGTATGAAAAAAGATTTACTCAAGCTCTTACCGAATTGAAGATGTTGGGTGAAGCAAAAGAAACAACAGACCAATATAGAACTGGAATGGTTATTAGACCAAAACAATAGGGGATTTTTATGTTTGATATGCAAGTGGGTTTATCTAAAGATTTTAAAGTTGATGTTAAAACCACAGAAAACAAAGGGCATAGTATTGAAGAATTAGCTGAAAGATGCACAGATAAAATAGTATCTGTTTCTGATTACGCTAAACCTGAAGTAAAAGAACAAGCACATGCTTTCAAAAGACGTATCAAGCAACTTATAGAACTATACATGCAACAAGCTGTTAAAAGTGACAGAACAACCGTGTATAATGCTATAATAAATGCTGGACAACCAAAACTTGCTGAACTAATAAGGAGATTATAACATGGCTTTTTCAGGCAATTTCATGTGTACGAGCTTTAAAAAAGAATTATTGGAAGCTAAGCACAATTTTTTAAACTCAGGTGGTAATACATTCAAACTTGCAATGTACACTAACAGTGCGTCATTTAATGCAGCAACCACTGCATATACTACTAGTAATGAGGTATCTGGAACAGGATATAGTGCAGGTGGCGGAACTTTAACTAGGGTAGACCCCTCAAGTTCTGGAACAACTGCTTTTACAGATTTTAGTGATTTAACCTTTTCCTCAGCTACTATCACAGCTAGAGGTGCTTTAATTTATAATGACAGTGCATCAGGTGATCCAACGGTTGTAGTTCTAGATTTTGGCGGAGACAAAACTTCTACCGCAGGTGATTTTACAATACAGTTTCCGACAGCAGATGCGTCAACAGCTATTATAAGAATAGCGTAAGGAGCCAATAAATGGCTCTTGTTTTAAAAGACCGTGTAAAGGAAACTACGACCACTACGGGTACAGGAACAGTTACTCTAGCAGGAGCTGTTACAGGGTTTGATGCGTTTTCTGAAATAGGAAATAGTAATACAACTTATTATGTCATAGCTCATCAAACAGCAGATGAGTGGGAAGTAGGTCTTGGAACATATACATCTTCTGGCACTACTTTGGCTAGAACAACGGTTTTATCTTCTTCAAATTCAGGTTCAGCAACCAATTTTTCAGCAGGAACTAAAGATGTTTTTTGTGCCTATCCTGCAGGCAAATCTGTAAATTTAGATGCAAGTGGTGATGTCACTATTAGCACAGGTTTTTTACGAGCAACAGAAACCGAAGCGTCAAATGGAATAATGGCAAATGCTACAACTATATCAGCAAACTACACCGTTCCAACAAACTATAATGCACTTAGTGCAGGACCAGTTACGGTCAATAGCGGCGTAAGCGTTACGGTAAACAGTGGGTCTGTTTGGACTGTAGTTTAAATGTTTTTTTCTGATAGCCCTTTTGCTACAGCACCTTTTTCATCAGTAGGAACAGTTGCTGAAGTAGATGTAACAGTTTCTTTAACAGGTGTAGCAGGAACAGGTAACGTAGGTAGTGCTACAGCACAAGCTAATGCAGATGTCTCTGTTACAGGAATTGCTGCAACAGGGGGAGTAGGCAGTGTAACTGTTACAGGAACGGCTACTGTAAGTGTTACGGGGATAGCGGGGACAGGTGGCGTAGGCAGTGCTACGGTTTCTGCCGATGCAATTCTTTCTGTTACAGGAGTGTCTGGGACAGGAAATGTAGGCAGTGTTACTGCATCTGGAAAAGCCGTTGTATCTTTAACAGGTGTAGCAGGAACAGGAAATGTAGGCAGTGTTACTGTTGCAGCAGGAGCAACCACGATTATTACGGGTGGTCTTCAAGCGTTAGGCTTAACTAATGCAGTTACTGTTGAAGCTAATACAGATGTTCCTACGACAGGACTAGAAGCAGTAGGTAGTGTTAATGGGGTAGCTGTGTGGATAACAGTTGTGCCAAATCAAACACCGAGTTATAATGAGGTGGTTCCATCTCAAAATCCAACATGGGCAGAGGTAGAACCTGAACAAACACCAAACTGGAGAAAAGTAGCTTAAATGCCAAGTACATATACAACCAATTTAGGTATTGAAAAAATAGAAACAGGAACCCAAAGTGGAACTTGGGGGGACACAACTAATACTAACTTAGATTTAATTGATGAAGCAATTAATGGAATTGTTACCGTAACTTTATCTTCTGCGGGTAGTTCAGGTTCGCCAAATACATTACCTATTACAGATGGTTCAAGTTCAAACGGTAGAAACAAATATATAGAATTTAATGACGGTAGTGATTTGGGTGCTACTGCGTATGTGCAATTAACACCAAACGATGCAGAAAAGATTGTGTTTATTCGCAACAGTTTATCTGGTAGTAGAAGTATTATTATCTTTCAAGGTACTTATAATGCGTCAAATGATTTTGAAATACCTAATGGTAAAGATGTAGTTCTAAAGTTTAATGGTGGTGGAACAGGTGCAACGGTTACTGTTTTACAAGCTAATGAAAAAAGAACAGGTTCGTTTGAAGTTGACAATTTAAAACTTGACGGTAATACGCTTTCATCTACCGATACAAATGGTAATGTAAATATTTCAGCAAGTGGTACAGGATATTCTGATGTTACGGGCACAGGACAACTAAAACTTCCTGTGGGCACGACTGCCCAAAGAAGTGGAAGTGCTGTAACAGGTATGATAAGATTCAATAGCACCTTAAGCAAATATGAAGGTTATAGTGGAAGTGCTTGGGGACAATTAGGAGGTGGTGCTACAGGAGGTGGTTCAGATACAGTTTTTTTTGAAAACGATCAAACGGTAACGGCTGATTATACTATAACCACTAATAAAAATGCTATGAGTGCGGGACCAGTCACAGTAAATAGCGGCATTACGGTTACCGTGCCATCAGGCTCACGATGGACGATTGTATAAATGGCAGTCACTATTTCAGGAACAAATATAACCGTTGGGAGTACAACTTTTACGGAAGATACTCTTGGTGGAAAAATTAAACAAGTAACTCAAACTGTGTTAACAGATACATACTCTGCGACATCTAATACAGCAGAGGTTATAGTTACAGGTGTTGCTGCGTCAATTACACCAACGAGTTCATCTAATAAAGTTTTATTAATGTTTTGTTGTATGTTTTCAAACCACATAACAACTTATGGCGGTTATTTTAAAAGAGGGTCAACTATAATAGGTGTTGGTGATGCAGATGGTTCAAAACAACAGGTGGGTATGGGGTTAGGTTACAATGGTGACGCAAACCAATCTAACCAAGCAAGTTATACTTTTTTAGATTCGCCAGCAACAACAAGTTCCACCACTTATCAGTTATATTTAAAAAATGATAACACTGTTGCTTGTTTTTTTAATAGAAGCCCGAATGACCAAAACAATAATGTTGGTAAAAGAGGAATTAGCACAATTACACTATGGGAAATAGGGGCATGAGTTTTAACCATAAAGCAGCTTATGCGTTGTATAAAAACGTAAAATCATGTAATAATAATGGTTGTTACGATGCTAATGGAAACAAAGTAGAAGTAGATATGAACGCTATTAATGCTTGGGTAGACCCTGAAGCTTATAAAGTTAGTAGGGAAATGGAGTATCCTCCAATCCAAGACCAACTTGATGACATATATCACAATGGCATTGATGGTTGGAAAGCAACAATCAAAGCTATAAAGGACAAATATCCAAAAGGAACTTAATTATGTCAAAAATTAAAATAGAACCAAACGCATCAGGTTCAGGAACATTAACAATATCAGCACCTAATACGAATACTGATAGAACATTAAGTTTGCCTGATAGTGCTGGAGAAATATCAACAAACAAATCAACACCAATGTTTAGTGCAAAGTATACTGCTGACCATAGCACTAATTATATTGCGACAGGAACTTGGACAATAATACAATATGACACAGAAATAATTGACACAGAGGGATGGTATGACCATACAACTTATAAGTTTACACCCCAACAAGCTGGATATTATGTTTTAACTTTTAATGGGCAGGTATCAAGAGAAAATGCGAGTAACGACTGGTTTTTTATGTCAGGTTTTTTAAAAAATGGTAGCACTGCTGATGCAGACACTATAATTGGAAATAGAATTCCACATCATGGTTCAAGTAATGTTAATGCTTCAAAGTTTGCAGACCCAGCTTGGAGTCAAACTACTATTATGTATTTTAATGGTTCAACAGATTTTACTGGAGGATATTTTTATCAAAACTCTGGGGCATCAACAGGACATAGATTAACATCAGGTGGTGCTGGTGTATTTTCAGGTTATTTATTAAGGGCAGTATAATATGTCAAATACTTTAATTACAAAATTAAAACAATATAATTCATCTGTTACTGATGATGATTTTTTTAACGGAAACATTTGGTTAGTGCATGACAATGATGGTATTCCAAATGGCAAGGTAGGAGATACATCATCAAAGATTTTTATTAGCACATGGAATCACCCTACAGTAACACAACCAACCCAAGCACAATTAGATGCGATTGGAGAATAGATGAGCACATTAAAAGTTGATACATTACAACATAGAGATGGAACAGAATATATTTTTTCTGAAAGAAACAAAGTCATTAATGGTGATTTTATGGTTTGTCAAAGAGGTTTGTCGTTTACATCAACAGACTCTGGCAATAATGATGACACTTATAATTTAGATAGATGGTATTTGTTGTCAGATGGAAATGACATAGTAGATGTTACTCAAGAAATTTCAACTGTTCCAACAAATGGTTTATCGGCTATTGCATTAGATGTAGAAACAGCTAATAAAAAGTTTGGCATAGCACAAATAATTGAAAATAGGAATTGTGTTGATTTGATTGGTAATGAAGTTACTTTATCTTTTAAAGCAAAAGTATCTGCAACAACTAATTTAGATAATGTAAAGTGTGCAATTGTAGCATGGAGTGGAACTGCTGATACTGTTACATCTGATATTATATCTGCATGGGGTTCAGAGGGAACAAACCCAACTTTAATTACTAATGCTACATATGAGAACACTCCAGCTAATTTAAATTTAACAACAAGCTATGCTACTTATACTACAACTGCAACGATTGACACATCAGGTGCAAAAAATGTCATAGTTTTTATATGGAGTGATGTGACTACGACTAGTGCTGGTGAGTTTCTTTACATTACAGATGTCCAGTTAGAACAAGGACCCAGTAATTCAATTTTTGAAAGAAAAAGTATTGAACAACAAATAGCAAACTGTAGAAGATACTATCAAAGGTATGAGCAACTTGGAACAAGTTATTCAACAGTTGGTGCATCAGATAGAAGTTATGTTAATGCTGGAATTGTAGGAACTGGTTACAATAACTCAACAACAAGCTCTAGGTTTTTTAACACAAGAACTGCCCCATTGAGAAAAGGTGTGCCAACAATAAGTTATAGTCAATTAAGTGATTTTACAATTGTGGCTTCCTCTACAAGAACACCAACAGCAATAAATGCAGAAGTTTCTTCAATTAATAATGATGTGCATTGGTCAACTTTTACTGTGACATATAGTGTTGCTATGACGATTAGTCACTTTGCTTGGATTTATCTTAATACAGATGGTGGTTTTATTGCTTATTCAAGCGAGTTATAGGAGAAAAAATGATAGTAACAAATGCAAAATATTACAAAGCACTTTTAGTAGATGGAACAAAAGGCACAAAAAATACTGAAATAAATTGTGTAATTAATGGTGTAAATTCAGTTGTTCCTATATCAACAAACAATGACGATTATAATGAAATCATGCGTCAAGTAGATGTTGGAACTTTAACCATAGCTGACGCTGACTAAATTGTATGGGGGATATTATCATTGATCGACCCCGTTACTATTGGAGTTGCATATAAAGCAGCCACTTCTGCAATTGACCTTATTAAAAAAGGCATTAATATGCACAAGGATGCCACTGAGATTGGGGATCACCTTCTTCAATACTTTGAAAAAAGAGATGAAGCCCAACGTCTTAAAAAAGAATTACAAAAACAAAATAAACGAAAACAACGCAGTTCTATTGAATCACAAGCTATTGAAGAAGCTACTTATGAGCACAATCTTCGTAAAAAAGAACGAGAGCTAAAAGAGCAGTTATATTGGTCGGGACATGCTGACTTATGGCAGACAATTCAAAGGAAAAAAATTGAGATAAAAAGAGAACGAGAAAGAGAAGAAGAATTACGAAAAGCACAGATACAACGCTACAAAGATATGATATTATATAGTAGTATTTTAGTGACCCTTTTGGGATTTACAGGGTGGATAATTTATGAACTTATTATTGCAATAAATAAAAGATAATGCCTTTAACCAAATTACAATTTAGACCCGGTGTAAATAAAGAAACAACATCTTATACGAATGAAGGCGGATGGTTTGAATCTGATAAAGTGCGTTTTCGATTTGGTGTACCAGAAAAGATTGGTGGGTGGAGAAAAAATTCAAGTAAAAGTTTTTTAGGAACATGTCGTGCACTACATAATTTTGTAGCATTAGACGGTTCTGTGTATTTAGGAGTCGGTACTTTTCAAAAGTATTATATTAACGAAGGTGGTGGTTTTAATGATATTACTCCTCTTCGTTTAACCACTTCAGCAGGAACACCTACTTTTTCAGCAGCTAATAACTCTTTAGCATCTAATGTTACTGCGGGTGATTTAACTATAACTTTATCAAGTGCATCTGGTTTTCCATCAAACGGTAGAGTGCAAATTATTAATTTAGCCGATACAGATGGTGTTTGTGCTTCACAAACTCCAAGTGGTGCAGGAAACCTAACAATTAATGGTGCGTATGCAAATTCAGGAACAGTTACTTTTGAAGAAGCAAGAACCGTAACTATTACAGGAGCATCCGATGAAAGTGGTAAAAACTTTACAGTATTTGGAACCGATGCAAGTTCTGTGTCTATTAGTGAAGTTATTGCGGGTCCAAACGCAACCACCGTTTCTTCAACAAAAACCTTTTTAACAATTACGCAAGTAGCTGTTAGTGCAGCAACAACGGGTGCGATAACGGTTGGAGTAGCTCAAGGTAATCCAGAAAATGTAACCTATGAGTCTATTAGTGGTAACACTCTTACGGGTTGTACACGAGGGGTAGACGGAACATCAGACAGAGATCATTTGGCTACTAATAGTGCTGTGTTTGCTAACACAATTATTGTTACATCTTCTAGTCATGGGTGTACCGATGGGGACTTTGTAGAATTTAGTGGAGCAGCTTCGCTTGGTGGCAACATTACAGCTAATGTATTAAATCAGGAATACGAAGTCGCTCATGTAGAAAACGATAATACTTTTCATATTGACGCTCGAGCAGTAGCTACTCTTGGTGATATTACTACCGATGGTATTTACACTCCAACTTTTGTGTATAGTAATGCGTCAGACTCAGGAAACGGTGGGGGTTCTACCGTTGGTAAATATCAAATTAATATTGGTATTAATACCTCTGTGACGGGTTCTGGATGGGGTGCGAGTACATGGGGTCGTGGAACATGGGGTTCTTCTGCTCCAATCAATACCACAGGAAATCAACTACGTTTTTGGACACATGACAACTTTGGTGAAGATTTAATTATTAACGTTAGAAATGGCAACATTTATTATTGGGATGAATCTGGGGGTCTTAGCTCACGAGCCGTGCCTTTAAGCACTCTTGGAACTGATGCAGGAACACCAACAATTGCCAAAAAGGTAATTGTTTCTGATAGAGACAGACACGTTATTGCGTTTGGTGCTGACTCATTTGATAACATTGGGGTACAAGACCCACTGCTTATTCGTTTTTCTGGTCAAGCATCACCAACCGTGTGGACACCTTCTGCGACTAATACCGCAGGGGATTTACGAATCGGTAGTGGTAGTGAGATAATCACGGCTGTCGAGACAAGACAACAAATTATTGTCTTTACCGATGTATCACTTCATGCGATGCAGTTCCTCGGACCACCATTTACTTTTGGTATTAATCAAATATCAGAAAACATTACTATTATTGGTCCGATGGCAGCAAAAGCATCGGATGATAGAGTGTATTGGATGGGGTTAGAAGATTTTTATGTGTATGATGGACGTATTCAAAAACTACCATGCACACTACGCTCTTTTGTGTTTAATGATTTTAATCTGACACAGAAAGAAAAAACAATTGCAGCTCTCAATTCATCATTTAGTGAAGTATGGTGGTTTTATCCATCAAGTAGTTCTCAAGAAAATGATCGATATGTTATTTACAACTATGCAGAAAACACATGGGCACATGGTAACTTACCAAGAACAGCTTGGGTAGATCGAGGTATTAACGAATTCCCTGTTAGTGCATCACCTGATTATTATTTATATGACCATGAGTTTGGTTTAAATGATGGCTCAACATCTCCTGAATCAGCTATTACTTCTTTTATTGAATCAAGCCAAGTTGATTTAGCAGATGGTGAACAATACGCATTTATCAGACGATTAATACCTGATGTTACCTTTGGTGGGTCAGAGTCAGATTCACCAAGTGCTAATTTTATTCTGAAGGCAAGAAACTTTCCGGGTGCAAATTATGGCACACCTCAAACAGCAGCAGTTACACGATCAGCCACTGTACCTGTTGAACAATTCACGAATCAGGCTCATGTTAGACTACGAGGTAGGTCTTTTGCTTTCAGAATTGAAAGTGATACGGAGTCAGTACAATGGAGATTAGGCTCACCAAGAGTAGATATAAGACCAGATGGGCGTAGGTAATGACTCGAAAATTAACGCTCCCACAATTTCCTGTACCACCAGAAGAATATGACTCAAGGTACTTAGCAGAAATCGTAAGATCGTTTAGTGTATACTTACAACAAATGCAAAACCCGGGTGATGGGAGACTTACAGCATTAAATCTAAGTAATTTACAAGATGATGATGTAGGATTAAGAGAAAATGATTTGTTTAAAAAGGATGGATATATTAGAATTAGTAGATTAAATGTTGCATTTGTAAGAGGTTCACAAGCTACGGGTGCGGTAGGAACTGTTACAGTGAGTACGCCATGAGTAATGAAACTATTATAACAATGAATGACGGAAGTCGTTGGAAACCAGCGACAAGTTCTGATACAATTAAGTGTGCAACATGCGACAATTTGGTCGATACACCTGCGGAAGTTTCTTCCTATCCTTCAGGTCAATGTCCCCAGTGCAATAATCCGTGGACTGGCTCTGAAGTTAAACATACGACAATTACAGTGACCGCTCCACAACCAATACAAGGAGAGTCAGGATAATGGCGTTTGCAATGGAAGAAGAAACAACAATGATGATACCCCCACAGGGTATGGAAGAGGATATGGGCGAAGGTATAGCTAGTTTACCAGAACAAGGTGATTCTGGTATTGCAGACTTACCACAAGCTGCTCAACAACTTGCTCAATTAGGAAGAGCACAAGATACGTTCTTAGGTCACTTATCACAAGACGAAGTTGTTATTCCTAGAGAACTTTTACAAGCATCTCCTGAACTAGAAGAGGTAATTCGTAATGCCTTTGAAGCAGAAGGCATGGACTACACACAATATATAGTGGGTAGTGATGAAAACTCAATTAACCCTGAAACAGGATTACCAGAGTTTTTTATTAAAAAAGCTCTTAAGAAAATAGAAAGAGCCGTTCGAAAACCTATTAAAAAAGCGGGTAGAAAACTAGAAAAAGCAGTTCGCAAACCTATTAAAAAAGTTGCAAGAGAACTAAAAAGAGCGGCACCCGTTGTTTTACCAATTGCTTTAACTTTATTGGCGGGTCCACAGGCAAGTTTATTTCAACAAATGTTACTTTCTGGAGCAGGGTCGGGTATTTCAACTTTAGTTGCAGGTGGAAATTTTAAAGATGCTTTAAAAAATGCAGCGATATCTGCTGCTTTAACAGGAGCTATAAGTGGAACTCAAAAGGCTTTTGCACCAAAAGAATTAACACAAGCAGGAACACAAACACAAGGCATGGATTTAGTTAATCCTACAAACATTGCTGCTCAAACGCCAAAAAGTGTTAATGTAGTTGGATCTACCCCTGATCTTAGCACAGTAACAGAACAAGTGGTTAGACAAGACCCTGTATCAAATCCTTTTCAATATACTGATTCTTTAATACCCCCTGCTTCACCTACAGGAACTGTTTATACTCCACCTAGTGATGCTTTAGGTATTCAAGGTGGTAATTTAGTAACTGACCAACAAGCGGCAAGACTTAATTTAGCAAAACAAACAGCTCAACAATTTAGTGAAGATGCAGCTAAACAATCTGCTGAACGTGATTTTGTAACTAGAATTAAAGACGGGTATGAGACTACAAAAGAAGCGTTAGGTACGGCATATGACGCTACAAAGAGTGGGTTAGGCAAAGTAGGAGACTTTATATACCCAACAGGAGAGGGTTCTAAAAGAGCTAGAGACATAAGAATGGAAGAGCTAATTAAACAAGACAAAATGGGAGTGGACGCTGCTAAGTTTTTAGCTAATAAAGAGGTGGGGTACAGTGCTTTAAGACAATTTGGACCAGCAACAGCACTAGGTATAGCTGGTCTTAAAGCAAGTGGAGCGTTTGGTGGAACTGAAGAAGAAGAAAGTGAAGAAGATAGAGTTGCGAGACAAAAATTTGCGGACGATTTAGCTTATGCACAAACTATTCCACAAATAGGAGACCCAAATCTTGTTCCTTATATTACGGGACAACAAACATTAGCGAGTGCTCCCAACTATCAATATTCAAATCCTCTTTACCAAGGTGGTTATTTCTTAAATAACCCTATGATGAATAATCCAACACTAAATACAGGAATTACTATGGCAAAAGGTGGTGGAGAGATGGCAGTAACAAATTTAGATACAAGTAAGTTTCCTAGAAGAACAGGA
>Ga0209232_1000306_pt1 | contig 31433 bp, 13 predicted proteins | sample ETNvirenome_2_60_FD_184066 | JGI IMG/M metagenome (GOLD analysis project Ga0209232, IMG submission 184066) | Marine viral communities from the Pacific Ocean - ETNP_2_60 (SPAdes) (version 2) | ecosystem: Environmental > Aquatic > Marine > Oceanic | place: Pacific Ocean | collected 2013-06-22
CAAAGAAACAACCAGATGGTACAAAAGTAACTCAAGAAATACTTCGTGGCGGTGCCCCAGGATATCCATCCGTACAAAATTCGCGCTGGAAAAAACATTGGAATGTAGACAAACACGCCTGGAGATTTAGAAGTGGAAAGATAAATGCATCTCAAATAATAGACGCCGAGCCCTGGTTTCAAGGTATCACTAGTCATTGTTTTTGGGGCGGCACGAAAACTCACGTTGATGGTTGGAACCTTGTTTATTATTTTCTTTGCCGGTGGTGTGGGATGACCAGTGAAGACTCGTTTTTTGCAACTATTGGTGCTTATATGACGGTGAGAATTGGAGGAATTCTTGAAGGAGTAAGTACCATCCCGCCGACTCAAAGGTTACTCCCTGGTTACGTGTATTATCCGAATCACCCAGGAGCTAATTATGTTCAGATAGGCAAAAAAATGTTTGAAGAAAGTAAATTTTATGAAGATGGATTTTACAATTTAAATCCTCCTCTTAAACCAAGTAAAAAAACTGAACATTCAAGCCTTCAAGAAGGTGGATCTTCTGCCGCACCCGAGCAAACAACTACAGGTAAAATGGCTGCTTTCCCAAGAAGTGTAATTTTTGAGTCCGACACCAGATATCCTAAACAAGAGGACAGTGGAATAACATGACATATATAAAAAACATAAACTTCGATCCAATAAAAGGAATGGAGCCGGAAAAAGCTTCTACTTGGAAAAATATAGATTTAAGCAGAGTACCTCACCAAATCGGCGTAGGCGGAACAGACTTGTATGAAACTTTGATTCCTTTTAACAGCGTAGCTTGCGAAAAAGTAATCAAAGGAAAAAACGATTCTTATATTGTTCTTGGTCGTGATAGAAATGGTAACGAGTATGAAGGCAAAGGAATGATGGGTGAACCCAGGTGTTCTATGATTGATATGGTTGTAGGACGCCAAAGAGGAGAAGTTCCAGAGCTAAACAAAGAAGGTCAATATTCCAACCTTGACCCAGATTTCTTTACGGATGCAGCTAGAATTTATATAAGTCAAAGAACTGATGTAGATGAATATTTTAACTTACCACCGGGAAAATCAGTTCCAAACTTTACAGATCGATCCGCAATCGCTTTAAAAGCAGACGGAATTAGAGTTATAGGTAGAGAAGGGATTAAGTTAGTAACAGGAGGAGATATAGAAAATTCTCTTGGAATGTCTTATGGAAATTATGGTATCGACTTAATTGCCTTAAACGATGGAAGCGACATCCAACCAATTCCAAAAGGTGAAAATTTAAGAAACTCACTTAAAAGACTTTCTTACCACGTCAGAGACTTAAATAAAATTGTTAAATCTTTCTTAACTTATCAAATGAAATTTAACGCTGTTGTTCAATCTCACACGCACGTAAGTCCTTTTTGGGGCGACGATACATCTCCATCAATGCAGCTAGAAATACTAGATGGACCAACAATTACAAAAGATTTAGAACTAAAAGTAAACGAAGATCTGAATAAAAATATGAAAAATATTGTATCACACCAGCTTACTTATTTAGAAAAAAGTGGTAAAAGATATATTTTGAGCAAGTATAATAATACAAACTAAGGTAATAAATGGCAAATCTTAAAAATACACAAGAAACATTCTTTTCTATGGAAGTTAGCGGGTCGGGCGGAGATGTAAAGCTGTATTCTTCTATTAATGATTTGCTAGCAGACAATCCAACTGGAAGTGTTCCTAATTTCACTGCTGCCCGCACAAGAAAATTAGAATTTGTAGCAACCAGCACCACCCACGATCCGCAGCAATTCTACATTATATATGATACTACGCCTAACGGTAATGTTGAAAATGCTCCATTTATAATAAAAAAAGAAGATCTTAGACCGGGAATGAACGAGCCCTATCCTCCTTCAGAAGTTCCACAGCAGCCATTAACTGCTAGCTCTGCTATATTTGAGGAAATTAATAACGAAAGAACAAGAACAGTAGATGTAAGAAATGTTCCTTCCGATACTATTTTTGAAAATCTATATTCTTATCACGTAATAATAGATACAGGAAAAACTGAACTTCCTGATTTTACAGACATTAATGACCCAGAAAGGCAAGCTACCATTGACACAATTCAGTCAAGCGCAATGTTTTCTTTGCTTTCAAATAAGAACATTCGTGATAAAATATCTAATGAAGCTCGACAAAAAATTAACAAATCTGTAGAAATTTTAAAACTTGGTATATCGAATCGTCCAAATTCTAGTGTAAAGGTATTAACAAGGATACCAAAACAGTTAATAGAAGGCATACAAAGCTCTTCTGAAGAAACAGAAGGCGACACAAAAAGAATCAACTATACTCACGTCCTTCAAACAACAGGACCAGAGTTAAAAAAATATCTAAAAACAGTTCTAGATAAATTTAATTTTTTTAAAAATGATTCCGAAAGTTTTGAATTTATATCATTAGAAAAAGAAGCTAAAGAATTAAAAAAACTTAGTGATAAGATTATTTCCTTATATCAGCATAAAAATGTCCCTGAAAGCAGTCCTTTGTTTTTCTTTTTTAATGAAGAAAAAAACTATAAACTCGAAGCGATAACTTACTTAAGCTCTCAAGATTTAAAAAAAGTCAAAGACCCATCGAAAATAAATGATTTTGTTAATGTGATTGACCTAACAAACACAACGGCAATGTCAGAAGCTATTTTCAAAAGAAAAAGAAGCGTCTTATATTTTATTAATATTGACTTATTCTATAGCGACATCATTAACAACAGAATCGACAAGACATCAAAAGACACTGAAAAGCCTGTTATAGGTATACCTACATTTCAAAGGCTTGTTAAAAAATATACGTATAAATGGCTAGAGACTTCAGACGCACCTTTAAGAACAGTCTATACGTCTAAAGAGAAAAAAGCGCAAGCAGAAATAGAAAATGCTAAAAGACTTGTAAACAAAAATTCTTCTAGAACCAACAGAGAAATTGCATTCTCTACAATAGAAAATGCATCTAAAGCAGCTATCGCAGACGCAGTAAGAACAGTTTTTAGAAATTTTAAAGACCCTAATTTTTCCGAGGTAGTTCTCAACAACGATGGACAATCCTGTGGATTGTCTATTGATTATATTTTTGATGATATATTGGACAAGATTGGTATGCCCAAGTTACTTGCTTATGCATTGTTCCCAGACTTAAAGTTCCCAGAAATAGCAGCAGTTTCGCAAGAATTTTTTAGCTTGCCTGATATTTCTTTTGAATTTCCTGATGATGACCCAATATTGGACATTACACTTGGAGCCGCTGATTTAGCTTTAAATTCACTAACAACCTTAGTTGGGACTACAATTGGATGTTTGGTAACAAATATTATTGAGGGAATAAAAGCATCTTTAACAAAAGCAAATGATGTAGACAATGAAATAGGGACTATTCCTATGTCAACACTTGTAAGCGAAGAGAGTTTAACTAATCTGAGCGAAAAGCTTAGTTCTATGCAGAACGTTGCATTAGATTATTTCTCTGTTATTCAAATACTAGAAATCATCACTATAAATTCTGAACCTTCAGAAGCAATTGAAATTTTCGAAGGCAACGGCAATTTAGAAGTAATTGAGATTATTGGGAGAGAAATATTAAAACAATTTCCAAAATTATCACCTGTTCTAGAGACTGTATACGAAACAGAAGAATTTTTGATGATAATCGGTCAGTCTATATTAGAAGCGTTGAGGACAGCTTATGCTAAGTCTAAAACTAAAAAAGCAAAAGATCTTGTTTATTCTAGTTTTTGCACTGAAGAACAAGCAAGATTGTTTGATTACATATCAGGCAGGTTTCCCGATGAGATCACAAGAGATCAAATTATTTCCGACAGATTAAGGCGTGAAGAGTTTGCAAACTATCTTGACGATTTCAAAAATGCAATTGATTCTGATTTAAAACAATTCTTGTTTGGAGATAAAGCAGAAGAGCTTTTAGATTTTGCAGCCGCAGATCCTACAAATGATTTTGTTGCATCTTCAACTGTCAAGAGTTATTTCAATCCAGTCGGAAAGCTCTTTAATCTAGAAGCCTCAGATATGAAGCCTTATTTTTTATATCCTTCGTCTTCCATTATTCAAGACTCAAGCAAACTTGTCAGCTATCAGTATCAACCAGAAAAAGACGAGGACGATAGTCCATCCCCTCCATCTACAAATTTTAGAGTTTTTCTTGAAAAGAAAGATGAGCTTAATTCCTTGCAGGAAACTTTAGCAAATAATGATAGTTTTTACTTTAGCCCCTTTACCTTGGGCGGTGAAAAGCCTATTGAATATTTTTATAACTTTCCTGAAGCTATGAGAATGCATGGTGGAGAAGATTTATTAATTAAACCTTACTTTAAATTAGAGTTTGAAAAAATTGAACCTGTTTATAATTTGGATGAAGCACCTACTGACGCTGCGGGCGATGCTATGAAGGAAGGTAAAGAGATAAAAAGTATTGTCGAAAAAACTACTTCAAAAATAACTTATTTTGATGGATATAACAATGTCTATGAAAAAGAAAGAGTCATAAACTTAGAAAATAAAAAAATATCTAACTTTACTTCTCAAGACGATGTAGGAATCACCCCGCAAGGTTCAGGTTTAGGTAATTATGTTAAACAAATATTAGAAAATTATGAAGACATATCAGACAACTTATATGGAGTGCTTCTTGATGAAGATAACAATTTTCTTACAAACCCGACTGAAGAATTTGACCAGCTAATAGAAAACATAAAGAAAAGAATTTTTCCTTTTATAAATCAAGGACTTATACGATTTTTATCCGAAGAAGCTTCAAGATCTCCTCTTTTTTCAAAAGACGCGATTTATAAATTAAACTTTTCTTCATCTAAGATTGGAGAAAACTTTTGGGATATCGGTGAAATAACGCAAGATGTAGTAAAAAAGAAAAGATATTTTGAATTTTTGCAAAACAAGAATAATGAAAACATCTTCGATAGAAAGCCTATTGAAAACGCTATTCTATTAGAATCGGTAGATATGACTTTTAGAATATACGCGGTTGAAGCTTTGATTAATGGAATGTATTTATATAATGACATTAGCTTATCTTCTTTCAAGAACAGTCACAATATTTTTGAAATAATAAAAGATAGTATGCTTCAAGAATTAAAGAACCTTGGACCTCTTTATGAAATTAAATTTGCAACCTTGCTTACTCAATATTATGAAATCAGAAGCATCCTGCCTGTTAACAATAACATAATGAAGCCAACACCTGCTAACATTAGCATAATTGAAAATGGCGCTCAAAGTATAGACGAATTTGCTTGTTTTCTTCTGCAAGAACAATTTGAAGAAGTATATGAAAAATTTAAAATTGCAGTAAATAAGGTCTTAGAAAAAGAACAAAAGCTTGAACAAGAAGATTTTTTAGACATTATACCTTATATGGATGTCCCAAGAGCTTACTCTTGGTCAGGAGACATATATAATGATCTAAGGGGGAATAAATATAAAAGTCGCTTAGACTCTGTGTTAAAAAATGGTGGTTTCATACTTGAGAGATATATAAGAAATGACTTTAAACCATTATATGTTAGTCCAGCAAGCAAAGAAGCAGCCCGAATTGTTAAATATCTACCTCGCGCTTTTACGAGCGAGGGTCTTACTTCTGGAGATACTTTTGATGTTGCTCTAGCTTTAGCTCCTGGTGGAAATTATTATAGCTACAAGAAAAACTGGGAAGTAGGATATTCAAAAGTAGAAGGTGATGAATACTATAAGTCTTTTGGAAACGCTGATGGAGTAGTTTCGCAAGCAGCATTTGAAGAAATGCAGAAAAAAATTAAAACAGAAAATCAACAAGGTGTCGATAATATAAACCCTCTTGCCGATGGTTCAAGATATCTTAACTTAAGTGCCCAACTTGAAAAGCTTTTTGAAACAAGCGATAAAGACTTAGCTAAGGAGCTAGAAAAGAAATTCAATGAAGATGTTGAAGAATACTACACTTTAGGGGGTCAAATAATTGAAAAGCTAAGAGAACTATCTAAATCAATACCTAGTCCTTTCGCTAACAATTCTTATGATATTGTGTTGTCTCAAGAAAACCCTCCCAATACTTTAGGTAAAGGCGGCATATCGTCGCAACAGGGCTTGCGGTATGATTGGCCAAAACAAATGGGCTTATTCGATACAGATGATGATGGATGGAAAAAGTATTGGCCAGGTAATGAAGTGGTTGATGAGTGGGCAGGAGATTTTCCAGATGTAAAAGATGGAACCTACACTCTAGAAAGTATATTTTCTCCAAATGTAACGGTAGGAGAGAAGGAAGACTTCGTATATGGTGGAGAAACCGCCTTTATCTCAAAGCCTGGAAGAAAATCTCTTGAGGACGAGGTATCAATATATTTAGAGGAAAAAATAATTTCAAGCTTTCAAGATCCAGACGCCGCGACTGAAAATGATAAAGAAATGTTGAAAAATGATGTTTTGAATCAAGTTTTTAGTGATCCAGTAACTGGATTAGATCAAGTCATCGCAAGTTTCGATACGGAGCTAGAATTGTTACTCTACCTTTTAAAATACTCTTTCTTCGATCAAAAATTCCCAGGATATAACGATAGGTTTACAAAAAACAATTTTATTTCTCATGTCCTAAAAGGATTTAAAGATTATGTTGGAGCAGCTTATAAGATAGTTAAGGTTTATAATGTTCAAATAAATTTGATTGATTATATTTTAGACACATACAACCCTTTATATAAGGAAGTATGGAACGGAGGCAAGCTTTATGATAATTTAGCATTAAGAGAAAGCCTGGTGATTAAAAAAGACAAAATACAAGGATTTATTGACTTTATAGAAAATGAAAATATGCTAGAAATTCTAAACAAGTTTGATACAGCAACAGCCTCTTTAGAAGCTACACTAGATGAAATAGAAGATAAATTAGGATTATCAAAATTAGGATATGATAATGTGATCGAGTATCTTCAAGAGGAAATAAGCAATCTAGTTGACGGACCAAATGCTACTGCTATTGGTGGCGCATACACTAACTATTTTGATACAATGAAGTACGGCTTAAGGCTTTCATATGTATTCCCAGAGAAAGGTCCAGAGCTTGATTGGATCAGTCTTGACCAAACAATTTCAAATCTAACAAAGATAATCGGTGAGGAAAACTCTAACTTAAACTTTAAAGAAAAGGCTTTTGTAAGAAAGTATTATTCCTTTGAAACTCAAGAGATGAAAAGATATTATAGCTTGCCTTTAATAGCTATGGAAGATGAAGTTTCAAACTATTGGGATAAAACACCATTTATTGATCACGACATATGGAGCAAATATAAAAATGCATTCCCCGTTTTAAAACAAAAAATGATAGATTCAGAAGACTATAAGATGATATTCTCAGATATGTTATCGTTTGGAGAAATAACCAATACACTAGCTAGTATATGTGCAATACATAATAAAAATGAAGTAATCGATATAAGTCCTTTTGGAATGTTCTCTGGAACAAAAATAAACTTACGAAACGTAATAGACTCTTTGATTGAACAAAGAGGAGGGTTTGATTATTTTTATGAAAACGTCCCAGATTTTGACGGTGTTTTAGAAAACTATTCTAAATTAAACAACCCTTCTAACAATCCCTCTTTAGGTAGCGAGTATTTAAAAGATTCTTTTGGATATGGCTTGTTGTTTGCTCAAAAGACAGCTTTAAAAATTCTAAAAGGATTTGTCGAAACAACAGACCCAGCAATTATGGCTGCTAAATCAATTCAAAATAAACTAATTGCAAACGCACAACTTGCCGCAAGAGTAGCAGCTACTGCTCAAGAACTAAGCTCTGAAAAGCTTTCAGGTGATGAGTTAAAAGAAGTGTCGGATGCTTTAGGCTCTGAAGTTGCTCTTGCAGCTTTAACTTTAGGGTTCAGCCCTTTTCCTCTCGGCGGCAATGTTCTTCTTCCTATCACGCCTTCTGGCATGGCTTATTTATCTCAATCCACAACAGAAGAACTGCTATCAGAAGCAGAAGAAAGTTTAGATGAAGATTAATATTACAACCTATTTAAATATTAGAAGGTTTTTAAAATGAAAAACACAGGTCTATCTCCAAAATTACCGCTATCTAATACAAAAGTTCATTATGATATGATCTTTGATATGAAAGAGAACATAAAACAAAATTTTAAAAACTTAATTTTGACTTCACCAGGAGAAAGAATTATGCTACCTACTTTTGGAGTAGGCATTAAGCACTATTTATTTGAACTAAACAAAGAAGTGGTATTTAACGAAATCAAGTCTGATATTGAAGAGCAGGTATCAATTTGGATGCCTTTTTTAAATATTGATGATATAGAAGTCTATCAAGACGCAGAGAATGATGAAACAAGACTTTCTCTTTATATTAGATATTCTATTCCCGACCTAGATATAGCTGATCAACTTATTGTAAACTAGCAAGGATTTAAATTATGGTAAAAAAATTCACCCCACCTATAAAATATACGGACAGAGACTTTCAATCTATTAAACAATCCTTGATTAATTATGCTAAAAAGTATTATCCGAACACAGCAGCAGATTTCAATGAGGCTTCTTTTGGAGCCTTAATGCTTGATATGGTTTCTTACGTTGGTGATGTAATGTCTTTTTACCTTGACTATCAAGCATCTGAATCTTTTATGGATTCTGCTATAGAATTTAACAATATCATAAGATTATCAAGGCAAATGGGATTTAAATATAATCCAGAGGTAAGTGCCTTTGGACCTGTAGCTTTATTTATAAAAGTTCCCGCTAATTCTAATGGATTAGGTCCAGATACAAATTATATCCCTGTGTTGCGAAGAAACACAAAGTTCGCCTCAGAACAAACAGGAATAAACTTTTTCTTAACTGACGACGTAAATTTTAATCTTGATACAAATCAAATAATTGTTACTGATGTGGATGCTGCAACAGGAAGCCCTACATATTATGCTATAAAAGCATATGGGAATGTTATTTCTGGAGATGTTGCAACGACAACTGTTATTGTTGGTGATTATTCTCCATACAAAAGATTCGAACTACAAACCCCAAATGTAGCAGAAGTATTGTCTGTAATAGACAGCGAGGGAAATGAATATTTTGAAGTTGATTATTTGACTCAAGATATCGTATACACTAGCGTTCTTAATGAAGGGACGGATAAAGATTTAGCACCAAGTTATTTAAAAGCCATATCCGTTCCTAGAAGATTCGTACTAGACAGTTCTCCACAAGGAACTTTTATTCAGTTCGGCGGCGGCGCGAACACTGATGCAATCGTTGCAAATGATAAAAAATTAGATCCTAGCAGCGTAGCTTTAGAAATGTTTGCAAAAGATTATGTATCTGATGATTCTTTTGACCCATCAGTACTAACAAAAAATAATAACTTAGGAATAGCTCCAGCCAACACTACGTTAACAATTACTTATAGAAGTAACTTAACTGATACTATTAATATTGGCGTTGATGACGTAAAAAATGTTATTTTTAGTGACTTCGGTTTTTCTCAAGAGGAGACTTTAAACAGTGCCGCTGTGCAAAGAGTAATCGCTAGCCTAGAGACAACAAACGAAGATATTCTTGTAGGTAAAGTTCAAGATATAACTTCAGAAGAAATTAAAATGAGAGCGATGGGAGTTTTTGCAACTCAGAATCGCGCTGTAACAAAGCAAGATTATATATCTTTAACTTATTCTATGCCGGGAAGATTTGGGAATGTTAAAAGAGCCGTCATAAGACAAGATAAAGATTCTTTTAAAAGAAATCTTAATTTATACGTTATTTCAGAGGGGCTGGAAGGTACTTTAACCAGAACCCCGACGACAATCAAAACTAACTTAAAAAATTGGCTTTCTCAGTATAAAATGCTAAATGATACATTAGATATTCTAGATGCCAACATTCTTAATTTACAAATAGATTATGAAGCAGTAGCAGAGATAAACGCAAATAAATTTACAGTGAAAGACAATATTGCAACAGTTTTGTCCGATTTTTTCTCTAGTCCCCCAGAGATTGGTGAACCGATCTATATAACAGACATTTATAATGTTATGAACGAAGTTCCCGGCGTTGCAGATATTAGCAATGTTGAAATAAGCGTCAAGTCTGGCGGCATATATTCGGATTATTTTATAAACTTAGAAGATTATAAATCCCCAGATGGGAGATTAATTCAAATGCCAGACGATGCTATTTATGAAATAAGATTTGTGGGAAATGATATTAGAGGAGTTGTTACATAATGGCTATTAAAAGATACATTGCGACAAAAGATAATACAATTTCAGATGCATTTAAATCAAACTTAACTGGAACTGCATCTGGCTCTAATATGGGTTTTTCTGATTCTTTAGAAGTATTTTCCATTTACGGACAAGTATCAAGCTCCGCAGGATTTACAAGAGAGCGTTCAAGAATCTTAATCAAATTTCCTGTAACAGGCACTACAAGTATCGAAGCTGATAGAGATGCCGGTTTAATACCTGCGTCTGGGAATGTTAATTTTTATCTAAATATGTACAACGCTGTTACTCCCAACACTCTTCCAAGAGACTTTACATTAAATCTATACGCTGTTGACCAGGCTTGGAATGAGGGCGACGGCTTAGATATGGAAGAATATAAAGATCTTGGAACATCTAACTGGGTTGAAAGAATAGACAATGTAGCTTGGGCTATGACTGGCGCTTCTTTCCAAAATACGGCATCAGTCACTCCTTGGGACGCTTATGCTTATTTTGAAAATGGAGATGAAGATATATCTGTCGATATCACTCCTTATGTAGAGCAGTGGATAAAAGGAGGCGGTTCCGGTGGATTTGAAAACCATGGTTTTCTTATTGCTTTAACTCCAACAGAGGAAAGTGGCTCTAGGTCTTACTATGATAAGAAGTTCTTCGCCAGAAGCAGTGAATATTTCTTTAAAAGACCTAGTATCGAAGCCAGATGGAATAGTTCAGATACAGACAATAGAGGAAACTTTTACTATTCAAGCTCTTTGGCTACGGCTGATAATAATATAAACACTCTTTATTTGTATAACTATGTTAGAGGGCAATTGCAAGATATTCCTAATTTAGGAACGGACAAAGTTGTATACGTTAGTCTTTTTTCTGGATCTTTACAGAATGATGAACCAACCGGAAGCGCGTTACAGCTTTCTCCAGATAATAATTCAAGAGTCAGATCAACACATTTGACTGTAGTAACTGGAGGGGTTATTTCTACAGGTATCTATACTGCTTCATTCGCTTTTACAGGATCATCAAGTCTTACAGATGTTTTTGATGTATGGTTTACAGGAAGTCATCACACTGTTGATGCTACTAATGCAACAATACAATTTCACACGGGCAATATTGTTCCAAAAACCCTTGATTCTTCCAACATAAACCCCACAACTCAATACGTCACTAACATAACAAACCTCAAGCCCACGTACACAACCAGCGAAGAACCAAAATTGAGAGTTTATACGCGAAAAAAGAACTGGTCACCAACAATATACACAGTTGCAAATTCAGAAATACAAACAGACATAATAGATAAGGCTTATTACAAAGTTGTAAGAGTTGTAGACGATCTAGAGGTTGTTTCTTATGGCACCGGCAGCGATCAGCAAACAAAGCTTTCCTATGATGTTAGCGGAAATTATTTTAATTTAGATATGTCGCTACTAGAGACTGGGTATATGTATGATTTAAAATTTGCATATTATTTAAACGGCGCTTATAAGGAACAACCAGAGACCTTCAAGTTTAGAGTGGAGGATTAAAAGTGTCTATAAAAGACTTATTCGACGACATAGAAAAAGTTAATGTTTCCACAACCGCATCAAATCCTCAAATTTTAAATTTTAATGAGGAGTTGGAATCTTCTAATTATGCTTTTGAGGTTAACAAAGATAGAAAAAGATTTGTTCCTAATGTAGACTTTTCAAAACCTGAAAATTTTGCTCGCTATGGTTCAGCAGAAGAGTATTACAAAAAAGCTATTGAGTGGATTTATGGGTATTATCCATATGACGGATCATTAAAGGACAAAGAAGAATGGCACAACAGTGCATCTTATCTTGAAAATTATGTCTTTGAAAGCCAGTATCCTAGAACTAATGGATATGCTTTGTTGTCTGCTAACGGATGGGGGACCCAAGCATCGACCGACTCCGGTTATGGTCTGCCGACCGATTTAGAATATATATCTTTTAAAAGCGGACCTCACGAAAAAAACATCTGGGATACTTCAAAAAGTAGAGAGGAAAATTTAAAATTTGATGTAATCAATAACGGCGTGACTGTAGAATTTTGGCTCAAAAAGAGCGGCTATGCAACCTCAACCGGAAAAGAAGTTATTTTCGATCTGTGGAATAGCAAAGCTAGCAATCAATACGACTATGGTCGATTGAGAATTGAACTTTCTGGAACATCGCCAGGAGCAGCTTTTAGAGTAACAGTTCTTTCTGGAACTGCTGGAGCACACAGCGTTCCTGTTGGAGAGACCATAACCCCTTCAGTCGTTGCTGACGGTAATTGGGCACACTACGCTTTTACTTTGGGTAATAAAGACGGCAACCTAGAAATAGAAATGTACAGAAACGGCGCTTTTGTTGAGACAGTTGTAACTGGTAGCAGAACTAATCACGTTACAGGCTCCATATACGCTCACATTGGCGCAAACACCACTGCGCCAAAATATACATCAGCAGCAGTAGGTTCAGGTAAGCTATCTGGCTCTTTAGACGATTTTAGGTATTGGAAAACTAAAAGAACAGCGAGAGACATTGGAAGATATTATATATCACAAGTTGGTGGAGGAGCAAATACAGATGACGCTACAACCGATCTAGGGGTATATTTTAAGTTTAATGAAGGTATTACAGCTACGGCTTCTGTGGACAGTACGGTACTTGACTATTCAGGTCGCCTAAGTAACGGAACTTGGACAGGATATGATGTTTATTCTAGAAGTACAGGTTCTGCAATGGTACTTTCTGGAAAAACAACCTTTGAGTTTAAAGATCCAATCATATATTCAAATCATCCAGATGTCTCTTCCTTATTAACTTCAAAACAAGAGATTGGAGAAATACACGATATTTCTAATCCAACTAGCATTTATAAATCAATGCCTGCTTGGATATTAGAAGATGATGAAAATTCAGGTTCACAGTTAAAATACTTAACTCAGATAATGGGCAATTATTTTGATGAGCTTTATAATCAAATAGAAAACTTGCCTAGACTTAAAAATATTAACTTTCCCTCTTCTAGTGCTACTACCGGAAGTTTTAAGCCATACCCTTTCTCAGATAGATTGCTTACTTCTCACGGTGTAAAATTACCAGAGCTTTTTGTTGATTCAACAATACTAGAGCATTTTTCTTCAAGAAACGAAGAAATAAAATATGAAGAAAAGATTTATAATGTTAAGAATTTAATATATCAAAACATTTATAATAACCTAACTTACATTTACAAATCTAAAGGTACAACTAAATCAATAAACAATTTGATACGTGCATTTGGAGCAAATGAAGATGTTGTTAGCGTTAATGTTTACGCTCAAAATCTAGAATCAGAAATAAGAAAAAATATAGTTCAAAAAACAATAAGAAAAAAAGTTTTTGATTTCAATAATCATATGCGTACAGGCGCTACAATTTTCCAATTTCAGACTGGTTCTGGAACTACTTCTTTTATTTCAGGATCGAGCTTAGATTCTTTGTCTATTCCTACAACAATCGAGTGTGAAGTTATATTCCCTAAAAAACCCCCTAGCTTGAGCCCTAAAGAATTCAACTATACACACACAACGGCATCACTTTTCGGACAGCATACAGCCGACCCTACTGTTGCAGCAACAAATCTTTTGTGGGCAGCAGATGATGTTGCTTCTTTGCAAGTTTATGCTATTAGACCACACACAGATTCTAAAAATGCATATTTTATGCTAACTGGTTCAAATATATCTCCTTTGACGACAGATGTTTTTGATAATGTTTACGATAATGAGAAATGGAATTTTGCAGTTCGTTTTAGACCAGAAAATGAAATGCTAGGTGATTTAGTTTTTTCTGGCTCTTATGATGATTATAAAATAGAGTTTTACGGTGTTAATCAGAGGTTTGGTACTGTCACTAATGAATTTTTATTAACCACTAATAATCTCACTAATGCATTTGGAAGAGAGTTTACGAATGCTCCAAAAAGATTATATGCTGGCGCACACCGCACCAATTTTACTGGTACGCTACTTCAGTCAACTGATGTAAAAATTTCTAACTTAAGGTATTGGCTTTCTTACCTAGATAACGATGTCGTAAAGGATCACGCTACCAATATGTATGGATATGGACCTGAGAGTCCATATAAAAATCAAAGTTATAATTTTCTTGCCCTATCTTCATCTTATATACCTTTTTTAGAAACCCTAGCATTAAATTGGGACTTTAGAGTTGTATCTTCCTCTGCCGATTCATCTGGAAGATTTTTGATTGATGATTTCTCTTCAGGATCTGCTGAACTCCGCAGTAGATATGGATGGGTTGGAGATGTTACCAAGCAACTTTATTCAGGTAGAGCAGAATTTGTTCCTGCTAATGAACAAAATGTATGTATTAATGATTATATTTTTACTACTAGAAACAGGCTTCCTGAGCAATTCAATAGCGATGACATGATTTCTATTGGTGAAGATGCCGATAAAATATTTACAAAAGATACAAGACCAGTAGACTATTTCTTTTCTATTGAAAGCAGCTTGTATCGAGTAATTTCTGAAGAAATTGTAAACATATTTGCTTCTGTTCTCGATTTTAATAATTTAATAGGAGAACCAGTAAACAGATATAGAAAAAATTATAAAGATCTCGATAAGTTACGTCAACTATTCTTTGAAAGGGTTAGAAACGAGCCAGATACAGAAAGATATTTTGATTATTTTATTCATGTAGATTCTTTTATACAGCAAATGCTAGAACAATTGATACCTGCTTCTTCTAACGTATCAGATTCTATTTTGAATATTGTAGAAAGTCACGTCTTGGAAAGAAACAAGTATGAGCATAAGTTTCCTTATGTAAAGAAAAGAGTCCCACAAGCTCTTGAAGAGCCAAGCTCTGTTGACGGCGCCGCCGCCACTGCTTTAAAATGGGAAAAGTCTCACAACCCAGCAGCATCAAATCCAAACGACGAATCAGAGAATTGTTTTTATTGGAAAAATCTTGCCGACCGAGGCGGCGCTGCGATAACCTCTGGAGACGCTACAATTGATTCACAAAGAAATACATTTAAAAATATTATTTCTTCTGGATTAGTCCCTCTTAAAAATCAACTTCAAGAGCTAAAGCCTCCTGTCTATATGTTTAAAAACACCAAGCTTGATGATTTAGGCGTCGGCTCGAATTTAAAATTTAATAACCTTTTTGGATTTCATAAAGAAGCTATAAAATTTAATAGCGATGATTATTACATTAAGTTTCCTTTCTCCACTATCAAGCCTCCCAAAAAATGCGATGAAGATAACACTCCAGTAGAATTAATTAAGATTCCATCTGACTTAAAAGCAAGTACTGTAGTTAGAGGTGAAGCTGTAGATTCAGGCGATTACTCAGATGGAGACGCTAATTTACTTTTACCTTTTACTATCTTTTCGTCATCAGTTAGTACAGGCTATAGAGGAGCTATATCTAGCGATGTAAGTGCTTCTTTTGAGAACATACATAGAGATATAGTAGGAAGAAATTCTCAAAGCCCTCTACAAGGACCTTTTACTCAAAAGTATGTTGGAGGATTACAATATAGACACGCTCCATTAAACTACAGTTCTTCAGTTAGATCGTTAGATACTCCAACATCTCGTGCAGAAGGTTGGTTCATACAAACTCCAATCCCCGCAGGTACCGAGTTAAGCCTCTTGAGCGAATCTTTTAGCGCAACTAACCCTACGGGCTGGACCAATGTAGGAAGCACTGCTACAGGACCTTCTGGGTGGATTCTGACGCATTCTGGACCAACACCTTCAGTAGGGACTGGTCCAAACTCCGCATTCGACGGAACTTACTATGCTTATGCTGAAACTTCTGCCCCAAATCATCCTGGTTCAACATTCGGACTTGTTACACCTATGTTAGATGCAGATGATATAGCAGGACCAGATTTCAGTGCTTCTTTCTATTACCATATGCACGGTGTAAATGTAGGTAATTTAAAAATTCAACACTCTCAAGACCCAACTTTTGTTTCATCAGTCACTGATTTGACTGTCAATTGGGATGGAGCCAACGCAACGTTTATTGCTGGACAACAACAAGCAAACGCTACTGATGCCTATAAACAAGCAAAAATAGATCTAACTTCTCATGCTGGTACAGAATTTTATCTTCGCTTTCTTTATACTGGAGGTATAACTTATCTTTCCGATGTTGCAATCGACGCCATTGAAATATCGGGAACTTCAGGAGGTTCAGTATTTAAGCTTCTAGATCCGGCTCACGACGATGCTGATAAAATGAGAGCAGTATACTATCGCGATGAGACTGCAAAAAGACCACTAAATATAAGAAATATTAAAATGGTAACTGGCTCTTCTACAGTAATAGGTAATTATTCCAATAACTATGAAGTGGTAAATACCCCTGGTAGAAATGTTAACAATCTTTGGTTTGTACAGAATAGCGGCTCTGTCGGATCATCAACCTCGGAGTCAGAATTTATTTCAGGCACTCTTGATTTTACATTAGCAAATAGAAACGCTCTGCAAGATGGAAGTAAAAATAAAACTGTAATTGCAGAGCGTTTTTCTGCTCCTGGCGGCGCTGAAGTAATGAGTAGAGGGTTTCTTGATGTTGAGTCTGAAACATTTTCTGTTTACAACTGTTTGAATTATAGAAACTCAACTGTACGAAATAACTTAAATATTTGGAATAAACATCATAGTATATGGGGAGGGTATGATGGAGTTTACGGATCTCCAACAGCTTCTTACCACAAAGTACAAAGAAATACAGGAAAGAGAATTGAATGGGAAGGCTCTAACTCTGTTAGTGATAGAAATTTGATATATCAAAATGTTGTTACCTCTTCTTATTATGATAATGGATTTATTTCCCACCAGATTCCACAATCAGATAGCGGATATGCTTGGATTTCAGGATCTCTTACTGGTTCTATAATTTAAAAACTATAACTAATTAAATATACGATGAATAATGAGAACTTAACATTTTTAAGCGCAAGTAATCTTGGTAGCTATTTACTAGTCCCATCTCCAAGCACTCATTTAAGGCACTATAGCACCAACTTTACTAAAGATGGTTTTATATTTAACGACTTTGTTGGCTTGAATACAAACATATACGACCCTCTTGATGCAAGCGAAAGCCTTTTGGGGCACTCACAGCAAACAGTGACTGATTTCCTTAACTATGCTTATCAAGGGGGTCTTATTTACGGCTTATCTCAACTAGCTGATGATGATTACCCTATGTTTGCAGGTACTATCCTAAATGGACTTATCCATCATCGCCAAGGTCCTTACGGCTGGCCAACTTGGAAGCAAATTAGAGGTAGTGAACATCCTTTATCTCGTTATTGGAGAGAAAATAATGTATTTTCTTACAGTCAAAAGACCTCTACAAATAAAGCAGTGTTTAATGAGAATGCAAATCAAGATAAATTTTCTTCCACTGATATTAGATTTCAAGAGACAGCTCCAGCCTTATGTTCTAGATACAAAGCTTTAGAGCACAATTTTGTAGTTGAGCAAGATGATAAAAACACAAACTTATTTTTAAAACATTCATATGGAAATATAGAATCTCACTATTCAAGCGAAAAAATTAATTTTTATCTAATTTTTCCTGAATCTTATAGCAAAAATATAGATCCTATATACGGAGATCTTAAAAAGATTTACATTACAAAAGATTTCGCTTATGATGCCGATGCTAAAAATCCCTATGGAAAGCAAGTTCCTTTTAAATTGTGGAAAAGTTTTATTTATTCTGAAAATGTTTTCCCTAAAGAGAAAAACTCTTATTTAGCTAAGACAAGAAAAAGAACCAATTATGCAGAAATCGCAGGAACTGGACCTAATGGCTATGACAAGAGAGACTTTAGAACTTTTTGGAAAAATTCTATCCTTGATAGGAACTTGAGAACACCACATGAAGCTAAAAACTCCCAAAACTATACAATCTTTGATGCTCTAAGTGTCTGGTCACTAGACACCGATTTACCTACTGGTTCCGATGGCTTTAGAAACACTTTAGGAGAACTTCAAACAGGGCTTGGGTATTACAGCACTCAGGAAACTGACTGGTCTTGGTATCCATTTACAGCTTCAGTTGTGTTTCATCGCACTCCCATACAACACGTAGCCCCGCCGCAAAAATTTGATCAGTGGACATATAATGTTCCTTATTACGCTACAAATTTAATATCCTCTAAAAGTCCATTTTTTAATTCTTACGAAGATTTCGCTGAAGATATTAGAGGTCTTGGTAAAGGCTATTCTATTGTCCCAGAGTTCAAGATTTCAGATCATATGGAATACTATGTGAATCAAAAAGATGGTGATTTTTTAGCTAAAAACGATAAGTTTCTATCTCTACCAGGAGCCAGCATAACATCTAGTGTCAGTCCAGGCAATACAGAAGATTCAGGATTGAACGAACAATTCTTTTTGGATTATTCTAACAGCGATTTTATGAAATATTTTTCTAAGTTTGGTTCTGACCACAAAAAAGAAATAATAGATTCATATAATTTTAAAGTTAAAGGAATAAAAAAATTACTTCCTTATCGAGGTTTTTACCCTAGTGAACGTGTTGTGCAACTGGGAACTATTTTATCGCAATCTTTTGGGGATCAATTGTCTGGAGCTTTTGGACAAAGAGGTGGCACATTCACAGTTGCTTCTGCGCAAAACGTTGGATTGAACGCCTTTTTAAGACAAATAATAAGCCCTGGAGTTGTATGTAATTCTTTGAAATCAGGGATAGCTGTTGATTTTCCTGCGTTGACAGGAAATATTGGCTCTTCAGTCGCTATTGAATACGGTGTAAAGCCTTCGGGGAATATAGGATATTGGGCAAGCAATTTCAACTATAGATTCCCTTTTGAGGCAGCAATAGAGCCTCATACGTACTTCCCTCCAACAGGCACGCTAGATCACAGTGTTCATCTTGGCGAGCCTGTTAAAGTTGGATCTAACATTTATCAAGCAAATGCAACTTGGCTAGGAAGCTATTCAGAAATGTATACATTAGCTGCAAATAACTTTTTTGGCGAGATACCTAAGTTTTTCTTAAAAGACCAAAAACTAACCACGTTTACTTCGAATAGAGAATCAGAATTTAAAAGCGTAGAATCTGGAAAGTCTTATTTTATGGATGTTGTCTTAAAGAGAACTGATGACATGGTTTTGTGCGAAGGACAATACCAGCCAACTTCTGTCCCTTACACTGGTTCTATGCAAAAAGGCTCTATCTATGGACCACCAGTAAGTTCTTCTTGGTCGAATGATGTAAACGGCTCAAACCTTACAGATCCCGCTTATGCTGCATTCACTCCACCTTATTTCTATGAAGACTCTTTGGCTCGCATTTTATATATACCTGCTTCTTCAGGGCAACCCACGCTTAGTGATATTTTATCTCAAGCAAAAATAGAAACAGTCTATTCTGGTTCTTCTGTATTTCTTGGACTTAACGATACTGCTTCTAAAAATAAGATGGCAATTTCTGCGTCTGTAAATTTGTTTCAAAAAGGAAAATCTTTAGAGACAATTTATGACGCAGCAGGTAACGTGCTTGAATATAGAGAGTCAAAAGATTCTACTTTTGATTTTTGGTCTATCGGCACTAAATTTGAATGTCCTAATATTAACTTTAGCGCATCTACTGATTATCATAGTCCTGCCACAGGTCGAGGCTTGTGGGGTGGATATGGAACGCTACCTACTGGAACTACGGGTGTATTTCTAGAGCTTAGAGAGTCTTTTAAACAATTTACAACAGATTCTATACAATCTAATACAGGATCATTGATTGATGTATGTGGTTTTAAAGCTGGCAACAGGCGCATCGGAACTGTCTCGGGGGATAAAACTATTTCCGAAGCAGTGGTTGCAATTCCTTACATATGGGAAGATGATTTAAGTCCAGCAGAAAAAAAACTCACTGCTTCCACTTTTAAATTAAATAAATCGACTAAAAAAAGATTTTTCTCTATTAGAAAAAATACACTTACCCGCGCTGTAAAAGATGCTGCAAACGAACCTGATTCTCAAAAATGGAAAAGTCAATCTGTAACTGATATGGTCTTGAAAATGCGAAAGTATAATTTACCTCCTCAATTTGACTTTTTAGAGTTTGGGAGCAAGGCATTTGCTATGTATATTTTTGAATTCGAACACAGACTCACTCAACAAGACCTTTCCGATATTTGGCAAGGATTGATGCCAGAGATATCAAGGACAGCAGAGCTTCAAGATTCTTCTATTCAGCACCCAGCAGGACAGACAGAGTTCTTCCAGGGCAAAAATCTTCCTAAATATACTCGTTGGATGGTTTTCAAGGTTAAGCGAAAAGCAGCTTCAAGTTATTATGATTTGATAGACTCACAGCAAAAAGACCCTAGAATTACTTTAAAATCCCACAAAGAAGAAAAACGCTTACCATATAATTATAATTGGCCATATGACTTTTTCTCTTTGGTTGAGCTAGCTAAGTTAGAAACAGGTATTGAATTTAAACCACAAACAACAGAAACAGATATTATAGGCGTAAAGAGCAGTTAAGATGGAATTTTTTAATCAAAAAGAACAAGTAATAGACATCCAGCTAACACAGTACGGCAAACGCCGCCTCTCTGCTGGTAAGTTTAAACCTGCCTTCTACGCTTTTTATGATAAAGATGTTTTGTATAATTCAGAATTTGGAGGATATTCGGAAGTTCAAAACGACTCTGAAACAAGAATTAAAAGCGAAACTCCTCGTTTAACTATTCAACATAATTTTATAGGAGTTGATACTCAAATAAAAGAAATGACTATGATTGAATCAAAAGGCAACGAGCTTGATGATTTAGTAAAGAAACAGTTGCTTCAAGACGTTGAAAATAAGTTTTTTGCCGATAATACGCAAATAGGCACAACAAAGCTTGATAATAGATATAACCCTAGCTGGGATATAAAATTTTACAATGATCATTTGATTAACGCTACGTTGCAATCAACAGGCTCTGGTCAGGTAAAAAGAATTCCTCAACTTGAGACAGAGTTAGTCTATAGGGCATATGCAACCAATGATATTGATCAATTAAATATTGAAGTAGGAGAAGATTATTTCACAGCAGCAGAAGATTTTTTCGAATCAGAAATTGAATTTGATGACGGTTCTATATTATTAGCAAAAGATGATTTTATACTTTTAGGAATAGAAGAAAAGAATACTAATTTTTACAATGAGAATTTTGAAATAGAGGTTTTTCTTGAGGAGCTAGATGCAAACAATAAAATAAAATTAACACCACTTAAGTTTTCTACCTCCGAGGAAGACTTGTCTCTCGCTGTTGGTCAATATCTTCAATTTGAATTTGATGAAGAAATAGATGATAGTATTTTATGCAAGTATGTAAAAGAAGAAGATAAAAAATCACTTTATGTACAGCAGATTTTTACGTGCCCAGATACTATTGATGATTTCCAAGAAATGGATATATACGATGATGATGATCTTGGAGATGCTTGCTGATGATAACCACCAACATAAATATCGACAGCTTTGCTAGTAATTTTGTTCCATCTGTATACATCAGCAAGATTGTTTTAGACACTCCTAATACAAAAAAACAAAATGAAAGCTTATCTTTGGAAGTAGGGTGCTCCATGCCAGTTGTTAAGTCTGCAAAGATAGATGAAACTTTTTATGCTAATGCCAAGACAAGAGAATTTATGTCTATTAAAGTAGTGGCTTCTTGTGATAGAGATCAGATTGCTTTTTTAAAGACTTTAAATTCTTACCAATTTTGCAAAGTAGTAGAAAAATTAAATGATTTATATGTACACACCATTGGTTTAGCAGATTTACCGCCCACTTTAGATTCTTTTCAAAGTGAGATTAAGAATGGGCAAGAAGTAAGCAACGTTGTTTTTTCTGCTGATTTAAAAATAGAAAAAAACAATCTTAACGACGTGACTGTATTTGTAGTTCCCTTTTTTGATAAAACAAAAATTGAAAATAGCTTCTCCACCACACTAGATTTAAGCAACCTTATTTCAAGTGGAGATCTTAGTAGATGCTATGGAAAACTTGTGATAGAAGATGTAATAAAAGCAGGTGAAACCCAAACAGAAGCAGTTTATTATGAAGATTCTCAAGGTTCCTTATGGCTTGGAGATGTAATACTTGAGGACAACGAACCTGTAAAATTTACAACGCAAGGACCAGGAGGGTCGCTTACGGAGAAAAAAACTTTTAATAGCTCTCTTCACGATTATAGAGTTAAAAAACAAATAGAAGATACTTTTATAAATTTAAATGATTCAGTGAAATTATTCTCTACTAATAGGGTGGGCGCATCAAACTTACCTCCTAATGTAGAATACACAGCAAAAGATTTTTCAAAAGATCAAAAAGCAGGTAGTCCTGTTTATTTTTCTAATGCCATGGTTACTTCTAATAAAGACGGCAATGTAAAAGTTCTTTTTGCTGTTAATTCGAGAGAGCTTTTTTATCAATTGTCTAGTTTTGGAAAACTTTGGGACAATATGTTACCTGGACAAAAAAATGTTGTTTTACCTCCAGACGGAGCTTTGTTTAAGTCTTTAAAGCTAGTGCGTAAACGGATAGAGTCAGAAACAAACGACAATCTATGGAACACTATAGGCAAAAGACCCGAAAAAGAAGAGCTAATAGCCATCCTTGGCGAAGAGGAGACTGATACTGGCTCTATAAAATCTATCAAAGTGGATCTTTTAGAACAGCCTGATCAACAGGAAAATTATTTTTTCTTTTCTGCTGTAGATACACAGGTGTCTTCTAGGAACTATGGTTTTTATCAATACGGTGTAAAATTTGTGTTTGAAGATAGGATAAAATCTTTTCTTGAGTCTCAATTAAATCTCCTGGCTTCTTATTACAAAAGCTTGGCGGATTATTATTGTATCGCTTCTAGTCCTTCGAGCTATATGATTTCATCAGGTAAGTTTTCTTTAAGCTTTTCTACAAATAATCAAGAAGATTATTCTAATTTAATATCCAATGCTTTAGCGAGTTTTATAGGCACACATCAGTTGCTTTTTGGAGGAGATTATAAGCAAAAACAAAATATGGCTAAGTTACTGATAAACTTGTCTTCTCCTACTACCGGCACTCAAAAGGGCTTGTTGTTAGTTTTAAATCTTTTTGAAAACTTAACGCATAAATTATCTGAGTTGTTAGGAATTAAAAATCTTTCAAGCCCACAACCAGACAATACCACATCATATGCACCCCAAGGAATAAAAAGTTTTAATCAAAAGCACTTTATAGAGAGAGAACATTTTTTTGGTGAAGTTTATAATTCATACAATAGCTCAAAAAAAGGCTATGAATTTCTATCACTACCAACGGAAACACCAGACGAAACTCTTGGAATTTCTATGCTTGATTACGATACCTACGAACAAAGAGTTAACTTTGAAACAAGTAAATATTTTAAGTCTCTTGTGGGTACTTTTAATATTACTCTTTATCAAAATAAAAAAAATACAAACACTACAGTATCTAAAAACTTAGAAACGAGTAAATTTACTTTCTTAACTCCGACAATGATTTCTGCACCAGACGACACCATATACAATTCAATTGATGAGAATGGAGTTATAGATTATGGAAAATTAAATTTAGCTTACTTGTCCATACTTAAAGATAAACTTAATAGCCTTGACCCAACTTTCAAAGTTTCAGGAAAAATGTTCACTAATTTAACTTTTGAAGAAAAAAAACAAAAATATCAATTAAATGAAATTTTTGGACTTAAGGGGGGCTCTTATGTTACAACAGAGACAGAAGGAGTAACTTTATTTGATATGATGAACGATAATTCTCAGAACACTCCTTTTTCAACTAATAGTAGTGCAGAACTACAGCCATCATCCTCTGTTCAAGAACTACCTATCTTATCACCAGAGCAGATCGATGAGCCAAATTTTAATGATTCTTTATTTTTCTTAAGCTCGGTACAGGAAGAGGGTGATATATCTAATTTTCATTCGTTTCTCTCGGCAATTAATGGTAAATATGATGAGGCTAAAGGGCAACAAAAGTTCTTAGTTAGTGCAATAGAAAAGTTTATCCCTAATCAATACGTACATCTTCTAGCTCTAAACAATACTTCTAATTTATCTAACTCTTCAGACTTAAAAAATATATTAGAAGTTACGGAAGACCCCGGCACGAGCAAGACAAATGCTCTAGAGAAATCAGATACTCTTGAAAAAAGCTTTGGCATATGGTTGAATTATTTTAATGTCGCCGCAGTTGAGTATTTGGCTGGTTTTGCAAATAACGAAACAAAGGAACCTTATTTTAGACCTTTGACTGCTGATGCTTTTAATTCTATAAGGTCTAACAATCAAACAGTAATGTGCCGTATGAGAATTTATTACGATAATGATTTTCAAATTAAAGAAAGTCAAGATCTTAATCTGCCTACATTGAATAGATATTTTATGATAGCACCAGCAGGATTTCAAGGACTTGTTACACAGCCTAGCCCTCCCAACGACACAGCAGAGACAATATTCAAAATGTCGCAACACAATACCGCCATATTAAATGTTCCTACTGTTTCTTTAAATTCCAGCATGAGTGTCGATAGTTTAATCATAGCAAAAGAAAATGCGCCTAAGCCTGTAGGTAAGCCAAATGAAAGACTTGAACAAGAACGTTTCACAGAAAGCACAGCCACTGGTACAAGAACAACTAGCCCCGGCACTGGCGGCGGTGGAGGAGGATACTAATGTCTTTTTTTGATGATCCAAAAAACCCTAAGTTACCGGGCAACCCATTATTTCCACAGCCTGAGAAAGAACCAAACAATCCTTTTGAAGAGGTGGAAAAAAATCAAGATCTCACAGAGGAAGAAAAAAAACAAGCAAAAGAAGCTTTTCTTAATAAGCTATTAGGCGCTGATAAGCCAAAAAAATATACTGCTGCTGGTATAGATGAAGCGCTTAACGAAGCTGGAGGTGGCGCAGGTGGTTTTAAAGATATTATAAATGATCTTAATCAGATGGATCTTTCAGTCATAGATTCAGATAAATACGGCTTGAAAGAATACTTAGATTTTGATCAAATACTTTCTAAACCTATTCCTTATGTTGGAAGTCTTTTGTTTGTCGAAGATGTAAACACTAACGTAGTAGAGGCTGCATTTGGGAAGCCCATAGATGCGTTTAGAAGAGATATTGATAATTTTTGGACATCTAATAACCCAGACGGTTCAGATTTTGGCTTAATTAAAATGCCTAGTTCTATTTCAAACCCGCTCGTACCAAGCCAGCCTGCTTTTACTGTGTACAGTAAAAATTTAGACGCAGACATTATTATGATGAAAAGCAGCCCAACCCTGGTAGAAGAGCTTCAGCCTGGAAAATTAGGTAATGTTAAATATGAAAATTATGCTATGACCATACCGCCAGAGACTTTTGAAAAAGTATCCAAAGAAAAAAACAATCCTACTTGGTTTGAAGAGTATCTTGTTGATACTTTTGGTTTAAAGTTTCCTCCTTTTTATCCTGACCATAATTTTGTTATGGAAACGCCAAATAATTCTATAGCAAGCGCTCACACTCATAATGGTAACTTTGTTCAAGTAAAAGGAAATTACAACTTCTTGAACAGACAATATGAAGAATCTATTAATGATAAATCCGTAGACGAAAGATTGCTTCCTAGTTTGTATACATATATGATTGCTCTAGAAGAAAATGCAAAAATCTTAAGCTCTAATCTTGAGATAGACGGTCCAGTGGCACAAGGACCAGGACCTCCTGGCGCTAACAAGTTTGAAACTGTGTTTTTTGATCATCTAACATTAAATAAAGAAATAGAAGATTTTGATTTAAACGTTTACAAATATTTAGAGCCCGGTGGAAATAACGTTGAAAATGAAACAATAACGGAATATTTTCAGTTATGGTCTCAAACTATAGAAAAATTTGTTCAGGAAGGAGATCAAATACAAGAGCTTCTAGATGATTTTAAAGCGTTTGTTTTTTCTGAAGCTAGCTATGAACAAGTATTCAAACATAATTCTGCCGTTACAAACTTTCCTATGAATGTAGAGTTGAATATGTCTACAGACATAAATAAAGACTTTTACAATCTACTGAAAAAAACAGAAACAGCTAGAATGTTTGCTTACGATGGACTACAAAGCGTTGACTCTGGAGAAATTAATTTTGTTGAAACAGAGGGGAATGGATTTGATATAACTCCACCGAGAGTAATTTATGACTTTGAAGATATAGTTGAGCAGGCAAACAATGCGAACGTCACGCAGAATGACGGATATGTTTTTTTTGGAAAGCCTAAAACTCCTTATGGAAATGTTTTTATCGACGAAGCGCTCGCTCTCGCATTAAAATCAAAAGTTATAGACTTGATAAATACCCGATCGCGAACATATGCAGACATTTTAAATGGAGTTCCTGCCTATAGTGAGACTTTGTTTTATGAAGTACAGAAGTATACCTCTACTGTCAATGGTCAATTAATAGATTTAAAACAAACATTTTTCCTTCCAAATGATAATGAAAAAATAATTGAACTTATGGATACGCAAGTAAAGTATAACAAGTATTATGTTTATAGAATATTTGCCCATAAGGTTGTTGTTGGAACAAAAATATCTTATGATTTTGCTCCACTCGCGCCACAAAATGATGGACCTGCCCCCATTGGAGCAGGTGGAGCACCTAACTCTACCACACTGACTGTAAGGTTAGAGCCCAGTGTTAAAATAGCTAGAGTACCTTACTACAACGTTAATGAAACAATTCCTATATTAGGCGGCGGTCTTATTGGAGATGCTTTCTTGGCAGGCGGTGAACATTTAACTACAATTATTTTAGACAATGCCCCTTTAGCACCACAAATAGAGTTCTTGCCCATAATAGGTAAACCAAGAGATATTATTATTAACATAAAAGATTCCAAAGGATCTATTAAAAACTTCTCAAGAACTTTTGGAGACAACGACGCAGCCAACCATTTAGCAATTTTAAAGCAGCAATATAAAAATGAATACAATGTTATAGATGAAAAGCTAGAAAATGTAAGTCTTGTTAATAATAAACTTTTCTTTTCGGCAGACGAGCCTGCACTGTATTTTGAAGTTTATCAAACTCCTACCAAGCCAGAAACCTATGCTGGCTTTTTAGAATCAATCTATGCTGTCCTCGATGGTCCTAACAATTCTATAGGACTAAAGCTGAATTTTAATGAAAAAAGATATTTTACTTTTAGAACTATTGATTATCATGGCAATTTTTCTAATCTATCAGAGATATACGAAGTAGAAATAAAAGAAAGCTCTGGAATAGCATATCCTGTAGTAAAAATATTAGATCTTGAAGAGGAAGAAGAAAGAGCAGAAAAAGAAGAAAGCATTATTTCTCGCTCTGGTAAGAGATTTGTTATGATTAAAGCAGCAGACAAGCAAGTAGAGTTAGAAGAGCCAGTATTTTCTGGTGCGCCAGATGCAACAAATAAAGAACCTACAGCAGAAGATGTGATTGTTCCATTTTCTGAACAAGAAAATTCTGTATTTAATCCTAAAAATAAATTTAAAATTAGGATAAAATCTAAAAAAACAGGAAAGATCGTAGAGATTAATTTGAGATGCAAGCAGAAATTGGATAAAATCTTTTATTAAAGAAAAACAAAGGATTACGAGATAAAACAACTATTTATAAAAAGTGCTTATAGTGTCTATTTATACAAGGAGATAAATAAATGGGTTTTCTAGACAACAGCGGCGATATTATTCTTGATGCAGTATTAACTGACGCCGGTAGATTTCGTCTTGCTAAGGGCGACGGAAGTTTTAAAATTACAAAATTTGCCCTTGGTGATGAAGAAATTGATTATTCAAAATACAATAAAAACAATGCCAGCGGTTCTGCTTATTACGACTTAGAAATTATGCAAACACCAGTCTTGGAAGCTTTCACTAATAATGCCTCTAGTATGAGTTCTATGTTGATGTCCATGACAAGAAATAATTTACTTTATCTACCTATTCTTAAACTAAATGAAGTCTCACAACAAAACACTAGATATTCAACTGGAGAAGTATTCGTAGTAGCTGTTGACCAGGCAACTGAGACACAGATTCAGACCGACGCTTCTCCTAACAACTGGACTCAAGGTGTCATAGCTGGACAAACTGGCGGCACTTTTAGCACTAAAGTCTTAGTAGAGCAAGGACTAGACACAACAGAAATATCAGATTCGATCGCTTTAGACCCAGATTTAGTAGAAACTCAATATATTGTTGAGATGGATAATCGCTTTGGTAAGATTAGGTCTGTAACCAACGGCGGCGGCGGTTCTATTGCAAGTCCATCTTACATTGATGATGATAACATCGCTAGTTACTACTTCTCTTCAACCAGAAATGGAGAACTAGTTCAAACAAGCTGGCGAGATAAAATTAATCCAAACGTTGCCACTGTTGATCCTAACTTGAAAGCGATTCGTGGACCTAAAGGTACGCGCTTAGAATTTATGATTGCTTCAACGCTAGACTTGTCAACCAGTTCTTACTTGTTTAGTACTTTAGGCGGAACAGGCTTTACTGTCGGATCAACATCATATAATTTTATTGACTCTATTATAAGAGTTGTTGGCGGTACAACAGGATACACACTTGATATCCCGGTTAGATATATTAAGAAACCATAATGAGGAATAAAAATGGCTACCACTTTTAAGACACTTACAAATAATGATATTACAGCAACTAGAACTCTTTTACATGAAGCGATCCCTATCACTGGATCTATTGTTTCTGGTACTTACAACTTAGGACAAACCCTCGCTTTAGGTTCGGCACAAAATATCAAAACTTATTCCCATGGAATGTTTCAATCTGTTTATGATTATCCTTATTTAAGTTCCTCTGCAAATCATATTTTTGACATTACACTAGGATACTCCAATAGTTCTAAGCTTAGTGGGTCAGCCAATACTCAAAATGCTAAAAAAATTAATCTTTATAATCAATTGGCTCAAGTTTTGGCTGGGTATGATGCAACAGGCTCTATCTTAAAGTTTGACGAAGATGGAAATATTGCAGACGGCGGTACAAAACTTAATGAGTGTTTTTTCTTGAATTTCTCAAGACTCTTGAACAAAGACGAAATTAAAAAAGGTTCGTTCAATCTTCAACTTGGCGTACACGCTGACTTTGATCAAACTAGAGCCACAACATTTGATAAACTAATCACAATTCAAGATTCTAGTGGGTCTGATGGATACAAGGTTAACTCACCTGCTGGAGAGTACGGAATTCTATTCGCCACTGGGTCAAACGATGCTCAAGGGCAAGTTGTTAAAGGAGCAGGCAAGGCTACTGAAAGCGGACTTCCTTGTGGCTTGCTTTTCTATCAAGCAGGAATAGCTGTTCTTTCTGGCTCTGTTTTCTCGGACGAGGCAGACGGAGGGATTTTGCACAATACTGCTGTTGGAACTAATACTATTGTTGACGGCGCTGCTGCAACAGGATACAACTCTGTAACTTCTTCAAATATTGATACTATTGCAAATGGAGTTAGAAACAGGTTCTACAATCTTTCTTACAATAATACTACAGAACTTAACTCTACTATTTATTTCTGTAGAGCAAATCACAATGATTTTAATTACAGTGCGAATCCAACTTATTTAACAGAAAGTAAAATAAGAGTAAAGAATGTTTCTACTGATTCTCCTGTCTCCTACATTACAACAGTTGGTCTTTATTCGGCAGATAACGAACTTCTTGCAGTAGCAAAGCTCTCTGAGCCTCTTAAGAAAAACCCCGAAACAGAATTAACTTTGAGAGTAAGATTGGACTACTAGGCGTTATGTTATGGCTTTATACAGATTTGGACCAGACGATGTTTTTGTTAGCAGTGTAAAAACTTACCCGAGCACAAATTTTTTAATTTACTCTGGCTCTTATTACTATAATAGCAAAATTACAAGTTCTGGTTCTTTTTCTAATCCTATTAGAAATGTTCCACAAGGACATATCAGCTTATATGAATTAAATGTAGATAGAAATTCAGCCGAGACCGGCTTTATCTATCCTTTTATTATCAAAGAAAGTTCTCTGGATAATTTATCTTCTGTGGCTACTGGCTCATTTGACGAAGCTGAATATGGCGGATTAATCACTGGAAGCTATCCTTTGTCTGCTTCCATAACAAGAACTTTCTATCCTCCTTATACAGGAGATTCTTTGCCAGTTCCTGATACTACAGCGTCTTATAGACCTCATGTGATGGCTTTAAAAAATGCTACCAATAGTTATCTTAACTTAAGCCCTCAATATCAATACTCGGCATCTTCTGAAAACATACTTGGCGGATGGAACAAAGACACGCAAGATATTAATCTGATTAATATACCCTCTATTTTTTATGGCTCTTCTATTAAAAAAGGGTCGGTAGAGCTTAAGTTTTACGTTAGCGGCTCAGTGATAGGGCACCTTGTAGACACTTATGAAAATGGTGAGCTAATACAATACTCCTCTTCTTTTTCAGGCAAAGATGGACAATGTGCAGGAGTCGTTCTTTATGACGAAGGTATTATATTGTTAACTGGTTCTTGGGATCTATCCCGGCACGACGAAGAGTATCTTAATACTTCAACACAGTATAGACCAAGATGGACTTATTTTGGCGCAACCGGCTCTGCCGCTTATGATTTTCTCAAAGAATCAAGCTATACTTTAGATTTTAAAGGAGTTGAAAAAGTTCCAAACATTACAATGCTTGCACACGCTCCAAAGAACAAGCTTAATAACTCTACTAATCCAACTTTTGTGGAAAAAAACGACTACACTGTTAGCTTTGCTACTTCTTCAATGAATTATAAAGAATATGATGAATTAGAGATTAAAAATATTGTAAAAAGCCCTTATACTAATTACACGGCAAGCTTTCAAAGAGAAGTATACATCTCGGAAATCGGCATATACGATGAAGAAGAAAATCTTATTGCAATTGCCAAGCTTGCTAATCCAATTAAGAAAACTGAAGAGAAAGATTACACGTTCAAGTTAAAGGTAGACATTTGATTTTAGGCTTAGATGTGAGCACAAGCATCACAGGAATAACAATACTTGAAAAAGATG
>Ga0209232_1000307_pt1 | contig 31395 bp, 47 predicted proteins | sample ETNvirenome_2_60_FD_184066 | JGI IMG/M metagenome (GOLD analysis project Ga0209232, IMG submission 184066) | Marine viral communities from the Pacific Ocean - ETNP_2_60 (SPAdes) (version 2) | ecosystem: Environmental > Aquatic > Marine > Oceanic | place: Pacific Ocean | collected 2013-06-22
AGGTTTAAATTTTTTGAGAAAGTTAGGCTATTGCCCCCGGGAGAACCAACTAAAAACATATCCCCTGTAATTCCACTCGGAGTATCTGCTAGACCGCTAAAATTATTATTTGTGCTGGCTATGGCGGACGCCATATCTTTTATCGTAGCGCTTCTACTAACTCCAGAATTAGCTACTACGACTAGGGCTCCTGTTGGCACTGGAGAAATCCCTGAAAGTTGAGATATTTTTTTATTTGCCATTCCTTATTCCTTTTATATTATACACTTTTTTAATGCAGTGGTATGTAGTTATCGACTAAGAGTGCATCTGATTCCTCTAGTTCTAAATGAAATCTTTCAAAATCTCCTGTTCCTCCATCCATTGCTCCAGTAGCCTCTAGTAGATGAAACTCTTCTAATTTTTGATCTGCTAAAAAACCGCTTATAAATAAGCCTTTAGATAAATCATCTGGATCTATTTCTGTACTAAAGCTAGCTGTAAACTGTTTGTTTGCGCCTATTGAAGTATCATAATTAAATCCGTCTAATTTAGCCTTATTAAAAGAATATCTAATTAATTCATTTTCTCTTGTCTCAAAAGGAGTGACTCCGGCATGAATTGGCTCCCCTGTATTTGGGGTATCGCAAGTTTGCGGCATGTCCAACGTTATAGTAAAGTTATAGTCTTGATTTAAATTAACTAAGTCTATTAAAGATCCGGAGCTCATTTTTTCTACAGTCCCTGCAATATTTATAGTTACAGGGGCAGTGAAGTTTACTTTTCTGCTAATAGGAAATTTATACCCTAAATTACTTTCAGTCTCTCTAGGTATGTCAAAAGATATTACATACGATTCTAAATGAAGGTTTGCAAAGTCTATCCCTAGTCCAGAGAAAGAGTCGACTGTAAAATTTATATCTCCCGGACGAACTACTGATATTGGATTCCTTTCTATTCTTTTAGGTATGACGGAATTCATGCCTTCAAATTGGTTTCCGCTCTTAGGGTTTATCATTGGAGATAAAAAACCGCTCCCGCTAGTTTCAAACATTATGTTTTCTCCAACATAGCTTAAATCTGCCCTTGGAAAGCTCCCTACAGATGCCTCTGTAGAATAAGAAGTCATATAACACCTTCCGAAAGATACAACATTATATCCAGTTGCATTTGGATCGGAAGGTTGTTGTGGATCTCTCTTAGTTAAGTCTTCTATTTTTTCTCCCGTGTAAATGTCAGCGTGGTCTGAGCGCAAGGCTAAGTAAAAATTCTTTCTGTCTTTATAAGTTTTAGAAGGAAAGAACGGGTCGTAACTGCCACTTTGATAATAAAATTCTTTATGCTCCTCTTCATCAACAAAACCAGAAAGTAAAGTGTGGCCTGTATTGCTTTCATAAAATGGAGCACCACTAAAAGGCTCTTCGTACTGGGGATAGTTGACGTATAATCCAAGCTTAGCTTCGTTTGAAACATCCGCTACTAAATAACTAAAAGTAAAATTTACCTCTGGAGGATTAATAATTGGTCTACCTAATACTGATCTAGTATTAAGTTGATTTATTTGAGTGTGAGGTATACTAATATCATAAGATAGATTCTGTACTCTATCTAGTTGTTTAATTAAATTATGAGTCTGTAAAGGATTTGAATAATCGCTATTAGGACTGCCTCCAATATAGCTTAAAAAGTTATGACCAGATGGGCCTACAAAAAGCGCCTCTACATTGTAAATAACTCTTGACATTATTCTCCATCATACTTACTGCAGTAAAGTATACCAGCAAGAAAATCATCTACTTGATGCTCGTAAGCTATAGATTGAATTTCTTTTACTCTGTCCTCATTTCTGTCTATTGGCTCTGCTGCATATCTTCCTGCTTTAGCTAGCCAATTTTCTGGATCCTCATTATGGATTACGATATTAGAAATCTGTTGGGCAATTTCTTTTTGAGTTTTATTTAGGCGCTTTCTATTGTGAAGCTGTCTTAAAGCAGACTCTACTTCTAAATTTAATTTATCAGCTAATCCAAGGTTGTCTTGAATTTTTGTCAAACTAAATCTTGTCTGCTTATCCGCTTTTAGGCCTATTGGATTTTTTGTATCAGTTTCTTTTGGAACTCCAGTGCCCTCCGGCCTTCCTTTTTGCTGAGGGACGGGCTTAGCTTTTTGGTTAGGTACATCTCTGGGAGGTTTATTTCCTAAGACTGGCTCATACAATCCATCATCTTTATAACTTTTAAGCTTCTGCTGAGACTCCAAAGACTCTTCAACTGTCGGCATGCGGCCAGACTCAATAGCTTGTATACCTTCTTCTGGAGTAAGCACGCCCAACTCTATTAGCCTGCTATATACTCTAGCATAAATAGAATTATCTCTTAAGTCTAAATCTTCGAAGTGCGGAGTAGGATAATTTTTAAAGCCCATCTCTTTAGACAGTCTTTTAATTTCCGGAATTAGGAAATCATTAATAAAGACTTTTCTGCCTTCGTTCAGCCTCTCCATAAATACCTGAACTTTTATACTAGAGTTAGCAAACTTTTCGTCACTCAAAAGAATATTATTTAATCCCATTTGTATGTCGTGATTACATACTTCATATTTTTTAGGATCAAGTATTCCTGCGATATCAGGTATAACAAATTGAGCTTTTGTAGTATAATCAGAAATCAAGACTCTGCCTACTGATTCGTTCTCAAAAAGCTTTTGCATTGCCAAAAGATTCTTTTGGTTAACTCCGCCTTTCTCAGGCTCGGCGCCCATCGTTACTAGCAAGATGGATTGGTTTGTGGTCCGAGTAAGAGCCATGTCCATCTTCTTCATTTCTTGTTTCCAGTTTATATCCTCTAGAACTGGATATCCCATAGGAACAGCAAATGGCTCATAATCCTGCTTCTTATAAAAAACAGCGGTCATTTTTTCCATTGGCAAACGAATAGACACGGCATTATAACCGGGCTTCTTCCCGCCTTGTCCTTTGATCTGCTTTACAGCTTCTGGATCCAAGCTTTCTAAAACTTGCTTATCTTCTTCAGTTTTGGGATTCCTTAACCTTTCTAATTCATAATCAGAAAGTATTTTCCTAAACTCTCCTGTAGCGAAAGTAATATTTCCCGATATTTGTATATCAGCAGGATTTAAAATAATATATCTAGCAGGTAAAGAAAAAGAAGCTTCAGAAGTTAGCCCAAAAGTTTGTGTCATTTTAACAACGTCCGCTTGAGAAACATTTGCGTCAAACCTATGAATAAAAACATTTCCTGATCTGTAATATTCTCTAAAAAATTTACTCTGAAGATTATTTATATTAATTTTTTTAAGCAACGCTTCAAAAAATTCCTTGGACTTCTTGCTGCCTCCAGTGAAGTAAATCTCGCTCATGGAGAACTCTGTCATTAAATCAATTGTATTTCTAAATACAGAGAAGTTGTAATAAGCTTTTTGGCACAGGACTATAGTGTCCCTTATATCTAAGCTAGAGTTATTTGTTATACCTTGAGAATATCTAAACGGAATTATCCCATCATCAATATTGCGGTATCTATCTGTACGTTCTATAGACCCAGCTTTATTGCGCCGCGATCTGGTAGAGGCGACAGTCTCAATAAAATCCCCACCTGCCATTAAAGGCTCGTTAACGGAGTTTTCGTTCTTAGCTTTTCTTTTAACTGCCATTTTAACTTTAAATTACACTTAATCGATCATCCTTGGAACAAAAGTCGCATTAACTTCTTCGACTTTTTGTTTTTTCATATCATTATAGGCTTTGACGGCCCAGTTTCCCAACATTAATGTTGTATAATTATCTTTTCTTGCCCTATTGGCAGAGTTGCTTCTCCTTAAATGCTGCGGCAGATCAAAACTCTGAGTGCCTTTTGCAGTTGATTTTACCTCTACTAGAGCGCACTGTTTCTTTGTTTGGTAAACTAAGTCATCTTGAGCTTCTATCATTTCCCCAATATCTTCGAAGTGAGTAAGCTTTAACGGAATTTTACTAGATGAAACTTTTGAAAAGAAACTGCCGTATGCTCCGGTTCTGGATGCAAAAAATATTTTTTTATGATCTATGCAGGACTGCAAATACTCATTGGCGTTTCTTAAAAATTCGGAACTAAATACTTGCTTAAAACAAACTATGTCATCTTTAGGGCTATAAACCCTCTTGACTCTTTTAAGTTCATTGTCGTATGCCACACCCTGCTTTTCTGTGTTAAAATCAAAAAACTTTATGGCAAGGCCAGCTTCTCTGAATAGTTCTGATTCATTTGCGCTATCAATAAACTGATAACCAGCATTATCTATGATTATTATTTTTATATTGAAATTCTTATAAAGGTAAAATAAATACTTGATATGATCTTTTAAGTCTCCACCAGCCACAGCGTAAGAATGAACTAGAGTATACGATCCCTCATCCAGCTCTAAAAGCGACATGGCGAAATAATCAGAGCTAGGACTGTTGCTAAAACTGGGGTCTATGCCGAGTATATACTCCTTCTCTGTATTACCAGTAAGCAAAGTATGAGGAGACTCCCCATCTGGCACCGTGCACTCATGCATCTTCTTTGCGCTAAAATAGCTATCACTCCCGTCTGTAAACTGAGCACAGTACTCTCGCTGAAAAGAAGAATTGGACGAGCCTCCCGACTGAGCCTCTTCGATAATAGTTTTATCTATCATGTCTTCCGGTACAGAGTTGTAGCCCATTTGCGATATAAAATACTTAGAGTCTAATACGTCATCAGAGTAAATGTTTCCCATCCATTCTTTGTATGTTTTGTATAAATTTTCGAAGCTATAACTCGCAGAGGAAAGCGCTATCATTTTTGATTTATTCTCGAACACCATCCTATCTTTTTCTTCCATCTTTCCGTTTTTAATTAAGCCATCTTCTATCTCTCTGACCCTAATTCTTTCAGCCATATCTTGTGGCGCAACTAAGAATGGCATGAGTACAGTTTTAATAGTATCCTCTGGAAGTAAAAGATACTCGTCCAGCACTAAAATATTAGCACGGAACCCACGAATTTTTTCGCCGCTCAAAGGAATTGCCGTAATGCTACCTCCGTTTATTCTCCACTCGAATTGATCATTACGTTTAGACTTAGCTCCGAAAGCCTGAGCTAGTAATTCTGCCCCTTTAGTATCCACTATCTTTTCTAAGTTTTGAAATATAAATCTAGCAGTACGAAATGTCGGACCGGCTATAAGAATTTTTGTATTTGGCTCGAAGATGCATTGAAGGAAGCAGTACACGGACGCGATAAAAGTCTTACCGCATCCGCGCCCCCAGACACACATGTTAAAGTTCCTGTTAAAGAATCCTTTTAAAGTTACCTCTTGAAAAGGCGCTAGTTTTATTCCAGATATTAACTCTACTGTAAATCCTAGATTTGATCTAAGAAACTTCGCTAAAGATATTTTAGCTTGTTTAGAATCTAGCTCTCCTTTTAGGTCTAAGAGCTCTAAATTCGTGTCTTTAACATCTCTTTTGTATTTTTCGTGAGCGTACCACATTAATCTAAATATGCAATTAAAATTATAAAAAATAAAACAAGTAAAGCTTGCTCGTAAGTTAATTCGATTTTACCTCTCATAATAATTTTAAATCGTAAGCATACTGCAAATCTATTTCTTTGTATCTGCAGTTGCTAAAAAATATCCTTTTCATAACTCTTACAGATTCACTTCTATCTTTGACGAATAGAAATTGAACGTTTGGATACTCTTGTATTATAGTCCTGATATTATGAAAAATATGTTGAGGGTTCGTTCTAATTTTTTTATAAGTTCTTTTCAATTTATGAAATCTTAAACTTGAATTGTAATCGCTTTCAACCAAAACTATTAGATTCGCATCTTCTGTTTCAGCTCTTTCTATTTCGTCGCAAAACCTTTCGTAGCCTCCGCTTAAAGTCCCTACTAAATCTTGGATAGACTTTCTTTCTATGTAACAATTGCAAGTTTTGTCTTTATTACTAAGAGCATAGTCTCCATATTTTAAACCTTTTATTTCTGTTGGATAATTTTTTATCTCCAGAGGATTTTGTTCTCGAGTATCTATGTAAATTTTTTCCTCTTCATAGTTTTCCGGCGAATAACTAAGAGGCTCTGATATTGTGTCATATTTAGTCACGAGTCCAACTTCATTGCATATTTCGTTATAGTCCCCAAAAACTTTTTCGTAGTAGGACACGGAAGGACTCATCAAAGACCTGAGCTCAACTTGACAAGGCGCGAACTCTAAATCTTTTTTCTTTTTTCTGCCTGAAAGAAAATTTTTAAAATACTCTTTTGCTTCAGACGGCTCGACATGAGACATCCATTTTTTTAAATTGTTTTTATTATTAAAGTCGGTTGAGAAGTAACTTTCTTTATTTATAAAATTAATTAATTGGTTGTCATATTTATCTCTTCTGGGAAAATGCTTATAGTAATAATCTTTTACTTTTAGCTTATGACTTTTTAGATGAGCATGAAGACTTCTTTCGGATGGAAATTCTTTACCACACTCTTCACACTTAACCATTCAAGACTTCCTCCTCTGTTAAGCCCATAATTCTACATTTTATTTCATCCATGGAGGACAAGCGCTCTACTTCTTCTTCTAAAGCCTTCTTTCTGATTTCGGCAAGTTTAATCATTTTATGACGAGACTCTTCATCTTTCCACATCTCAACTAAATTTAGAATAGAAGCGTTTTCTTTTATCTGCTTGCTAAGCCTTTGACTTCTTTTTTCTTTTAGCTCGTTTAGGAGTTTAGTCTGCCTGTTAACACATTGATTATATTCTGTTTGAGCGGTGTTGATAGATTCCACCAAGCTCATTGCCATTTTTTTACCTTCGGTTTCTTCCGCGGACTGATCAAGAAGTTCTTGTAGTCTCTCTACTCTAACTTGAATATTAGATGCTATTACAACTTCAGCCGACAACACAATGTACTGATCAACTTCTTCTTGGGTTAAGTCCGGCTTGTCGTGAGTGTATCTAACAAAGCTACTTTCAAAAAGCTCTCTATTATTTTGAGATGTATAATTAGATATTTGATGCAAAAACCTATAGGTGTGCATATAAGCAATTAGTCTAGAAATATTTTTTTTATCTGAGGCTTTTAAATTTGTTTTATCTATTCCTTCGTGAACATACTTATTAATTCTAGCTATAGCTTTTGATTCATTTTTAGGAGGAAGATAATCGCTTGGGGAAACTTCTTTAACTATTTCAGAAAGCACAACTTTACCGTCTATTCCTTTAACAAATTCGCTGCAAGCCTTATATCTCCTGTCTAATGGAGCTACTCTTTCTTCGTATAAAGTCTCGCACATGTCAGTTATCTTCATAGTGGAGCAGTTGTTGTAAAGAAAGTCTCGCTCCTCCTGAGAAAGCTCGTATTCTTTTTTCACATAGTCTGAAGTGGCTACAGTTTTCTTTCCTCTAGAAGCCAAATATTCTTTTATAGCTTTACCGTATGCACTTCGACCGTCTCTGTACTTTTCTTCTATATCAGGAAAAACTTTTTCTACTAGTTCTTTGATGGCAGTAACTCCGTCTACATCGTACAACTTGTCTACTAGAGACATCTGCTCCTTAGTCAATACTATTACTTTCTTCTTCATATGTTAATATTTTCAGAGATAATTTCTTTTGCTTTCTCTATTATTGATTTTTTAATATTTTTTATTTGTTTGTAGCCCGGACTTCTATTCTTTTCCGAAGTTTTGTACCCTAAAATTTTCGCCACTTCCTGTTCTGTTTTATTTTCTAAATATAAATTTTCATAGACTATCCACTCATTTGGTTTTAATTTTGATTTGAGCTGAGCGTTTAGCCTTGATAATACCGAATCGAAATTGAATTCTTGTAGTTCTATCTTTTCTGTTTCATGCTCAACTGTCTCTAGCGGCGTAGGTAATTTAGTAAGATACGCTGCTTTTTTCGTTCTCTCCCATTGAGCAAATAAAGGACACGAAGAACTTTGAGTTCCGTAAATGTAACATAAAGAATCTGATTCCGCCGCAGCACATTTTAAACAAGGCCTACAATAATTTCCATAATTATTTCTGATTAAATTTTTTATCTGATTTGAAATCAGAGTATTTACCCAAGGAGCTAAAGATTTAGACTGATCGTATAAATGCCATTTTTTAAAAATATGTATTCTAATTATTTGAGAAACATCGTCAAAGTCCATCCATGATAAAGCAGTTAAGTTCCATCTGCTTCTCCTTTTACTTATTTCAGTATCAATAGACTCAATACAATCTTCGAACTTAAGCTTCTTTTTTCTCGGCATACTAGGACTTCTTTATGCTTCCAGCATCATTTAAAAAGTCCTGTTCTATGTTTCTTTTCGAATAAGACGCATCTCTCTCCCTAGATTCGTCTACATTATCTTCTGAAGAGCTACCGACTATATCTCCTAACTTGTGTACATTTGATTCAAAGGTTCTAAATTCAAACTCAAGAGCATCAATCTCAATCTCAAAGTTATCTTCTTCATCGTAGTCTTCATTTACTTTTTTTGCAATAACTGTTTTGGATTCACTAGCACTCGCACTAGAAGCAATGTAAGGCTTACCGCAACTTCCACAAAATTTAGGCTTTTGCATTGAGTAAGAAGCCCCTGCTCCACAACTAGTACAGTATATTTTCATAAAACAGTTTACACTATATATTTTATAAGTTTTTCTAAAATATACAAAAAAAAGTGTAAGAATTATTATGGAAAATATAAAGTTTTCCAACTGTGAAGGTGTGGAATACGAAATTAAATGGAGAAAACCCCATCGTAGCTATAACGCTGATGGCCTCTGTTGCAACCCTTTAGTTAAAGATCCAAAAATTCTCATAGATCCAACTCTTAAGGAAAACAGGTCTTTGAGCGTCTTAATAGAAGAAGTAACTCACGCCTTCTTCTGGGATATTGCAGAAAAAGACGTAAGAAAGTTTGCTCCTAGACTAGCTAAGATAATTAAAAAAGCTGGGTGGATTAAAGGGGAATCTGATTGACTTTCGTTACTATAAACTTAGTAAGTTCTGATCTTACAATATCACTTTCGTCGAATTCAAAAGTATGAACGCCCATGGATTTACTCTCTTCGTCATCAAACCCCCCGTAAAGCTTCTCAAAACCTCCTCTGTTGCCATTTTTTAAGTCAGTCTGCATTGGGTCTGCCATAATAAAACAACGTGAGTATTTGCCTATCCTCGTGAGAACTGTGACTATCTCTCGAAAAGAGCTGTTCTGAGCTTCGTCAAGAAGTATAGCTTTACTATTCCAGCTCATGCCTCTAGCGAAATTTACAGGGTGAATAGATACTCTTTTTTCTTTTTGCAGTTTTTTTACAGTTTCTTCACTTAATAATTCATCTAACTTATCCATGAACGGCAAGTTGTAGTAGTGAAGTTTTTCATCTGCATCTCCGGGAAGAAAACCTAAACGTGAATCCGAGCTTTCTACAGCAGAGCGCATGTAAATAACATCTGATACTTTAGAGTTATTCAATAATTGCAGCGCAGAATAAACCGCAGTTAAAGTTTTAGAACTTCCTGCTGGTCCCTTGCATAATATTAATCTAGTATTCTTATCAAGAGATAGTCCTATAAATCGTTTTTGTTTTTCTGTCCAAGGGAGCTCATCTATATAAAAATTATCTTTTGGCTTAATAGGCTCTCTTTGATGAATTTTGACCTTACCGTCCGTTACCTCAAGAGACTCAAAGTCTCCCGTACGTTTAACTTTTGCCATTGTCTATATTTTACACTTAATTTGGTGTAATTACTATAAAAGTTATGAATGAGGTTACTAACATAGCGCCTTCAGAAATTGTTAACGTTATAGGAGGAGGGATTTCTAAAGAGCAAGCAGAAACATTCGCTCAGCAAATGGTGGGTGATTACGGCTGGCTACTTCTCGTTGCGATAGTAACAATTATGGCAAAAGACATGATTATGAATTTTGTTCAAGGTGTTCTCGTGTTTATGGGAAATGATTTTAATAACGATGACATTATTTATATTTCTGGACGGCAAGCGCGTATAGTTCGCGTCGGAATTCGTAATACGGTTTTTTACATGACAGATCGCAGAAGTAAGATGCTCGTACCCAATGAACAGCTAAAACAACTTACAATTGAAAAGACTCTCCCGAAAAACGGTGGAGAGCCATATTTACCTAAAGCTGGGGATCCGGGATTTATAGGTTGGGAAGAAGTGCCTCTAGAGCGACAACCAATGCAAGTAGAAGTCGTTGAGAGAGAAAATAACAAAAGAACTACAAGGAAATAATTTAAAATGAGTCAAGGAACTAATCCAACTTATAATGGCGAAGGGAAGACTACTCTTCTTAATATGATTCACTCGGCGCCAAACAAAGCCGAATTAACAGGATACAAACCTTACATTACAGGGGTCTTGACTTCTGGAAATGCGGCAGATGATTCTTTTTTAAGAAATCACTTAGGCAGAGTTTATTACAGCTCGTTGCATTACGCTGGATTAGATAATTTAATAACGGATGCAGTGGACTCATCTTTTAGAACTATATCTATGACTCCTACTGGGCTTTATGAGGGAACTCCTTCAGCAGGTAGCTCCGCTCATGCCCTAATTTCGCTCTTGCTTCATTTTGACGGCTCAGATGAAGCGACTACAACTACTGATGACGGTCCAGACGAGCGCACTATAACTTTAGCCGGAGACGCCCAATTAGATACAGCGCAGAAAAAATTTGGTACCGCCAGCTTACTACTTGACGGAAATGGCGATCTTGCTTCAGCTGCGGATGATGGAGACTTTGATTTTGGAAGCGGAGACTTTACTGTCGAAGGATTCTTCAGAATTTCAAGTCTAGGAAACAATTCATTTTTCAGTCACTGGGAAAACGGAGATGCTGCCGGACAATCCTTCTACTTAGTCCATTTTAATGGTAGTAATACTTTAAGGTTCGCTTACAGACTAACAACAGGTCTTGTTGAAGCGAGTTATACGTGGCAACCTTCTACAAATACTTTTTATCATATAGCCGTTGTGAGATATGGCACGACTCTAAAAGTTTATATTGATGGAGTAGCTGTAATAAGTGAGTCTGTGTCTACGACTTCTCTCATTGCTTCTGAGGATCCATTCAGAATAGGCGCCTTTAACGATGCTACTACAGCAAGTCCAACTTTAGAGTGGGAGTTTGCTGGTCATGTTGATGAAGTTAGAGTCACTAAAGGCCAAGCTCGTTATATAGCTAACTTTGTTCCGACTACTTCAGCTTTTGAAGCTACTGACGCAACTGCTCAAACACAAGATCCATATTTTAGCAATGTGAGATTCCTTAGTAGTTTTGATGGAGACGACGGAGATACTACCACGTCAGGACTAGATGAAAGTAGTAGTGATCTTGACCTTACTTACAATAGTGGAGACGAGCTAAGCACTACTCAAAAGAAATTCGGCACTACAAGCTTATATGTCGCCGATAACGTAATAATTTCCTCTAGCGATGGTTTCAATATGGGTACTGGAGAATTTACTATTGAAGGATGGTACTACTTTACAAGCTTCAGTAATAGTTTTAGTATTTACGATCAATGGAATGGAAGTGCAACTGGGGCGGGTAATGTTCAAATGTGGATGTCGCATTCAGCTGCCGGTAAAGTAAAGTGGTATTACGACGGCAGTTCTCTTCTGCAATCAAACACTACGATGTCTGCCGACGAGTGGATTCATATAGCTTTTGTTAGACAGAGTGGGACTTTAAAAATGTACTTTAATGGCGCACTTGATTCTAATACTCAAAGTTTCAGCGGACAATTTGGCAAGACTGGCACGGTATACCTTGGAGATCAACACGCAGGCGGCGGAGGAGCGCCACAGTATTTCTTAGACGAACTCAGAGTTACAAAAGGCACAGCTAGATACACAGCAGCTTTTGCTGCGCCTACTGCAGCTTTCCTTGGGAGCTAATTTGACTTAGACCATTCTTTAGGAATAGTATAGTCAGGGGTATTTTCTTTTACAAGAGCCTCACGCCATTCTGCTTTGGAGTGCTCGGAAAGTAGAATATGATTACCCGTATTTGTGTCTTTCGATGGAGTCCACCTTTTCGCTAGTTGATACATTTGAGCTTCCTCATAACCGAGCATATATGTTAAGCTGGCGAACTTTTTCAATAGAGTTTTTTTAGGAGGCGGGTTTATACCTCTTTCTATTTTGCGCCACATAGTTTTTCCCACTCCCATTATTTTAGCAAACTTATCAAGATTTTTAAAATACTTGACTCTATACTCTTTTACATACTCGTTGAACTTCATTTTTTTCTATTCTTCCATCTATCCTTGCAAGCAGTAATTTCTGGTCCCCAACTTTTTCTATCAAAATCTAAACTTTCTCTTTTCGCGGCTATAAACCAAGCCATCTTTCCCCCATCTGGAGTATCCCAAACACCGGGGTATTCGTTTTTAGTATAACCTCTTTTTAGAAGTTCTTCACTTACTTGGCCTCTTGTCATTAATTTTGATTCGTTCATGTTGTCTAGTTGTATAAATATGATGAAGCTCGTCATAAGCTTCGCTATAGTTCCATCGCGGACATTTAAAAGACATCGTTCTGTGCTTGGGATAGTCTTCCTGCCATGCCCAAGTGCCGCTGCAGCCAGCGGAAAGAAAAAGAAGAATAAAGCATAAAATCAATCCGCCGATAGGAATACGCAAAGTCCACCTTTCTAAAAATTTTATTTCTTTATCAATATCCATATTTAGAATAACAATGTTGCTATGTAGTATATCGAAAACGCTAATAACATAGCTATAATTCCTTTTACAATGTCCGTCAATAATTTCATCGTTTTATTTTTTTTGCAATCCATCTTACAAAAGATATGAAGCCATGATAAACAAAACCTATACAATACATAAAATATAATAAGATAGCTTCGGGGTTAAAAAAATTACTCTTTATTTTGTTATTATTACTTATCATTTTATTTATAGCTTTTAATGTTTCTTTATCGGCGCTCCATCTCTCGTCTTTCCAACTAATGCAGTATATTTTCATCCGAAATCCCCAATAGCTTCTACTGGGCAATCATTTAAAGCCTCTCTACACAAAGCTTCTTCATCCTCACCTTCAGGTTGTTTGAAAACGTAAGAATGGCCTTCTTCATCATTTCTTCCAAAACAAGTTGGGGCGACCTCTCTACAGAGATCACAATCAATACATTCTTCGTCAACAAAGTAACGACCCTCTACATTATCTTTATATCTATATTCTATGTCAGCCATTTACAAGTTCCTCCAAAGCAACTTTCATATCTTCTAGAATCATAGCTTCAGCCATCTCTTTAGAATCAACTAGTTGTACTTTTCTAAAACAATCCACACAAGTAGCTAAATGCGATTCTCCGCAGTTAGGCAAATTTTCGAAAAATGAAGGGCAGTCTTCTTCTGCGCAATTTAGTATTTTACTTTTCATACTCCGCTTTCTTTGTACCTCTCCAATCAGGAAACTCGGTTCTACCAAAATTAGACCCATAGGCAGTCCACATATGAACCGTTGAGCCATGTTTTACTATAACTGGACCCCAGTCGTCAAACTTTAATCCCGGAATATCCATTTGATTAACATATTGATGTACTCCGTTTGATATTAGTATGTGATCATTGTCTCCAGCATCCATGCATCGTTGAGCCATATTTATACCAGAGCCAGAAACATTTGGATTGTCATTGATATCTTTAACAGGGACAACCGGGCCAGAGTATACTCCGTTGCGTAATCCTATCTGCGGATGCTTGTAGGTCTTTTTTCCTACGTCCACCGCGCACTTAAACGCAGCGTGGACAGAATTGAAGAATACGAGGGCCATACCGTCTCCTGTAGGCAATATTATTAGCTTGCCCTGTCTGTTTGCCTGTTGAAACCCTTCAGTGCCTTTAACGTAAGATATGAGCTCATCTGTGACTCTTTTCTGTTCTGCTGTACTCTTATTTGAGTACCCGACAATATCCATGAAATATGTATGGGCCTCGCAGGGGCTATCATAAGCCAAAGACTCGCCTTTTAGTTTGAAGGGGTCTTCTCCCACTTCCACTTGATGACTCGTTGCCTTTTCTTCTTTTCTTCCTCTTCTTGTATTTTTTTTCTAACTTCGGCGGCCTGATCCTCTTTTTGCTTCATCTGCGCGGCTGCCGCTTCTAGTCTCTTTATTTTATCAGACTTAGACTCAAATAACTTACCCAGTAATCCTTCTGGCTTTTTAGGGGCGTCTTCATATTCTAAGCCTTTAAATTCTGGTTCGCTATTCCCGCCAACTTGAACTTGGTCTACAGATTTCTTATATTTTTTTTGTCCTCTGGAGCCATGCTTCGTCGCGCCTTTTGAAACTAGATATTTTAGTATCTCTTCGTTCTCATTATCGTTAGCTATCTCCCAAGGGTTAAGTTGGTCTAGCTCTGGTTCAAATGTTGAACCGTTTACATTAGCTTTATTATCGACAAGTAATTTAAGTATTTCCATATTACCTATTTCTACTGCGTAATGTATAGCCATCCAGCCTCTTATGTCTCTAGCGTTTATTTTTACTCCGTCGTCTTCCAATAAACATTCTATTTCATCAATATCTTGTATTTGTACAGCTTGATGTAGATTTAGATCCTCTCCATAAAATCTCCCTCCTTTAGCTATCAAATTATTTATAATTTTAGTACGGAAAGGTCCTTCAGCCACGTCCATCGGATATACTATGGGAGCCTTGTTTTCTTTGTTATCTTCTAAAGCCAGATTCCAATCATTCTGTTTTTGACCTTCGGGTGGGTTGCTTTTTATATTTGGACTAATTCCAGCGTCTAGTATAACTTGTACTATTTTCGCCTTGCTGTAATGAGAGGCGTAGTGAAGCGGACTCCAACCTTTCTCTTTGTCTAGAGCGAGGAGCAGTTTTTTATTCGCTAGAGCTTTTTTTATACCTTTTAAGTTCCCAGCGCACGCAAAAGTATGTAGTTCTCCCATATTATTAATTACACATTACCAAAACCAAACCATATAGACGTCCTCACAATCTTCTGGTATAATATCGTAATTCTTACGTTTCATACTATTATTTACACATTGCTAGACTTAGCAAACCTCCGTTGTTTAAATTAGTGTAATATATACTGTATGAAAAAGTACGCTTTGATGGCCGCATTAGCTTTGACTGTCGCCTGCAAAGACAATGAAGCTACCCCAGAAACTCCGGTAACTACTAACGTAGTTGAGAAGTCTTTCGGACAGGAGCTTAAAGAGAAAGTCGTGAAACAGGCAGTAGACACCGCCGTAGACGAAGTGGTGGATAAGGCAGCAGAAAAAGCTAAAGATAAAGCCAAAGATAAAATACTGGAATCTTTGATTCCGTAACGATAAGTTTAAATACATTTAAGCCCCGTCAAAACGGCGGGGCTTTTTGGTGTAATTATTGAAAAGTGGCATATACAAAATCAAATTTACTAATAGATCAAGGATCAACGTTTTCTACCACTATAACTGGTTATGATGTTGATGGCAACCTGCTGAACCTCACTGGCCACACCGTAGCTGGTAAAATCAAGTATAACTATAGCACAGGTACTTCTTTGGTAGATTTCACTGCTAGTATCCAGTCCGGGACAAACGGCGCTGCTTATGTCAGCGGATTAGTTGACTTATCACTAACCGCAACTCAAACGGCCGATTTAATTGTCGGTGACCTAAGATATGACGTAGAAGTCACTAGTGGTTCAAATGTGACCCGTATACAGCAAGGTTTAGTTAGAGTATCTCCAGAAGTAACAGCTTAAGACTTTCTTACGTTCTCCCAAACTATCTCAAACAAGTTAGAGCCATCTGATACTCTTTCTTCCCAATTAGATTCTTGCTCGTCTTCTTCGCAAGAGTCCGTAATGTATTTGTGGCATAAAAACTCCACGCCAAACTCCTTGCAGACTTTTGCATAAGCATAAGCTTCCATATCCACACAATCAATAGCTCTATCCCAAGCTTCTTGAGGGAACTCTGTCACGAAGGAATCAAAAGATGCTACTGATGGCCCATAATCGCTCGTCTGGATAATTTTGTCATCTGGACTGTTGTCTATACCCGGATAAGAAAAACCACCGTTAATAAACTCCGTGCACTCTATAACGTCACCTATTTTATAGTTGATACCACAGGCTGTGCCAAAATTTATGACTCTTTCTACTTCGGGGTTTTCGCCGAGATATTTAGACAGCTTCAAGGCCGCATTTGTTTTGCCTATTCCTGTTATTAGTCCTCTCGGACAATTTACTGTATGAATTTCTTTATATAGAGCTGCTACTACTAATATTTTACTTTTACTCATGCTGATGGGTATTCTGGAATGTTGTCTTCTCTGTAAATTTTAGATCTTAGCGGAGAATGTTTTTCAACCTCTTTTTTATCTTCTTCCGGATAATGGTTATAAAAAAAATAAGGGCTATTACCATATGATCTATCTATATCTTCTGAAGTAAGAGGATTGTTAAATATCTTTACTTTAGGGGGTTTATCTTTAGAGTACGGTACAATAAAGTCAGGATTATGCCAGCGCAAAAGATTATTGGGAGGTATGGCATAGTTTCCATCATCCAATTCCAAAAAGTGGTAGCATTTTGAATCCTGATCGTTCGCGTACCCAATATTGAGTTCATTAAGGTCTCCCTCGTAGTCGTCAATAGTAAAAACATACTTACCAGAACGCCATACTCTGTCGCGGCAGAATACGTCAACCCTGCGGTTTTGCAGAAAGCCGAATGTTGTGACTGCGATATCATTATCTTGACAATCCCATGTTTGTAGAAGAGAAAGTCGTTTTTCTTCGTTTTCAGATAACGCGTCATAGTCCTCTTTATGACAAAACGCCGAAATCGGCATCTGCCAAAAAACCGCCCCAAACTGCGCTTGAAAATGAAAGTGCATAGGGCGGTTAATCATAGACTTTACACCAAATATATAACCTTCGGTCAATCCGGCATCTTCGGGGCCGAATATATAACTATTTCTGATGTAACACTGAACGTAAGGAGTATTAGCGTTTAATTGTGCCATCCTAGTATATTATAACTCTTTCTTCTAAAGATGCATTAGTTTTTTTATCTTTATTAGACCATTGCGAGTTACATACTGCATAACGCTGCTTAACATTGCCAAATTCTTCGCGCATGGCGTCGTCGCCCATGCATCTCTCCAGATATTTGCTTTTATCTTCTTTTTTGCCGGGTTTTGGAAGAGGCATATAAATTTTTACACAAAAAAAGCTCCCGAAGGAGCTTTTAGTTGCATTGACATCTTAAAATACGTCTAGCGTATTAATGTTCTAAAATACATACTACTTTATCTTATTCGCCGGGCTTATTATTATCAATAATTTTATCGCGCTTGTTAGCAAACTCTTTTTTGATCTCCATCATGCGTTTTTTCATTTCTTTCTGATGTTCTTTTCTCAATTCCAAGAGTTCTTTATGAAGCTCGCGCATCTTCTCTCTGATCTCATTTAATTCGGGGCTCTGTATATCTTTGCCGCTAAATTTCTTCTTCATTTCATCTCTACGCTTTTTTCTCTTGTCGTGAGCTGCTTTGAAGCGCTCTTTCATCTTTTCTCGATCAATTTTCTTTTCTGGACGAGGTTTTTCCGGTTTTTCCTTGCCTTTTCTTGGTTTTGCCTCGAGAGTTACAACCGAAGCGGCGAAAACAGCCACTAAGCCAATTTTAAGTAGATTTCTAATCAACATGACACAAATCTTTACACAAATTATGTTTTTTTGTGTAATTATTTTCGCAAATGGGTGAAGGCAACAAGAAAATTAGTTTTGCAGACTTAGACGGCTTTCTAAAGTTCGCGCCCATCATTGGCATAGGTGTTTTAGCTTATTTACAAACTTTATTTCCAAGTAAAGTAGAATTCGAAAAGCTAGAGGATCATCTGATTCAAATGGATAAGAAAATAACAGAAATTACTATACTCCAAAAAGATACTTCCAATAACAGTAACGCAATCAGAGATCTCAACACAAGGCTAAGACAAATTGAAATTGAATTAGCCAGACACCACGCCGAAGATAACAAATGATAAAATCATTTTTATTAGCGGCCGTTCTATCATTTCAACACGATTTAGAGATAAAAATCAATGGACTAGTATGTTCTTCCTGCGGAATTGGTATCAAACGCGGATTCAAACGCGAAATTAACGTAAATGACATCAAATTTGATGTCAAAAAGCAATTAGCTCTAGTTGACCTCAAAGAAAGTGACTCCGGTAGAGTTTATTGGATATCTAATCAGAAAATTCTTAAAATAGTAAAGGACGCAGGCTATGAAGTCACTAGTATCAAAAGAATTAGTAACGCAAAGCCGCGAAGATACAATAAACCATGAAAGAGTTAATTGGTAAATTTATATGCTACGTACTAACCGTAGCGGATTTTTTTATAAAAATACTACTTCCTAGTGGTAATAAATATAAAATGTATAATTCTGGAAGGGACATGAAATAATGTGCACAAATAAAGACTGCTTCGAAGACACTTGCCAAGGCGAATGTAAAAAAGATTAATTATCTTTGCTATAATATCTTTTTTTATACTCTTTAACCTTATCTGGGTTGTTCTTCTGCCATTCTAAAGAATTTTTTATAATTTTGTCTTTTTTTCTCTTGTAATATTCCTTGGCGGCCAAATTATCACATTTTTTACATCTATATTTGTATCCATCCTTGGTCTTACTCTGCTTGCGGAAATCCTCGAAGGATTTCTCGAGCCCGCAGGCGGTGCAAATCTTCATACTTATATTATATGTAGAAATTAGATTTTTGAAAATATATTTTAGCAACCTACCTTCGGGATTTTTGAAAAAGTCATTTGGAGAGGGTCGGGGAGATTGATTTCCATCCCCCCCCGCCGGTCGCTGTATTATTATTTTACAAATTTTTTAGAAAAATACCCTTGTCGCAAGTGCCGTGCCAACTGCTGTGATTTATAAAAAAAACTTTTTTCAATAAAATTAAATTTATCTGTTGACAACCCCCCGCTTTACCCTATAGGGTAACGCCGTGCCGCGCAATGAGGCCCGGCACTCATTTAAGAAAAAAAATGAATACTATAACGAAAACCGAGCAAGTCAAAAAGGACGCGCAAAAGGCCCAACTGTTGGCCATCGTGTCTGAGATGGCTGTTCTGGAAAAGCGCGCATCGCGCTTGCGGAAACGGTTCACCGCCGCCCGTGATTACCTCGCTGAAAAGGCGGGGATTGTTGGCTCGACTGAAGTCGAGAGTGAAACGGTCGAAGTCTACAACGGAGTCGCCATCCAATATACGCCGCGCAAAGCGTATCAAGTGGCGGCGAGCTACCGTTGCAACGTCTCCGGAGACGCCGTAAAAGAGGCGAAAAAGGGAGAAGTCGGAGAAGCGGCCATTCGCCTGCGTTTCATCGCGGAGTATGAAAATGAGATGGCCGAGGCTGGCATCTCCCCGTACACCAAAATCTACGGGAAGTAAGTGAACGTGGGGCGGGGATTTACTCCCCGCCCTTTTTTAAATAAATAAATCAAATAAATAAAATGTCAAAAATATCTTATAGCGAACAAATCCGAAGCGGGTACAATTACCTCGCTGGCAGAGTTAATGAATTAAAGGCTGAAAATAAAAAATTAAAGGCTGAAAATTCGAAGTTAAAGGCGGACTTATTCCGCGCTACTTTTGGCGGGCGGTTGCCCTGTAACAACGGAGGAATACAAGATGCGCGATGAATTCACTTGGCGCGATGCGCTTGGCGGTTTGTTTCTAATGACCTCCGCCCTGATTGTTTGGATTCTGTTTTAATAACGAACCAAGCCAAACCACACCGGCCCCCAAACGGGGCCGGTTTTTTTGTGCCTAGTGCTGAAAACCTAGCATTTGCTGGCCTTTTTCAAAAATGCCATTTGCGGGCCCGTAAACGTGCCGCCACGGCCTTTTCATTGCCCGCCGGTGTACTGACCCACCCCAAAAATAAAACGTCAAAATTTATCGTTAACGTAAAATTACAGTTTTACAAAAAAAGTATAATTCTATAATGGCCTGACCGTTATAATTTTATAAAATTTTTATAATTGTATCACCGCGCGGCGCGGCCCGCCCTCGCCGATTATTTGGTATTTGTGTATTTGTTATTTATTATTTTACAATTTATTATTTATAATGTAATTGACAGGGGCAAAAAAAACGCGCCCGTAGGCGCGTAATATTAAATTGTAAAAAATTAATTCCTAAGATCTGGCAAGCGCCTCCCCCGCCTTTTATCCGAACCGGCGAAAACAATGTCTGCATCGCGCAGCGCAGCAGTCGCGCCCATAGGACGGGCCACCTCGATCTTTTCAATCTTAAACAGCTCCATCCTAGGATCAAACGCTTCAAAACCGTTGCGAGAGCAAATGGGCCCAACATGGTACAGCACAAACTCGCGCTTGTAGGCGTCCTCGAAAAAGATTTTGCCACGGGTTTCCATATCAATATGATCGCATTCTCGGATCCAACTAGCATCCCAGTCGCCGACCGTGTACTGGCTGCTGCTATTCACACAGGCGCTCGACCAGTCTCTAATATCTTCCCGAACCGAACGCGGGTAGCTATCGTGACGGTCAACATTCGCGCCCGTATAATTCGCCAGCATATCGTCTGATGCGATATAAAGCTGGGGAAACCATATCGAACGCAGGGAGCCGTCACCGGGCCATGTATGCACGCCAGCATAGATTAACAAATCGATACGGCCAAGATCAGGGGTTTCAAACGAGTGTAGTACCATTTTTTGATGTTCTTCAGTTTTCATATTAAAACGGCGATTTACGCCGGGGGCAAAAATACTAAATAAAATTGTGAGCGACAAGCGGTTTTTTTAAATTAATTTTTTACCGGTGAAAATTTATTCTTTTATCAAATAATTGTAAAAGTATAATGATTATAGTTTTATCAAAAAAATATAATTGTATAATGGCCAGATTGATTATAGTTTTATAGAATTATTATAATTGTCTCCGCGCAGCGCGCGGGCGCTGCCCGCCGCGCCGATTATAGTTATTTGAGGATTATTTATTTATAAATTATTTATAATTTAATCTTTTGTAATCCGCTTCGCGGCGCGAAGGATCGTTATAATTTTATCATTATTTAATAATTATTTAATTCCAATTCTTTTATAATTGGCACGCCACCTGCTAGCGTTATTATTTATTATTTTATTTGTATTTAGTAATTATTAATTTATAAAAAAAGGAGCAGCATGTAAGCTGCCCCCAGTTTTGAGAATTATTATTTTATGCTACAACTGTATCCAAAACACTATTCTGCCAGTTTTCTTTCCATTCAAGATTTTGAACCTTTTTGATTTTCCCGTCTACTTTTTCCCGTTTGAAAGGCTCGAAAGTAGTCCATTCGGCGATGGTATCCGGATTATTCGCAAAGCCCGCGAAAACGGACGACAAGCGCGTGCTGGTGCTTTCCCGTGTTTCAATCGATTTAGCAGTCTTTTCGCTACTGAGGACGCGCGTAGCAGTGTTAAACACTTGCCATGCGTTCCGGTCGCTGCCGACAGTACCATCTAGGCCAAGGCCACGGAATTCGCGTTCGATGCCAGTGTCAGGACGTTGCCAGTGCAAACGCATCGCGGTTGAATCCGTTTGGTTTAATTTTAGAACGTCAGCAATTAATTTTTCAATAAAGCGCTGGCCTTGCTTCTGGTCGATTTTAATCTCTTTTAACTTGCGAATAATATATGCGTCCGTTTCTAAAGCGGATAAAATACTTTTCAATTCGTTACGGAAAACGCCAATTTCAATCCCGTCCGTGTGTTTGTGCATTTCACTTTGCCACCTAGAAAAGGAAGCGCATCCGTTTTTGCACCAAACGCGATGCAACGTATAGGCCAAGCGCGGCCGTCCCGTCCCGTCATAAGAATTGTCGGTGATTAGCTTAAAACCTAATTCGTCACCAACTTCCGGACGATATTCGCCGGTCTCTTTTAATGCTTTTACATTCTGGTTTTCAATATATGCCTCGTAACGAAAACGGGAACCGGAAAGGCTAGACAGGATTTTCGTTTCTTTAGGCTCCAAACCGGTTTGCACCATCGCGGCACGGAGCATGGCCACGAATTCCGTGTTGTGTATAGGCTGGTAGTCCGACGACGCAGTGCCGACGCGATGCGACAAGCCAAGGCCAAGCGATACCGCTTCGCCCTTTGCGTTGGTTTCTTTCCTATCTGCCAGCGCCCACAGTTCCTTGCGTGTGTTTGGCAGATACGTGTCCGTGCTAATCTTTTGGACAATCGGCATTTTCCAAGGGCAATCCATTTCTTTCGCGAGAAAATAGTCCTCAGAATATAGCGCGTTGTCATTCTTTTGCATTGTCTTGGCCAATTCCTCATTCGCCCGTACGGATAACATTTTATTGAGTTTATTCATGATATTAAGCGGTGTTTTCAACCGCCCCGCCAAAATACCAGATAGAAAAACCGCCGCCAAGCCTTTTTTTTAAATAATTTTCCGGCCAGTTCCCCGCGCTTTTTCACATAGGATTGTGACGCTTGGCATAGCATTTGCTAGTTGAATCTTTTATATAAAAAATATAATTATATAATTTAATCTTTTATAAAAAAAGTATAATTGAGTAATTACTGGTTTATCTAATTAGGATAATTGTATCGCGGCGCTGCCGCGCAGCGGCATGGGGATTGGCCCCGGGATTATTTGTTATTTATTTATTTCTAATTTATAATTTCAGAATTATAATTATTTTATAATTATATAATTATTTAGTATTTGTAAATTTCTAATTTATAATTATTTATTATTATTTCATTTCTAATTCGTAATTCGCGCAAGCGCGCAGAGAATGTCAAGCAAAAAAATAGAATTATTTGAAAAAATTTGATTTATAAATGGCACGGTTCTTTCCGACAGATTCCGTGCCAAAAATAAAAAAATAAAAATTAAAAAAATACTTGCACGAAAAACAAAATTTTGTATACTTTGGGCATGGCAACGATTAAAGCCTTACAAATGCAAGTTGGTAGTTTATCAAATCCAAGCAAAATGCCCGGGTTTGGTTACTCAACGCCAGCCAAAGATTGCCAAACCGGTAGCAAGCTGGCCAAGATAGTCAATTCAATTTGTAGCATATGCTATGCAAAAAAAGGGCGGTATGTTTTCCCGAACGTCCAAAACGCTATGCAATACCGCTTGGATTCTCTAAATAAAATTGATTGGATTGATTGCATGGTCGAATTGATCTCAAAAAAACAGAGCAAATTACCAGAAGGGCAACGGGAGTTTTTCCGGTGGCATGATTCCGGTGATATCCAAGGCGTTTGGCATTTGGAAAAGATTGCAGAGATTGCAAGGCGATTGCCCGAAATCAATTTTTGGTTACCGACTCGCGAATATCGTTTTGTGCGGGAATGGCTGGCCACAGCAACCAAGCCAAGCAATTTGCAAATTAGGCTTTCCGCTTACATGATAGACGGCAAACCGCCAACAGAATTGGCAAACCGCCTTGGCCTTACAACGTCAGGAGTAAGTGAAAACGGGTTCAATTGCCCTGCACCCAAACAAGATAATGCCTGTGGCGATTGTCGGGCCTGTTGGACAAGCGACGAAAATATCAATTACAAATCCCACTAAAAATGCTAAGACTTTTACAATGTTTTGAGCGAATCAGTAAACCTTATTATCTAGTCAAACATATTGATATGTTCGGCGACAAAATGATAATCAGACGCAAAACAAAAAGAGACGCAAAATCACTGGCCAGAGTCTTAATTGAATTCTCAGGTGGAAAAGCAAAAATAACACACAAAAAATGACTGCGAGACAAAAGCGATGGAATAGGGTATTGGAATCCGAAACAGAATTCCGAAACGAAGTCAAAAAACGGGAGCCTAATATATGCCCCAAAAAACTCGAGGCGATTAGCCTAATCGGTGGAATCAACGACATCCCCGAAACAGACGGGCACGGCTCATTTGGGATTGTGAGCGAACCGATGACAATCAATTTGTCATTAAATAATTACCACAGAATTATCCTAAATGAAGACAACCTCCTCTGGTGAGGTTTCTTCTTTTTTTTTATAATTATACTTTTATATTTTTTTTATAATTATATATTTATGACTATTTCATATTTTCTTATTTATAATTAACGTATTTATTATTATTATGTTTATTATTCATTATTTCGTTTGTAATTGCTTCGCAATGCGAACGACTGGGGTCTGGAAAGGTTATTTAGTATTTCCGCAATTATAATTTCTTATTTAACAAATATCGTGCCAACATTGATGTAAAAAAAATATTTTTTTCTCTTGACTTTAAAATAAAATTTATTATTATGTTCCGCGAGCGCAGGCTCTTTTTTACAAAATGAATACTAACGACATTATAGATGAGGCGATACTCTGGTTATGTGACTTGAGTTGGCGAGACGTTACTCCTTGGGAAGCGGAAGAAGACTTGCGCGAAATGCCAAAGATGCGTATACTTACAATCGTTGACAAGATGTATGACGGAGGACTAAAACAATTCATTATAGACGCAGGATGAAAAAACTAATCACACTTTTAGCATTGGGAGCGGTTACTCTATATGCATATAAAAATAATGGACTCAGCAGAGAAACAAAGATCGTCGCCATTACCATTCTGGCGGAGGCCAGAGGGGAGGGGGAAGCAGGAATGTACGCCGTTGGTGCTTGCATCGCTCAACGAGCATTTGAACGAAAGAAAACGCCTCAAGAAATCTGCTTGCAAAAATTCCAATTCAGTTGTTGGAATGGCAAGAAGTTAAGTGACCTTGAGCATCTGCTGAAGATTAAAGAAGCCAAGTACGCCATCAACGTAGCTAAAAATGTTAAACAGCTTTCCCGTAGCTTTATAGGATACGCGAATCATTATCACGCTACTTGGATGAAGAAACCACCCTACTGGGCGAAGGGCAAAAAGCCAGTTAAGATTATCGGACAACACGCATTCTACAAGCTATGAGCAGTTTGAATTCAAAACATTTGAGAAAGGAAATAACTCCATACTCTAAATTATGGTTAAGGTATGCATCTGCAAGCTGTAAAATCTTTAAAGAAGAAATCGCATCTAAATTTTTTAAATACGACGATAGCGAGTTTCAGAGTAATCGCCAAAAAGAAAGATCAAGTCATATATCTGATAATATGGTCGGGTATTGTTGGGTAGGATTTGAATTAACCTACTGGAAAGATGATATTGCATTTTTGAAGCCTTCTATCTATACCGGTAGATCAAGAAACGTACCTAATAGATTATCCGATACTTCAAAAGGATTTAACAAGCGAGAAAAATACTTGTTGTACGTTAACGAGACCTGCGAAGCTGATATAAATACTAAATCTAAATACGAAAGGATGATGAGCAAATACTGGAATAAGAAAATTCTAAATGCAAATCTTCCTGACGTATCGTGGGACTGTTTTTCTGTAATGGAACAGAGTAATATAAACGCTGTAAAAAAACATATACAATCCTCTGATCATCCAGAAGTATGGACTATCCTAAATAAAAAAGATGAAGCAGGTCATTCCTTCTATAACCCTAAACTGCTTAAAGAATTAAAAAAGTTAGAAAAAGTTGTAAATAAAATAAATTATACCCTCATGCAAATAATGAGTTTTTATAGAGACTATTATAAAAATATAAAAAATATTGGGTTTGCTAAAAAGAAAGCTATACTTTTACAAAAGTTTGAAGAAAAACTAAATAGACTAACTCCCTCTAGTTTGCACAACGAATTCTCATTTAGCCATGATTTTTCAACTGCTATTCCTCCACATCTTTTAAATGAAAATTTTATAGAATGCTCAAGAGCTTATGGAAATTTGCACATGGATCATGGAATTTATGACTTGGACAGAGTTTTATTAATGGCGCTAGACCCCCACGCTGGGGCACATAATATAGACGGAAAATTTCAAAAATTTCTTCTTGACATGAAACATAGCTTGAGGATAGTTAAAGAAGAAGAAAAACAAAAACGGCGGGAAGCTCTACGAGAAAGAAATTTCCCAAAACGAAAAAAAACATTTGACACTCAGTTAGAACCGTGTTAAGCTGCACGGGTCGCTTACGAAAGGCGCAAAAATAAAATGAATATAACCGAAGCACAATTAAGAGACTTTCAGTTGCAGAGAGCAACCATGCTCCAGCAGATTAAAGAAAAGGATCAAACTATCGTTAGGCTTACCCAAGCGAAAATAAAGTTAGAAAAAAAGCTTGACGAAAGAAAAGAAGTAATTTATGATGTGGATTCGTTTGAGGGTGGTTCCTCTCACGTTTGATTGTTCCATATAACCCTGTTAGTGGAGGTCAACTAACAAGTCATACGATTAAGGGGGTCAGACTGGGCTGACTTAAAACAACCCAGACAATTTTTGTTCTTTGAAAATTTAGAGTGGGATAGATCTGCTAGTAAGATGCAGCAAGGGCGTATTCACACTTGCTTTCTTGCATTGGGCAAGTGATACCATACTTCATAGGGTAGTCCTTTTTGAACACCACTCTAATCAATTTGTTCTTGAGTTTGCGGCCAAATATTGATGCTTGTTGGACATGTATCATCATAACAAATAAAAAAACTCAGGCTATGCGAGTCTACGGAATTTAGACAGCCAAACATAACTGGCTCGAAACGTTCACTCAGCGAGTTTTCCTCAAGAACATTCAATTTGAGTTGACGGAGTTAAATACCCCTGCGAGTTTCTCGATGTACTCGCGCCCGTTTTACTGCTGGTGGTGCGGCAGCAACTCATGAATTTCCTTTCTCGACGGAGAGAGGCGGTGTGGCATGAATTAATCCCTCCCAAGGGGATAAGGCAGCACCTGCGGAAGTAGCAACGGCCAAGTGGCAGCGTCAAAACGTGGGTGAGTCCGAAGTAGGTTGATAAGAAACTTTGTTTCTCGGGAACCGAAAAGGTGTTGGTAGACAAATAATCCAACCACCATTTTTTAATTTAAAATAGTAAGTTAAATAATAATGAATAAAGAAATCAAAAAATACTTAAACGAATTAGTCGCCTATATGGCCGACGATCTACACCTAGAAGGTTTACCTGATAAAATGAGTCGCAGGGCTTGCCAGCTATCGGATGCCGCAGACATTCTAAAAGAACATTTAGAAGGTGAGCAGTCCGAAAAAGAAACCAAGATAAAGCTGAAAGCGATGGAGCTGGAGATTGGAAAAAAAGACTGCTATCTCTGGAAACGTATGCCAGCACCTTAATAAATTTAACGATGAAAACCAAACACGCCCAAAGGAAGGCGGAGAAAAGAAAGCTGACTCGCAGCATTAAACTTGAAGCAGTCAAGACTCGAAACATAATTGTTCGCGGCTTGAAGCTGGAAGTCAAAAGGGACTTTCGTAGGTGCAAAAAGAACCACGCTGGAGACGTGGAAGTAATTTCCTACATAAAAAAGCTAGAATCTCAAGTTAATCAAATACTTTCGTAGACTCCTCCTGAGATACGTTTAGTCATTTTACGTATCACCTAGAACAATCCTAGTGGTCAACACCACTAGGATTTTTTTTGTAAAAAAGTGAATTTTATCCTTGCATAAAAATATTTTTTATGGTAGAATGGTAGTAGGGACTAGAATTTACTAGAGCAAAGTGCGTGCCAAAGTACCTCAGAAAAAAAAATTAAAAAAATAAAATTTATGGGTTGACACCCTGAAAAGCTGTGGTACGGTCGCGTTTCCCCTAGACGGGGACTTCCAATATGAAGACTACTAATAATAAAACTGTATACGCTAGTTCTAAGTCATTAAAGGCTAAGGCAAATGAAATAACAAAACGAGCAAAGGCCGCTAAGGAGCATTTGCTAAATGGCAACTTTGAGAGTGACACTCTTGTGGTTGCACCTCGCAACGTCACGCCAGAAGATGCATTAGAGATTCTAAAGCATAGAAACTTCTTGTATGAAAACGAGGAACAAGTATCCACTAATCGAAACCTAGATCCGAGAATCGTAGCTAGGATCAAGATGGATATTCAAGAAAGCGAGTGGCGAACCGCCGCATCGCGAATCATGTTTGACACTAGCGGTCATCTGATTGATGGACAGCATACTCTCGCAGCAATCGCTGAGTCGGGACGTAATGTTGAGGCAATGTTCTTTTTGGGAGTACCTAAAGATACTATCCAGAAAATTGACATAAGCCGACCGAGGACAATCGCACAAAGATTAAAATTCTCAGGTGCGTTACCCATTGAATCTAATGTTGATTCAAAGTTCAGAGTTGACGTTTCAAATATAATTCTCAGGTCAAAGTTCACTTTACTGGGCAAGCCTATCCTCGAACCAAGAAAGCTAGTTGATAGGGCTTGGTATAACGACAAGAAGATTATAGATACTTGCAACAAGTATAAAGATCATATAGAATACTTTATGAATAATAAGAGCAAAAAAGCTCAATTCAAAAAAGTATCTCTGATTGCTCCTATGGTTTTAGCTCGTTCTAAGAACCAAGAGAAAGCAGAGGAATTCTATATGAAATTCTTGAACCCTGACTTACGGACATCATCCAAGAACAAGGCTCCTGCAAAGCTCAATTGGCTGGTCAACCAAATCGCGAAGTCTAAAAAGGAAGGAGTTCTCTCTACAAAAGAACTCTTAAATGGAAGAAGCGAAGTTAACTTTTGGTTTTGGCAAGCCTCAAAAGCTATCAATGCTTACACAAATAATAAATCGTATCCATCAATGAAAATCAACGGTAAAACTTATCCTAATGCCTAAAAAGAATAAAGACTCCAAGTTTACATACTTGGCCTTTTACAATAACAAGACTGTCAAAGTCGGATATTCAAAAAATGTTTTATCTAGGATTCGACAGTTGGGCGGTGCTTCCTCATGCTTTGTCTGCTTTCGGGCAGAGCATGACAGCACACACTCAGCACAACAGGCTGAGAAGCAAATGAAGCAGGAACTAGTCAACTATATCATTCAAGATGCTGAATGCCGTGAGTGGTTAGATACAGAAAAGAAAGGTTTCTATAAGTCATTAAAGAAAACTTTATCTAGTATAAAGATGAACTTCTTTACTTACGCCAGAAATCTTGGCTACAAAAGCTCTACCACTTGGGACGAGACAGAACCAAGTGAAGTAAAGAAATTAGTTATTGGTAGGTAACTAGTGGAAGGGACAAGCCGTCCTCCCTGCACGAGGGGAGGGCGGTTTTTTTGTTTAAAAAAATTAATTTTTTCACTTGACTTAACGAATGGTCTCTGTTAAAATGGTAGTAAGAAAAAGAAATATGGAAAGCATGAGCCGTGCCAACCTCCATAAAAATAAAAAATAAAAAAAAGTGAAAAAAGGTGTTGACCGAAAAACGATTTTCGTGTTTAATCTTTTCAGCGCGAGGGAATGAGCCTTCCGCTCACTTGAATAAAATGAAAGTGCAAGTATATTACAACCTCCACAAAAAGCGCCTCTCGGTGAGAAGCGCGGAGACGGGCTTGGTGATCAACCATGCCGACATCGTGGCTCTGGACAATGCCAAGTTTCATGTCCAGCCAGCAGGACGCGCCAAGGTGCGTAGAGAGAAGCGTAAGAACGTACATGCTTACGTTTCGGGACAGCTTGGCCGTCCAGCAGGGGATCTTGAGGGCTACTCCTTAGATCGTGCCTACTACAACCCTTACAAGAACGAGTTCTTCGTGAATGATAAGGGCGAGGAACTTCGCGGCGAGTACGAGAAGGTCATCGTTACAGGAAAACAGATCTACTATAAGTGAGATCTCCACGCCCCCCTTCGGGGGGGCGATTTTTAAAACTAAAAGAATAAATTATAATCATGGAATTCTTAATCAAAAAAAACGAAAATGGTAAATGGGAAGGCAAGTTGCTGGTGGATGGTAGAATCTTCTGCATGGCCTTTGGCAAGGACTCTGAGGATGAAGTTCGGGAGTCTTTAAATTTAGATTGGATAAGGCTAAACTATAAATAAAAAAAATAAAAAAAAGGGGGTTGACATCCTTTTTGTTTATGCTAAATTGAACCCGTTCCCGAGAGGAACACCTAATAAAATGAATCAAGAAATACACTACCACGTTATTCTCCACGCGACAGGCAAAGAATCCGGCTCCGGCTTCAAGGGCTTCGATGAGTGCTACGCTTACTTCTTCACCGCTGCTCCGGTTGGCTCTGAGGAATTCAAACAGGAACGTCAAAAGGCGATTGACACGTTCTCTGGTCAGCAACTCAAGCACGGCTGGACAGGCTACAAGGTCGGTAAGACTGAGGCAGAGGTTGGCCGCGAGAAAGTGGATTGCCTGTCTCCCTCTTACGGGTACGGTCAACGCTCCAAGTCCATCTTCAAGGAGGTGGAGGTATGATTACCCTCACCGGAGAGCAGATCCCCAAAGCTCGGCTCGTAGCATTGCGCTACGGGCTGAAGCTTGAAATCCTAGGTATGAAAAAGAAAGGTCACTCTGCTTATTCTATATTGAAAAAAGAGTACGGGTACAAGGGTAGTCGCAAGGATGTATTATCCCAATTAGAAAAATGATTAATCATATCCCGCCTATTGGTTCCAAAAGATTGTTTGTCTACATGGCAGAGCAGAACATGAAACCAGTAAATAAGGCTGGCACTTTACTAGATCAAACTATGAATGCTAAATACCAAAGGTCTGTAATGGCTACTGTCGAGAGAAGCGAGTTCAGCGCGATGAGAGAGTTGCGAAGCTCGGAAAGGCACTCCAGAGAGAAGATTATCAGTTATCCTGCTTAGAATTTTAGTCCTGCTAGGCTCGCCCGTCCCCGAAAGGGGGCGGGTATTTTTTTATATTTTTTATATAATTATTGCGCGACGCGCAACGCGCGTGATTACGAAGTCGCCTTCGTTATTTCATTATTTCATATTTATAATTTGGTAATTTGTAATTATTTAATATACATTTATTTATAAATGATGTATTTCTAATTGTTTTATTTATTATTTTTATTTTTGTAATTTGTAATTGGCATGATTATTGCGTAGAACAATATTTGTAATTATAAAAATACAAAAAAAAGCTAACTTATAAAGCTGCTTTTTTTAATTAAAATTATGGACGCGAGGGTCGGAATCGAACCGACGATGGATCTTTTGCAGAGATCTGCCTTACCACTTGGCTACCCCGCGCCTTATTTATTATTTAGTATTTCCTTATTTACAATTTATAAATCCTCGAATACTTTCTCAACTTCTTCTTTGTTTACGCATGGTAAATCCCATCCAACATTGTCAGGAGTGCAAGGCTGCTCCAGTTCGTCCTTCATCGTAGCTACGAAATTCGCGAAGCTCTTACATTCCTTAGCTATATTATAGAAACCCTCATCCCCTGTTATCCACAAGGCAA
>Ga0209232_1000308_pt1 | contig 31361 bp, 13 predicted proteins | sample ETNvirenome_2_60_FD_184066 | JGI IMG/M metagenome (GOLD analysis project Ga0209232, IMG submission 184066) | Marine viral communities from the Pacific Ocean - ETNP_2_60 (SPAdes) (version 2) | ecosystem: Environmental > Aquatic > Marine > Oceanic | place: Pacific Ocean | collected 2013-06-22
AAAATGTTTGCGCTTTATTCTCATACCCAAATCTTGCTATCTTACGTAATCCTATGGTAAAATTATAATCATAAGGAGTTGAAATAGTCTTTGTAGATAAACCGTTATCCACAGAGAATACATCAACGTCAGAAAGTGATGTTCCACCATTCACAGCCGCATAAAAAGTAGAGAACTTTAATAAGTCTTTAATCTCTTCTTTACCAAATGTTTGCGCTACCGTTATATTAGATACAAGTAGTAGCAGTATTATTAGTTTTCTTACCATCTATTTATTATCACTTATTTTTTGAATTGTTTAATCATGATAGTAACAATATCCACTAGAAGCAGATGTTTGCATTTTACATCTTTTCTTATTACTCTTAATCTTTCTACACTGAGTTTTCTTGCCATCTTTTCTTTGCTTAACTTCAGCGTGGATAGTACAAAAAGAACCTCCTGATTCCACCTTATTTCTACATCTACCACCAGATTTGCTAACAGCAGCACACTTAACTGTTTTACCTTCTTTTCTTTCTTGTTGCTGTTTTTTCTTATTAACTTCTATTTGGTTTGTTTTTCTTTTATCTTCTTTTTTCTTTTGTTTTTTACCTTTTACTTCTTTTTTAACTTTTTCTACTTCTTTGTTTTTAATACCAAGATTATACTGGCTCCAACCTAAAAACATAAGTGTTCTTTGGAACGCTGTGTTTTCGTTATCCAAAGCTTGTCTCACGTTTTGAACTTTGTTGTATAATCTATTAATAGGTATATTAGTTGTGGCTTCTATAACGTTAGTCACAGCAGACCACACTGGGTTGTCAATGTCAAATGTTTCCATCTTTTTGATAACCTTCTCGTTATAATTAAGAGTTTTCTCAGCGTTTGTTATTTTTCTAGCCTTAATACCTACTGGTGGAGAAACGTTTAGCATTTCCATCAAAACAGCGCTTTCATCTTTATTCCAACCTTTGCCTCTTTGTTCAGCAAACTTAATACCCATGTTTTTAAGGGTGGCTATCACAGCCCCCATAACACCGGTACCTCTAAGAACAGAGTCAATACTACCGCTTACAACTCTTTCTTTTTTACTTAACAATCTTTTATCGTCTTCATCATCATCAAACATCATAGCAAACAAAGCTGTTTGTAATGTGTAAAATATAGCGTTTTGAATAGCAAAATAATAAGCTATTCTAGAAGCGTTAGATATATCACTTTGTAGTTGCGTTACGTTACCCGGTGTTATCCTTCTGTTTTTAATATCTAAAAATGCTTTTTTACCTATTCTATTAAACTGAGAGGTAACGTTTTGAAACGCAAGAATAATTTTACCAATAGGCGAGGCTTGTTGTTGTGAAACCATATCTGGTCTTGCTGACTGTTGAGATGATTCTGTTAAAATCTGAAAGTCTGTAAAAGCCTTTGATTGCGCCTCTTCTTGTGTTAACCCTTGTTTTAAATATGTATTAATTCTATTTCTATAAAAAGTAGCGCCACCAGAAGCAATAGCTATATTATCACCAATTTGTGTAGGTAAAAACCCTAGTTCTAACAACTTTGCAACCAAAGCCCTTGGTGTATTCTTAGCGTTACGCATAGAGGCCGCTAATTCAGCGCCGTTAATATCAGTTTTAATACCACCTCTTCTTTGTTTTATCATGTCAGAGTTAAATATAAACGCCCAATCCTTCCAATATTGCTTTTGATTAGCAAAAGCTTTAGCCGCTGCAAATATATTATTATCAGCAAAGTTAATATAGTTAACCATCGACATTTGCTGGAGCAGTGCGGATCTCATGTTAAAGAACATAACAGCACCTACAGATCCATTAACATAGTTCATAAATCTGTTTACCAAGGCATTTTGTCCACTAGGTCTATTTCTACCTGTTTCAGTTCTATACAATATATCTTCTATAGCACTCCTAAAACTTGCGCCATAAGCAGCTTCAATTTTGTTTAAGTTTTCTTTTGAAAACACAATGCCAGCGTTTTCGTTAAACTCAGCAAAGTATTGTGCTCTACCAACTCTACCAGTAGCGTCGTCTAAATCTACTCTTATATCGCTAGTCTCCCATGTCTCTGTTGGGTTTACGTAGGCGTCTTGCTTTGATATTATGTTTAAGTTTTCAGCATAAGCTTGTAAACTTGGGTCAGATTGAACTATTTCCGTTAGCCTAGATTGGTCAGTCGGCGATAAACCAGGTATTTTGTAACCATGTTTATTCCACAAGTAAACTCTTATAGCATCTTGAAAAGTAAAGTCACCATCAGGAGTTTTTTTATTAAGCTTTTTTCTGACATCCTTGTACTCTTTGTTTAAGTTTTTGTAATCGTTGGCTATACTTTGTTTCGCTGTATCCAACTCTCTATAAGCTCTATTTAAAGGCCTAATCAACGCTTGTTCAAAAAAGTCTCTATGTGCGTTACCCTCCTTACCTTTACCCATAAAGTTATAGAGTATACCTACAAAATCTTCATGTGATGGTGGTATAAAATACCTAAACTTACCTTTACTAGCACCACGCTTTCTAGCTTTAACTTCTGAAAACCTTTTTTTAGATTCTATTTTTGTTACACTTTCTAATATATCGTTAAATTTAGTATTTATATCTTGACTAAACTGCACCCTTGCTTGTTGAACCTTAGACTTAACATCGAATTGATCCAGCATGTTTTGTACGGCTTGCACGTTTTGTAAAGCGTCATCCGCAAAATAGAAATCGTTATAACCTTCGGCAACTTTATCAGCTATCCAAAGCGCTTTAGCTTCTGATGTAGAATTAGCTAAACCAGTAATATTTTTTAATGGTATATTTAGGCCATTAGCTTGTAAAAACTCAAATATAGCTGGAGCAGAATCAGCAGGCCTTGCTGTTAACACAAACATGTTCTCAGGACCAAACTTACCTTGCAGTTTCATTGCTTTGTTAAATAACGAAGCGGTTTTACCATCTACAACTTTGCTAAACTCTGAGAAGTCATGTACCCAACCTTGATCTAGTAAATCAGCGCCTTCTTGAGCAAACTCTTCGGCTGTTAGTTTTCTAACCGTACCTTCAGGTGATGTAGATATAACTAAAGACTTACTCGTAGCCAACGTATCGTCAAAATCTAAAATAGTAATACCTCTTGATTCCTGTGAATAACTAGTAGTTCTAGCAACAGCAATAGCGTTGTCTACCCTTTTGTTTTCGCTAATTTGTTCTTTTATATCAACTCTATTTACCTCTCTAGAAAACGCTGCGCTAACCTCGCCTGATAGTTGTTTTATAATTAAATCGTTGGCTCTTGAAACCTCCATGCCTTCAACGCCAAAGTACTCAGCTATAGTCTTACCTTCGTTATGAAGATAGTACATGTTTAAATCTATACCTGACGCCGCAAGCCTTACAATAGAAGAGTATCCATCAGGTAGGTTTAAACTGCCATCTAAAAGTCTTGGAACTATTTTTTCGTAATACACATCTGGCATACTAGTAGAATAACCAGAGTCATCAATCATTTTATCGTGCGCATATTGCTTAGAATCAAGAATACCGCCCTGCATATAGGATTTACCGACTACTTTCCAAACTTCATCTACTTTTCCTTGTAAAGCTGCTGATAGTAAAGCTTTACCAATTAAATTTTGTGGATCCGTGTGTTCTTCTTTTATTGGTTGGTTAAATATAGGTTTTTTATTAGAGTCTACAGGATAAAAAACAAATGGAGCTAAAATTCTTGTAAACACGTTCTGCTGTTTACCAGTATCTAATAACATTTCTTCAAACATCCAAACGTCTCTAGGGTTTGTTTGAAGATGAGATTCAATAGCTTTATAAAAATCACGTAACAAAGGTAATCTATCTTTGTTTTCTTGATTAAACTCTCCTTTAATAAGTTTTTCATGAAACGCTTTACTGTAAACAGCACCATCACCACCGTATTTTGTTCTAGATATATATGCTTGCTCTACGTTTGCATTATTAATCAAATTATTAAAATTACCAACTGTTTGGAAAAAACCACCTTTTTTACCACCAGTAGTGGTTATTCTTATTAATTGTCTAAACTGAGGGTGTGATTCTAAAAAGTTGTTAATAACACTAACACCAGCTTCTCTATAGTTCTGCCCAGTTTCTACTATTTTACCATCTTTGTCTTTGTAAATAAATGGAGCATCTAAATCTCTAGTTGAATACGTTTTTGGTGTCCCGTCTTTTTTGAAACCATCTTCTACTTTTTTATTTGGAACTCTAAATAAACCTAAAGAAGCGCCAAGCACACCAATAGGTTGTATATAGGTTTGTTTAAATGCAACAACAGCATCTTCAGAATACATGGTAACAGCTTTACCATCTTTTATCTGATCAACTCTCTCTTTAGTTAGATTAAGAACATCTTTTTCTTGCCTTACACCTTGGTTGATAGCTAAAACCGCAGTTTGTATTATTTGTGATCTAAGCGCTGGGTCTACAGAGGTATTATTTATTCTATTTCTAGGTATTAAACCAAATATAGCTAAGTAATCACTAGGATCTATCCTTTGTTTAGCTTGCTCTTTTAAACCTTTACCAGTTCCAGTTGTTTTGAAAGACATTCTACCACCAGCTTTAAAAAACGCTTTACCTAAAGCTGTGTTGGCAATACCAGTTGGATTACCAGCTCTCGTTGTTCCTTCTGGTAAGGAAACTATATGTTCATCACGTTTAGATAGTATATAATCTTGTGATGACTTTCTCATGGTGGTAGTGAGGTCTTGTTCTCTAATTAATCTTATTGGATCAACACCATACATCTTAGCTACTTTTTCTAGTATTGGATAATACTTACCAGTTGGTATGCGTAGTGACTTTAACTCTTTAGGCGGTTTTTTACCGTCTTTTTTGTACTGAGCCTTTAACTCTGGCGTTATCTCAGTACCGTCTTTCATAAACTTACGATGTGACACTGTGTTCTTTTTAACGTCTAAATACGTGTTAACACCTTCAACTCCAAACGCTACAATATCAGTTCTTATTTCGTTTTGTAGAGCTGTTTCACCAAAAGTTTCTAAAACAACTTTATCTTGAGCTACAACACGCTCACGTTTTGGTGTTGTTACAGTTATTTCACCACCTTGTTTTTCAACTTTCTCGGTAACACCCTCTTGTTGCATTGATTGAATAACATTACCAAATCTAGGATCATCTTTATAAAACTCTATAAGTCTAGCGTCTAATAACTTTAACCTAGTTCTAGGTACGGTAGAGTTTAAATAACCCATTATGCTATCGTTCTTTTTAGGGTTATAGCCGTTTAATAGCCCCATCAAACCTCTTTTTTCGTCAAATAAAAAGTTGTTTACTATATCAGCTTTGTCTTCTTGATTAATACCTTCTAATACAGGTAACCTTCTATCTACCTCGTTTTCCAACGTATATGCCACCATTAAAGCGGCGTCTCTTTTTGTCTTAGGATTTTTAGATGATAAAGCTTCTTTAAACGTTTCTACTTCTTGATATACTTGCGAAAACTGAGCCTCAGCTTTTTTGTCAGCCTTTGCCTTGAAAGCTTTACGTATAGCTGCTTCATCAGACCTTGTAAGTGTGTTATTTTTAATCTTCTTACCAAGAGTTACCAAGAATTCCATTACATCAATTTCTCCAGCGAAGTTAAAGTTAAAATCTTTTCCAGTAGTTGTTGTTAATGCGTCGTTAGACATTAATGCCCATAAATTAGCAAATCCTTTGTTCTTTTTAACATCGAATTTACCATCTCCAACCTCCTCTAAAAACACACTGATAATCTCAGCCGCACCTTGTCTACCATTACCTGTTCTCAGCATAATACGCTTATGCATACCCTTATCATTCTTTTTAGTCCAATCTAATATTTGCTCTGCCATTGGCGTGAAAATCTTATTTCCACCAGCGGCCTGCAAGGCATTCCAAAACACTTGATGACCACCCTCATGTACTCTAGTCTCAAATCTTTCAGCCCTAGCTTGAGACTCAACGATAGAAAATGATATAGCGTCTGCCGTCTTACCTTTTGTTCCAGCTAAATTATTGTAAGCAACTCTGTTTAAACCATAGATACTCCCATCTTTTATACCTGCTAATATTCGTTTTTTATCAGCTTCTAAATCTTTTATAATTCTAGTTTTATCTTTTTCAGATATTTTAGAGTTTTTAATAACTTCGACCTCCTTGTTAATGGTATTCTCTATAAAAGTTGAAGCCTCTTCTTTAGTTTCGTATGGCGTATAGTTTTTTGCAAGCGCTGTTTTTTTATAGTTACCATTGCTTTCTCTAACCTGCTCTTTAGCCCAAATATACCTAGCTCTTTCTAATACTTTTTTATCTTCAGGTTTTTGGTTGCCTTCGTTTTGCAACTCAGTTGTAGCCAAGTCTTTTAAACGCTCAAGGTTTTCTTTACCTTCTTCGTTAGTAGGGTTAACAACAAATACCCATTTACTGCCAAAAGATTTAGGGTCTTTAAACTGCTGAGCGGCTGAATTAGAAGCGTTAAAGTATGCTAGCAACTCTTTTAACCTCTTATCTTGTGTTTTCTTGTCTAAACCACTGTCTAATATTTTTTGAGCTTCAACCTTAATTTGCTCTGCTCTTAATTCGTTTTCAAGAAACAGTTTGTAAGCCACGGGATCTAGTTTATCCTTAATGTTGTTGCCCACCTTGTTTATAACAGCTTCATTTTTATTCATCAACTCCTCAATACGAGCTTCGTTATTTTTTATTGTTTCCTTTCCTTTTGCTCTATCAGCGGATCTTGGTCCTAGATACTTAAGACCTTCTTTTATGTCAGCGTTTATGTCATAAAGCTTTTGCATCTCAGTCATGTTATCTCTAACCTCTTGCAACGATTTGTGATCAGAAAATTGAGACGTAATTAAACCAGCTGTAAAACCAGTATAAGATATAGCCATACCCATTGTTAATCCTAAAAACGCAGCGTGATCTATATTGTTAAGTACAGGTTTACCATCTATCATGTTTTGAGTTACTTGCGTAGCACTTTCACTAAAACTTTCTAAAACAGGTGAAAATATTAAGGCTTTCTTAGCGTTGTTTTTGAAAAAAGCATTCATACTATTATCTAACAGTGCTTTACCACTGCCTCCTCGCATCATGTTTCTTGCGTTACGCATTATTGGTACTGTTATCATGTAATCTAACACTACTTCTGAACCAGCGTACCCCAAACTTTTAAACCACTTTTCCCATGTTGGACTAGGTGGGCCAAACTTATACCTGTCTTCCATAGTCATTTCAGCCCACTTATCACCAAACACAGAAGCGCCAAGTATACCAAGGCCAGCGTGACCAGTCATCAAAGTTGCATATATAGGTATTTGATCTACAGCAGATTGAGCCATAAATCTACCAAAATTACCATCTTCAAAAGCTCTATCCCACTCTACATCTTTTCTAAAAGACTGTCTATTTTTAGCAACTGTTTCTTTCCATCTAATAGCTTCATCATCACCACCGCTAGCTCCAAAAGTTAAAAACTTAGGAACACCATAAACACCAGTCATAGCTATATTACCAAAACCGTAACCTAAAACCTCTTGAGTACGCTCCCAATCATTATAGTTTCTTTTTATCAAGTCCCATTTAAACGAGTTGTTTTCTAAAACAGACATCGCTTCATTTGCATCCTTCATGATACTATCAAAGCTAGACATCATTTCTAGAACCTCAACGTGATCTCTAGTATGCTGCTCCCAGACGTGTAGAGGTATTACCTTACCATTATCTAACTGGATATCGTTATCACTACTTGGGTAGTTGTGTTTTGGGTTTTGTATATTAGCGTTTGTTTCGTTAAATCTCTTGTACACGTCAGAAGCTTCTATATTGCTTACTGAATTTTTTAAAAGTAACTCATTAGCCCTGTATTTTAAAACAGCATCCGCCTCCTCGTCGTTACCAGCTACTTTTAATTTGTAGTACTGGTCTTTCATTTCTTTACGAATTTTTTCTTGAAAATCAATTCTTTCGTAATCATCTGCTAAATTAACACCCTCTTCCTTAGCTCTTTTCAAAATCCAGTCAGCGTCCCAGTCTTCGAAATCCTCAAGCTCGTTCATATACGCGTCATACTTAAATTTTCTTAAATATTTTCTTTCAGCGTTTTGAAGGTTTAGTAAAGCTTTTTCTTTTATTTCGTCTACAGTGGGTTCAACGTAAGGTGTGTTGCTAGCAGCTGCTTTATTTCTATTTTCTTGTATTAACTGCTTTCTAGCTTCTTTAATTTCTTTTTCATATCCACCAAACTCAAGATTAACCTCTATACTCGTTGCCCCCATGTGACGCGTCTGTTTCTTTTCGTTGAATATATCGATTGAGGTTAATCCTTTTTCTTCTATTTGAGCTGTGTATTCTTTCTCTGTAGGTTCTAGTTTTTCTTTTCTTATCTTCTCAAGATATATAGCTCTTTCTTCATCATTAGTTATCGTTTGGGCTTTATCGCTTTCAGCAGTATGAGCTTCTAGAAAATTAGTTAACTTGTTGTAATTATCAATTTTAACAGCGTCCCAACCACCAAAATCTTCTTGCCAAAATCCTTGAAGATCTAACTCTATTACCTCCTCAGACCCATCGGGTGCTATCATTTTTATAGCATCAAAAGATGTCCTGGAAACTGATTCTCCTTTTTTACCGTGTTTAGTTCTTCTCTGTGTTGTTGTGTTGGTTTCTTTAAACTTAATATCAGTGTGCCCATATTTTTCTCGCAAATAATTAAGAGCATCTGTTTCTTCCATTTCCCAAAAGTTACTACTTTTTGCGCCTTTTCCAATACCTTTTACAGTTACATCGTGTCTAAAACTATTATATAAAGGATTGTTGTTTGTGTAAAGTTTGTTGTAATCAAGATTCGTGTCATCATATTCGAATCTTCTCGACATCACGTTATCACCGAAACGAACTTCACCACCTCTCATTTCCGCATCAGCGTTTATAAGCATATCGTTAGCGTTGTCTCCCTCTCCTAAAACTACTTTTTTAGTGCTTTTCTCTTCTTCTTTTTTGGGTGTGGCTAATTTTTTTCTTTCTTCTTCTTCTTGCTTCCTTAATTCTTTTTCGTTCTTTAATCTATTAGATATATTTTTTCTAATTTCAGATAATTGCTCGCTTGTTATCTCACCTCTCTCATGCCGCTCTACAAAAATTTGCATCGCGGCTTCAAGATCACTGTCTTTTTTAGCTAACTCAGCTTGAATAGCTGACTTTTGCATTATGTCAAATTTAATATCACTCATATGTTAAGACTCGGTATTTTCTTTGTTAATTCTATCTATCAGTTCGCTAGCAGCTCTTTCCTCGGCTGGCGTTTGATAGTTTTCGTCGAATGCTTTTCTTATTCTATTAGCATAATACGTATGAAGTCTATTGTCATGGTTAGGATCAAAAGAATCTGGGTGTAACATATTATCAGGTATTTGTCCAGACTGTATAGCTTCTTGGTTACCTTCTACATAGTCGTTTAAGAAGTACCTACCACCAATTTTATCAGATGCCATAACCTTCCAGCTATCTGATTTTTCTAATATCTTACTTACCTCCCAATCGATATCAAAGTCTAAAGGCTCACCCATGTTGTTACGCTGTTTAACGGCGCTTTGCTGTAACCTCATGAAGTCATTTTCCTCTGTGCCCTTCAAAACCCAGCCATCAGTTAAATCCTCTATTTTTTTAAACATAGGCTTACCATCCCCACCAACTACACCGAGTGTAAATTCTAACTTTTCATCCATCATAATTCTACCTCTTTCCGTAAAGAAGTCGCGATCAAATGTTTGATCAGTATAGTTTGAGAACATGCTCATGCCACCCTTACCGCTACCGCTGTTCATGGCATACTCTTCTTTAATAGCTTTTAAGTTTTCAAGATCTCTATGCCATTTCATTACTTGCCCTTTGTAGTGCCCAGCTGTTTCTTTATCTCCTTCTGCTAAGGCTTTGTCATACATTCTTACAGCACTGGCAACACTTTTATTTATCTGCTCTTGATTTTGTTTTCCATGTATCTCGGAAGCTAAAGAGTTTTTACCGTAAGATAAATTCTCAAAATATTTTCTAACTTGTTTATCTTCAGCCATCTTATTTGTTTTTAATTTCCATATCTACATCAATAGCGCTGTAGTCAACAGCATAATACCCATTATCCATAAGAAGAACAGCGTCGTCCCTACCTATCTTAAGTAAATCTTGAGCCATTGTTCCAGACCAGATTTGATCATCATTCTTATAACTAAACGTATATATTGGTATTCCAGATTTAGATACGCCTGTTTTACTTATATTTTCTTTCAACCTAATATCAGACATCCAAGTAGTCAAACCACCCTGTATCGCCCCAGATATGAATTGATCTTGCTGTGCGGCTGCATTGTCAATATCTTGATCTGCAGCTTCCTTTCTAGCCATTGCAAAATCCATCATCTTCGCTTGCTTGTCCATATCATATTGCTCCACCATTCTAGCCCCTTCTCTTTGTAGCAAATCAGCTTTTTGCTCTCCTTCTCTACTTAGTTGGTCCAACCTACTAGCTTCACCCAAAGCTCTAGTTTGATTAGCTCGCTCCTGTTCACCGATGTCAGCCGCTGCTTGTTGAGCTTGTTTAGCGCCTTGATTAGCTAGTACTTGCGCCAACCCAGCCACACCGCTACTACCAGCCGCTCCTTTCATACTAGCCATTATATTAGCTGCGCTTTGCTGAGATTGTTCTTTAGCAAATTCAGCAGCTTTTAAGTCTACGGTTTGATCTTCATATACATTCTCCATGTTAGCATAAGGGTTTTTTACCCCAGCATAAGGATTTGTCATTTTAGTATCCTCCCAATTTTCCATTTGCATGTGAAGATCTTCTTGTGCATTTCTTTGCTCTTCTCTTCTGGCCGCGCCTCCCGTCAAGAAGGAAAGAAATTTATTTGGTGATGGTTTGTAGTTTGCCATAATTTATTTTTTATATTATAATAGTCACAGTTTTGCTTATTTTTTTACTATGGAGCTGACGTAGAAAGCATTTTTTCCATGTCAAATCTTAGTGTTTGGTCTGCAGTACCTGCTTTTACAATTTCTATATTACCGGTTATAGTAGCCACTCTACTAGTGTTTCCGACTGTTAATTTAATACCACTCTCTAAAGTTTGATTTACATCTAACGTCCAGTTACCAGCACCATCCGCCGCGGTACTTGAAGTCACAGGTAGAGACTGTGGTATAAAAGTTAATGTAACTCCATCAGCAATAGTTACCGCTTCAGATACAGAAAACTCTTTTGCATTATCTCCATCTGGATTTAGTGCCACTACTGTTACCGTGGAGGACTTGGGAATTCCAGGTCCAGTTACTTTAGTACCAACTTTCATATGCCCAGCAACATTAGCATCCATTACTATTTTAGTCAACCCATTTATTGCTCCATCTACAGTGTCAGTGTGACTTGAACCTATACCTATACCGTCCACTGTAGAGTAATTTTGTATTACGCCCTCTCTATCAAGCACGCCCACCGTTGTACTATCGCTGACTGCTCCGGTAGTTATTGTTGTTGGCGGTGTTAAGGTAACTGCTAAATCTGTAAACTTAACCTCCCAGCCGTATATTCGAAATATTTCGCTTTCTCCGTAACCACCAATTTTTAATGCATCTCCAGCCAAAGCAAGGACTTGTTGTTTGTCAAAAACAACTTGTCCTTCTTGAACGGTAACTAAACCTTTTACTACTGTTGGTTTTTTACCTAAAGTATTTAATGCAAATCTTTTGTTTTTTATTATTTTTCTCTCTCGTGATGTTCCTTCAAACAAAGTTATACTATCCTCGTAGTCTGCTATAGATGTATCTGTCGTAATATTTGTTGAAGGTACAACTATCATGCCTTTTTTAAGTATATTAGCATAATTATTAATAGGCCAACTATAATTCATTCTAGGCCAAAAAGTTAAAGGTTGATTATCTCGAAACTGAATATCTTGTGACATCGTAAAATCAGTGGCGGTACCACTAGTTTCAACAACCGTAACTGTTGTCGTGCTTCTATTTACTTTAGAACTAAAAGTCAAGGTGGTTCCATCATCTATAGCGGCTGATGCGTTAAGTGAAAAAACATTCGTAGAATCAATAGAAGCAACAGTAAAAATACCTCTATCAAGAACAGAATTTCCAGTTACTTGATCTCCAACTGCCATCTTAGTGGCTACAGCAGAATCCATAGTTATAGCGGTAGCTCCACCGCTAAAATCACCGTTTACAGTGTCTGTAGCTACAGTTGCTGTTATTTTATCTCCAACAGCGATAACTGCTGATAAATCAGTATTATCCATTCTAACTACAGCGCCACTAGTTACAGCACCGTTAACATCATCACCTGTAAAAGCGGTTCTACGCGCTGGATATATATTTTCCCCTGGTAAATCAATTGGGTCTGATCCAATAACTGGACTAATAAAAGATAAAATATCATCTGCCACTGGTTGCCTTAAAACTCTATAAGCGGCTGTCGCTGCAGCTGTATACGTGAATGAAAAAGGCGTTTTAGTTTTGGATTTACCTCTATTAATAGATATAGTGTCAGTCGCAGTAGTTCCACTTACAGCAGCGTCAATAGTATAACCTGACAGTGTTAAAGTTAAAGCTGCATATTGATATATAACCTTTTGCATCATTAAAGAATCAGAACCTGTTGAGTTATTTATATCTATAGTACCATCTCCAAATCTAACTTCGTTGTAAGGGGTATGAATAGTTGATTCTTCTAGAGTAGAAGAAGGCACTGCATATAAAAATATATCATATTGATCTGTACTACCTGTTATAGCTGGAAACACTATTTCACCATTGTAACCGCTACCTGTAATTGTTTCTTGTAGAGAATCAGCTGTTGTTTGAAAAGTATTTGTAACAAAATTATAATACTTACCAGTATCTAAATCTTTAACTTCTAACTTAAATCTTGCGCCTTGAGTTCCAGATATAACAAACGGTCTGCGTTCACCTGTAGCTGGTAAATCAGAAAAATCTAAATCAAAAGATGTTATAGTTTTTACAGCATCAGTAAGCTGGGTTGTAGGTGTTGTGATTCCCATTTCAGAATCAAGCATCAAACTACCATCTGGCATGTAGTGATATCCAAGAGGGGCTGGTGGACGCGTTGCTGCTACCCTACTTGATGAACTTGATGAACTTGATGAACTTGATGAACTTGATGAACTACCGTATCCGTTTGCCATAATTTAATTTATTTACTGTTTTCAGTTATTTCAGTTCCTACTGCCCAAAGCTTAGCATCTCTATTATCATCGTTTTCAAACCTAAGTAAGTTATAATATCCAAGTAATTCGTTATTATTAACGTTTCTACTTTTAGAAAAAGATATATATGCCCCTGGTGGAGGTGGGTATATAGTAGGTATCGGTACACCCGAAACATCATACTCACTAAATACGATTACATCGTGTTGACCAAGATTATTAGGTGACACGATATTCCGCACTACGCCTAAGTGCTGTTGGTTACTAATATTAGCCTGCTGATCAAAGCCACCTAAAGAACTAGTAGAGGTCCAATACACGTTGTCTCCAGTTTGTAAAGAGTGATTTAATTCAAATTCAAAAGTTAATGTAAATACAAATGCCATTTATTGAGTTTAGTGTTTATTAATTAATTTTAAAAGTATCTAACAGCGCGAACTCTCCAATTATCAGTTTTGAGTCGGTTAGCAGAAGTAACTGGTGATGGTATTACCCTGACAAAAGCTTTTGCAATAGTTGATTCACTAGATGACCAATACGTCCCATTTTGCACGAAATTACTAATATTATCATTTGAATCGCCGTTAGAGTTAGTTCCCGATGCACCAGGACCAGTAAGTTGAGCTATTCTCTTAAGCTCATGGTGAGAGGGTAAAAACCAGTCCGTATATACTCCATCTGTATAGTTATATGCTATAGCTGCAGCGTGAGCAGTAGATAGTGAAGTTAAATTACAAGGAGCATTAATAATCTCGTTTGTATTATTCTGTCCTTGTCCAGAGTCTTCTGAAGTTGCAATTGAAGTACTATAACATCCAAGGCTCCAATACGCGCTGGCACTCGCATCTACAGTAGCAACAATAATACCGTGTACTTCACCGGCAACATATAGAGGGTGAGTAGAGGGGAAAATCTGCCCTATTATTCCACCTTTGTAGGCATCACCCACCATCAGCGAGTTAGGGTCTAATAAAACAGCATAATTACAACTACCATCATCTACAGTAGCTGTTGCATCATAGTTATCTGCAGCAGGATCTGTACATCCACTAACAGCGTAAGTACATATACTGGGCATAGTTGCGCTTGGATCATAATTTGTTGCATTTGAGTCCATACAGCCAACACAAGAAGTGTAATCACAATTTGCTGCATCTAAGTTACCCGGTGTAGCTAGTGGGTTGTAATTACAAGCCGTATTGTCTGTACACCCAAGCACTTCAGTTCCAGGTAATACTTCTAGTAAATTTTCGTAGCTTAATACACACGGTGCTGTCTGATCACCAATAAACGCACTTGAGTGTTGAGTAATAGTCAGATCATATTGCCCGCTAGATATATTATTAAACATGTATGTTTGTCCAACTGATATACTAGCAAAGACAGTATTACCAGCACTATCAATAAGTATTGGTGTTGAATCCGAACCCAACGGAGAAGTTGACACTATAGTAACATTAATATGCCCATCATTAGCGCCAGGATATGTTTCGTCGTTTACTATACTTGCTTCGAAGTAATTATTTAACGGTACAAAATAATTTGGAGAATAATTACTAGAACCAACAACAGCAGTAGGTATAGGGGTTATAGAAGCGAGTCCACTGCAATACTCACAAAGACCATCATCAACATTTGCTGATGAATCAAAATTATTGGCCAAAGGATCAGTACAACCTAGTAACTCTGCTGGGTTAATCGTTGTAACACAAAGACCATTATCAACAGCATATCCATTTTGGTAAAGCAAGTTAGCTTGATTGCCAGTTGTACCGTCAACCTGTGGGTTAGAACCATTAAAACTATAGTTTGAAGCTAATGGATTTGTACAACCAGTGTATGTACATGTGTCGTTATTGGTGTTAGCGCCTGGAGTTACTTGATCTGCATTGGGATCTATACAACCTTCAGCAATAGGCTCACAGCAATAGTTGACAGCTTGACCATACCCATCACCGGGGATAGGAGTATCACCACCACAAGCTATAGTAGCTGTAGAACTAAAATTAAACATGGTAGAATCTGTACAACCAGGTATATACTCTTCACAACTTCCATCATCCACATTTGCACTTGAATTATAATTATTGTTAAGTACACCGCTAGGCCCATATTCACTTGTACAACCTAAAATAATACAACTACCATCATCTGTATTGGCTAATAAATCAAAGTTACTAGCGGAAGAGTCAATACACCCAAGCACTACCTCAATACAGCAATCGTTCGGCGCACCATCATTACAAGGTATTGAAGCTGCTGGAGAAAAATTAAAAGCATCTTCATCCGTACATCCAGTTATAGTATTTATTTCTGTACTAATTAAATTACCTATACCCTGAACACTAAAGTCAGACGTATTGTAGTTGTTGTTTATTATACCATCGTTATTTATACTAGTTTCATTACCTATAATATACGCAAACCACTTACCCTCTTTGTTTACAAACTCAGCGACACTACCTTGCTCTAAATTAGTGTAAGAACTAGTAACATGCCAACCTTTTTCTTCTTCTAAGTTGAAATACTCGCCATCATTAAACATTAAACCATCGTTTTCTGGAACCGTAACTTTAGCTTGAGAACCTTCGTAGCTAACAGCTTTGAAAGACTTTACACTACCAGGCACATCATTTACAATAGCTTCAATTACCGAATTACTAAAATCATCGTAGAAAGTATTTCTAAACCCCGTTTCAGAGTGATGCATCCATATTTCTCCCTCTTTAAATGTGTAGTAGTCGTTAGCTACACTTCTAGCCTGTTCAGGTATAAAAGATTTGAAACTAACCCAACCTTTTACTCTTTCCTTGTATGATACAGTTGTATCACCATCTTGCTCTATATAAACGGTTGTTTTCCAATAAACATCACATCCACCCGGTGGGCCATAGTAAAAAGTTGTGCCCATAGCACCACCGTTCATAGCTACACTCAATTCTATTTTCCAATTAAAACCTGTCAAGGATACGCTTGCTCCAAAACCTCCACCCATAAAAGTTTTGCTAACTACTGAAGTTCCACTTGGTATACCAATTCCACTTAGTATATCACCGACGTTTATTTTATTAGCGTTAACTGCTGTTAGTAATATTGTGTCACCAGCATCAAATTGTCCACATGGTTGAGACGCGTTTTTACTATTCCCCAACGCTCTAGCTTCAAAATTTATTACGTTACTTAAGGTTAAGTTGTATTCACGTTTTTTATCATCATAACTTCCAACAGCTTTATTATTTATTTTTAAATTATCTTTAAACCAATCGCTCATACCTTGATCAGATATAGGTGTTAACCCATCAATAGACAATCTCATAACAACACCTCTTATTTTGTCAGTGAAATAAGCTCTATAAGCTTCCGATGCAAATGATTCTGGATTAGTAGATATACCGTACTCTCCAGAGTAAGGTATTGCTTGTCCTAAAACTTTATTTGTAGACGTAAGGTTAGTGTTACCATCAGCGTTAAACAACGCGTCTTTATTAGCTAATATTTTTAAAACTCTATCCTCACAAAGTGTTACTAAATCACCCCCTTGCCCCCAGCCAGACTTTAGTTTTTGAATACTACCGTATGCTGGGTTAATATCTTTTGTTATTTTTTCTGCAGCTATAAACTGGTTTAATTCGTTAACTCCTGACGTTGAGTTGTATATACCCGAGTATATTAAACCGTATTTTCTATGCTCTTCAGTATACTGAGTGTCAATAGTGGTAGAAGCAGCTACACCATTACTTATAAATGGATTATTAAACGTGTCTCCAATTCTGTTAGATTCTACACCGTTGTTAAATGACCAACAGTTGAACCAGTTTAAGCCAAACCGTTTTTTCGGTACAATATCTAATTGTATAACGTTTCCACTAGCATCAACTTCACCACCAACAACTCCAACGGTAACTATCTCACCATTATCTTTCAAAATATTCATATCACCTTCTTGGAGTAATAAAATAATATCTAGTGCTGGTGTTGGTGCAGATAGATATATAGTACTGCTATTACTATCGGTAGATATATTAGCCCAACCTGTTATAAATACGGTGGAAAGATCTATACTAGTAGTTCCAGCAACTGAGGGGTTTGGTAGTATTGTACTTCCAACTGGAATATAAGAATATTTATTTTTATTAGTAACTGGGAAAACAGGTATACTAGAACTAGCTTCGTAATATATATCTAAATCAGTTCCCTCTTTAGGCTCTGTTTCAAATATTGCTGGGTTACTGCTTATCTCTTTATCTTCCTCAGTAACATATTTGTCTATAAAATCTATACCTTCATTAACCGTGTTAGATATATTACCATACAAACTATCGTCTGAAAAAGAAGCTGTAGATAAGGTTCCAGCATCAGACAAGTCCATATCGATTTCATATTTTATTCTATAAGTAAATCGCCTATTAGTGCTGAGGTGCATGTCTTTATTCATTTGTAAAAACACATAGTCCCAGCCTGTTGAGCAACCACAAGTTGTCCATCCATATGAAAACGTGGGAGAGTAACTCGCTTCTGAAGCGGGTATCGTTCTTTTTCCTTGGTAATTATACAACCTATATTTTACTACACTTAAAATCTTATAAACAATACTCGTATTATTTGTATATCTAAATCTTTGACCTTGCTTAAGAGATCCAACAACTTGCTCTTCACTGACTGTTGCTGGATTAAGAGAATCACCTATAGCCCAATTAACCTTAGAGTTAGTCGTTTCACTTTGACTATCACTAGGACCGAATGAAGAGTATGCTAAATCTATATATTTACTACCCCCGTCTTCCCAAACACCTTTCATTCCAATTGCCCCATTTGATTTTCCATCTCCATCGTGAGTGTGAGGATAATATGAATAAGGGTCGTTAAAAAACCAATCACAACCGCCACAAGTATGACTTGTCGAAGAGCTTTGAGAGCTTGTTATATCGCAAGATTGGGTTACTGGATGTGACGAAGGTATAGTGCTATCTAGACCAGCACTTGTTAATTGCGTTTCCACACTAACATGATCTATTTTACCGTTAGAATCTGGCGAGCCCATTTGCCTACTAGCAAAAGTAGCTTTATCAATAAACCATTGGGAAGTAACTGTGCTTACACCAAATTTTAACAAAGTTTCCCAATCATCTTTAGAGCAAGTAGTACAACCGCTTGGTTCTGAAGTGTTTGTAGCTCCTGAAGAATATCTAAATGTTGACGCAGTTTGATCTAGAGTGCCAGATCCTGTCTCTTCTATTTTAAAAAGATTTAAAGTGGCTTTTTGGATCGTGTTATTAACTATAGTAGGTTCACCTGGTAAAACTAAATTATCCATAGCAATGTCGTCTTTTAATATTTTTACAAAAAACCTACCATCAAACTCTGGTTTGTTTGTTATAGATTTTTTATAAAAATGAACGTGTATATTGTCATTACCATTAGCTATATTATTTGTTACAAAAGAATCATCAAAATCAGGGTTACCTCCAGATCCAAATATAACTTGATCAAGATGTATGGTGTAAAACGGATCGTCGCTTGTAAAAACCTCAACACTTGAGACGTGGTATCTTTGACTGTATTGAGGGTTTCCAGTATCAGGTACACGAGAGAATTGAACGAACACCTCGTCTGTTACGCTGTTTTCAGTAACTTCATCAAACAGTTTATTTAGCATAGGTAACCCCATGTTTGCTGACGCTGTACTATAAGTGCCTGACCAAGCATCGCTCCCAATAGTAAAATATTTGTACCCTGGCTCTGGTGATCTAGTTCCACCAGTCAAAGTACAGGTTAAAGCTATAGCGTCATAGGTTCCTCCCCATAACTCACAGGAGTTAACTGGTCTCGAAGCGTCTGTATTTGTTTCTACAAGGAGTTCGTATGTAGTTTTTATATATTCTGGAGCTTCATTTTCTATTGCTACAATTTTGTACCTAGCCTCTTGTTTAACCAATAAATTAGAATCTATACCTTTTTTCAAAATAAGATATGTATCTTCCTGCACTTTGTTTCTGTCTACAGACGGGAAAGACACCCATATATTTCCGTCCTCAGCATCATACACCCTATCAACCGGTAAATTATAATACTCGTTAGATGTTTCTTTTATATAAAATTTATAATATTCAGCCCAATACGGAGAGTCGTCTAATTCTACTGAAAAATAATTACTATTAACAGCCTCGTTTTTAGTCACCACGGTAGAACCTTGTGAAGAAGCAATTACAGGTGTTTCTCTACCATATTTATCACCCCAAACAACACCTATATCATAACTCCTAAGAGATTTAACTGACGTATTAGCATTGTAGTCGCTTATGGGTTTGTTATTTAAGAATGTAATGATATTAGGTTTTAAAGTGTCAATGGAGTTTTCTAGCAACCTCATATCGTAACCCTGCGTGTAATTAGCATAAATAATTCTATTACTAGATATTTCTTGAGCTACCGCTGTTTTTGGAACATTATCCCAAGATCTTAAAGTTTGATTTGTTGGTAGCGCTGCATATATACTTTCGGTTGATATTTCTAAAGCACCCATGTCAGCATTATCACCAGTAGAACTTCCAAAAGAATTCCATGGATTTGTAGTTTTATCGATTGGTATCTGATCTTTAGGCGTGATACTATCTAGTAAATAAACCGTAGGAGACGTTTCGTTTTTATATAAAATATCAACTTGAACAACATCAAGCGGCATATCAGTTGGTACAAAATCTTCTACAATTAAAGATTTTAATTTGTTAAGCATAGCCGTGTTATATGCTTTTATAGGTTGATAACCAAATTGATCTGGTAAAAACGCAACGCTAGAAAAAGGACTAAAAGAAGAGTACTCATTGTCTATATACTTGTATCTATAAGCGAATCTAGGAAACTTACGTTCAAATAAAACCTCTTCGCCTTCTAAAGATCCAATCCAACTATACGCTGTATCAATAGCACTAGCGGTAATGTTTGATAAACTTTGAATTTTAAGGCAATAAGCAGTATGATTAGAAGGTAAGGGTCCTGGACCTCCTGAGAATGAAGTTGCGGAAGGATTGTATGGTCCTTGAATTTTCTGCGTAACAGAAGCTCTCACTAAATAGTCGTCCGCTATAGAGCCGCCAGCCACAAAACTAGCGTCATCTAGTAGTTTTAAATAGTCCCCAACTCTTAAGTCAGGATGCACGCCACTAATCGCCATCACTTTAACCCAAATCTCATCTCCAACTAGCCTCCCAGCAAACGTAGGGTTTGTAGTTGCGAGAAAATCTACTTCGGGATCAAGATTTTGTCTTTTTTTCGTGCTCATGTTTAGCGTAGGAGGGCGTAATGGCGCTCTACGAATAACTGTAATATGTTCTTTTTTACAAGCGATATCACTAAGTGCAGTAATGTCTCTAGCGGGATTTAACAGTTTTGTTGGCATAACAATTCCAGTAGCAGCAATCTTGGTTCCTTCTATACTACGAGATATATTTATTTTTTTGGGTTCGTCATAACCATCTGTCCAAAATAACATGTCATCTATAACATTGATTCCAGTTATAATTTTATTTGAATCAAAATTTAAAGAAGTGTTAAATTCACTTGCTGTTGAGAAAAAAAACTTAGTGTTTTTAAGCTGAGTATCTGTCGTAGAATTATCTAAAAAACTTATATCGCCACTTAAAGTTATATCACCTCCAGTTACATTAGTAATAGTAAAACCGTCAAAAACCTCAGTAGTTCCAGACGCATTGTAAGCCATTATCTCAACATCCATGTCGACTAGTAACGAGTTGTCAACGCTAAAAGGAAATTTAACTTTAAAGTTACTAGTGTCCCATTCAATATGGTTACCTGAACTATGAAATGCTACGTAAGAAATTAACCCTGTAGCACAAAAAACAGGTGTTATTGTATTATCTTTGTGTTCCCAAATTATATCTTTTTTAGCGTTATTAATACCTTGAGGACTATCAAATTCTAAGCTATTTTTAGAAAAAGGTTGTGAAGGCCAACTCTCTTGCGTAGTAAACCAGTATAAAGCGTCGTTTTTTTCGTCAGCAATAGTACCAATGCAAACGCTGCTTACCGGCATAATAGCTTGATTGTTTATCTTTTCGTTGCCCAATATGTTCTGAACCGTACCGACATCAGAGTTTTCTGAAGTTGAAACCTGCACGTTCATAGCGTGTCTATATTCCCCTTTAGGGACAAGACGCTCGTTAAGATCTTTGTTCATTTTACCAGCGGTAAAATTACGCTTAAATTCTGGCATGTACTAGTGTTTTATCCACTTAGATTTACCTCTAAGTATTTGAGTTAATTCTTCTAATTTTAAATTAGACAATCTTAATTTTGCAGTTCTAATAGCTGCGAATCTTTCCTTTTTAAATCTATTGACTTGATATTCAGGTATATTAGATTTACCCGATAATATTGCATACGATATTGATTTATACATAGCTTCTTCCGCAAATTTATGAACTTGCATTTCATCATCCGTTCCTAGACTATCACTTATATAATCTAATATTACAGTTTCTCCAGAAATATTAGAGCTAAAATGAATTTTTCCAGACACACAATCAATATAAAAAGACCCATTACCTTGAGAGTGTTGAGGATCTAATCCGTATCTATTATTAAATACGTGGTCATGATCATGGTCATGCGCATGGTGAGCATAGTGATCGTAATGATCTGGTTGACTGAGATTTGCTGACTTGTAATTCGACCAAGTGTCTGAGGAACTGGTTGGAGAAAGAAAGATTGCGTTAAAAGTAGCAGGATAAACCAGCACAGATGGATCAAGTTGATCACTACTAAGAGTTATGTAGGTATCATTAACGCTTGTTATGAATGTTCCCGACGGCCAACCCGAATTAGCTATTAACATGCCAACTTCTAAATTAGCAAAACTACCAGATGAACCGCTTAGTATTTGACCACCAAACTCGGAAGATTCAGTACCTGTAGCGGTAACTTCAACTACAACAGAGTTTTTTTCACTCATAATCGTTGGAGCATTCTTATTACTAAAGGTTAATGGTACAGAGATATCACTCACTAAATGAGCTGTACTACCAGCATCATCTGCCCACAATGGATAAGTATCTGTACCATCACTTAAACGAAGAGTGACTGTAGTTATACCATTGTTATTAAAGACTTGCTTAACAAACGTGCCTGGTTGTATAAAACCATTAGTACCTTCAGCCAAATCAGTAACTATCATTCCAGGAAGAATCTGATTGTATTCACCATCTAAAACTACTTTATTTCTCTCTGAAAGCGTGTAACTTGCACTTTTTAATGCCCCAATAGCTGTTATTTTAAAATCACCATCGCTATTTTGATATGGGTTTGATGGGTTTGAAGTTTTACTAGCTGGGTATAAAGGGTGTTTAATACCAGCGGAATCTACCCAACTAATTTTAGTATAATTAACATAATCTTGTGGAAGCGTCATTTGAAGTGATGCGGGTACAGTTATCTCCTGCGCTTTACAAGATTTCAGCGTGTCAAACGACAACTCAGCCAAAGCTCTTTGCGCGTGAAAAGCAACGTCTGTTCTACTTGCTTTAGATATAATCTTGTCTTCACCAACATACACAAACATAAATTGGTTTATAATATCGTTTAAAGAGACAAACTGATAACCTCCATAATCATTGCCATCGTAATACGCTTGCGGTGTTTGATTTAATAATGCCATTTATTTATTATGTTTTTGGTTGTTGCTTAACGGTAGTCATATCCATCTCTTGACCAGCCCTCATAACTTCTGGTTGCTCGTTAGATATACCAGCTAACCTTAATATTTTATTTACAAGTTGATTTTCTTCTGAAGGATGTAATTCGAAATTTTGAGTTGTTGCGTTGGCGTTGTACATTGCTTGCTTGTTAATAACAACGTAAGTCCAGTTGACTCTAGCGGGTATTCTAAAGTAAAAAATACGGAATGGATCTAAAGGTAGATTATTACTTCCAATACATCTTAACTCGTTATCTCTTATATTAGCTACAGGTCTATTATCACTTGGGGCTAATAGCGGACCGCTAACAGTGCAATCAGCAAAGTCTTTAGTATTCAATATTTCACAAACCCCAAAAACTCTAGTAGTAGTATTCACTGCTTCTACTCTATGAACTCTATAATAATTGTTAGGAAGAAAAACACCACCTACAAAAATGTTAAAAGTGCCTATAACAGCAGCGTCATCTGCTTGCTCAAAAACCTGCATTTTTTCTTCAAGCATGTCATCAATATCAGCGTACACGGTATCATTGCCTTGAACTCTTCTAGCTCCATTTACGTCATAAAAATATTGTTCAAATATTTCTAACTGCGCTTGATTAGCAAACAAGTTAAAGTCTTGAGGCGTTATATAACCTCTTTGTTCTTTATTAGCTAATGCTAAAACTTTTTGATATACCGTATCTACTAGTATCATATTTTTTATTTATTATAAGGGAATAATCTATTTAAAGTATCTTTTCTTTCTCCACATCCACAATCTTTCTTAACAATCTTGCTAACTGTATCTACAACTTTTTTTATTCCTGTTGCTTTTGTAATTTTTTCTATTGAGTCGCCTAATCCTTTTGATTTTTTCTCCATATATTTAATTTGTAGTTTACGATCGCCCCGTAGGGCGACCGCTCTACAGTTTGATTAATTATTTAATCTTTTCTCTATATTAGAATAGATTTCCATACCCTCATCGGTTTTAAACCAGTGTGCTAGAGCAGTATATGGATGTTCGTCAAACGGTATAACCATTAACTTTCTCCCGGTAGATCCCCATAAGAAGTTTCTTCTATCAGTAGACAACCTTAATATTCCCCCTTCAACAGCTCTAATACCAAAGTTTCTTAGCATCACGTTTTCGTCATCCGCTAACTCTAAGAAGAGTTTAGGATTGTTTCTTGCAAATACTAATAAATCTCTTCTAAGCTCCTTAGAACTCAACTTAGACACCTCAGAACCTTTTTCTACACGCATGATAGCTTCAGCCGTGTCAATATCAACGTTTCTAGCAGCTACCAACGCTTCAACTTGCTGTTCTAAAACATCTATCTCATCAGCTGCTAACGCCGCTGGTTTATATTCCTCATAAATAGAGTTTCTATGTGGGTGATATAAACTTAATAGTTTTTGTAAAGTTGTTTTTTCTTTTGGTACATATAGGTTTCCTGATCTAAAAACAATATGCTCCAACCTTTGGTCTCCTTTCATCTCGTCAACAAACGGAGTTTTTTGGTTTTGACAGTATTTAAGTTCTCTTTCGTATCCTTTTTCTTTATCAAAATAATATATGTCCGCAGACTTAACAGATCTTGATAATGGTTTTTTACCACCTTTCAAAAGATATAATCTATCTTTAATTTCCCACTCATCAGTAGGTACTTTTCTTTCTCTTGCTTTTGGTTCTTCAACTACAGGTTCTTCAAATGTTTCTTCAAAAAATTCTGTAACTACTTCTTTCATTGTTTCAATTTGAGGTTCTACCTCAACCTTCTTTGTTTTTTTCTTTGCCATAATATAATATATAATAAAATTAATAAAAAATAAAGGGTCGAGGCCGAAGCCTCGATCCTTAATATAATAAATGCTTATTTCATTAACATGAAATTGTTAGCACCTTGTGTAACTAAACATCTTTCTGATAACATGTGGATTTGCATTGCATCTAAAGCAGATGTAGCAGCTCCAACAGAACCAGTAACCCAAGATTTCATTCTTCTATCGTCAGTTTGTGAAGCTCTGTAACGTACGTGTAAGAATGGTCTCTTTAAGTTTTTACCTAACATTTGGTCATAAACAGTAGATGTACCAGCTGGAACCATAACCCCTCTAATAGCAGCGCTACCAGCAGCATCATTAATTCCACCTCTTGTAGCTTTGTCGTTTAAGTATCTCATGTCAGACTTGTAGAAGTCATAAGAACCTCTTCTGAAACCAGAGAAACCTAAGTTTAATGCCATGTCTTCAGAGTTGTCAAATACCCCGTAAGAAGTACCACCAGCTCCGTAAGAATTCATAGAAGCTAACATGTCATCCATTGCTAACGAAGTAGCTCTGTTTACAAACATCATGTTTTCCTCAATAGCTCCTTGCTTGTCAAACTCAGCTAAGATAGCGTCAAATTCCGCTAAATCAGTAGCAGCGTTAACGCCAGTGATACCAGAAGTAATATTACCTCTAGACTCAATAGCAGCGAATAAACCTTCAGTACCAGCTTGAGTACCTGCATCCGCAGCTCCTCTAACCTGACTGTTAGCACCAAAACCAATAAGAGAATCAGCACCAGCTTTTTCAGCTTCTAACATTGTCATCTCTAAATAGTCGTTGAAACGAGCTCTTGTATCAGCCTCAGCTTTTAAGTACCATAAGTAACCTGATTGTCCATCTTCAGAAGCAACTTCAACCCAACCAATTCTAGCTGTATCAGAACCTGATACTTCGTAGTAATCTTTCATAATGATTGGTTTGTTGCTGAACGATTTGAACGTAGGTTCGTTAGCACCTCTTGAATCAGTTTTATACGTACCAGTTTCGTCAGCGTAAGAAGCTCCTTTACCGTACTCAGAACCAATAACCAATACAGTCGCAGCAGCGTCAGATAGTTGGTCAGAAGCAACGTCATTAGCATAAGGCTCAATTGAAACAATGTTTGAGTTTGGAGTCTCAACAGCTAAAGCTTTGATCACAACTCCAGATTGTGCTATTAATAACATGTCGTTAACTCTAATACCGTGTTTTCTAGATGCTGTAGCGCCAACTGTTGTATCACCATCGATATCAGCAGTAATTGCTATTGTACCATTTGTATCTCCAGCACCTACAACTGTACATGTGTAAGATAAGTGTAATCTTGATTGTTCAGACCATACAACTTGATCAGCTGTCATAGCCTCTTCAGCCCCAACTTGTGATAAGAAACCTGAAATAGTTCTCGGTCCGAAAACTTCAGCTTCTTTTTCCATTAGGTCTGGTAAATATTGCTGTGCCCAACCTTCTCCGGTTGTTCCAGCTAAGTCTAGATAATTTGTAGATAATGTTGCTTTCTGTGAAGCTGGAACACTATTCAAACTACCTCCTGCAGTAATTGCCATAATTTTAAATTTTTAAATTGTTATTTATTTTTGTTTTTAATTTTAAACTTGAAATCAGGTCCATCATCGTTTAACGCTCTAACCCTTAACCCACTAGTGTTTACATTCTCACTATAAGCTTGCCTAGGATCCATATTTACGTTTTTAGATTTAGCGATACTTTCTTTTAAAGCATCTGCTTTACCTTGTTCGTAAAAGTGGTTAGCAACCTGATCTGGATTCATTGCGGTAAAAAGTCCCTTGTGATAACCCGCGGCGTCTTTCATTGTATTCTCTTTAGTCAAAAACTTTTTGATAAAGTTGTTAATGTCGCTTTGAGTTTCTTTAACCTTAGCACTGTCTTTCACGTTAAACCTAAACTTTTTCTCCCCAATGTTATATTCAAAACCTTTGAACTTATCATTGAAAAGGTTGTTAGTCTTATTCATAAAAGCTTGTTGCTGTTGGTTATAGATTTCACGGTTTTTCTCTGATTCCTCGCTGTGTGTATTGAAGTATTCAATTGCCTCTTGTTGCTCTTTCGTGAGCTTCCCTCCGCTCTTGATATCTTCATAGTATTTGGATTTTACACTTTCCAAGTGTAGCTTTGCCTGAGCAACTTGCTCTTTCATAGCTAATTTTTTTCTTTTTATCTCTCTATCTTCATCAACCTCTTCGTCATAAGAGAAAGTGTCTTCCATAACAAATTCAATTTCTTCTTGTGATAAATGTGGTTTAGTAGATTTGTAGTATTCTGTTAATAAAGTATGATTATCTAGTTTTGAAAAATCTTGGTTAAGAGTAACGTAGTCAGTTAAATCCCCACCAGTCTCTTCCATAAAGAACATTAACTTCTGAATATCTTCTGGTAGTGCTTGGCCGGTTTGCTCCGATTGTGTGATAGCTTGTTCTACAGCCTCTGCTACTTCTTCTACTTCTTCTTGAACTTCGTTTGTTATCTCTTCAACAACCGGTGTTTCTGTGGTTTCTTCTACAGGTTTTTCAATAACTTCCTCAATAATTTCTTCAACAATCGCTGTTGGTTCTTCTGTTTTCTCAACAGATTCTTCAACTTTAGTTTCTTCAACTGGTTTGCTTAAGTCAACTTTTGTAATAGTTTCTTCAACAATCTCAGCTGGTTTTTTCATTTTTGCTTTAACCTTTGTAACGTTTCCTTTTGTTTCGTTACCATCTGGTTGTTTTGCTTCTTTTGCTTTTACTTTAATTTTGCCAGTCTCGCCATCAGCGATTGGCTCTTCTTTTTCTGCCATAATATAATATAATAATAGTTAATAAATTTATCTAGGACCAAAGTTCGACATATCAATACCTCCTAATACATCGTTACCTGAAGATTCAAAATTCTTAGGTCCTGTACTTCCTTTTCTTTGCTCAATCATTTCTGATTGTTGTGTCGCTTGAATCTTTGTTCTCTCGTCTTTACGATCTTCTTTTTCTTTTTCACCTTGAGATCTCTGATTACTTTCAACTCCCTTAAGTTGCATGTTATATTGGAACTCCTGCTCCATCAACTGTCTTTTTATTTGCGCCTCTTGGTTTAACTTTTCAATCTCAAATCTTGATTTCGCCTCTTCTATAGATATAGCTGTTTGAGCTACTTGTTGTTGCTTCTGCATTTCAAGTTCAGCCGAAGCTTGTTGTTGTTGGATATTAGCTTGAGCTTGAGCCTGCATGTTTTCTTGTTGCATTTTCTGATCTCTATCCATCTTTTTCTTTCTCCTAATCTTTAAGAGTTGATTGGCTAACTTAATATTCTTTATCTCTCTAAGATCTATAGCGTCTTCTAACTCTATATTCTGTTGTCCCAATGCTACTTGAATGTTATTCTCTAACATCGCTCTCTCCTCCTCATCTGGAGTTAACTCTATAAATATTCCAAAGTCATACAAATGAAGATCGGACATCTCAGTTAAAGTTGCCACGTTATGAGCTCCTATAGCTTGAACAAAAGCATCTTTAGTTGGTGAGTATTCTATAATATCAGATATTCTAAGTGATAAACATTCCGCTACTTCACTTGTTAAAAATAATCCACCTTGTAATATATGTCTAGTTGCTGTGTTTGAATTTGCGGCCGCCATTTTTTGAACACCTACTAAAGATTTTGGATCTGGATTAGCAGCATCTCTAGCTTCGTTTAAACCAGTCACATCTCTAATCATTTGTAGATAGTAGTTATAGTTACCTATAAGCGCTTGTAATTTACCACCTCCAGCTCCACTTGTAATTTCCTGTATTGGTATTTTACCGGCGTTCATATCTCCGTCAGAAGTGTATGATCTACCAATAACACTACCTGTTTGGAAGAACATGTTTAAAGCTTCTTGCGGGTTATAATTAGTCCCATTACCCAAATCTATCTCAGCTAAACCATCAGCGTCTAAATAAACACCATCAGGTGTCATTCTAGCCATTACCTGTTGCAGCTTTAAATGTGTTAACTGAATCATATCAGCAAAACCAGTAATTCTTTTAACTAGAGAATCAATACGCCCCTCATACATTCTAGGCGCACATATAGCGTAATTCATCTTTACTTTAGTAAAATCACTTTTAGGACGCATCATGTTTTTTGACATTTCCCACTTTAAAAGCTTTTTAGTACCTATAACTAAAGCGCCCTCGTATAGAGTCTCCATTTTCCTAGACTCTTTACTAAAGTTTTCATTTTCATTAGGATTAAAACTGTCGTCTTTTTCAATAGCTTTCTCAGCACCGGTAGCGCTCTCTTTTAATTTATAAACTTCGTTCATGTAAGTTTTATAATTAAAGTAAAGCACATCTACCTTGTTTTTATCAAGCTCACCATCTTTGTAACGTTTATTGTATTTCTTACTAACGCTACTACTCTTTTGCATTTCCTCTAAATCCTCAGTCGTGAGGTGTGGGAACTGCTTTATAAGTTCGTTTATTGGTATTGTTTTAATCTCACCAACATAATATATATCTTCAAAATAAGGGGAATCAGTGTGTGAGTATACTAGGTTTGCAGGATCAACATAATCAATAGTCACACCCTCAGAAGTATTAAAAGAGGTTTTCACCGCACCTATACCTAAAACGGTAAGATCGTGATAAAACCTCTTTTTCGTTAACTCATATTTATTACCTTCAAACAAAACGTTTAAAGCTTGTTCTTCAGCTATCTCAACGGCCTGCTTGTAATTAAGCTGCATGTGTAGATCTAGTTCCTCCTGTGTTTCTGGTAGCGTTGAAGGAGGGTTTTTAAACAAGTCCATACCAAAGTTTTCTTTAACAAAGTCTTTTAATTCCTTTGTTCTCATATCCTCCATTATAGAGTTCATATACTCAGTACGTTTACTAACCCCATAAGGATCTTGTGAGAAAGCTTTTATATCGTAAGTTCTTTCAGCAATACCATTTACTACTATATCCACAAATTTAGATATAATAGGAACTGGCTTCCAGTCTAGATTAAGGTAGGATAAATCACCATTAATAGATAATTCATCTTTATACTTTTGAATTGATTGTTCTCCCCTAGCGTATAACCTAAGATTATGAAAATTGTTTTTACCGTTAGTATACCTACTCTGACTATTTGTTTCGTCAAACCACTCTCCCTCTATAGCCTGAGCAACTTTAAGCCCATACTCATAGCTTATCTTCTCTGCATCGCTAACAACTTGACTTGGAAAATTCCTCATATTATTTCTTAATTATTTTAGACATACCACCTGTATTTGAATACTTAGATATGTGTATATTTAATTTTGGTTTTTCTATCTTCGCATTTGGCGCGTACAAGTGCCTATTGTTAGCCATAATAGCTAAACCAGAGCTTATTGACGCATCATGCTTTGTTCTTTTATTTATATCAAACTTACTCCAATCGTTTAGTAATTCATTAAAATACAAATCTCCAAACGTTCCATCTCGCTTTATTCCAACGTGATCCTGTATGTACATCTCAATTGCAGCTGCGTGGGCTTGTTTAATATCTTCTGAAGAGTTAGGTATACCACCTACTTCTTTTTCTGCTACAGATAGTTTGTTCCAAACTTTATCAGGTCTATTCATACTAAACCCTCTATATCCTCTACGTCTCAAGTAATACAAGAGACGAGGTTTATTGTTCTCAGCAAGTATAGGCATCCCGTAAAATACTAAAGCCATTAGAACATCCTCAAAGAACATCTCTGCCGTTGGTGGTCTTGATAAGTATTCTAAAAAGAAACTGTTAGCTGGAGCATCTTCCATGCTAAATCTAGTTAAACCGTGTAAAGCTCCCTTAGACCCCGTGCCATCTACAGTTCCTGATATATCGTAACTATCACAACCAAAAGCTCCCATGTGCTCATTACCTGGATACTTAATGCCATTTTTGAGTATTACTCTATTTTGTAGTTGCTGAGGTGGAACCCAACTAACTTTAAATCTTCCTTTTGGATCTGGATAAAATATAACTTGAGTATCTTTAATTCCATTTACCCATTGAAAATTACCTATTGTAACCCCCAACGTTCTAGACATCTCTTCGTTATAATCTATCTGCTCGTATATTTTGATTAAGTTAAATATACTTCCCTTAGTCTCATCTCTAAATGCGTGCTCTGTAGTTCTTGGAAACTGACGATAAAACTCATTCAAAGCATCTTGATCATCTTTTAATCCATCTACTTCGTTTTGCCAGCTATCTATTACACCTATGTCTATTAGTTCACCGTCTGGTGTGAGTCTATCGATATCAGGAGTAGTAAAGACTGGAATTCCATACTCGTCAATAAATCCTTCGTAGTTCCATTCCATTGGGATAAACAAAGAGTATAAGCCAGACTTTGTCTGACCATTTCTATTTCTTTTTGTGACATCTGAGGCATTGTATAATTTTTTAAAGTTTTCTCCACCTTTATCTAAAGCGTTTGAAGTACTACCCATCATACATTTACCTATAATTCTACTACCTAATCGTAAACATGTTTTTGTAACCCTCCAGTTATTTAAAATATTATCGGGTCTCTCCCATTTACCAGATTCATCATGAACTAATAAAGCTAGTTTTTCACCATCATAACTATTGTCTCCAGTGTTTTTCCAG